>Ga0207646_10004452_pt1 | contig 15194 bp, 15 predicted proteins | sample KBSK5502metaG_FD_184343 | JGI IMG/M metagenome (GOLD analysis project Ga0207646, IMG submission 184343) | Corn, switchgrass and miscanthus rhizosphere microbial communities from Kellogg Biological Station, Michigan, USA - KBS K5-50-2 metaG... | ecosystem: Host-associated > Plants > Roots >... | reverse complement strand
TGCGAAAGCCATCGGAAGCGGCGGGATTCCGTTTTGTAGTCAAGCCAGTTCGTCTGATTCGATTTGTTGATGATGTAGCCCTGCGTAAGGCCGCGAACCGAGCCGGCAAGATCATTCAGGATCTCCCTTGCGAGCGTGCCGTCATTGGCGTCAAGGCCGGGAAACCGTGCGCTGGTAATCGACGCCGGCGTCGGGCCGTCACCGAGCACTGCCTTGGGAAATTGTTCAACAGTGGTGTTCCAACCATTCGACCAGTAGGACCATGCCTCTCCGCCGGCTTTGAAAGCGTGCTTGCCACGCACCCAGCTGAGGGTGTTGGCAACCTGCCACGACGGGTTGTAGTTGCCTCTCGTCGTGGCGAACCCTTCGCTGATGTAAGCCGCGGGGTCAAACGTCGGGCGCGAGGAGAAACCCGCGTTCGTGGCGGCGGTTGTGACGTACATCGGGAAACCATTGACCTTCGGCAATGTGTCGAACAATGCCTGCGCTGTGGGGTTGCGGTCCTGATTGGTGCTGCCGCTGCAACAACCCAGTTGGAACGGCGACCGCTGGTGGAAGGCGCTCTGGATACGGCCGATACGGAATTCATTCAGGACAGTCGGCGAAATGACGGAGGTCCACTGGCCCGTATAGACGTGGGGATAATAGGCCGACGTGCCGTCAATTCCGCTTGGCCAAAACCTGGTCTGCACGGAGTCGTCTACTTCGCGGCTCATCGAAAACGATACCTTGTTGTTCTTCGAGAGCTGGTAATCGATACGCGTGTTCAGTTGTTTTCTGTTGTTCGTGTTGCCGACGCTATTGCCTCCGTTCAACCCATCGTAGCGTTGCAGCCAGCGAATACCGGCAGTATTCAGGCCATCACCGATCGTGAAGTCATTCGGCGACGGCATATGCTTCGTGAGAACGTCTCGCCAGTAAGGAACGGTCGTCAGGCCGGTGCGGTACGGATCCCTGACGTCGCTGAAGAGATTGAAACTGGTTACCGGAACCAGGGGATTGCCGGCCAGGTCAACCGAAGGGGACGCCGCTTGAGCGTTGGCATTGCGCCGTCCCGGCGAGTAGCGGAAGATTCCCTGACGCGCGAGGTCGGTGAACACGATAGAGTTGGTCGTCTGCTTCGCCAGGTACCGCTGGTTATCGATAAGCACGAAAAAGAAAGCCTTGTTCTTGATAATCGGTCCGCCGAGGCGCCCGCCGTACTGATTCTGGTTCACATATGACTTCGGTGCGCCCTTTTGATTATTGAACCAGTCGCTCGCATTCAATGCCGAGTTGTTGTTCGCCACAAACAGCGCGCCGTGATATTGGTTCGTTCCAGACCGCGTCTGCAGCCTGACTTGCGCGGATCCGTTTGCGGCCTCCGCGTCGGCGGCCGCCGTCACAACCTGCACCTGTTCCACCAGGTCGGAGCTGACATACGTGGCGTTCTGACCCTGAAAGTCGTTACCGACGCCGTATCGCGTATCGTTGATGACAATGCCATCGCGATTGAAATTCACGGCGCGGATCCCCTGGCCGGCGAAGCTTCGTTCGGGGCCGGTGCCTGCTGTGGAGGAGATCAGTTGAAGAACGTCACGCAGGGGAACGGGCAAGGTTTTGACTTCGACTTCCGGAAGCACATCGCCGACGGAGGCGGTCGTCGTCGCCAGAGACACGCTCGTATCCGCGACTACTTCCACGGTCTGACTGCTGCCGGCAACTTGCAGCGTAAAGTTCAACCGAACCTGCTGGCTCTGCCCCAGCGTCACATTCTGGAAGCTTTGCGTTTGGAAGCCCGGCAGTGAGGCCCTGAAGGTGTAGGTTCCAGGCTGGAGGCTGGCGAACGTGTAACTCCCGGTCTCATTTGTCACCTGGTTCGCAACAATTCCCGTGTTGACGTTCGTTGCAGTGATCTCAACACCGGGAATCACCGCGCCCGCCGCATCGTTGACCGTCCCGCCCACGGTTGCATTGCTGCTCTGAGTAATGCCGGCTGCTGAGAAAAGCAACACCATGCAGGCGGCAACGATTTCTTCTTTCAACATAGACCTCTCCTCTCGAAAAAACAGTTTTTCCGCGCGGCTCCGCCTGCCGCCTCTTCTGGGCCAGGTCCGGATCCTTCCATTTAACATGTCGAACGGTTGAGAACGGTGGTGAGACTTTAACGCACTCCATGGGATCCGTTCAATTCAGATCGAGACAACGATGTGGCGGAGAGCTGCCCTGCGCCATTCTCCTGATTCCCGTCCTACACGGGGCCGTATTTTTCCCATTCAATGTCGGACATCGATGGCACGGTCGATTGTCGTGGCATATCGATCGTTTGTCAGAAACTACCATTAGAATAGAGAGGATGCCATTACCGCCGAACCCACTCTTCCGAGACGACCTGTCGAGTGTCGGGATTTTCTGGCCGTTCTGCACTCCGGCATGCGGAAAGACCCATGAGCCCTGAAGAAGCCTTAAATCTTTTCGACTACGACCGGTGGGCGACCGCTAGGCAGGTTGAGGTCAGCTCAAAGTTCAAGGAAGAAGAATATGTGAAGGACCTTGGTTCCAGTCATGGCGGCTTGCGGGGCACGCTCGTCCACATCTACGCAGCCCAATGGATTTGGTACAGGCGGTGGCAAGGCGAATCTCCATCCGCACTGATAACCGCCAGCGATGTTCCCACACTGACGACGCTACAAGGATCGCTGGACGGTGCTGAGCAGCGAAATTCACCAGTTCGTGGTCGCACTGACTGCTGAAAAGCTGAGAAACCCCTTGTCTTAACCAGGACAGGAGAGGCGATCGCTACAGCCAGCCGCTTTCGCAGCTCATCCGGCACGTGATTAATCACTCTACATATCATCGCGGTCAGATCACAACGATGTTGAGGCAATTGGGTATTACTTCGGCGGCTTCTGTAGACCTCATCACCTACTATCGAGAAGTCGATGAAATGCTGGAGAAGATGAAGCATTCGATTGAGAATCGTGGGAGAAAAACTCTTCAGTTTCGTCCACGCAGCCGAAGACGACCGAGCCAGAGCTGGATCTTGATGACCTCGACGATTCTGACGAGGAAGAGCCCTGGTTGGAAAATCCCGTGTTGGCCGCTGAAGAGCTACTGCGATTCGCCCGCATTCGCCAACTTTTGCAGCAATAGCGACCCGCTCGAATCTGGGCTACGCAGGCTTACCGAAAGGACACGATGGTTCCGGTACAGCCGCTCGCGAACGTCCGCTCCGTGTTCGCTGAGATACTTCCAACGAAGCGCGAGAATCTCGCCCGGCCGCATTCCATCCAATACTGCGAGCTTCACGATCAGCCGATCACGAACCGACAGGGAAACGAAGCACTCCTTCACCTGCTCCATCGTCATGACCAACTTCGTCGCAGTCCGTCCGTTTTCCGGCGTCACCAACAGCCGGGCAGGGTCCTTCCCGGTGTATCGACCGTGCCGCGGTAAACATGTTGCTCGATTTCGGCGGAGCAAGCATCTACGACGACCATCCTTCCCGCCAGGCTAACGCATTTCGTTGCCGGCGGAACTGACCAAAGAGCTGCACGCATATTGTCACGAAAAAAATTGTCGCCGAGGATTGCAGTTTTGTCTCGTGCTTGTCGCATTAACAAGTAAGGGAAAGTACAGAGACAGCATGGCAGGACAACTCGATCAGGAGGGCGCATGAATTGCACAACTCACAAAATTTTCCGGCTCGTACTGCTAATCCTCGGACTGCAGGTATCGAGCTGGGCTCAGACGCTTCGCATTGAGGATGTATATGTGCTGGGGCCGATAAGATTCACAGCCTCACAGAGGGGGCCGCAAACGCAATCGATGAGCTTCTCGATCGGTCCAGAGACTAGAGGTCCCTTCAAGCTAACGCTTGTGAATGGTGGATCGACAGCCGGAAACCGAGATGGCACCGGCGTCACACGGGTATCTGCTGCGCGAATTGGCCTCAACGGAGAACAGTTATTCGGACCTTCAGACTTTAACCAGAACGTAGCCACACTCGAACGTGAGGTGAGTCTTAACGAGCAAAACGAACTGCAGGTTACGGTGGCAAGCGCTCCCACGGGAGTCATCACCGTGATGATTAGCGGGAAACGGGAAGTTGTGGGCACTTCGACTCAACGGTTCGAATGGATCCGGGTGGATTCCGCCGTACTGCAGGTGAATCAGGCGACAGCAGTAACGGTGACCGCACAGGTGGCAGTAGATCCGACATTACTTCCGGAAAGTGTACGTCTGCTCCGATACAACGATCAGAACCAACAAATTGCAGACCTTGGCCAGATGTACGATGACGGAACTCACGGCGATACACTCAAAGGCGACAATATATTCTCCGCGACAGTCTCTTTCAATGAAACCCAACCCGTAGCGATCTTTTTCAAGGCGAGTGCCTCATACCGGGACCTTACCGCAGCGGTTACTTCGGAAGCAGCACGAGTCGTCGTACAGGCACCGATCTCACCCGAGCAGACGCTTCTAGATCTCGCCACTGATCTGACCAGCGGTAATATCACTGCCGCGCTGAACAGGTTTACTCCGTCGGAGAAAACCACGAAGGCATTGAACACGTTTAACAAGCGGCAATTGGACACCTTAGCTGCGCTGCTCCGCTCCGCCTATCTTGTTTCCGAGGCTGCGGATGTGCGCGTTTACCGCGCAGTGTGGAGTGACGGCGGCATAACGAGCGAAGTTGAATTCGGGTTAGCTCGAAATACCTTCGGCGATTGGGTCATTTTCAGCTGGTAATTTTGTCAAAAATCACTATGAAGAGGTGCACTCATGAAGAATAAGGGAAAGTTCTGCTGCCGCTGGGCGACGATTTGTATTCTACTGATCGGCACGACCGCATTCGCCCACGAGATACCCACACATAAAAACATTACGAGAGTTGCCGTCGAGTACCTTCAGGCGAAGGAACCCCGTTTTGCGTGTGCGACAGGTTTGAACAGCGCACTGCAGGTAGGCACGGCTGCGGAGGATGACTGGCCAAGGTTCATGTTCCACTTTACACCTGCGCTGAATTCCGGCATCTACACCGCAACGTGCAGTTCGCTGGTGTGGGGTTTTCAATCTGTGACCTGCACGGAAAGTGGCGCGCCAGTATCAGCGCCCATCTTAAATGGAGGTGTATCGTTTTCGACCAGCCTTACCAACGAACATACCTGGGCGAAAGCTGTTGCTAATGCCAAGGATGCAAATGGAAATCCGAGCGACCAGGGATGGTACGATCTCGGCTACGTCGTACATCTTCTTGAAGACCTCACGTCGCCGCCGCACACGAGGAATGACCCGCATCCAGTGTTCGATCCATTTGAAAAATACAACTCCGGACGTTTGCCCAGTACCCCGACAGGACCACTGCCAAGCTTCAGCGCGCCTGAAGATATTTTCAGCGACCTGCAACGACACACACAAAGTAACTATTACAGCAGCGATACGATGTTCAATCCCAGCCTTCCCGGGCCGGCAGTTGTAAGGCAGGACTATGATTATTTCTATGACGCACGGGGACGAAAAATTGCCGCAAAAGGTAGCGCCTACAGGCTAAGTTGCCTGCGACACTGTGACCTGACACAAACAACGATTGATCGGACAATCGCGCTAGAACAGTTCGACGAGCTCGGGCCCATTGCGGCGCAGTACGCTGCTTCTTTAATCGCTCTATACGAGCAGCAGGCCGGTCCCGCGCTGAACGCTATCTCGAATGGCGGTTTCGAGGGTGGTAACTTACAAGGTTGGACAACGACATTTGTCTCCGGTATTCCACCGGTGTTCCCGTCGGTTGCCGGACCCAACGGGCCGTATGTCGCTGCAGTCACCGAAGAGCACGCGCAGGGCAACTACTCTGCGCGAATCGGCCGTTGGGATCAGCCGTACCAGGGCGGCGGTCGGCTCGACGGGCCGGCACAACCGGGAGCCGAACCCGCAGGTACTGATGTTCTCTATCAAGATGTGCAGCTGCCCGCGAACGTATCCAATTTGACGCTGAGTTTCGCCTATAAGGTGGTTACTTTTGATGCCACAATTTGGGATTGGTTGGATGCGAAGATCATGGACTCGGCAACTGGCGCTACTACACTCAAGACCGTGCTCACAAAGGCTGGACCAAACTCAGGGCCTGATTATGGGTTGTACTATACAACTCCATGGACGACGACGACGGCGGATCTGACATCACTTGCCGGACAGAAAGTGCGCCTCTGGTTTGGGAATCACCAGGACGGCTTCGGTGACCAGAACGCGAGCTACATCGATAACGTGCGGCTCATTTGCCGTTGACGCTTCGATAGGAGCGGGGTCTCAACGGTCGTCCCCGCTTATCCCGATCCGTCTGAAGAGGTAGGAGACAATTGCGCCTGTCAAACAACCGGTTGCTGCAAGTAGCAGGAGCGGAGCCAAAACGAAAAACGGATAAGAAAGGTTCTGCAGATGAAGAGTTCGCAGAAGCCATGCCGAGATGGGCGCAGTTGCACCTCCAGCATTTAACAAAAAATCGTTGTCATATAACCACACGAATACACCTGCCATGGCACCGATCACTGGTAACAATTTTTTCATCCGAGGTGTCCAGTCTGATCGCGGAGGTCACGTGATGGTCAACTTAGTGTCTTCCTGATTGCGATTCCACGATTTTGTAATCGTCAATTTCCCCGTGCGTGACACCGTCGTCGAGAAGAACCAGTTGCGGGATCACGTCCGCGCGGCTCGTCGCATTGTCAACGGTTACTTCAATCACCACAGTAGTGACCATGCGTCGTTCCTTCTGAATGTGTTGTCGAAAACGAAATGAGCCCGCTTCGGCGGGCCCGAGCTGTCCTAAACCGTCACGGCTTCCGCGCGTTGAGCATAACAGCTGGTCACTGTTGCCGACCATCACGGCGGTCGCGTAACCACCCGGCTTGTAGGCAGCGATCGCGTCGGGATCTTTTCAGAGCGAGGAGGGAAAACGTTCGAGCCCACTATCTCCAGCGGCTTTCCAAAGTTCCTGATCGAAGCTGGCCAGCATGACTGATTCGCCCAGCCGGTCTTGCCATTCCAGAGCAGCCGCCAAATGGACGGCATCATATCCCCTCAATGTGAATGTCCAGGCGAGCGCATCGGCCCTCGCCACCAATGTTTCAGTTACGCGGACCCGAACGTAGTCCCTCCACTCACGCAGGAATTCCTTGTGACACGCTTGCGCCGAGGAACCAGTGAGTGCCCGGATTCGGACGGCCTTCGAAAAAGCGGCGGCAGCCTCTGCTCGACTGATTGTGCATGTCGCGATCAGGACTGTGTGGGAAATCAGTTCGATCACCTCCTGAGAACCCGATTCCTGCACATATTTCTTAACAAGTGCGCTGGTATCGAGATAAACCATCAGTTGCGGTTCTCGGAGACGATCTCGCCAAGGGTCTTGCCGCCAGGTTTCAATTTGGCGGTAGGAGGCCCGGCCTTGAGCCGTTTTCCACTCCATGCGACTGCGCCGGCTTGGATCAGCTCCTGCACTTTTTCGTTTAGAGATTCATGCGCTGGGGTTATCCGCCCGACGATTCGGCCTCTCTCAGTGATTATGACCGTGTGCCCCTTCTTGACATCCTGAATGTAACCGCTGAGCTTGGCTTTCAATTCTCGAATCCCGACTTTTTTTTCCACGTTCATACCTCGAAGTTACAAGTAACTACATTATAGGTGAAAATGACTACATTCCAGTTTGAAGGTTGCTGCATCACGAGCAGACTCAGGGACAGAGGGGAATACGAGGGCAGCCACCAGCCCAAGGAAGCACACCTGTGAAACGCCGTCACAGGTATACAGGCAGCCAAGTCTTTCGAATCAGCACCTTAGGTTGTGGTATCAGCATTGCCAAATGCGTCGCCATGATTCCACTTCTCGTATTGCTGCTCACGCAGGTTCAGAAGCCGCTGCCTGATGTCGAGGAACTGATTCGCGTGACCGAAACGCAGTTGGTCCTCCAGATCGACCAGCATGACATTCTGAGGGGCTACACCTATCATCGAAGACGGATTAGCGAAGAGCTCACGTCAGACGGAAAAATCAAACACAGCGAAGTTACCGATGAGGAAGTCGAAGGCGTTCCGCCGGCTCAAAGACATCACGGTCAGGTGTTCACTTCGCGATCGAGACCAGACAATACGGAGGTTATCGCTGACATGTCTCGCGTGTGGGATTTTCTGATCCTGAAACGAGAAAACATCAACGGGCGAGCGGCCATTGCCGTCGCATTTGCGCCAAAGAAACATTCACGGCCGCAGACCGACGCCGGCAAACGCCTGTTCAAAAACAGCAAGGGTGTCGTATGGATCGATGAAGCGGATCATCAGATCGCTCGACTGCACGCGGTGCTCATGGATGATGTTACGGTGGCCTGGGGTATCGTGGGCAAGGCGGACAAGGGAAGCGCAATCTTCCGCGAGTGGAAGAAAGTCGACGAGGCGTGGCTGCCTTCAAAATCCCGGATGCATGTGCGCGCGAGGGCTTTCGTGATTGGATTGAACTTTGAGGAAGTCGAAGAATACTCCGACTATCGAAAGGTTTATGCCGTAACGAACCCGAATTTGGATAGTCCAAGGTAAGGCTAAATCATGAGGCAGTTCGCATTTTTCATTTTATTGCTGGCCGTCGCGGTACCCCGCGGCTGGAGTCAGGACGACGATTCTTCAACACCGGATGCGGAAGCGCCAGGCACGAATATTAATGAGCGGTACGCAGTCGCAGCCGTAGAGCTCGAGGGAGTGTCCCGTTCGTTGATCAGCGATGTGCTTTATGACGAAATGCAGAAGATGGTTGGGCAGCGCCTGGACCATCGTCAGGCCGAGATGCTGCGCCAGCGCATCGAATCCGAACTGGGCTCCCGATATACGGTCGTTCGGAAGGTTCGCAAGAGTACGACGCCGCGGCAACTGCAAATCATTTACGAAGTGTCCAAAAACCCGCTGCTCCCTTTCCGCAACCCGCGATCTTTTGCCTCCTATCACTCGAAGGAAGGATTCAGCTTCGCCTTTGATGTGGCTCCTCATCTCGATCACCAGAGAACCCAAAAATTGTTTGTCGGCGCCGCCAACGACGGCGACAGCCTGATCGAGCGTTTTGCCGGATTCCGCATCGGCTATGAGAACGTGAAGCTGGCAACCGATCGTCTGGGCCTCAGGTTCGATTACGCCACGTACCATACGCAATGGAACGTTCATACATTCAACGCGGCGCAGGAGTCGGCTTCCGGGCCGGGACTGTATCGCAGGCGCCGCAGCCTCGAAGCTTCGCTGGCTTTTGCGATCGATGCTTATTTCTACATCACGTCGGGTGTGAGTGCGAACGAACTGGAAATGCAATCTCCAACCGTGCATTTCGAGCCGGTGCGTGCGGCAAAGGCTTCATTGCGGTACCGGCGCGTGTTTGGCAATGGAGACGATAAGCAGGGGCTGGCCGGCGGTTACGAGGTCCGCACGGGGACCCGCGCCCTCGACAGCAATTTCGTCTATACGCGCCATTCCTGGGATGCGGAATACATGTTTCGTCATGAGAAGCACGTGATCGCTACGACGTTTGTGGCCGGCAAGATCACGGGAAATGCGCCGCTCTTCGAGCGTTTTTCGCTCGGCGATGTCGAAGCGCTGCGGGGCTGGAACAAGTACGAAATTGCGCCTTTGGGCGGATCGCGTGAGGCGTATGGTTCGCTCGAATATCACTTCGATCATCTTCTGGCGTTCTACGACGTCGGTTCCATCTGGGATCCCGGCGCTTCCGTGAAGATCAAGCCATCGATTGGTCTGGGTGTTGGTTCGACAGTGAAGGGAACATGGGACACGGGGAAGGAGCAATCCCCGTTCACGTTGGGCGATTTTTCTCTAATCCTGGCCGTACCGTTCGCTGAGGGCAAGCTGCAGCCGACGGTAATGGTGATGGCACGTTTTCACATGTAACGATCGATACATGCGGATCCGCCGACTTCCTCAACTGCTCGTGCTGCTTGTGCTGGGATTTCGCACGCATCAACTGACAGCGCAATCACTCAACGTCCGTCTCGAGGGTGATCAGCTCAAGATCGGTGCGCCTCAATTGCGGTTGTTGACCGGAGACGCCCTTCAACGTCTCCGCGACGGAGCCTCGGTGACCTACGTCTTCGAAACCGTGATCACTTCCGGCCGCAACGGGGACCGGCTGGCACAGGCGACCTCCCGGTTTGTCTTCAGCTACGATCTCTGGGAAGAAAAATATGCCGTGACCCGGGTGGGTTCGCCGCCGCGATCCGTTTCCCACCTCTCGGCCTCGGGCGCCGAAGCGTGGTGTCTGGATTTGATCCGCGTTCCGGTTGCCGGCATTTCCGCGCAAACGCCGTTCTGGGTTTCGCTCGAGTATCGTACCGAGGAGCCTCAACGGCCCCCGGACAACGGCGACAATTCCGGCTTTACGCTGGGCGGCTTAATCGATATCTTCAGCAGGCGAACTCTGAAACAAGAATCGCGAGGCTCGAGGGAAGCCGGCCCCTTCCGTCTTGTAGACCTTCGCCGTGGACATTAGGTGAATCGACTCCGCAACAGGCTCATCCTGGTTTTTCTTGCTGCCACGATCGTTCCATTGATCGTCACGGTGGCAATCATGACATCGCTGCTTGAACGCAGCTTGAGCTACGCCACGATCGATGAACTCGACCGGCTTTCAAAATCTCTGGAACAGATCGGGCGGGAGTACTACCAGCAGGCGCGCCAGGATCTGCGCGAAGATGCGCGCGAGGGTAAACTGCCTTACCAGACCTATTCCGCAGGCAACCGCGCCGAATGGCCGCCGGAGGTGACGGGCTTTTTCGAGAGTGGTGAAGGGGAACGTTTCGCGCTGTCCGGCAGCCAGAGCGATCACCTTGATTACCTGGTCCAGCATGGCGATGAAATCTGGGTCTACTCGCGGCCGCTCGGAAATATGCAGATGGAGCGGCTGACCACGGAATATCGGGAGGCGCGGGAAGTCGTCGAGCTGGCCAGGGCACGCGACCTGCGCCGGGGCTTTACCATAACCCTGATCGTTCTGGTGGCCACTGTGTGGGTTGTTTCATTCGTCTGGTTGATCTATGTCGCGAATCGAATGAGCCAGCCGATCCTGCAACTCACATCGGGGCTGGAAGAACTCGCCTCGGGCAATCTTCTGACGCGGATCGATATTCAACGCAACGATGAACTGGGGCGCGCCATCAATGCCTTCAATCACACGGCGATCGAGCTGAGGCAAAGCCGGGATCGTCTCGTTTATCTGACTCAGATTGCGAGCTGGCAGGCGTTGGCCAGGAAAACCGCTCATGAGTTGAAGAACTCACTGACGCCCATTCGACTTACAGTCGAGGAAATCGCCGCCAGGCAGCCGGAGAGCGAGCGGCCTTTCATGGAGCAGGCCGTCGAGATTGTGATCGATGAAATCAAGACGCTGGAGCGGCGTGTTAGCGCATTCTCGGATTTTTCCAGCGAGCCGGCGTTACGTCCGTCCCAATTGGATATCAACGGCCTGGTGGAAGAACGCGTATCGTTTCTCAAGCCCGGGCATGCGGACATTGCCTACGAGCTGGAACTGGATCATGACTTGCCGCTCGCTCTGGCGGATCGCGACCACGTCAAAGGCACGCTCACCAATCTTCTTGAAAACGCGGCAGAGGCCGCTGGTTCCGGTGGGCGAGTTCTCAGCCGGACCTATGCTGTGAATGGCACGGTCTGCGTTGAGGTTCATGACTCCGGTCCCGGTTTGAGCGAGGAGGCATCTCGCACGTTGTTCGAACCGACGATTACATTCAAGAAAAGTGGAATGGGTCTGGGCCTGTCGATCGCCCGAAAGAATGTTCTGCTCTGTGGCGGGGACCTGACGCTTATCGATGGACGGTTGGGCGGTGCGGGCTTCCGCGTCGTCCTTCCGCGCGCATGAGATTATGGCTTCGAAGCGCATCGTGATCGTCGATGATGAGCCCAATATCGGGCGATCGCTTCAATTGATTCTCGATCGAGAGGGATATGCGGTCTCGATCTGTCATTCGGCGTCGGAATTCCGGAAAACACACATCAACAGCCGCTCGGATGCCTATCTGATCGACGTCAAGCTTCCCGATGGGAATGGTATCGACCTGCTGCGGCTGCTTCGGCAGAATGACAATCGCGCACCGGTGATCATGATTTCAGGACACGGCACGATCGCGGATGCTGTCGAAGCCACGCGCAGCGGCGCCTTCGATTTTCTGGAAAAGCCCCTGGGCCGCGACAGGCTTTTGCTCGTCTTGAAAAATGCATTCGAGCAGGCGGCATTGCGGAGGGAGAACGAACGCTTTCGCGAGCTGATCGGCGAGGGCGCGAAGATGATCGGATCGAGCCCGGCATTTCTTCACGTGCTCGAACAGGCGTCACGGGTCGCGAGTTCCGATGCCCGAGTCCTGCTGCTCGGAGAATCCGGTACGGGCAAAGAGTTGCTTGCAGCGCATATCCACCACGAAAGCCCGTTCGCCAATGGACCGTTCATCAAGGTAAACTGCGCCGCGATCCCGAAGGAACTCATCGAGAGCGAATTGTTCGGCCACGAGAAAGGCGCGTTTACCGGCGCGACGTCGACTCGCCGCGGAAAGTTCGAGCTTGCCGACGGTGGAACGATCTTCCTCGATGAGGTTGGCGATCTCCAGGAATCGTCGCAGGCCAAGCTCCTGCGGGTTTTGCAGGAAGGCGAATTCCAGCGTGTGGGCGGCGAGCAGACGATCCGGACTCACGTTCGTGTTATTTCTGCAACCAACAAGGACCTGGCCGATCTTGTGGCTCAGGAGCAGTTCCGCGAGGACCTTTTCTATCGCCTGAGTGTTGTTCCAATCCGCATGCCGCCCGTGCGCGAGCGCAGGGAAGACGTTCAAGCACTCGCCGAATATTTTCTCGCCGACTTCTGCACCAGAAATAACTTCAAGCCGAAGACGATGGACGCTGCCGTTTATCCCGTACTTCAGGAGTATTCCTGGCCGGGCAATGCTCGCGAACTCAAAAATGTTATCGAGCGGATGGCCATACTTTCTCCCGGCGATCACCTGACGATCGAATCGATTCCGCTCGAGATCCGGCTGCATCCGGAGACGCAGAAGCAGCACACACTGCAGCAGACCCGTGAATCCGCGGAACGCGAACGCATCCTCGACGCGCTGCAGAAAACCGATTGGAATGTTTCCGCGGCTGCGCGGCTCCTGAGCATCGAGCGGACGAACTTGCACAAGCGCATCCGAACTCTGGGCCTGAGTCGCGAAAGATAGCTATAGCTGAAGCCGCTTCAGCATTTCGTCCGCGTGCGTGCCGTGCCAGTAGATGCGCTTGCATGATGGGCAGCGAGCGAAGCGATCCTGCGTGAGATAGACATATGGTGGAACATCATTGAAGACCGCTTCCTTATCGACATCTTCCAGGAGGCTGTTGCATTCCAGGCATCGCGAGAAGACCGCGAAATCTCTCAAGTCAAGCGAACGAAGCACCTGCTGAACCTGTTCCTTGTAGTTGTCGCTCCCGATGAACAGGCAGCGAGAATCGCGTGCTCTGGCGGCGAGGCCCGTATCGCGAGTCAGGATGATCCGGTTTTCAACGCCGCCAATGCGGATGATCTCATCATCCTCATACTTATTCGAATACGCGACATCGAAGCCCAGCACACGCAGCCAGCGTGCGAGTTTGCCTACCATCACGTCCGCAATGAACTTGATCTCCGGCATGGGATAATTGGGTAATTCCTCGTCGGACGCATAATTACCGAATTAGCACGGAACATACTGGTTGAAGCTAATTCGGTAATTATGCGTCCGACGAGGAATTACCCAATTATCCCATGGCAGAAGTGGTCATTATCGGCGGAGGCGTGGTGGGCTTGAGCATCGCCTACCATCTCGCGCGGCGCGGGATGACCGATGTGCTCGTTCTCGAGAAAGAGAGCATGGTTGGTACGGGCTCCACGGGCCGATGCGCGGGCGGCTTCAGGTACCAGTTTTCGACGGAAGTGAATATCCGGCTGTCGCTGATGAGCATCGCGAAGCTGCAATCCTTTTCTGAGGAGTTGGATCAGGCGATCGATTTTCACCAGGACGGTTATCTGTTTCTTTTGCAAAAACAGGAGGATATCGAATCGTTCCGGCGGAACGTTGCCCTTCAGACGAGCCTCGGTATTCCGGTGGAGTTCATCGAGGAGCCGGCCGACATCCGGCGCGTCCTGCCAAATACGGAACTCACCATCGACGACATCGTGGCCGCGACGTATTGCGCGAAAGATGGTGTGTCGGACCCGGCAGGCGTGACTGAAGGATATCGAAAGAATGCGTTGCGTCTCGGCGCCTCGATCGCCACAGACCAGGAGGTTATTGCTGTTGACGTCGAGCGCGGACGCGTTACAGGCGTGCGCACGAAAAGAGATCATTTTGCAGCGCGAACGGTCGTCAATGCCGCTGGTCCGTACGCGGCCACGATTGGAAAGATGGCCGGTGTGGATATTCCGGTTGTGCCGCTCCGGCGTTTTATATGGACAACCAGGCCCTTCGCGACTGCGCCGGTCCGCTGGACGCTGATCGTCGACTTCAGCAGCGGTTTCTATTTTCATCGCGAGAGTGGCGGTGTGCTCTTCGGAATGGGGAAGAGGGAAGAGCCTCCGACATTCGATCTCAGCATCGATTGGGAATTCTTTGACAAGGTGATGGAAGTGGCGATTCACCGGTTTCCACCTCTCGCGGATGCTGCCATCAAGAATGCCTGGGCCGGAAGTTATGAGACTTCGCCGGATGCGCATCCCATTCTCGGCCGGGTCCCCGGTCTCGATGGTTTCATCCTTGCAAACGGTTTCAGCGGGCACGGATTCCAGCATGCCCCGGCCGTCGGCGTGTTGATCGCGGAAGAGATTCTCGACGGCAAAGCCCACACGCTGGACATCTCCGCGTTGTCCATCCAAAGGTTCGTTAAAGGCGCGACTGAGGTAGAGAGGAATGTCGTGTAAAACAGCGTTGTGTCTTTGTGCCTTTGTGGTTAAACCACTAAGACACTAAGACACAAATTTACATACGGCGCGGGACTTCGATGCCCATGAGATCCAGAGCCTTGACCAGCGACTCGCGGACAAGATCGACAACAAGAATGTAGAAGAGCTTCCGGTCCGCGTTCTCTTCCGAGATGATGCGGTAGCGGTGGTAGAAGAGATTGAATCGTTGCCCGAGCGTGAATGCATATTTCGCG
>Ga0207646_10004449_pt1 | contig 15199 bp, 16 predicted proteins | sample KBSK5502metaG_FD_184343 | JGI IMG/M metagenome (GOLD analysis project Ga0207646, IMG submission 184343) | Corn, switchgrass and miscanthus rhizosphere microbial communities from Kellogg Biological Station, Michigan, USA - KBS K5-50-2 metaG... | ecosystem: Host-associated > Plants > Roots >... | reverse complement strand
ACGCTGCAGGCCTCGCCGCCCACCGCCCTGGGCGTCCCCTTCGAGCAGGAATAACCAGGGCTACTGCCATTGTTCTTTCGGCAGCACGACGTACTGTGCCTCACCGTTGCCGAAGGACCAATCCTCTCGGGTATCCTCGACCAAATTGATGATCACGTCCTGGGGACGCACTCCCGGGTGCTGGTGTAAGAGCGACGCCAGACGCGCGTAGAACCGCTGCTTTTGTTCTCGCGTGCGGCCGGCGCTCAACGTGACCTGCACGATAATCACGTCATCGGTCCGCTCGACCCCGAGATACGCCGGATCGAAGATCAGGTGCTCGGGGGCATGTTCGCTGATGACCTGGAAGCGATCCCGAACTGGGACGTCAAGCCAATCGATCAAGGCGCGGTGCACCGCAGCTCCGATCGCGCGGACGTAGTTGGGCGGCTTGCCACGGCGAAGAACGATCCGAACAATCGGCATGGCTATGAACCTCCTTCCGTCGACCGCACGCTCCTACGTGCCGGACGACCGCCCCATCAACGGTTCTCTGCGGTGGAGGGCTTCCCGTTCGGGCACCGAAGCATCCTGCCGGTGAGACCCGTGACGAGCGCCCTTTCGTATACTGGGGCGGTCGGGCACCCAACCTGGCGATCCCGAGGTCAGCGATGACGATTGACATCAGCAGCGCGCATACCGTTGAGGTCGGCTACGATGAGTTCTGCGGTGCGCTTGCGGCGCGCGACCTGAAACCGCTCTGGAAGATCGCCAAGCAGCTGATGCCGGAGGTACCGCTTCCGACCACTCAGCCAATGCTCTGGAAGTGGGCCGACATCCTCCCGCTGGCAAAGCGGGCGGGCGAAATCGTCACCCCCGAGCGCGGCGGCGACCGGCGCGTGCTCGCCTTCGCGAATCCCGGGCTCGGCGGGCTGCCCTTCACGAGCAGCACACTGTGGGGCGCTATCCAGTACCTCGGCCCGCGGGAGACAGCACCCGCCCATCGGCACACACCCTCGGCGATCCGCTTCGTCATGACCGGTTCGGGCGTCTACACCACCGTGAACGGGGACGCCGTCCACATGGAACCAGGCGACCTGATCCTCACCCCGATCTGGAACTGGCACGACCACAACAACGGCGGGGAGGAGCCGATGGTCTGGTTCGACGGCCTCGACCTGCCGCTCGTCACCACGCTGGAGTCGATCTTCTTCGAGAACCACCCGAATCTTCTACAACCGGTCGACGGTCACAATCTCTCCGAACAGACCTTCACCGGCGTGGGTCTGCGCGAGCTCGGGGCGGCGTCACCGGCGGCGCACTCGCCGATGCTGCGGTACCGGTGGGGTGAGACCGACCGTGCGCTTGATGCAGTGCACCGGGCGCGCGGTGGCTCCACGGCAAGCCTGGAGTACGTCAACCCGCTGACCGGCGGCCCAGCGGTGGCCACGTTCGCCTGCGAGATGCACCGCGTCTACCCCGGCCGGCGCACGGCCACACGGCGAAAAACCGGCAGCTCGATCTACGTCGTCTTCAGGGGGGCCGGCCGGACTGTGATCAGCGGCCAGCTCTTCGAGTGGGCCCCGGGTGACGTCTTCGTGACCCCCTCCTGGGCGGCGGTGGATCACGAATCGAACGAGATCGCCGACCTGTTCGCAATCAGCGATCGCCCGGTCCTCCAGGCGCTGCATCTCTACCGACATGAGACCCTGCCGGGCGCGCAAGACATCGGCGGTCGCTTCGTAGCGTCGTAGCCCCGCCGCCTGCTCGTCTCGCCGGAGCCTTTTCGTCATGAAGATCGGGATCTTGGGCGGCGGGCCGGCGGGGTTGTATTTCGCCCTCCTGATGAAGAGGCACAACCCGGCCCACGACATCCGCATCGTCGAGCAGAACCCCGCCGGGGCGACATACGGATGGGGGGTCGTGTTTTCGGACCGGGCGCTATCATACCTCGAAGCCGCGGACGGCCCGTCGTACCGGGACATCGAACCGAGTCTGCAAACCTGGGACGATCAGGCGATCGTCCAGAAGGGCCAAAAGGTGAGGATCGACGGGCTCGGGTTTTCGGGGATCGCCCGCATCGACCTGCTGCGTATCCTTCAAGAGCACTGCCGGCGCCGCGGCGTCGAGCTCCTTTTTGAAACGCGCGTGACCGAACTGACGGCGTTCCAGGACTGCGACCTGATCGTGGGGGCGGACGGAGCGAACAGCATGGTCCGCGAGACCTACCGGCGGGAGTTTCGCCCCTCCATTCAGGTCCTGTCCAACGCGTACGTGTGGTACGGGACGCAGCAGATATTCGACTGCCTCACGCTGACGTTTCGGGAAAATCGCCATGGCGCGTTCGTCGCGCACCACTACCGGCATGGCGAGGCCGCGAGCACCTTCGTCGTGGAATGCGACGCGGAAACGTGGGCCAACGGGCGACTGGCGGGGATGTCGGAGGAGGACAGCCGCCGCTACTGCGAGGAGGTCTTCAGGGACGATCTGGGCGGCCACCCGCTGCTCATGAACAAGTCGACGTGGCTCAACTTCAAGGTCGTGACCAACCAGCGCTGGAGCTACGAAAATGTCGTACTGATCGGCGACGCCCTGCGCACCATCCACTTTTCCATCGGCTCGGGAACGAGGATGGGACTCGAAGATGCCATCGCCCTCGCGCAGGCGCTGGCCGCGCACAGGAATATCGGAACGGCGCTGCGAGAGTTTGAGAGCGCGAGAAGGCCGGTAGTCGAGAAGTTCATGACGGTCGCGGCGCAGAGTTTCATCTGGTATGAGCGCATGCGCGAGAAGTTACATCTGGATCCCATCCGTTTTGCCTATGATTACATGATGCGGAGTGGCGCGATCACCCACGACCGCCTGCGGCAGCGGTCGCCGAAGTTTGTGGCCGCCTTACGAGGCGCACACGGCTGCTCGGTCGGCCGATCCTCGTGGGAGTCGGTAAGATGTGCGGGAGGGGAAACCCTGCCTCGCCCAGAGAACGAGAGGGAAGCCTGCTGGGTCATGGCGATTTACCCCCGCAGGTAGCGGAAGGAGTCCGGCAGATGGGAGCAGCGAACAAGGTGGCGATCGTGACCGGCGCCGGAACAGGTGTCGGCAGGGCCGTAACACTGGCCCTGCTACAGGAAGGGTACGCGGTCGCCCTGGCCGGCCGCCGCAAGGAGCCACTGGACATGACGATCCGCGGGGTGGGGTCACCGGAATCGGCCACGCTCGTGGTGCCCACCGACGTGACCGACCCCGCATCTGTTAGGAGCCTGTTCGCCAGGACGAAGCAGGCCTTCGGCCGGCTCGACCTCCTGTTCAACAACGCCGGGATCGGCGCCCCTCCCCTCCCACTTGAGGACCTCACGTATGAGCAGTGGAAGGCGGTCGTGGAGACCAACCTCACGGGGAGCTTTCTCTGCACCCGGGAGGCGTTTCGGCTCATGAAGACCCAGGAGCCCCGCGGCGGCCGCATCATCAACAACGGCTCCATTTCCGCATACAGCCCGCGGCCGAACTCCGCGCCGTACACTTCGACGAAGCACGCGATCACCGGCCTCACCAAGTCGGCCTCGCTAGATGGCCGAAAGTACGACATCGCCTGCGGCCAGATCGACATCGGCAACGCGGCGACCGAGATGACGGCGCGCATGGTGGACGGCGTTGTGCAGGCCGATGGGTCGGTCCGCGTCGAACCGAGGATGAACCCCGAGTACGTGGCGCGGGCAGTGGTGTACATGGCGAGCCTGCCGCTGGACGCGAACGTGCAATTCTTGACCGTGATGGCGACCAAGATGCCGTTCATCGGCCGAGGGTGAGGACGTCGCCGTGAGCATCAAACTCGGTTTATTCATGATGCCGTTTCATCACCCGAGCCGGGACTACACCACCGCCCTCGAGGAGGATCGGGAGGCCATCGTTCTCGCCGACACGCTGGATTTCTCCGAGGTCTTTGTCGGCGAGCATTTCACCTCGTGGAGCGAGTGTATCAGCTCTCCGCTCATGTTTCTGTCGACGGTGATCGACCGTACACGGAAGATTCGCTTCGGCTCGGGCGTCCTCAATCTTCCACAGACGCACCCACTCATCGTCGCAGCAGAGACCGCCATGTTCGACCACCTCTGCCGGGGACGCTTCATCATGGGCATCGGCCCCGGGGGTTTGGGGAGCGACATGGAGATGTTCCATCTCCCTCAGCCCGAGGTGCGCCCCGAGATGCTGCTCGAATCGATCGACATGGTGCTGAAGTTATGGGCAGAGGATCCACCCTATCAGATGCCCGGCCGGTTTTGGAATCTCTCGCTCACGGAGAACATCTGGCCGGGATTTAAGGTCGGCTGGGTCCCGCGGCCGTATCAAGTCCCGCACCCGCCGATCGCGCTGTCGCTCGTGACGCCCAATTCCTTGAGCGCCAAAACCGCCGGAGCGCGGGGGTGGATTCCGATCTCCGGCAACTTCTTCAATCAACGGTATCTCCGGGGTCATTGGGAGCGATACGCCGAAGGACGCGAACAGGTCGGACGTGAACCCGACCCGAGCGTCTGGCGCGTCTCGCGTTGCGTGCTCGTCACGGCGACGAATGCGGCGGCTGAGGAGTACCTGGCAGATTCGAACAACGCGCTTTCATATTACTACAGCTTCTTCCGGCACAATTTCAGCGTGGCGCGCAAGGCGCTGTTCATGCTCAAGCCCGATCCCGAAATGGCCGATGAGGCGGCGACAGTCGATGTGATCAAACGCTCGCAAGTCGTTGCGGGTAGCCCCAGCCGCGTGCTCGATCAATTGGTCGCGCTCCGCGATGAGGCCGGTCATTTCGGGACGCTGCTCGTGACCGGCCACGATTGGGATCAACCGAAGCTCTGGCGTCGCTCCATGGAGCTTCTGGCGAGGGACGTGATGCCGCGGTTCCAGAGGCACGCGGACGCGACCCTCCCCGCGTGACGCCGAGACGCCCCCCGTCCAGCGTCACGCCGGCGCACGCCGCAACTCGCTGCCGGCCCACACAAGCCAGACGATCGCCAGCAGGAACCCAAGGCCCATCAAGGCTTGCGCGGCGGTGAAATATTGTAAGATTTGAGTCACGCCGGCGAGCACCGCAATCCAGCCTAGGGCCGCGGTCATCGCCCCCGTCCCGACGACCGCCCATCCTGCGATGAGAATGGATGCGCCGGTGAACGCGGCCCCAAGTGCGTTCAGGCCCTGGACGACCGCGGTCATCGCGATCCACGCGTGCCCGGCCGCCGTCTGGTCTTTTGTGGAGACGGTAACGAGAAACTGTCCCCCCTGGGAGAGGAGCGCCGCCCCCAACGCGTGAGCGGTCAGACCCACAAACGCCAGGCCGAGGGCGGCGGCGGCCCTTGTCGGAGCGCGGTCTCTGAGACGGGCAAAAAGCCCGATCGTAAAGACAAGCCCGAAGCCTGCGGCTAGCGCCCCGAGGACGCCGATCACAGCAAAGAGGCCCGGTTTCTGCGCGATAATCGGAAGCGCCTTTGCCGGATCTTGTGCCGTCTGAGGATCCAGGCCGCTGGAGACAAACAGCAGGAAGAGGAGGGCAAGACAGATAGCGGTGATAATGCCTGCGGTTCCTCCATTATGTTGGACTCTGTCCATGTACCACCCCCGATGCCGTCTTGTACGCGGCTGTTGGTTCGGTGGCTGCCTCGCGGGGTCCTATCCTTGCTGAAGCGAAGGTGCTCCCGGCGATGTCGGAGAACGGCCAGGGGTGCGTGAACTGTTGCCTTCGGGCGATTGATGGTCAACTCGGGATCTCGAGGCGAGCTCGCTCCCGGCACCGTGGTTCCCCCCGCCCCGGCGAACGGTGCGCCACCCGCAGCGGATCCGGGATCGCTCCTCTGGCTGAACAACGCGCTGCAGATCGTCTCGACCGCCGCGTGGTATGTCGCCGCGCCGTTCATCCCCCTCTACCTTGCTTCCCAGGGGGCGCCGGTCGGCGTCATCGGAGGGATCATCGGTTTCTCCGGCGTTGTGCCCCTGCTGATCTCTCTCCACGCCGGCGCGCTGGTGGATGAGCGGGGCCCCGCCCTCATCACAAAAAGTTCGGTGCTCCTGTACGCGATTGCCGGCGTGATTCTGACGGCGCTGCCTGCGGTGTGGTCGGTGGCTGTCGCGTACGCGCTGATGGGGATCGCCAACATCGGGTTTGCGGTGGCCTCGCAGGCGGTGGTCGCCGCGGCCAGCACCCCGGCCACGCGTGTCCGGAACTATGGGTACTATTCCCTCTGGAACTCGGCGGGCGCGGTGATCGGCCCCGTGATCGGAGGGTTCATCACGGGCCACCTCGGCTACAGGACGGCGTTCGCGCTGGTGTGGCTCCTGATGATCCCCTCGTTTGCGATCGCCGGTTCGCTTCGCGGCGTGCCCGCGGCCCCTCGGCGTGCCGTGTCGTTCGCAATGGCCCACAGGCACGTCGGCGCGATTCTGCACGAGCGGGGGGTCAGCGCCATTCTGTTCATCTCGTTCATGGTGGTATGCGGGCAGACGCTGCAGCAGTCGTTCTATCCACTCTACCTGCACAAGGTGGGGTTCTCCCCGACCCTGATCGGGATCATCATCGCCACGATCAGCCTGGGCTCGATGATCGTGCGTGCGTTCCTATCGCGGGGTGTGGAGTGGTTCGGCTACGCCTCGCTGCTCCTTGGCGCGACGGCGCTCCTGGCGGTCACGCTCGGGATCATACCGCTGCTCCGGCAGTTCTGGCCGCTCATCTTGGCGTCGGGGTTGATGGGGACGAGCCTCGGCTTCACCCAGCCGCTGACCATGAGCCTGATGGTGGAATCGGTCGGGGCGGAGTTCTGGGGAGTCGCCTTCGGGATGCGTCAGGGCGTGCAGCGCATCGGATCGATTATCAGCCCGATCGTGTTCGGACTGGTGACCACGGCGTCGGGGGTCGAGTCGGCGTTCTTCCTCGGGGGCGCCACGCTCCTCGGAACCGTCCCCATCATGGCGAGTGTAACCAGGCACCTCCGCCGTCAAGAGCGCACGACACAATGAGACGATAGAGTTCCGCCGTTAATGACACCCTTGTGTTCCCGGTGTAGCGGCGCAGGTGGTGTTGTCGAAGCCATCGCCGAAGAAAAATGGGAAGAAATACGCATGGGTGTCTGTGGGGCTACAGGCAAATGCCTTGGCCATGGTAAGGGCCATGGCGACCACCAGGATCGCCACCGCAAGGAGCGCTCGCATCGTCTCCACCCCCTGGCGTTGTCTCCAGCTTTGACGCTAGCCGATCGAAGCCGTCGGCGCTATGAACTGGTTCACACCGGACACCCCGCTTGTGAAGTCGCCGCGGGTTCTCCGATGGGAGGAGGGAAAGGACTCGAAACGAAAATCTCGGTCGTACGGGTGGCAGCCTCGCCGTCCCCGACCAGGAGGAGGTCATGCGCAACGCTTTAGGCGGTCTGCAGCGTCCGACCAAGGCGATCCCGCGGCGCACGTTCTTTACGCATGCCGGGCGGCTCGCCGGTGGGCTGGCGATCATCCCCCTCTTTGCTTCGCGTGGCGGAGCGCTCCAGGCGAGCGCGGCCGCGGTTCAGCCCAAACGAGGCGGGATCCTAAAGTTCGCGCTGAATACTGATCCGCCCAAACTCGACCCGGCCTCCAGCGGCCCGACCGGAGCGATCGACAGCGTCTGCTCGATGGTCTACAGCCGCCTCGTCAACTACAAACCCGACGTCTCCGGGGTAACCCCCGACCTTGCCGAGAAGTGGGATGTTTCCCCCGATGGGAAAACCTACACATTCACGCTCCGCAGGGGAGTGCTCTGGCACGATGGGAAAATGTTAACGCCAGATGACGTGAAGTTCAGCTTTGATCGGCTGTTCGATCCCAAAACCGCGGCGCCTTTCGCGCCGAGCTTCGGCAAGGGCGTCCAGGTGGAGGCCCCGAATGCCGCGACCGTCCGCTTCACGCTCCCGTCTCCCAACGCGGCCTTCCTGCCGATGCTCGCCGTCCCCCAGTGCTCGATCGTCAGCAAGGCATTCGTCCAAGCCGGGAACAACCTGGCGGACGCGATGCTGGGAACGGGGCCGTTCGTCTTCAGGGATCACCAGCCGGCCGTGCAGCTCCGATTGACGCGGAACCCGAAGTACTATATGGAAGGGAAGCCCTACCTCGACGGGATTACCTTCACCTTCTTCCGCGACAACGAGGCGCGGGTCGCCGCGCTCAAGACCAAAGCCGTTGACATCATGGACTTCGTGCCCTTCCCCGACCTGGCGGGGCTGGAGGCCAACCCCGAGATGCGTGTCTACTTCGACAAGGAAACGAACTTCTTCGACTTCCGCATGCACCAGGACCGCGAGCCGTTCGGCAACGTGAAAGTTCGCCAAGCGCTGTCCTGCGCGGTCGACCGTCAGGCCGCGATCAAGGCGGCGCTCGTTGGACGCGGTACGGTTGTGACCGGTGGGCCGCTCTGGAAGGCCAGTTGGGCCTACTCGCCCGACGTCAGGCAAAACTACACGTACGATCCCGACCGCGCAAAGAAGCTGCTCGCCGACGCCGGCTATCCCAACGGCTTCAAGACCACGATCCTCTCGAACACGTCATTCGCGATGCACCAGAACACCGCGGTCACGGTGCAGGCCGGTTTCAAGGCCGTCGGCGTGGACGCCGAGCTGAAGCTCTACGACTTCCCCACCTACAATCAGAAGTTCGTCACCGGGGACTTCGACATCGGCGTAGGAACGGTGATCCCCTCCTATGGAGACCCGGACTTCCTCTGGAGCTACTTCAACAGCAAGTCCCTCTGGGGACAAAATCTCAAGCTGCATGACAACGAGATGGACGGCTGGCTGGATCAGGCCCGGGCCAGCACGAGTCAGGCCGCGCGTAAGAACCTTTACATCAACGTCCAGAAGAAGCTGATGGAGACGGTACCGATCGTCTTCCTGATGACCCGCGACTACGCCGACGCCGCCTGGGCGTACCTCAAGGATTACATCCACATCCCAGGCTACTCATGGAGCGGCGAGCGCGCCCAGGAGTGGTGGTTGGATAAGTGACGCGCCGGCGCTAGGCGATCTCGCGGCCAAGGACCGATGAGGATCTACGCGCTCCAGCGGCTCGTGCTTTCATTCTTTCTCGCGCTCGGGGCGGCCCTGATCGTGTTTTTCTCGCTCCACCTCGCGCCGGGTGACGCGGTGCTGGCGGCGCTGGGCGACGCAGGGATGATGACCCGGGAACAGGTCCAGGTGAAACGCCACGAATTGGGCCTGGATCGCTCCTTGCTGGTGCAGTGCGGCGACTGGCTGGCGCATCTCGCCCGTGGTGACCTGGGCGTTTCGTTCGTGAACGGCCGGCCGATCGCGCGTGACCTGGCCGCGACGTTCCCACGCTCCATCGAACTGGTCGTCGCCGCGCTCCTGATCGGAGTGCTGCTTGGCATCCCGGCCGGCGTCTACAGCACGACCCACCAGGACCGCTGGCTCGACTACCTGCTCACCGCACTGTCGCTGGCCGCGGTGAGCGTCCCGAGCTTCGTATCCGGGATGTTGGTCCTCCTCCTCTTCGGGCTGACCCTCCGCTGGCTGCCGGTCAGCGGCTACATCTCCTTTGCCGACGACCCGGGGCAGCACCTGCAGCTCCTGATCCTACCGGCCACAACCCTGGGTCTGATTATGGCCGCGACGGTCACCCGCATGACCCGCACGGCAATGTTGGAGGTACGCCGGAGCGACTTCGTCCGGACGGCGCGGGCGAAGGGCCTCCCCGAACGGCTGGTGCTCTTCTACCACACCCTGAAGAATGCCCTGCTCCCAGTCGTGACCCTCACCGGCGTCGAGGTGGGAAGCCTCCTCGGCGGCACGGTGATCATCGAGTACGTCTTCACGTGGCCGGGGATGAGTACGCTCCTCATCACCGCCGCCCAGCGGAGGGACTATCCCGTCGTGCAGGGCGTCGTCCTCGTGACGGCGTTCTTCTTCGTCCTGGTGAGCCTGATGGTGGACTTGCTGAATGCGTCCCTCGACCCAAGGATTCGGGACGGGAGTCAGTAGCGTATGGCGCAGCGGCTGGAGAAGATCCCAGGCGGTGCCCCGACGCAGGCGATGCCGGAAGACGCTACGGCCCTCGCGCGGCGGGGGCGCTGGCGGAGCAGGCGGGTTCTCGGCGGCGGCGGGACCCTGCTCTTCTTCTTGCTGGCGGCGATCCTTGCGCCGGTCCTCGCTCCCCACGACCCCCTGCTTCCGGACCCGGCCCATGCCCTCGCGGGCCCGAGCGCCGCCTACCTGCTCGGGAACGACGAGTTCGGGCGGGATGTCCTGACTCGGCTGATGTACGGGGCGCGGATCTCGCTGCTGGTCTCGACCGCTTCGATCGCGCTGGGAGTGGCGATCGGCATCGGCGCCGGCCTAGTCGCCGGCTACTACGGCGCGCTGCCGGATCTGCTGGTGATGCGCTGCGCGGACGTCATCCTGGCGATCCCCCCGGTCCTGCTGGCGATCGCGGTGGTCGCGATCCTCGGGCCGGGCGTGCTCAATCTCATCCTCACCATTGCCGTCATCTACGCGCCGCGCTTCACCCGCGTCGCGTATGCCTCGACGCGCGCTGTGCGCGGGCGAGAGTATGTGGCGGCGGCGCTCGCGTTGGGCGCGTCCGATCGGCGCATCCTGGCGCGCACGATCCTGCCTGCGATCATCGCGCCGCTCCTTGTTCAGGCCGCGCTCGCCCTCGGCGCGGCGATGCTCCTCGAATCCGGCCTGAGCTTTATCGGCCTGGGCATCCAGGCGCCGACCCCGAGTTGGGGGTTGATGGTTTCATCGGCGCGCGAGCTGATGGCGCAGGATCCCCTCCTCGTCATCTGGCCGTCGACCGTCCTGGCTGTCGCCGTCCTCGCATTCAACGTCTTGGGCGACGGCGTGCGGGACCTGCTCGACCCGCGCCACTGAAGCGGCCAGAAGGTAAGCCGGCCGCCCCTATCCGGGGAAGACGCCGGGGCGGCCGCTTACCGGATCACCGTGATACCGGTGGGTGTCTCCACCTCTACTGCGAGAACCCCGCAGCTGGCGGATTCTTCAACCGCAAAGCGAATGTCGTCCCCGAGCAGCGATTGGATTCGTCTTGAGGCGCCGGTCGGGTCTGGATCCTCCAGCCGCACCATGCGGATGCCTCGGGCGCCCGACGGGTGCTGGACGGGGGTCTCGGCAGGATGCATGCCGGGCGGCACCGACCACTCGATGACGAACGGCAGCACGCTCGGCTCCCCTGGCGGTTCCAGGAATTGAGTGCGCCAGCGAAGGACCACACCGTCCGGCCGCCGTCGCGCCCCGGGCGTCGACTCCGGCAGTTGCATTCCCGCCTCGTGCAGATGCCCGCGCAGCGCGTCGAGATCGTCTGTGCGCACGGCCCACGTGGCAAAGGTCCGGCCGTCGGCGAGCGTCTGGGTGATACGCCCCCTGGTGGGCGTCCGCGCGGCTTCGTCTGGATCGACGACCGCGATCAACTCGAGATAGGATGACCCGAGAGGAACGATCATGTTCGCCGTCCCGATCCCGGGATGTCGTCCGCCCTCCAGGGCGCGAAGTCCATACCGGTCTTCGAACCGGCGGGCCCCTTCGGCCAGGTCCGCGACCGCGACCAGGACATGATCGAGCAGCACGCGAGGACGCACAGGGGCACCTACGCCGCATAACGAACATACTCCTCCACATTATGCTGATCGTCGACAGCCATCTCGATCTCTCGCTGAACGCGCTCCAGGGGAACCGCGACCTTTTCAATTCAGCCTATACAACCCGCGCGCAAGAGCAATCCACTCCGGGCAAGGGACGCGCACAGGGCACGGTTGCCTTCCCGGAGATGCGCCGGGGGAGAGTGGCCCTCAGCTTCGCCACCGTGCTCGCGCGGTCGACCGGACATCCTGAACCGCATATTGATTATGCGACGCCGGCGCAGGCGCATGGCATCGCCAAGGGACAGCTGGCCTACTACCACGCCTTGGAACGCCAAGGCCACATCCGCCTCATTCGCAATCTGGCCCAGCTCGACGTGCACATGGCGGAATGGGCCGCGTGGGACACCCGGTATCCCGGCGAGGAAACCGGTGCCCCGCCGCCCCTCGGCTTCGTCATCAGCATGGAGAGCGCGGACGCCGTCCTCGAGCCGGCGGAGTTGCGCGACTGGTGGGACGGCGGCCTCCGCCTCATTGGCCCTGCGCATTTCGGGCCGGGACGATACGCGGGAGGAACGGGCAGTGAGCTCGGGTTGACCGAGCTCGGAGCGGCTCTCCTGTCCGAGATGGCCCGCGTGGGTATCATCCTGGATCTCACGCATTGTTCGGATCAGGCGTTCTGGGAGGCGCTTGCTCAGTATGATGGCCCGGTCCACGCGAGCCACAACAACTGCCGCGCCCTCAATCCTCATCAGCGGCAACTTACCGACAAGCAGATTCGTGCCATCATCGAACGCGACGGGGTCATCGGGGTGGTCCCGGGGTGCTGGCAGCTCAAACCCGGGTGGAGAAACGGGGATAGCAACGAGAGCGTCAGCCTCGCGGATGTGCTCGCGCACATCGATCGCATCTGCCAGATTGCCGGAGCGAGCCGGCACGTCGGGATCGGGAGCGACCTCGACGGCGGGGTCGGCCGCGAAGGGTTCGCTCACGATTTGGACACCATCGCCGATCTTCAGAAGGTCGGAGCGTTGCTCGCCCAGCGAGGATATAACCAGGGTGACGTGGCGGCGATCATGCACGGTAACTGGACCCGGTTTCTCAGGCGTGCCTGGAGCGCTGCCTAGGCTACGCGCACAAGCAGGAAGGTCGCCGTGACGAATGGAATGCCGCGCCAGAATACTCAAATCTGGCTGATTGGACTCAGACAAAAGGGGTGCGCCGACGATGGCCACGAACGGAGGAACGCGCAGGAAACAGCTGACCCGTCGGAAGTTCCTCGGCACGTTCGCTGCGGCCGGCATCGGCGCGGCCGCAGCGCGGTGGGTCCCCGGGAAGGGGCCCGGGGAGCACACGGTGACCGCGGCGCCGCTTCGCCGCGGCGGCACGCTCAGGATCGCCGAGATCGGCGAGCCGCTCACGCTGGACGCGATGACCACGACGGCCGATCTCACGGTCGCGATCACGCTGCCGATCTTCGAAACGCTGTTTGCGTTCGATGCCAACTGGCGGGTTCAACCATCTCTCGTATCGTCGTACACGGTCAGCAAGGACGGCCTCACGTACACGTTCACCCTTCGGAAGGGCGTTCCGTTCCACAACGGCAGCCAGCTGACCGCCGCGGACGTCGTCGCCTCGCTCAACCGGTGGGGAAAACTAAATCCGCGCGGCACGCCGGTGTACAAGGCCCTCGATTCGCTCTCGGCGAGCGGGCCCGACACGGTGACCATGAAGATGAAGTCGTCGTTCGCGCCGCTGCTGTCGTTCCTGGCGCTTCCGGGTTCCGCCGTGATCATGCCGAAAGAGATCGCGGACGCCGCCGGCACGAGCCCGCTCAAGCAGTTCATCGGGACCGGGCCGTACAAGTTCGTGGAGTGGGCGCCGGACCGGCACGTCCGCGTCGCTCGCTTCGACCAGTACGCGGCGCGCAGCGAGCCGGCGAGCGGATTCGCGGGCCGCAAGGACGCCCTCGCGGACGACATCTACTATTACCCCGTCTCGCAGGTCGCGACGCGCATCGCCGGTGTCCAAAGTGGGGACTACCAGATCGCCGACGGGATCAACCAGGACGCGTACACACAGCTCAAGAGTGACCCCCGCCTCGATGTGGGCCTCGTCCAACCGGGGTCGTACCTGGTCTTCGTCTTCAACACGAAGCAGGGGATGATGACCAATCTGAAGCTGCGCCAGGCGGTGCTGGTCGCGCTCGACATGCAGCCGATCATGAAGGCGACGTTCGGCAACCCCGATCTGTACGCGCTCGATCCGAGCCTCTACCCAAAGGGCACTCCCTGGTACACGACAACCGGCGCCGAGTGGTACAACGTCCACAACGTCGACCGCGCGAAGCAACTGGCCAAGGAAGCAGGGTACTCCGGGCAGCCGATCCGGTGGCTGTCGACGCAGCAGTACGATTACATGTTCAAGAGCACGGTCATCGCGTCGTCGCAGCTCCAGCACGCCGGATTCAAGGTGGATCTGCAGGTCTTGGAGTGGGCGGGCGTGCTCGACCACCGCGCCAAACCGGCGGACTGGGACATGTTCGTGACATCGGGCGGCTTCCTACCGGATCCGTCGCTGCAGAATATCTACTCCGGGGCCTGGCCCGGATGGTGGGATGTGCCGGACAAGAACCGTCTCTTCGCGGAGTTCAACGCGGAACCCGATCAGGCGAAGCGCCAGCAGCTCTGGGCCAAGCTGCATGAGCTCTGGTATACGGAGGCCCCGGTCGTCCGTCCCGGCGGCTTCTACACGCTGGTGCTCAGCCGGAAGGGCCTTCCCGGGTTCCGACCCAGCTACTGGATCATCCCGTGGAACGTCGAGGCGGTGAAATAAGAGGCGCCTCCGGCGCTCGAGGCGTACTCCCGTGACTGCGCAACCATGTCGATCCGTGCCCCAGAGAAATTGGAGCGCGGCGGACGCCGGAGGGTGACTACAACCCCAACAAACGGGCCGCGTTGTCACCCAATACTTTTCGTTCATCGTCAGGAGCCAGTTCGGCCTGTTTGATCACCAAGATTTGCGTGGACGGCCGTACAGCGGGTGCGTTGGAGCCGAATACGACTCGATGCGCGCCTATGGTGCGCACGGCTTCCCGAATGCAGTGGGGTTCCATCACAGCCGTGGTCATGAGATACAGGTTCGCCGCGCGCTTCGCCGCGGCTAGAGCTGCCCCCAAGTAGTTTCTGTAGCCCATATGATCCATTGATCCATGATCACCGGAACCTCCGGAAACGCCTCGGCGAGCACGCCGATCTCCAGGGGATGGGCGGGAGATCCGGCGGAATGGATCGTGACGGGAATCCCGAGCGCTTGCGCTTTGCGCATCATGGGGTGCGCAAGGCTCCCGATCAAGTTGATCGCGTGTATAGTGGGCATCAGTTTAGCGCCCCGAAACCCCCACTCCTTGACTGCGCGCTCCAACTCTCCCACCGCATCATCGCCGAAATGCGGATTGACGAGCGCACACCCGACGAACCGCCCCGAGTGCCCCCCGTTGAGTTCAGGACTTCGGCAACCAGCTGGTTTCGAGGATAGAATGTCGGCGCCGGCATGAGCACGGCCTTATCCACGCCCGCCGCCCGGCACAACTCCTCCAGTTGCTCG
>Ga0207646_10004448_pt1 | contig 15200 bp, 17 predicted proteins | sample KBSK5502metaG_FD_184343 | JGI IMG/M metagenome (GOLD analysis project Ga0207646, IMG submission 184343) | Corn, switchgrass and miscanthus rhizosphere microbial communities from Kellogg Biological Station, Michigan, USA - KBS K5-50-2 metaG... | ecosystem: Host-associated > Plants > Roots >... | reverse complement strand
AGAATCTGCAAGCCGCACTGATGGGCCACCACATGTGGCCGGTCTCGGCATGGCCGTGCAGCAGGACCACCGGGCTACCCTGCCCGCGGATGAGATATCGTAGCCGCACCCCGTTGACCTTGGCGAAGCGCTCGGTGAAGCCGGCGGGCCGGCCCGCGGTCCTTCGTGTTCTGTTCACTCGGTATGCCCTTTCAGGTAGGTGCCACGCGAGCGGCAGGCGCCTTGACACCTGCTCGATGCGATGGAGGATCACCCCAAAGAGGCGTCGCGTCAAGTCGCGCCCCATCTGAAGGCCTGATTTGCGGGGGCGGGATCATCTCATCCTATCCGACCTCCGCGCCATACCTCAGCCCTACTGCCCGGTGGTGAGCACCGCCCGGAACCTCGCCTTGCCGCTCATCATGCGCTCGTAAGCCTCCGCGACCTTTCCCAGCGGATACTCCTCGTTCATGGATTGCACACCGGTCAGCGCGCTGAACTTGAGCGTGTCCTGCGAATCAATCGCCGTGCCGGAATACCAGCCCTTGACCGATCGCCGTCCGGAGATCAACGCGAGCGGTGACACTTGCAGCGACCGCGCGGCGCCGATAACCATCAGCGCCCCGTTGAGGCCCAAACCGCCCTGCACCGCGCTCATCGCGTCGCCGTTGGTCACCGTGGCGAGAATCACCTTCGCCCCGCCCAGCTTGAGCAGCTCCGCCGCCGGATCCTGCGCCTGGCTGTCAATGTAGTGATGCGCCCCCAGTTTCCACGCCAGGGGCTCTTTGTCCCGCCCGCGCGCGATGCCGACGGTCTTGAAACCCATCTTCACCGCGTATTGCACCCCGAGATGACCAAGGCCGCCGAGGCCCAGCACCGCGACAACGTCGCCGGGCCGCGCGCCGCTGTTCCGCAGCGCGTTGTAAGTCGTGATGCCCGCGCACATCAACGGCGCCGCTTCCACGGCGGACAATCCGTCCGGCACCAGCGCCAGCGCGATGGCGGGAGCTACCATGTAATCCGCATAACCACCGTCGAAGGAAATGCCGGTGATCTGGAGCGCCACCTGGCAGCCGAAGAAATCGCCGGCCCGGCAGGCATCGCAATAGCCGCAGTGACCGCCGTGCCAGCCCACGCCCACGTGCTGGCCCGGTTTCCATTGCGCGACACCCGCGCCCACGGCATCCACGACGCCGATAACTTCATGGCCGGGCACGCGCGGATATTGCAGCCCCGGCCACTGGCCTTCCTTGACCAGGGAATCGCTGTGACAGATGCCACAAGCCTGGACTTTGATCCGCACCCAACCTGAGTTCGGTTGGGGAATTGGGCGTTCAACGATTTCAAACGGACCGTTCGGACGGGGGATCTGCGCAGCACGCATCTTTGGCATATTTACCTCCGTTGTAGTGTCGAGCTTGCGGCTCAATTCAAATCGACGCACAGCGCCGACCTTACGCTCGTTGCTCCTGCGGTTCCGGTGGATCACCAGCCCCTCAGGCCTCGGCGCCGCTCAGATCATGATCAGTCCCTGACGGATCCCAATGGTAACCGCTTCGGTCCGGCTTCCGGCGTTGAGCTTAGCGAAAATGGAGGCGATGTGGAACTTGACGGTGTGATCCGAAATGCCGAGGCGCGCCGCGATGATCTTGTTGCCGAGCCCCTCGGCAATCATGCCGAGGACCTCGATCTCGCGTGGCGTGAGAGGCTGCTGCGCGATCGCGACGCCGGCTCGCTCACCTGCGGAGTGCACTGGCTGGAGCGCCTTCAGGGTGTCGGGGTGAACCACGACGAGGCCGGCCGCGGCCGCCTCGATGGCGGCGATGAGTTCCTCCGCGGTCGCGTGTCGGGGCAGCACCGCGCGCCCCACGGCCCGGAGCGCCTCGGCGGCGAGGACGGGGCGCGCATCATCCGTGAGGACGACGATGGCGGGCGGCCGCGGCGCTGCGCCGAGGTCGCCGAGCCAGGCGGGGGTGCGCTCGACGCCTAGATCGACGAGCAGCACGTCGGGCTGGGCGGCCTCGATCTGCTCGGGTAGCGAGAGTTCGGTCGGGCCGACGACGAGGTGCAGTGCCTTACGCGCACCCAAGAGAGCGGCGAGCCCGGCACGCGCAACGGCAGTGGGAGCAGCGATGAGAACTGTCGTCACGGCGCGGCGGCGGCCCTGAGCTGCAGCGGAGCGAGAAAGCGCGCTACCAGACTGCTCGGCACAGCCAGGGCGAGCCCGCCCGCGACTCTCGCATTGATGCCAATCACGCGGCCGTGGGCATTAGCGAGGGGGCCACCGGAGTTGCCGGGCGCGAGTCTGAGATCGGCCTGGATGAAGCTCGGGCCCGCCGAGCGGCGGGGCCCGATCGCGTGGATCACCCCGGCCGTCACCGCCCCGGCCAGTCCGAGCGGGTTGCCGACGGCGACCACCAGCTCACCCACCCGCAAGGCGGCGGAATCACCGACGTCCGCGGCGGGCAGGCCTTGTGCGTCAATCGCGAGCGCCGCGAGATCGCGCTCCGGATCCCATGCGAGCAGGCGGGCCTCGAGAGAGCCGCCGTCCGAAAGCACGACGCCGACCCGGCGGTCCTGGGCGACGTGTGCATTCGTTACGATCAGTCCGTCGGGAGCCCAGATCACCCCAGATCCCATGCCGGCCCTGGCTCCATGGACCTGAACGGTGATGCGCCTGAGCCGCCCGGTCACCGCAGTGAGATCGCCGTCGATCCCAGGCTGGATGCCGTGAGGCGCGCTGGTGTCGGACACCTCAGCGTCTCCGCGGCGGCCGCTCGCCCACCGTGATCCTCGCCTCCGCGGGCGCGCCCGCGCGCAGAATAGTCGCCGTGATGGTCGAGCCGACGGACCGCGCGCCGACGACAGCCTGCACGTCTTCGGGAGCGCCCACAGGGGTGTCATCGAGGGTGACCAGGACGTCGCCGAGCAAGAGGCCCGACTTCGCCGCGGGGCCATCCGGCTGCACGCTCACCACGATCAATCCGATCTCGGGCGCGGCGGTGAGCGTGCGCCTCAGCGATTCGGGCAAACGCACGGGCTGTAATCCAACCCCGAGGAAACCACGGCTGACGCGACCTTTGTCGATGAGCTCGTCGGCCACGCGCGCCACCGTCGAGACCGGGATGGCCAGCTCGAGCTGCCGCGACAGCCCTGAGGTGTTGATCCCGACGACGCGCCCCTGGATATCCACGAGCGGGCCTCCGGAAAAGCCGGGGTAGAGTGTCAGGTCGAGTCGCAAGAGCTGATCGATCTCCCCGCCGCGCCAGCTGTGCCAGCGGCCACCGAGGGCGCTCACGATGCCCCAGCTCGCCCGCGGCCCGTATCCCACCGCCAGCACGATGTGGCCGACCTTGAGCGACCCCGGATCGCCAAGGTCCGCGGTCGGGAGGTCCGTGTCCTGGACCCGAAGCACGGCCAAATCAGTACCAGGGTCCCGCCCGATGAGACTCGCGGCAACCGTGCGGCCGTCTGGACGAGCGATCGTGATGTCCTCATCGGAACGCACCGTGTGGTCGGCGGTCACGATGATTCCCGGGCGCCAGTGGACGCCTGTCGACGGCAGGCGCGGGCGCGCGTGGACGGCGACCACCGCGCCGGCCACACGCTCCACGGCCCCCGCCAGATCGTTTGAAAGGGATAGCAGTGCGTTCATTCGGTTCCTCCTTAGTTTGTCATCCACGTCCAGCGTGCCGCAGGCTTCTCCCGGGGGAAATCGGCCAAATGGCTAGGGCACTGCCCGGAAAAATGGCGGGGGTGAGCTCGGCGAAACCTGCATCAGCTCCTAAACGGGGACCCGGGCTGCGGCAACCTTGTCTTTCGCTAGATCTTCAAGCCGATCGCCGTGAGCCCGGGTTAGTCTCAAGCGGTCGATTAGCGATTCGACGAATCTACGCGATGTCATGGCTATTCCTCCCTTTCGGGTGCGGTAGTCAAGAGTTGTCCGTCTCCTTCTGGGCCTCCGAGCTCACCGCACTTTCACCTCGGGCACCACCGACATGCCGGGCCCGAGCACATGGGCTGGATCGGGCCCGTCATCGACGAGGATCTTCACCGGCACCCGCTGCACGACCTTGACGTAGTTGCCCGTGGCGTTCTCCGGCGGCAGCAGGCTGAACCGCGCGCCCGCGCCCGCCTGAATGCTGTCCACGTGGCCCCTGAACCGCCGATCGGGGTACGCACCCACCTTGATCGTGGCCGGCTGGCCCGGGCGCATGTAGCGCAGCTGAGTCTCCTTGAAGTTGGCGGTCACCCACATGCGATCCGGGACGATCGAGAAGAGGGTCTGCCCGACTTGGACGTAGGCCCCGGGCTCCACGGTCTTCCGCGTGATCCGCCCGGCCTCCGGCGCGTAGATCTTGGTATACGAGAGGTCGAGCTCGGCCTGCCGCACGGCAGCCTTGAGCTGGTCGATCTGGGCCGCCACCTGCTCGGCCTGTGCCTGGCTGTAGGCGACCTGGTCCGGCGCGGCCTTGGCGCTGGCGAGGCGGGCTCGTGCCTCTTCGAGCTGCGCCTCCGATTGCCGGATGCCGTCGGCGGCCGCTTGCTCCGCCTTCCGTGCCGCATCCCGATTGGCCGCGGCCATCCGATCTTTGGCCACCGCATTGTCGCGGTCCTGAAGCGAGACAAACCCTTGCTGCGCCAGACGGTCATAGCGCTGGGCGTCCGCCCCGGCGCGGACGGCCTCCGCCTCGGCCGCGGCAACCTGCGCTCTGGCTTCCTCGAGCCGGCTTCGGGCTCCGTCGACCTGCCGCTGCGCTGTCAGAACCGCCGCTTCCGCCTGCTGCACTCCGGCCCCGGACGTGGTGCCCACCACCCGCACGTTGATCGTCGCCCCCTGGTGCTGGGCGACGGCCGCCGCCACGTTCGCCCGGGCTTGAGCCAGCCGCGCTTCGAAGTCCCGCGGGTCCAGCTCCACCAGCAGATCCCCACGGTTCACGTGCCAGTTGTCATCGATGGGCACCTGCGCCACGTAGCTCGCGACCTTGGGGCTGATCGCGACAACGTGCCCGTCGATGAAGGCGTCATCGGTGGACTCATGGGTCATCGCCGAGCGCACGTATGGCACGCTCACGATGAGCGCCGCCACAAGGCCCGCCGCGATCAGGCCCAGCAGTACGGTGCGGCGAGTCCGTGGGCGCGCCGGCGGCGCCGGTTGCGGCCGGCTCGCGAACGGGCTGGGCCCGTTGGGAGAGACGGGAACTTGCTCCAAGATTTCCTGCTGCGCATCCTGTTCGCTCATCGCCCTATTCCACCTTTATCTGGCGTTGACGATGTCCCGCAGCACGGCCTTGGGCGCCGCACCGACAACGCGGTCGACGACCCTGCCCTCCCTGACGAACAGGATCGTCGGGATCGACCGGACGTCGTACCGGGCCGCGAGCCCGGGGTTCTCGTCGACATTGACCTTCATCAGCGTCACCCGGCCTTCCGAGGCCTCGGCCAGCCCCTCGAGGACCGGCGCGATCGCCCGGCACGGCCCGCACCACTCGGCCCAGAAGTCCACCATGATGAGACCCTGGTTCGCGGCCAGCGCCTCGTCAAAGTTCTGCTCGGTCAGATGGATCGTTTCTGGCGCTTCGTAATCCCGGCTTCGAGTCATCGTGGGGCTCCTTTCGCCGCTTAAGACGCCGGTCGGAGCGGCCGGGATTCCGCAGCTCTATGTATGTGCATGGATTAGAATGCATCTACATATAAAGTGCTTGCCGGCCACGGCGGGGGCTGGTAGCATGACGCCATGAATCGGCGAGGCACCAGACTGGCGGGCGGACAGGACCGGGGACGGCTGTCCGCCTGTGTCTGCGGCACCCTCCGCATGGTCAGCCGGGCCGTGACCCAGCTATACGACGAGGTCTTGCGGCCAAGCGGTCTACGGGTGACTCAGTTCAGCATTCTCGCGGTCATGGCGCGCATGCGCGAGGCGAACCTGAGGCAACTCGAGGATGCGCTGGCCATCGACCAGACGACCCTGACGCGCAGCCTCAGCCTCCTGGAGCGGGATGGCGTGATCGAGCGTGTTCCGCACCCCGACGGACGCATCAAGGCGATGAGACTCACCGCCAGAGGGAGAAGAGCTCTGGACGTCGCGCGGCCGCTCTGGGCCCAGGCGCAAGGCAAGGTACTCCGCGAATTGGGAACCAAGGCATGGGCTGACGCGCAACGGCGGCTGGCCCACTTGCTCTCTGTCACGGTCAAGCGGCGAGGGCCGGGTCGGGGACGTCTGGTGGCACCTTGAGCGAGTCGCTATAGAAACCACGACCAACCGGCACGTTATGCGGCGCCGCAAAGAAAGTCGAGGGAAAATGGCGAGAGAAACGGGGGACTGCGGCCCTTGACTGCCCTCTGAACCCCGCCTAGACTCCCACCAAGTTCGCGGCTGATGGACATCTTTGCCCAGCTCGTCCTCGGGGGCCTCAACGGCCTGGTGTGGGGGCTCATCCTGGCTCTCATCGCGCTCGGCCTCACCCTGGTGTTCGGCCTCCTGGAGATCATCAACATCTCCCACGGCGAGCTCTACATGCTGGGAGCCGTCCTGGGATGGTACGTCCTTCAGTTCACGGGCAACTTCTGGGTCGCGTTGGTCTTGGCACCGCTCGCGACCGGGGTCCTGGGTTTGGTGATCGAGCGCGGCATCCTCCGGCCAATTGAGGGAAAGCCGATCATCACCATCATCGCGACGTTCGGCCTCTCGCTGATCTTCCAGCAGGGGGTCCTCTCGGTCTTCGGCGGGGCGCCGCAGCGCATTCCGGCGCCCTTCGAGTGGGATCTCACCATCCTCGGCTTCGGTTACTCGGGCTACCGCTTCTTCGTCGCGCTCTGCTCGCTCGTCGCGATCGGCGCCCTCTGGGGGTTCCTCCGTCGGTTCAAGTACGGGATGTGGATGCGGGCGGTTCGGCAGGACCGGGAAATGGCGCTGGCGCTCGGCATCCCCATCTCGCAGGTCTACATGCTGACCTTCGGCCTCGGCGCCGCCCTGGCCGCGCTCGGCGGAATCCTCGCCGCGCCCATCGTGGCCCTGGAGTTCCGCATGGGGTTGGATATCCTACCCGCCGTCTTCATCGTGGTCATCATCGGGGGCCTCGGCAGCCTGGAAGGGTCACTGCTGGCCGCGATCCTCATCGGCGAGCTGGAGGGGCTCACTTCCGTTTTCGTCACGCCGACCACGGCGCGGATCTTCTCCCTGGTCTTCATGTCGGCAGTCCTGCTGTTCCGCCCCGAGGGGCTCCTCGGGCGGCGGTAGAGGGAGCGCGGGATGGCTGGTCGGATCGTGGCGTTCTGGGCGGCCGTCGCGGTCCTCGTCGTCCTCCCCCGGGCGCTCACCCCCTACCAGCTCTCGGTGGCGGCGGAGATCATGATCTGGGGGCTCTTCGCGATGGCCTTCGACCTCCTCTACGGCTACACGGGGATGCTCTCGTTCGGCCAGGCGATCTTCTTCGGGGCGGGCGGGTACGGGACCGCCTTCGGGGTGCTTCGGCTCAACTGGGGGATCTGGGAAGCGCTGGGGCTCGGACTCCTGGTGGCGGCGGCGTTCGCGCTTGCCGTCGGCTTCTTCGCGGTCCGGGTGAGCGGCCACTACTTCCTGATCCTGACGATCACCTTCTCCGTCATCACCGTCCTCGTCCTCCAGTCGGGGCACTGGCGGTGGCTGAGCCGCGGCTACGCTGCCAGCCCGTTCACTCCGCCGCTCGTGCCGCTCGGCCCCTGGCGGATCTCGCTCATCGATCCGCTCGCGAACTACTACTGGGTGCTGGCCTTCGTCGTCGTCTCCTTCCTCGTGTGCTGGCGGATCGTCAATTCCCCCCTCGGGCAGGTGTTCCGGGGCATCCGCGAGAACGAGGAGCGCTCCCGGCTCATCGGCTACCACGTGGAGCGGTTCAAGCTCATCGCCTTCGTCCTGGGCGGCCTCTTCTCGGGTCTGGCGGGGGCGCTCCTGGCGCTCACCCTGCGCTATGTGGACATCTCCTACTTCGAGCTGACGCTCTCCGGGAAGGCGGTCGCGTGGACGGTAATCGGCGGGGCGGGCACCCTCATCGGGGCGTTCCTGGGAGCTCTCGTCTTCATCGTCTCCACCGACTATCTGAGCGCCTGGACCATCAACGTGCCCCTCAGCATCGGCCTCCTCCTCCTCGTCGTGGTGGCCTTCGCGCCCGACGGGCTGATTGGAGTCGTCCGCGGCAAGAGGCGGTGATGAAGCGGGCCGGCTTCCCCCTCGCCTTCGCGATCGTCCTGCTGGTCCTGATCATCGCCCCCCATGTGCTGGGAACCTTCCAGCGCGTCCTCCTCACCGAAATCCTCATCTGGGGGCTCTTCGCCGTGGCCTTCGACCTCCTCTACGGCTACACGGGGATGCTGTCCTTCGGTCAGGCGACCTTCTTCGGTTTCGGGTCCTACGCCGTGACCCTGGCGATCCTGCGGGGAAAGCTGGGGCTCTGGCCGGCGCTCCTCGTGGGCCTGGCGGTCTCGGCCGTCGCAGCGGGAATCGTCGGGTTCTTCGCCGTCCGGATCCGCGGCCACTACTTTGTCATCATCACGGTCATCTTCTCGCTCATCTTTTTCTTCTGGGCGCTCAACTGGAGCTGGCTCACCGGCGGCGACGACGGCCTGTCATTCCAGGTCCCCGCGGTCCCGCTCGGGTGGTGGAAATTCTCGCTCTACGACCCCATCACGAACTACTACTTCGTGCTGGCGTTCTGCGCCATCGCCTTCCTCTTTTCCCGGCGGCTCGTTCGGTCACCGATTGGGAGGATCCTCGTCGGCATCCGTGAGAACGAGGAACGCGCCCGCCTGGTCGGCTATAACGTGGAGCACTTCAAGCTCCTGATCTTCGTCATCTCGGGCGCGCTCTCGGGCTTGGCGGGTGCGCTTTACTCTCTGACGTTCCGCTACGCGAACGCCGGTCTCATGCACTGGACCGTCTCCGGCGATGCCGTGATGTGGACCCTCCTGGGCGGAGCCGGAAGCCTCGTGGGCCCCATCGTGGGGACCGGGCTGCTCGTCGCCTTCTCGGACTACGTGAGTTCCTGGTTCGAAAACTACAAGATCATCATCGGGGCGCTCATTATCCTCGTGGTCCTGGCGGTGCCCCAGGGGATCACGGGCTTGATCCGGGATCTCTGGACGGCCAGAAGGATATCGACCGATGGGTCATGACGGGCTGCTCCTGAAGACCGCGGGCCTCACCAAGAACTTCGGCGGCCTCAAGGCGGTAGACGGCATCGATTTCGCCCTCGCGGCCGGGGACCTCCGGGCGGTTATCGGGCCCAACGGGGCGGGCAAGACGACCTTCTTTAATCTGATCACGGGGCTGTTTCCTCCCACGTCCGGACGGATCCACTTCCGTGGGGAGGATATCACCGGCTTCGCACCTCACCGGGTGTCCCAGAAAGGGATCGGCCGGACCCTGCAGCTCACGAGCCTCTTCTCCGGCCTGACCGTCTGGGAGAACGTCTGGATCGCCGCCCAGTCCCGTCACCGGTTCTTCAACCCGCTCGTGCATTACTCGACGCTGCGGGACGTGGCGGAGAAGACCCGGGAAGTGCTCCGGCTCCTCGGGCTCACGGAGAAGTCGGACGAGGTCGTCGCCAACCTCTCGCACGGCGACCAGCGGCTCCTGGAGATCGGGGTCGCCCTGAGCACGAGCCCTTCGCTCCTCCTGCTGGACGAGCCCACCGCCGGGCTCAGCCCCAGGGAGACCCAGGAGATCACGCAGACCATCCGAGAGCTCTCGAAGAACATCACCATCGTCATCGTGGAGCACGACATGGACGTCATCATGTCGGTGGCACACACCATCACCGTGCTGGACCAGGGGCGTGTCATCGCGGAGGGGTCCCCTGAGGCCATTCGAGGGGACCCGCGGGTCCGGGAGGCGTACCTCGGTGCCGACTGAGCTGCTGACCGTCCACGACCTCCACGCGTATTACGGCAAGAGCCACGTGCTCCAGGGGGTCTCGCTGACCGTTCGGCCCGGCGAGGTGGTGGGGCTCCTGGGGCGGAACGGGGTCGGGAAGACGACGACGCTGAAGGCGATCATGGGGCTGATCACACGACGCGGCCACGTGGTCTTCAAGAGCACGGAGGTATCCGCGCTCCCCGCCCACCAGATTCCGCGGCTCGGGATCGGCTACGTCCCGCAGGGGCGCCATATTTTCCCCGAGTTCACAGTATGGGAAAATCTCGTCGTGGGGCTCGTGAAGGAGAAGACAGCGCCCCCCGAGCGTTTGGACGCCGTCTTCCGCAATTTCCCTGTCCTCGGGGAGCGGCTCAAGCAGCTCGGCGGCACGCTCAGCGGGGGGGAGCAGCAGATGCTGGCCATCGCCCGGGCGGTGATCCCCCAGCCGTCGCTCATCCTGATGGACGAGCCCAGCGAGGGGCTCTCACCCCTCACGCGCGGCATCGTGCTCGACCGGATTAAGACGATCCAGGCCACCGGCGTGGGGATCTTGCTGGTGGAGCAGAACGTGAAGCTTGCCCTGGCGACGTGCCAGCGCGTCTATTTCATGGAAAAGGGGGTTGTCCGGCAGGAGGTGGAGGCGGTCGAGCTTCGAAAGGATAAGGAGCTGGTCGCCCGCTACCTTGGCGTAGAGGTGTGAGTTCATCACACGGCCTTCGGGCCTGAAGGAGGAAAGCATGAGCGAACAGAAGAGCGAATGGACACGGCGAACCTTTCTCAAAGTGGCGGGGGCCGGCGCGGCCGCCGCGGCCGGGACCGGGCTCGCCCCGTCGGTCGTGAGGGGGGCCGCGAAAGACCCGATCGTTCTCGGGTGCCAGGCGGACCTGACCGGTGGATTCGCTTCCTGGGGCTACTGGCTCGAGAAGGCGGCCCGCGCCGCGGTGGAGCGCGTCAACCGGGAGGGCGGCATCGCCGGGAGACCGGTGAAGTACGTGGTGGAGGACACGGAGTCCAATCCTGCGACCGGGACCCGGAAGATGCGCCGCCTCATCCAGCGGGAGGGGGCAGACTTCCTCATCGGGACCGTGCACTCGGGCGTGATGCTGGCCAGCACGCCGATCGCCCAGGAACTCAAGACGGTCTACTGGCCGATCGCCATGGCGTCGGAGGCGACGGCGGAGAAAGGGAACCGCTACGTCTTCCGGGCATCGAGCCACGTCCGCGAGCAGGTCCAGGCGTCCAGCAAGTGGGCCGTGGACAACATCGCCAAGAAGTGGACGATCTGCGTTTCCGACTACGCCTGGGGCTGGTCCCACCGCGACTGGTTCAAGAAGGAAGTGGAGGCGGCCGGCGGCACGATCGTCACGGCGATGGCGATCCCTCAGGGGACGAAGGATTTCGTGCCGTTCGTGAGCAAGATCCCCGGGGACACTGAGGCGATCTACTACGTGTTCTTCGGCGCCGACACGCTCGGCTTCCTCCAGCAGCTCCACGAGATCGGCTACAAGGGGAAGAAGTTCTCCCCTGTCTGCACGCTCGAGGCGGTCGATCTGGAGAAGCTCGGCGCGGCTGTCGAAGGCGCCTGGGCGCTCGAGTATCTTCCGCGCCGGCTTCGATACAAGGACACCCAGTCCCACCGGGAGTTCCGCAAGCTGGTCGCCGTGGATGAGGAGGGCCGGGAGGTGGGGAACCCCACGCGGGTGATCGCGGGCTCCCATTACTGGTCCACCTGGGAGTCGATCCATCTGATCAAGAGGGCCGTCGAGACGAGCGGGTGGAAGAGCAAGACGGACACCCCCGCTCTCATCCAGGCCCTGGAGGGAATGAAGGTCTCGGAAGGGCCCGAGTTCCCGCAGGGTGACCTCTTCCTCCGCGCGGAGGATCACCAGGGCTTCCACCAGCACTGGATGTCCAGGATCGAGAAGGGCAAACTAGAGGTCAAGTTCACCGTCCCGGTGGAGCGGGTGGTGTATGCCCCGCCGGTGGATTACCGGAAGGAGAAAGTCTAGGAGTTTCGAGCGATGCAGTCGCTTCGGGACGCCTGGCGGACCGTCCGGGCCGAGCTGGCAGCACGGTGGGGAGGCTTCTGCTTCCTCACCGTGCTGATCCTCGCCGGCTACGCCGCCGTGATCTTCTCGATGGCGGCGCTGAACGTCCGTGCGCTCCCGAACTACTTCAGGTGGTTCCGCGTCGTTGAGGGAATCGTCGAGACCCTCACCCTCTCGATGCCCCTGGGGGAGCGGTACGAGTTCCTGGCCGAGCAGCCGATCTTCGAGTTCGGCTACCGTCACCCGCTGCTGGGGAGCCTCGAGGGGGTGTACACGCTGACACTCCACACGGCGCTCAACCTGGCACTCGTGTCGGCCCTCATCGCGCTCTACGGCCTCCTGATGGCGCGGGCCCTCCGTGGCGTCGGCCTGACCCGCAAGACCGTTGCCAGCCTGGGTCTCGGCGGCGGGGCCTCGGTCGCGGGCGTTCTGACGGCGGGAGCTGCCACTGTCGCCTGTTGCGGGCCCGGAGCGGTTTCGATTCTCCTCACGCTGCTGGGAGTGGGGGCCGGCGTCGGGCTCTTCTTGGCCGAACACGACCGGGCCTTTGGCGGCCTCGGCCTTCTTTTGATGCTGGCGAACCTGTGGATCGCCGCCAGATGGGCGCGCTCAGGAGGAGTCGGAAGATGAGCGACATCAAGTAGCCCGTTTACAAGGTCGCAGCTGCGCACGTGGCTCCCGTCTTCCTCGACCCCGCCGCGCCTGTCAGATTCCCGCCGGGGCGGGCCAAGCTCGTCACGAAGACTGGAGCTCACGAAGTGCCGGGTGCGGGACCGAACGTCATGACGTACGTCGGCCTCACCTTGAAGAGCACTCGCACCTCGCCGCGAGGGTCGCGCAACGGGTACGGCCGGACACCGAGATACCGCTCCGCCATGTCATCGATGTGCCTGGTAGCCTCCTGACCCTTGGACGGGTCAGTTTCTTCGACGATCTCCTCGACCTGACCTTGAAGCGTGATCCAGTGGTACGGATTCTGCGGATTCACGCAGAGCAGGCTGACCTGTCCGCGAGCGCGCAAATTGCGCTCCTTCAGGCGCCCCTTCTTCGTGTTGATCAAGATATGCGTGCCGTTGTGGCCGACCCAGACGGGCGTGAGATGAGGAAGCCCCTTAGCGTTGATCGTCGCGAGGGCGGCCGTCACCGGCTTCTCTAACAATGAGCGATGCAGCTCCGGGAGTTGGGCGATCGAGGACAGCTGGCCGCGCTTCCCGACCTCGAAGGCGTTCGCACTGCCCGGCATGATAACGTCGGCGGTCCGGATCGTCATGGCTGAACCCTCCTTCCGCTCGGTGGTGCACTCAATGTTTGGGGTGCGCGACGATGTAGGGGGCCTCTTCGACAATCGTGTACTTGTAGCCGGAACACTTCACCAACGGATTGGTGGGGCTGAACAGCCCTGCCGGATTCGGCTTCCACAACCACACGTGCAGGTCGTAATGGTGGAGCCCCTGGGGGAGGAGCGGCTCGTGACCCTCCATCGGGCCATCGAACGCCTGCCCAAAGAGCTGAGGCCGTTCCTTGACCCCGGTCGCGAGAGGGACGAACCACTCCGCGCCGATGAGCGTCAGCTTCCCCTGCGAATCCGGCTCATAGAGCAGCAGCGCCGGCCGCTGCGGATTCGGGACCGGACCGACCAAGGCGGGATTGAGGAAATGAATCCCCATCCCCCCGGCTTGATAGGCGACGCGTCCAGCCCCACCCGGCGTCGGGTATTCGACACAGCCGAGTGTCGAGAAGTAGCCGTCACGAATGGCGACGACCGGATCTTGATACTTCTCGAGACTCGTGCGCAGCTGCTCCAATTCAGACGGCAAGGCAGGCCGCTGACCGCGAGCCGGGTTGGCCCCAAGCGCGAGACCGACAAACCCGATGATCAGAGCGACGACCGAAGCACGACAAAGCTGGCGCATAGGATCCTCCTGTCCACGAGGTCGATCATCGGTGTGTCAGAAGCCCACCAGTTGCAACCCCCACGGCAATTTCCGAACGAGTTCGAGGAGCACATCCATTGCGACGCGTTCATCGCTTGATGCCTCGCCGGCTGATCATTGGATCACCTCGTCCGCCCGCAGCAGCAGCGACGGTGGGATCGTCAGGCCGAGCGCCCCCCCCGAGATCAGACAGGTCTCGGGGGTTTTGGTTTTTTCCGTTTGCGACTCCATGATCGCTTCTCATCCGCGTGGGCACCTCACCGGCGATGAGGAGGGCGTCGGCCGTGACGGGCCCGGGCACTAGACGCGCAGGGGGTCCAGGCGACCCGCCAGGACGAGCAGGCTCTCCAACAGGTAGTAGCTTCCCACAATGAACTCGCAGCGGTTCGCACGGTCGTGAGGCCGGGCATCCGTGCGTTTGTTGAAGCACGCCTCGGTGAGTATTCCCGGTATGCGCCGGTCACCGGAGTGCGTGGGCGTAACGAAGCGCTCGATGAGCGCCCGCGCCGTCGCCTCCGCCGCTTGGCGGTAGCGCAGGCGCTCCGCCTCCGACGGCGCGACGCGGGCGAGCTTGAGGAGGGCCGCCAGAGCGATCGAGGTGGCGGCGGTGTCGCGCTCGGCATTCGGGATGGCGGGGTCATCGAAATCCCAGAAGGCTACGCGGTCCGCCGGAACATGGGCGAGCCACCAGTCGGCGCCGCGCACGGCCGCCGCCATCCACGCCTCTCGCTGGCGGTCGGCCAGCCAGCTCTGCGTCGAGAACAGCGTGCCCCACGCCTGCGCCCGGCCCCACGTGCTCGTGTCGCTCGAGCCCTTGTGCGTATAGTGGCGGACAAGGCGACCCGTGGCCGGGTCGAGCGAGCTGGACTGGATGAACGATCCATCGGGCCGGAGGTGGAGATGGATGATCGTCTCCGCATGGTTCGCCGCGACCTCGCGGAGCCCGGCGTCGCCCGTCGCACCGGCCGCCCAGAACAGCAACGGCGCCGCTTGCAGGCTGTCGATGCTCGTCTCGGTGTTCCCGATGTGCGCGCCCTCCTCGGCCTGCGCGCCCAGCGGGACGAGCTTGAGCGAGGGCGAGTAGAGGCGCCGCGCCAGGTGTCGTGCCGTCTCGATCGCGATCTCTCGCGGCCCCGGCGCGTCGTGGAGGATCGCGCCGAGCGCGGCCCCGTAGTAGACAGGAAACGACTTGAACACCGTCTCCGCGGCGATCCGCGGACGCAGCCGCTCTGCGAGCGGCGCCGCCCAGGCGGCGTAGCGCGCGTCGCCCGTCGCCGCCGCCGCGAGCCAGAGCATGCCGATCCAATGGCCTCCGGTCCAGTCACCGTCGGGCGTCGTGGTCCACTC
>Ga0207646_10004445_pt1 | contig 15203 bp, 11 predicted proteins | sample KBSK5502metaG_FD_184343 | JGI IMG/M metagenome (GOLD analysis project Ga0207646, IMG submission 184343) | Corn, switchgrass and miscanthus rhizosphere microbial communities from Kellogg Biological Station, Michigan, USA - KBS K5-50-2 metaG... | ecosystem: Host-associated > Plants > Roots >... | reverse complement strand
GGCCGGAGGCGCCCGCATCCGGCCATCTCTTCACCGGCGAACTCCATTGTTGCTGCGGGATGGTCGCCGCGAAGAGATGGCCGGATGCGGGCGCCTCCGGCCTTGCGGGCGCCGCGAAACCTCGCGCGTGCCCACTTTATGCCGTTCGGCCAGGGTCCTGTCCATGACCCCGACGGCACGTGCGTTAGCGCAGCCGCCCGCACGGTCTCCGCCGCCAGCTCTGGCGCGCGCGGCTCAGGCGCGCTGGCTCAGTCGCGGGGTGTCGGGCACCTGGTCCGGCACCGGAGGCCCGCCGGCGTGCAGCGCGGTCAGCGCGGTCGCCGCCATCAGCCGGACGCCCACACCGATCGCCCGTTCATCGACATCGAAGGTGGCCTGGTGGATGTCGAAGTCCTCAACCGACCCCGGCAACCTGGTACCGAGGCGCGCCAGCGTCCCAGGGATTGACTCCAGGTACCACGCGAAGTCCTCCCCGCCCAGGCTCTGCGGGCTGGGGGTGATCGCCTCGTGCCCGAGCACCTGCGCGGCCGCGGTCTCCAGGATCGCGGTGGACACCGCCTCGTTGACGGTCGGTGGCACGTTGCGCTGGTAGCTGAGTTCCGCGATGACCCCGTACGCGCTCGCGACCGACTCGATCAGCGCCTTGAGCAGGTCGGGGGCCTCATGCCAGGCCTCGTCGTCGAGGCAGCGGACCGTTCCTTCGGCGACGCCATCGTCGGGGATGGCGTTGGCCGCCGACCCGGCGCTCACCCGGCCCCACACCAGGCTGAGGCTGGACCGCGGGTCGACCCGGCGGGAGAGCGCGGCGGGCAGCTCGGTCACGATCTTGCCGAGCGCGTAGACCAGGTCGGCGGTAAGGTGCGGCCGCGCGGTGTGGCCGCCCGGCCCGCTGACCCGGACCCTGATCTTGTCGCACGCCGCGGTGATCGGGCCGGTCCGGGTGCCCACCTTCCCGACCTCGAGCCGGGGATCGCAGTGCACGGCGAAGATGCGGTCCACCGAGGCGATCCCGCCAGCCGCCATCACGTCGAGGGCGCCGCCGGGGACCTCCTCGGCGGGCTGGAAGATCAGGCGGACCCGGCCGGGCAGGGTACCGGCCGCCGCCTGGCCGGCCAGGAAGAGACCGGCGCCGAGCAGCACCGACGTGTGCACGTCATGGCCGCACGCGTGGCAGGTGTTGGGGACGGTGGAGCGGTAGGACACGTTCTTCTCGTCGTTGATCGGCAGCGCGTCCAGGTCAGCGCGCAGCGCCACCAGCGTGTCCCCGGCCGATGGGTCGCCGATGTCTACGATCATTCCGGTGCCCTTGGGCAGGATGACCGGTCTCAGCCCGGCGGCGGCGAGCCGCAGCGCCACCCGGCTCGTCGTCCGGTGCTCGTGATAGCCGAGTTCCGGATGAGCATGGAGGTCCCGGCGGAACGCGATCAGCTCGTCCTCACGGGCAGCGAGGAACTCGTCGAGTTCCTCCGGCAGGTCATGCCCCAGCATGAGCCGCCCCCAGGACCACTGCACCGACCAGCTTTCTCATGTTTCCTTTGAGCGTCCTGTTCTGTCTGCCGGGATGGTGGGCTGCCGCCATAACCTGCGGCGACCACCTGCCCCGGAAAACGACCCCCATGCCAGCCCGCCCCAATACGGGCCCAACGCGGTTTCCGCGCCATGAAAGACGACAGGGACCCGGCAGGAGCATTAACGGCATATTTCGCCTTGCTCCCGTCATGGACCCTGTGAACATGCACTCCGCCAGTCCGCTGACGGGATGCGTTCCGGCGCAGTAATTATGATATCGCGCGCCCCGGTAGTCCGCTGGACTTGCGCGATTGTCGCCTTTCGGTTCACGCTCCGTGACCCGGGTGGTCCCGGCGGCGCGGCGGGGAAGTCAGGAGATGTCGGGCGGCCGGTAGGTGCCCCAAACGTCACGCAACGCATCACACGTCTCGCCGATCGTGGCCCGCGCCCGCAGCGCCTCCCGCAGCGGGACGAGCACGTTCTCCGAGCCCGCCGCAGCCCGCTTGAGCTCCTCCAGCCGGCGGCGCCACTCGCCACCGTCGCGGGCGGCGCGAAGCACCGCCAGCCGTTTTGCTTGCTGTTCTTCGATGGAAGGATCGACCCGCAGCGGCTGGTACGGACCGTCGCTGTCGGAGATGAACTTGTTGACCCCTACCACCACCCGCTCGCCCGTGTCGATCTGGCGGGCGACCCGATAGGCCGACCGCTCGATCTCGCCCTTCTGGAAGCCGCGCTCGATCGCGGCGACCGCGCCGCCCCTGCTCTCGACCGCCGCCATCAGCTCCGCGGCCGCGGCCGCCACGTCGTCGGTCATCGACTCCACCGCGTAGGAGCCGGCGAACGGGTCGGCGGTCGCGGTCAGGTCGGTCTCGTGGGCGAGCACCTGCTGCGTCCGCAGGGCCAGCCGGGCCGCGTGCTCGCTCGGCAGGGCGATCGCCTCGTCATAGGCGTTGGTGTGCAGGGACTGGGTACCGCCGAGCACCGCCGCCAGCGCCTGGATGGTCACCCGGGCCAGGTTGACCTCCGGCTGCTGGGCGGTCAGCTGCACGCCAGCGGTCTGGGTGTGGAAGCGCAGCATCTGCGACCGCGGGTCCGCCGCCCCGAACTCGTCCCGCATGATCCGGGCCCACAGCCGGCGCGCGGCGCGGAACTTGGCGACCTCCTCCAGCAGCGTGGTCCTGGCCACGAAGAAGAACGACAGCCGCGGGGCGAAGTCCTCCACCGCGAGGCCTGCGCGCAGCGCGGCCCGCACGTACTCCTGCGCGTTGGCCAGCGTGAAGGCGATCTCCTGCACCGGCGTGGCGCCGGCCTCGGCCATGTGATAGCCGGAGATCGAGATGGGGTGCCAGCGCGGCATCTCCTCGCAGCAGTAGGCGAACGTGTCGGCGACCAGCCGCAGCGATGGCCCCGGCGGGTAGATGTAGGTGCCGCGGGCGATGTACTCCTTGAGCACGTCGTTCTGGATGGTCCCGGTGAGCGCGCCGCCCGGGACGCCCTGCTCCTCCGCGACGAGCTGGTAGAGCAGGAGAAGCAGCGCGGCGGGCGCGTTGATGGTCATCGAGGTGGAGACCCGGTCCAGCGGGATGCCGTCGAGCAGCGCGCGCATGTCCTCGATCGAGTCGATCGCGACGCCTACCTTGCCGACCTCACCGTGCGCGACGGCCGCGTCGGAGTCGTATCCCATCTGGGTGGGCAGGTCGAACGCGACCGACAGGCCGGTGGTGCCGGCCGCGATCAGCTGGTGGTACCGCTCGTTGGACTCCCGCGCGGTGGCGAAACCCGCGTACTGCCGCATGGTCCAGGGCCGGCTCGTGTACATGCCGGGGTAGATGCCGCGGGTGAACGGGAACTCGCCCGGCTGGCCGAGCTGGGCCGCGGGGTCGAAGCCCGGAGGCTCCCCCGGCCCGTACACCGGCTCGACCGGCAGCCCAGACTCCGACTGGCGTCCCATGAGCCAAGGATAAGCGGGCGTGCGGCGAGGCCCCGGCCCGCCTGGGCCGGGGCCTCGCCACGAGCTGCCTAGTTGGGGGCGACCGTGTAGCCGCTGCCGACATTGATGAGCGAGTCGCCGGCGTTCCCTCGCTCCTGGATGAAGCCGTTGCCGTTCTTGCCCGCACTACCGCAATTAGTAATCTATATCGTATAGCGATACGAAGTCTGGCGCTGACGAGCCATTTCGCGGACAAGCTCCGCCGACTTGGCCCCCTATGCTGTGATGCATCTCACAGCGATGGCGTGGCCGGCCGCCCGGCGTGCGTCAGTGATTAACTACTCCCTGTGACATCTGGGGGAACGGCAGGACAGATGCGCCGCAGGAGCCCAGGCGGACAGCCAGCCGGCCGGCCAGCGTTCCCCGGCAGGCCGCTGGTCGGTGCCATCGCGGCGTGCCTGGCGGCCACGCTGGCCGCGGCCGCCGGCTTTCCACGGCCTGGCAGCGTCCAGCAGGGGCCCGGGCCGATCGGGGGCCCACAGCTGGCCAGCACGAGCGTGATCGTCAACTACCCGGCCGGCGGCGCCAAGCCGCTCCCCGACGTGGACGCCTCCGCCTTTGTCCTCGCCGACGCCGGTACCGGGCAGGTGCTGGCCGCCAAGGACCCGCACGGCTGGTTCCTGCCGGCGAGCACGCTCAAGGTGCTGACCGCGATCACCCTGATGCCGGTGCTCAACCCGAACGCCACGGTGGTCACGACCCCCCGGGCCGCCTACGCCGAGCCCAGCAAGGTCGGGCTCATCGCCGGGCGGCGGTACACCGTGTCCGACCTGTTCAAGGCCATGCTGATGATCTCCGCGAACGACGCCGCCATGTCGGTTGCCCAGGCGACCGGGTCCCTCAGCCGGGGCGTCGCCATGATGAACGCGGAGGCGCATCACCTGCAGGCCGACGACACCGTGGCCAAACGGCCGAGCGGCCTCAACGGGCCGGGGCAGCACGTGTCCGCCTACGACGAAGCGCTGTTCGCGCGGCAGGCGCTCACGATCCCCCAGTTCATGCGCGACGAGCAGCTCCGGACCATGCGGTTCCCGCTCAAGCCGCACCACAAGCCGGTGACCTTGTACACCCAGAACACCATGCTGGGCACCTACCGGGGCGACCTCGGCGGCAAGATCGGCTGGACCACGGCGTCCAAGACGACCTACATCGGCTGGGCGCGCCGGAGCGGGCACACGCTGGTGGTGACCATCCTGCACTGCAAACCGCTGACCGAGCTGACCTACGCCGCCCAGCTGCTGAACTGGGGTTTCGCTATGGACGGCAAGGTAAGGCCGGTCGGTATTCTTGTCGGCCCGCTGCCCGCGCACACCGCGTCCGGACCGGCCAGCGGCCGCGCGGCGCGGGCTATGCCCCCGCCGGCCGAACTGGCGCTGCCCCGCGTTCCGCTGCTGGCCGGCCTCGGCACGCTGGCGCTCGCCGCGCTGACCGTCCTGGCGGTCGTGCTGGTCACCCGGCGCGGGCGGCGGGCAGGAAGCCCACCCGGTCGCTGACCGCTCTCATGGTCTCCCGGGCGACCGGCCGCGCCCGCGCGGCCCCGTGCGCCAGCAGCCGGTCGAGCCCGGCCTCGTCGGCCAGCAGCTTCTCCGTCCGCTCCCGGATCGGGCCCAGCGCACCGACCGCCACCTCGGCGAGGTCCTTCTTGAACACCCCGTACCCGGCCCCGGCGTACCGCTGCTCCAGCGCAGGGACGGGCTCCCCCGTCAGCGCGGAGTAGATCCGCAGCAGGTTGGTGACACCCGGCTTGCCCGCCTCGTCCGCCCGCACGTCGGCGCCGGGGTCGGTGACCGCGCGGGCGATCTTGCGCCGGATCGCGTCCGGCCCGTCCAGGATGTCGATGATCCCCTGCGGTGAGGAGGACGACTTGCTCATCTTCGCCGCCGGGTCCTGCAGGTCGGTGATCTTCGCGACCGCGCCGAGGATGTAGGCGGCCGGCACCGTGAAGGTTGGCCCGTAGGTGTGGTTGAACCGGACCGCGAGATCCCGCGACAGTTCAAGGTGCTGCCGCTGGTCCTCACCGACCGGCACCTGCTCGGTCTGGTAGAGCAGGATGTCGGCGGCCTGAAGGACCGGGTAGCTGAACAGCCCGAGGCTCGCCTGGGCGTCGCCGCCCTTAGCGGCCTTGTCCTTGAACTGCGTCATCCGCCGCAGCTCGCCCATCCTGGTCAGGCAGCCGAGCACCCACGTCAGTTCGGTGTGCTCGGGCACGTGGCTCTGCACGAACACGGTGCACCGGTCAGGATCGAGCCCGGCGGCGAACAGCTGGGCGGCGGCAACCCTGGTCCGGTGCCGCAGCCCGGCCGGGTCCTGCGGGACGGTGATCGCGTGCAGGTCGACCACGCAATAGAACGCGTCGTGTGAGTCCTGCAAGGCCACCCACTGGCGGACCGCGCCCAGGTAGTTGCCCAGGTGAAAGGAGTCGGCGGTCGGCTGGATGCCGGAGAAGGCTCGTGGCGCGGACATGCCCGCAGTCTAGTGGCGGGCCGCGTCCAAGCCGGTACGCACCGGCACGATGTCGGGCACCGCAGCCGCGATCGCGTCGGCGTCGGCGTCGCTGTCGGCTTCCTCCGACGCCCGCTGCGCCGCCACGTCGGCCCGGTAATGCTCGACCTCCCGGGCCGTCTGGCCGGAGTCCCAGCGCAACGGCCCAGCGATGAGGGCGGCCACCTCCACCGCCGAGGCCAGCCCGCGGTCGGCGGTCTCCATGGCGATGTGGGTGCGCCGGGCCAGCACGTCATCGAGGTGCCGTGCCCCTTCGTGCGAGGCGGCGTAGACGATCTCGGCGCGCAGGTAGTCGTCCGCCCCGGCCAGCGGCCTGCCCAGGCCCGGGTCGGCAGCGATCAGGCCGAGCACCTCCCGCGCCAGCGACCCGTACCGGCGCAGCAGGTGCTCGATCCTGGCCACGTGCAGGCCCGACGAGGTGGCCAGCCGGCGCCGGGCGTTCCACAGCGCCAGGTAGCCGTCCGCACCGGCCAGCGGCACCCGGTCCGTGCAGGACGGGGGCGTGCGCCAGTCCAGGCCGTGGGCCACCGCGTCCACCGCGTCCCTGGCCATGAGCCGGTAGGTGGTGTACTTCCCGCCGGCGACCAGGACGAGGCCGGGCACTGGACCCGCGACCACGTGCTCCCGCGACAGCCGGGAGGTGAGCTCGGACTCGCCCGACAGCAACGGCCGGAGCCCCACGTAGACGGCCGTGACATCCTCCCTGCTCAAGGGCGTGGCGAGGACCCGGTTGGCCTGGCCGAGTAGGTAGTCGATGTCGGCCCGGCTGGCGGCGGGGTGATCCTTGCTGCCCGCCCACGCGGTGTCGGTGGTGCCGATGATCCAGTGCCGCTCCCACGGGATGACGAACAGGACGCTGAACGGCGTCTTCAGGATGATCCCGGCTGAAGCGTGGATGCGGTCCTTCGGCACGACCAGGTGAACGCCCTTGGAGACGCGCAGGTTGATGGTGCCGCGCCCGCCGACCATAGCCTGGATCTCGTCGGTCCACACCCCGGTCGCGTTCACCACCTGCTGCGCCCTGAGCTCCAGTTCCCCGCCGGACTCCAGATCGACGGCGCGGACGCCGGTCACCCGCGCGCCCTCCCGCAGGAACCCGGTCACCTGGACCCGCGAGGCAACCTGGGCGCCGTACTCGGCCGCGGTGCGCGCCAGCGTGAGCACGTACCGCGCGTCGTCCACCTGGGCGTCCCAGAACGCGATCGCGCCGGTGATCGCGGACCGGTTGAGCCCGGGCACGAGCCGCAGCGCGCCGCGCCGGGATAGCTGGCGGTGCCCGGGCAGTCCCCGGGCCTGGCCGAGCGAGAACCCGAGCAAGTCGTAGGTGCCGACCCCGGTCCCGATGTAGGCGCGCTCCCAGACCCGGTGGGTGAGCGGGAAGACGAAGGGGACCGGCCGGACCAGGTGGGGCGCGATCACCCCGAGCAGCAGCGCCCGCTCGGTGAGCGCCTCCCGGACCAGCCCGACGTTGAGCTGCTCCAGGTAGCGCAGGCCGCCGTGGATAAGCTTGCTCGACCGGGACGAGGTGCCCGCCGCGAAGTCACGCGCCTCGACCAGCCCCACCGACAGCCCGCGGGTGGCGGCGTCCAGCGCCACCCCCGCGCCCACCACGCCCCCGCCCACGACCAGCACCTGGTGCTCGGTGCCCGCCAGCGCGGCGAGGGCCGCCGACCTTCCGTCCGCGCTCAGGCTGGCCGCACCGGCCGCTTCGGCCATCACAGGCGGAACGCTAGCATCCGCGCCGACCCCGATCTTCCCGCTGGTCAGCGCCGCGGCGGCGCACTAGGGGTGACCACGACCTCAACCCGCTGGAACTCCTTGAGATCGGAGTAACCGGAGATGGCCATGGTGCGGCGCAGCGCGCCGACGAGGTTCAGCGAGCCGTTGGCGACCATCGACGGGCCGCACAGGATCTGCTCCAGCGTGCCGACCGTGCCGACCTCCACGCGGGCGCCGCGCGGCAGGTCCGGGTGGTGCGCCTCGCTTCCCCAGTGATACCCCCGCCCCGGAGCCTGCTCGGCGCGGGCGAACGGGGAGCCGGCCATGACCGCGTCCGCCCCGCAGGCGAACGCCTTGGCGATGTCGCCGCTGCGGGTCATCCCGCCGTCCGCGATCACGTGCACGTACCGGCCGCCGGACTCGTCCAGGTAGTCACGCCGCGCCGCCGCCACGTCGGCGATCGCGGTGGCCATCGGCACGGCCACGCCAAGCACCGCGGCCGTGGTGTGGCCGCTGCCGCCGCCGAACCCGGCGAGCACCCCGGCCGCGCCGGTCCGCATCAGGTGCAGCGCGGCGGTGTACGTCGCGCAGCCGCCCACTATCACGGGCACGTCCAGCTCGTAGATGAACTGCTTCAGGTTCAGCGGCTCGGCCTGGCCGGACACGTGCTCAGCGGACACCGTCGTGCCGCGGATGACGAAGATGTCCACGCCCGCGTCGAGCACGGCCTTGTAGTAGCGGACGGTGCGCTGCGGGGACAGCCGGGCCGCCGTGGTGACCCCCGCCGCGCGGATCTCCGAGATCCGCAGGCCGATCAGCTCTTCCTTGATCGGCTCGGTGTAGAGCTCCTGCAGCCGGCGGGTGGCCTCCTCGTCGCCGAGCGCGGCCACCTCGGCGAGGACCGGTTCGGGGTCGTCATACCGCGTCCACAGGCCCTCCAGGTCGAGCACGGCCAGCCCGCCGAGGCGACCGATCGCGACGGCGGTGGCCGGCGAGACCACGCTGTCCATCGGGGAGACCACGAGCGGCAGCTCGAACCGGTAGGCGTCGATCTGCCAGGCGGTCGACACCTCCTCGGGATCCCTGGTGCGGCGGGACGGCACGATGCCGATCTCGTCCAGCGAATAGGCGCGGCGGCCGCTCTTGCCCCGCCCGATCTCCACGGTCATTTATCTGCCTCCCTCGCGGGCGCTTCGCTTGGTCGTGCCGGAGGCGCGCAAATCGGCAGAGTGGGAGGCTGGTCCTCGGCGCGGGGACGCGGCGCCGTTCGGCCCTCCGCCTGCGGCCGAGCAGGGGAACCGCCGGAGATTGACAGAGGGCGTCACCCCAGCCGCCCGCGGTAGTTGGGCGCGTCGGCGGTCATCTGCACGTCATGCGGGTGGCTCTCGGCCAGCCCGGCGGCGGTGACCTGGATGAAGCGCGCCTGCTGCAATTCGGCGATGGTCCGCGCCCCGCAGTAGCCCATGGCCGCCCGCAGGCCCCCGATGAGCTGATCGGCCACGGCCGCCAGCGGCCCCGCGAACGGCACCTGGCCCTCGATCCCCTGCGGCACGAGCTTGTCCTCACGCAGCACGTCGTCCTGGAAGTACCGGTCCTTGGAGTAGGACCGGCCCCGCATGGCGGCCAGCGAGCCCATCCCCCGGTACTGCTTATATGGCTTGCCACCCGCGAACACCATGTCCCCCGGCGCCTCCTCACAGCCGGCGACCAGGCTGCCGAGCATGACCGTGTCGGCCCCGGCGGCGATGGCCTTGGCGATGTCGCCGGAATGCTGCAGGCCGCCGTCCCCGATCACCGGCACGCCCGCGGGCCGGGCGGCCTCCGCGGCCTCGTAGATCGCGGTGACCTGCGGGACGCCCACCCCGGCCACCACCCGGGTGGTGCAGATGGAGCCGGGCCCGACGCCGACCTTGATTCCGTCGGCACCGGCGTCGATCAGCGCCTGCGCCCCCGCCCGGGTGGCGATATTGCCGCCGATCACGTCCAGCCGGATGTTGGCCTTGAGCTGCGCCACCATGGCGAGCACCGCATCGGCGTGCCCGTGCGAGGTGTCCACCACCAGGAAGTCCGCCCCGGCGTCCGCGAGCGCCTGGGCCCGCCGCTTGCCGTCCTCGCCCACCCCGACGGCCGCGCCCACCAGCAGCCGCCCCTCGGGGTCCTTGCTCGCGTTCGGGAACTTCTCGCTCTTGCTGAAGTCCTTCACGGTGATCAGCCCGCGCAGCCGGCCGCCGGCGTCGACCAGGGGGAGCTTCTCCACCTTGTACCGGCGCAGCAGGCCGAGAGCCTCCTCCCCGCTGACCCCGACCGGGGCGGTGACCAGCGGCATCGGCGTCATGACCGCCGAGACGGGCCGTGCGTGATCGCTCTCGAACCGGATGTCGCGGTTGGTCACGATGCCGAGCAGCACGCCGGCCTCGCCGGTGACCGGCACGCCGGAGATGCGATACCGGGCACACAGCGCCTCCACGTCGGCGACCGTGGCGTCCGGGCCGCAGGTCACCGGGTTGGTGATCATCCCGGCCTCGGACCGCTTCACCATGTCGGCCTGCTCCGCCTGGTCCTCGACCGACAGGTTGCGGTGCAGCACGCCCACGCCGCCTTGCCTCGCCATCGCCACCGCCATGCGCGCCTCGGTGACCGTGTCCATCGCGGAGGAGATCAGCGGCACGCGCAACCCGATCCGCCGGCTGAGCCGGGCGGAGGTGTCCGCCTCGGCCGGGAGGATCGTGGAGTGGGCCGGCAGGAGCAGCACATCGTCGAAGGTCAGCGCCTGAGGGGCGAACTTGGCGTCGTCGGTCATGGCACCTTCCGCGTAACAGCCGGATCCCCGTAGCGGCCGGATCCCCACAGTCTAGGCCCGCGCCCAGGTAACCAGCGGCCAGCGGCGCTCAGCGGCGGAACCGCTCCCAGCGGCGCGCCCCGGACAGGCGGGTGAGCATCGCGATGACCAGGAGCCCGGCGGCCGCCACCACGGCGGCCGCCACCGCGACCGCCGCCGCCGCAGCCGCGGCGGCGGTGCCGTGCGACCGCGCACGTGCCGGGCGCGAGCGGGCGGCTTCGATGTCGTGGACGAGGCTGCTCAGCACGGCGACCGCCGGATCCCGGAGCGCGCGCGACCGCAGCCGCCGCCTGCCGGCGAGCATCTCGATGACCGCGTCCGAGCGCCGGATCGCGCCGAGATCAGCCGCCTGGCCGCGGGGCGCCACCGGCTCGCGCCCCTCGATCACGCAATCGACTCCTCAATCGCGAACGCCCGCAACCTGGCCAGGGCCCGGTGCTGGGCGACGCGAACCGCCCCTGCTGACATACCGAGTACATTACCCGTCTCTTCGGCGGATAGCCCAGTTACAACCCGTAGTATCAGCAGTTCACGGAGGTGCGTGGGCAGCCGGGCCAGCAACGCCCGCGCCCGCTGGGCCTCCAGCCAGGCGACCACCGTCTCCTCGGGCCCCGGGTGATCGTCGGGGCCGTCGGGCAGCTCCTCGGTCGGGACGGCGAGCCGCGCCGCGCTCCGCACGGCGTCCGCGACCTTGTGCGAGGCGATGCCAAAGACAAAGGACGCGAACGGGCGGCCCATGTCCCGATAGCGGGGAAGCGCGGAAAGGACGGCGATGCACACCTCCTGTGCCACATCGTCCGCGACGTGGTAATGGCCGGTAATGCGGCCCAGGCGCGCCCGGCAATACCGGACCACCATGGGACGAATGTGCTCAAGGAGTGACTCGATGGCGGCCGGCTGGCCGTGCACGGCACGGGTGGTCAGGTCCGCCAGCCTGGCCCCGTCGCCCGCGCCAGCCCTGGCCTGGCGGTGGGGTGGCGGGGGAGCGGTCGCGGTCCCGCGGTGCGCGGCGGGCGCGGCAGCCCTGGCCGGCGCGGCAACCCCGCCCCCGGCGCGCGCTCGTCCCGGCGACCACCCATCGCCCGGCACCGGCCGAATAGCGCATCCCTCCGTCACGAGTGCATGATGCCCACGTCAACGGGGGTTGATCTCATCCAGGCAGGCAACAGAAAGGTCACATTGATGTACCGCTTCGCGACTGACAGTACGTTAATTACGGTCAGTAATCAACTGACTACTAACCGTAATTTAACGTTCTGCCCTGCGCTATGGGGTGGCGGGGTCAGGGCCACCAGAGGGCGGGGTCGCGGGGTCAGGGCCAGCAGAGGGCGGGGTGGCGGGGTCAGGGCCAGCAGAGTGGGGTGGAGGGTTTCAGTGGGCGTGCCCGTGACCGTGCGCGTGGCCGTTGGCCTCTTCCTTCTCGGGCCGCTCGACCACCAGCGCCTCGGTCGTGAGCAGCATGCCCGCGATCGACCCCGCGTTCTGCACGGCCGACCGGGTGACCTTGACGGGGTCGATGACGCCCTGGGCGACCAGGTCGCCGTACTCGCGGGTGTCGGCGTTGAAGCCCTGGCCGCGCGGCAGGCCGGCCACCGTGTCCACCACGACGCCGCCCTCGGCGCCGGCGTTGTCGGCGATCCAGTACAGCGGGGCACGCAGCGCCCTGCGCACGACCCGCACGCCGACCGCCTCGTCCCCGGTCGTGCCGAGGTCGTCCAGGTCGGCGGCGACCTGCACGAGCGTGGCACCGCCGCCCGGGATGATGCCCTCCTCGATCGCCGCGCGGGTAGCCGAGATCGCGTCCTCGAGGCGGTGCTTCTTCTCCTTCAGCTCCACCTCGGTGGCGGCGCCGACCCGCAGCACGGACACGCCGCCGGCCAGCTTGGCGACCCGTTCCTGCAGCTTCTCCCGGTCCCAGTCGGAGTCGGTCTCGTCGATCTCCCGCCGGAGCTGGCGGATGCGGTCGGCGATCGCGTCGGGGTCGCCCGCCCCGTCCACGATGGTCGTGTTGTCCTTGGTCACCACGATCCGCCGCGCCCGGCCCAGGGTCTCCAGGCCGATGTTTTCCAGCTTGAGCCCGAGTTCCTCGCTGACCACCTCGCCACCGGTAAGGATCGCCATGTCGGCGAGCATGGCCTTGCGGCGGTCGCCGAAACCCGGCGCCTTCACCGCGACCACCGCCAGCAGGCCCCTGATCTTGTTCACGACCAGGGTGGACAGGGCCTCGCCGTCGACGTCCTCGGCCACGACCAGCAACGGCTTCTTCGACTGGGCCACTGCCTCGAGCACCGGCAGGAAGTCGGCCATCGAGGAGATCTTGGCCGCGTGCAGGAGCACGTAGGCGTCCTCCAGGACTGCTTCCAGCCGGTCCTGGTCGGTGATGAAGTACGGGGAGATGTAGCCCTTGTCGAACTGCATGCCCTCGGTGAACTCCAGCTCAAGGCCCAGCGTGGGAGCTTCCTCGACGGTGATCACGCCGTCCTTGCCGACCTTGCTGAACGCCTCGGCGATCAGCTCGCCGATCTGCGGGTCCTGGGCGGAGATCGTGGCCACGTTGGCGATCTCGTCCTGCTCCCCCACCTCGCGAGCGGCCGCGAGCAGCCGGTCGGACACGGCCGAGGATGCGGCGTCGATGCCGCGCTTGAGCGCCATCGGGTTGGCGCCCGCGCTCACCGCCCGGCGGCCCTCCCGGACCATGGCCTGGGCGAGCACGGTGGCCGTGGTGGTGCCGTCCCCGGCCACGTCGTTGGTCTTGGTCGCTACCTCCTTGGCGAGCTGGGCGCCGAGGTTCTCGTAGCGGTCCTCCAGCTCGACTTCCCGCGCGACGGTCACGCCGTCGTTCGTGATGGTGGGCGCGCCCCACTTCTTGTCGATCACGACGTTGCGCCCGCGCGGGCCCAGCGTCACCTTCACGGCGTCCGCGAGCCGGTTCACGCCACGCTCGAGCGCGCGCCGGGCCTCCTCGTCGAACTCCAGCATCTTGGCTGCCATGACTTACCCCTGATTACGTTTGGTGTGCGGGCAGGGCGGGCTGGCGCTCGCGCCACACCGCCCCAGGCGCCGTAAGAGCGCCCGGGGCGGTGTGGCACGAGGTGCGAGCACTCGCCGCGGGTCGCCGCCCACAGCGGAGGATCGCTGCCCTGACTACTTCTGGACGATGGCGAGTACGTCACGGGCGGAGAGCACCAGGTACTCCTCGCCGTGGTACTTCACCTCGGTGCCGCCGTACTTGCTGTAAAGCACCACGTCGCCGACCTTGACGTCCATGGGCACGCGCTTGGTACCGGCGTCGTCGAAACGACCCGGGCCGACCGCGAGGACTTCGCCCTCCTGCGGCTTCTCCTTGGCGGTGTCCGGGATGACCAGGCCCGAGGCGGTCGTCTGCTCGGCTTCGAGCGTACGGACCACGATGCGGTCTTCGAGCGGCTTAAGAACAACCTTGGTGGCGGTCGTCACGATCTGACCTCCCCCTCCGGAAGGGCGGGTTACGTTGACTCTTGTGAGAGGGCGACCGGGTGCGGCCTGTCGTCGCGGGTGCCAGACCACCATGTCGCGTTAGCACTCTACCTTATCGAGTGCCAGTTCCGAACAGTATCGCCGCCGCTCTCCGGAGTCAACTCGGGGGGCGACCCTACAAGTACCTCGGACACGGGGAGCGAGGAGTCCACGGACACGTCCAGCGGCGATGGCGCCAAGCCGCGGGCCATCAGTTCCGCCCCGAGCGCGGCCACCATCGCGCCGTTGTCGGTGCACAGCCCGGGCCTGGGCACCCGCAGCGCGATCCCGGCAGCCGCGCACCGCTCGCCGGCCAGCGCCCGCAGCCGCGAGTTGGCGGCCACACCGCCGCCAACGATGAGGTGCTTTACGTTATGCGCGCGGCAAGCGCCGACCGCCTTGCGGGTCAGCACATCCGCCACGGCCTCCTGGAACGAGGCCGCCACGTCGGCCACGGGCACCGGAAGGCCCGCCGCGTGCCGGCCCTCGACGTACCTGGCGACAGCGGTCTTCAGGCCGGAGAACGAGAAGTCGAAGGTGGCGTCGCGGTACTTGCCGCGCGGGAACGCGATCGCGGCGCCGTCCCCGTCCCGGGCCGCGGCGTCTATCGGTGGGCCGCCGGGGAACGGCATGCCGAGCAGCCGCGCCACCTTGTCATAAGCCTCGCCCGCCGCGTCGTCGATCGTGGCGCCGAGCGGCAGCACCTCGCCCGCCACGTCGGGGACGAGCAGCAGCGACGAGTGCCCGCCCGACACCAGCAGGGCCACAGCCGGCCGCGGGAGCGGGCCGTGTTCCAGCTGATCCACGGCGATGTGCGCGGCCAGGTGGTTCACCGCGTACAGCGGCTTGCCCAGTGCGAGCGCGTAGGCCTTCGCCGCGCTGACCCCGACGAGCAGCGCCCCGGCCAGGCCGGGGCCCGCGGTGACCGCGATCCCGTCGACCTCGGCCAGCCGCACCCCGGCGGTGGCCAGCGCCCGGTCCACGGTGGCCACCATCGCCTCCAGGTGCGCGCGGCTGGCCACCTCGGGCACCACCCCGCCGAACCGGGCGTGCTCATCCACGCTGGACGCCACCGAGTCCGCGAGCAGCTCGCGCCCGCGCACCAGCCCGGCCCCGGTCTCGTCGCACGAGGTCTCGATCCCCAGCACC
>Ga0207646_10004444_pt1 | contig 15212 bp, 19 predicted proteins | sample KBSK5502metaG_FD_184343 | JGI IMG/M metagenome (GOLD analysis project Ga0207646, IMG submission 184343) | Corn, switchgrass and miscanthus rhizosphere microbial communities from Kellogg Biological Station, Michigan, USA - KBS K5-50-2 metaG... | ecosystem: Host-associated > Plants > Roots >... | reverse complement strand
TGTCCATCGAATTGCTCCTTCGTGGAAAAAGAGTACAGTACCATCAGGTTTCTCCCAGCGGGAATACCTCATGTGTGAAATCGGCTTGCTCTCCTCTGTTCCTAATGCATGGGAAAAATATACGATACTCATGCTATATTTGCAAGGAGGCTGTTGTAATACCACTCATTTAGATAGAACGGAAGTTATTTCTTAACAACGCCTCAGTGCTGCCAGGAGGTCAGGAGGTAGTCATCTATTCAAAAAGGTCGAGGGGTGTTATAGTTTAGGTTACTAAGGATCTTATTCCGACACGGCAAGAGAAACAAACGCCGTATAGTTTGCCAATTTCGCCTGGGATGATTTGACGCCTCCGGCTTGTAAGTGCTACAGTATAAAGAAATATGAGGAGTACACACCACCATCAACCAAAGGATCTTATTCCGACCGGAAACGCACGGCGTGCTAGTGCTGCGCACTCATCCGGTCGGATCAGTAGTAAAGTGATATGTGAGCGAGATCGTATCCCGGTGGGAGGCCCGGCATACGCTATGGCGTAGGCTGGGTGTTTTTCTAGAGAAGGAGGTGCGGCCGTCATGTCCCCGGCGCAAAACCATAACCGTAACGAGTTCGAAGACAAGTTTGCACTGGAAGGCCTCACGTTCGACGATGTATTGATATTACCGGCTGCCTCGTCGGTACTTCCGCGTGATGTCTCTACCCAGACCCGTTTGACGCGCACAATCAACATTAATATCCCTATTCTGAGTGCGGCTATGGATACTGTCACCGAGGGGCGTTTAGCGATTGCCCTGGCCCGCGAAGGCGGCATCGGTATCATTCATCGAAATCTGTCTATCGAAGAACAGGCGCAGGAGGTCGATAAGGTAAAGCGTTCTGAATCGGGCATGATCACCGATCCCGTGACACTAGAGCCAACCGCGCTACTGAGCGAAGCCCTGGCTGCCATGCAGCGCTTCCACATCTCCGGCGTCCCTATCACCGAAAACGACAAGCTGGTAGGCATCCTTACCAACCGCGATATTCGCTTCGAAACGAGTTTGGATCGTCCTGTCGCTGAACTGATGACGCGCGATCACCTGATAACTGTGCCCGTTGGTACAACCTTAGAGCAGGCCCGCGACAGCCTGCATCGATATAAAATTGAAAAGCTGCCCGTGGTCGATGAGCACGGTATGCTCAAAGGCCTGATTACCATGAAGGATATCCAGAAGAAAATCCTGTATCCGCATGCCGCCAAGGACGAATACGGCCGCTTACGTGTGGGCGCTGCTGTAGGTGTGGGGCCGGACACCGATGCCCGCTGCGCTGCCTTGATCGAAGAGGGAGTTGATGTGCTGGCGATCGATACTTCGCATGCCCACTCGCGCATGGTCATCGAGATGGTAGCACATGTAAAAGCGCGTTTTGGCAGGCAAGTGCAATTGATGGCCGGTAACGTGGTGACGGCTGAGGCAACCGAGGCGCTCATCCAGGCTGGCGCTGATGCGATCAAGGTAGGGATTGGAGCTGGGTCTATATGTACGACGCGGGTCATTGCCGGCATCGGCATGCCACAGATAACGGCTATCTATGATTGCGCTCGCGTTGCCCGGCAATACGCTATACCAGTTGTCGGCGATGGGGGCATTCAGTACTCCGGTGATATCGCCAAGGCCATTGCAGCGGGCGCGGATACCGTCATGTTAGGCGGCCTGCTGGCGGGTGTCGATGAAAGCCCCGGTGAACTCATCATCTCGCAAGGGGAGCGCTTCAAGGACTATCGCGGCATGGGATCAATCGCCGCCATGAAGCAGCGCAGTTATAGTAAAGACCGCTACTTCCAGAGCGATACCTTCGAGGAGTCGCGCCTGATCGCCGAGGGTATCGAGGCGCGCGTTCCATATAAGGGCATGCTGGGGCCCCTGGTTCACCAAATGGTCGGTGGATTGCGTCAATCGATGGGGTATGCTGGCTGCGCTACTATGGCGGAAATGCAGGAAAAGACACGCTTTGTGCGCATTACCGGTGCGGGGCTGCGGGAAAGCCATCCACATGATGTCCTTATCACGAAAGAGGCGCCTAATTATTATGGCGTAAAAAACAGGTGACGGAGAGATTCTTATCGCCATACGTTCTCTATCATAGGATCTTATTCCGACCGGAAACGCACGGCGTGCTAGTGCTGCGCACTCATCCGGTCGGAGCAGTAGTATAGAGGTAAGTAGGTACTTATTAGCCAAGATGTCCCATCGGGTTGCATCACTCACCTGCATCGGGTAGAATGGCGAGAGTCCAGGGAACTCGACAGTAGCGTGACTGTTGTGTATGGAGGAAAGTATGGTTGATCTGAAGCAAACCCTGAGTCGTTTTTTGGCGATACCAGGAGTACGGCTGGCTGTCCTTGTGGGACGTGATGGCTTATTGATCGAGGGATTGAGCCGCGAAGGCAAGGAAGATATGGAGGCCGTTGGCGCTTATATGACAACCGGCCTGAGTACTGCTGAAGCCCTGGGGCAAGAAATTTCGCGGGGAAGCGTTATCGGTGCGCTTATGGAATATGAACATGGGCTGGTAAGCATTGAACCTCTTGGAGACTATGCGCTGGTCGTCACTCTATTTGACAATGCCTCTAGTATTGGCCGTGTGCGTCACTTGGTCAAGACGAGTCGCAATGAAATTCTCGAAGCTCTCGACATAGCATAGCATATATACCCGGTATGTGAAATTGACATTTTAACTGAACGTGTGCACAGAGGGCGGCGCCAAGATGGAACAACTGACTAATCTTATAATCTCAGATCGTGAACTCGATGCTATCTCCAGCACATTAACGAAGCTAATGCATGATACCAGCGCCGCTTCTGTCATGTTGATTGACAAGAGTGGCCAGGTTATTTCCTCCCTCGGAACCACTACAAAGCGGAATGCGACCTCGCTGGGGGCTTTGCTTGCCGGCGCGTTTTCCTCTTCGCGTCATGTCGCGGAGTTGCTTGGCGAGAAGGATTTCCGCACGATTTTCCAGCAAGGCGTGCGTGAGAATATCTATACAACGATGGTCGAGGAACAATGGCTGCTGGTCATTGTCTTTGAAAAACTCACGCATATTGGCCTGGTCAAGGTCCTTGCGAAAAAAGCCTCCGAAGAACTGGTACGCACGTTAGAGCGTGTGCGGGCAGATACCAGCCGTCAAAAGTCCTCTGTACTCAATATTCAATTCCGCTCCTCGGTTGAGGATACCATTGACCTGCTCTTCCGCGATTAGGGGTATCTTGCACATGGCGCTTATCAATATTGCTACCCACGAGATACACTGTAAAATCGTTTACTATGGTATTGGATATTGTGGGAAGACTACCAACCTGCAATACGTGTTCAGGAGTATCCACCCGTCCGCCCGTGGAGAGATGCTGAGCATCGCGACCGAAACGGAGCGCACGCTGTTTTTCGACTTCCTTCCCCTGGACCTGGGAAAAGTTCATGGTTTCAGAACCAGGTTTCATCTCTATACGGTGCCGGGCCAGATTCTCTACGAGCGCACCCGCCTGGCTGTGCTGAACGGCGCGGATGGCATTGTTTTCGTCGTGGATTCGCAGGCCGAAAAATTCGAAGAGAATGTGCAGAGCATCGCCGAACTCGAGATGAATTTGCGCCGCCTGGGCAAAGACCTGGCAAACTGTCCCCTCGTCATGCAGTGGAATAAACGCGATTTGCCCTCTGCCCTGCCCGTACACGTTCTCGAACGTTACCTCAATCGCCGGTGCGTTCCCAGCTTTGAAGCCATTGCTTCGGCCGGTAAAGGCGTCTATGCTACCCTTCGTACCATCAGTAAAGGTGTCATAGCCCAGTTGTGAGGCGCTCAACCCATGAAAATCTACGGCCTCGACTTTACCAGCGCTCCCAGCCGCAAGAAACCTATCACCTGTGCAGCGGGTGATTTACAAGAAGGCCGCTTACATGTAGAGGATTGCCTGGAACTGACCAGTTTTGAGGATTTTGAGGCATTGCTTGGTATGGATGGACCCTGGCTCGCGGCGCTCGACTTCCCCTTTGGTCAACCGCACAAGCTGATCTCGAATCTGGGCTGGCCCGAGATGTGGGAAGGCTATATGCGGGTCGTAGCATCGATAGGCAAAAGGGAGTTTGAAGAGACGCTAAGATGCTACCGGGAGAGCCGGCCGGCAGGCGATAAACAGCACCTGCGAGCGACAGATGTGCTGGCTGGCGCCTGCAGCCCCATGATGTTACACCGCGTCCCTGTGGGCAAGATGTTTTTCGAAGGGGCGACTCGTCTCCTGAAAGTGGGTGTGAGTATCCTGCCCTGTTGCCCGACAGGCGATAGCAGAATAGCGGTAGAGGGCTATCCCGCTCTGGTGGCACGGAGGTTGATTGGAAGACGTAGTTATAAGAGTGATGAACGAGCTAAGCAGACGCAGGAGAAGGAGGTAGCGCGGAGGGAAATTGTTCGCTGGTTGCGCTCATCTGCGATAGAGGGGTGCTACGGAGTCAGGGTTGAGCTACCCGAAGAAATGGCAGAGGTGCTAGTAGAGGATCAAATGGCTGATAAGTTGGATGCTGTTTTGTGTGCTGTGCAGGCAGGATGGGCGTATTTGCAGCAAGATAAAGGGTATGGGATACCAGTTGAGTGTGAGAGCATGGAGGGGTGGATTGTTGATCCTTTTATTTTAGCTGGATTCCTCACGCTTACTTGCTAGGAGGCTTGACGGAGGTGCTCAAGGACCCACATACGTATCAACGTAGTTGGCCCGACGCCCTGCTCATTGGCGATTTCTCGCAGCTTCGTCGCTGTTTCTGGGTCAAAACGGACTTTAAAGCCTTCGGAGAGCTTTTTTGCAAAGCGAACTTGCACAGGATGAAACTCATCTTCGAATTCCGTCGTGTCGTGCGTATCCCAGAATTGAGCTTCTTCTTCAAGACTAGAGAACTCAGGAATGCGAGACTTCTTTTGTTCACTCATGGCTGGTTTCCTTATTCCAACTATCCCAAAGCAGCCTACGAATGACAATCATATGCACAGTGTACTCCTTTGGAGTACACTGGTCAAGAGGAAAAATGAGACTGAGACCTGAGTCAAGTCGAGACCGCCCAGGAGATCTTTTGCCCGTTGCCGCGACCAGACAGCAAACGGTAGACTAGTGATATAATATTCAACAAGATACGGAACGATACTATTTTTGGAGAGGCGGGTGATTTCCTTGGCGGCTCATCCAGAGAGGCGGCGCTATAGCTTCGAGCAGTACATCACGTTGTTGCGGAACAGTGAGCAACGACTCGAGTACGATCACGGTGAAATTTACGCACTGGCTGGCAGCAGTGCCAATCACGCGGCGATCTCTGCCAATATGTGGCGCGCTATAGACGATGCACTGGGAGAAGCTACCCATTGCCGCGCCTATATGGTTGATCGTGTCGTTCGGCTCACACCTGACATCATCGTAATGCCGGATGTTGTGGTGACTTGCGATAAGGCCGACCAGGATGATGCTTTTTTTCTGGACTCACCACGTATCGTTGTTGAGGTACTTTCAAAAAGCACAGAAGCCCGGGACCGAACCTATAAGCTGCTGCGTTATCAGGCCAAGCAAAGCATTCAAGAGATTGTATTTATCAGCCAATACGTGCAACACGTTGAGGTCATTACCCGCACTCCTTCCGGCTGGGACTACCAGGAGTATGGACACGAAGAAAGCTTTCCTCTCGCGAGCCTGAATACGACCATCCACGTGTCTGATATCTATAGGCGACTGTCCATTCCGCCCGAAATACGCACGATTGTACCTCTTGAGATTATCGAGTCGGCAGATAAACAGGAAGATACTTAAGTTCGACTTCCATGCTGAAACAGGGCTGAGCACCAATCCGTCGGATCGGAAGAGGGAACAAAAGATGCGTGTCTGCATCTCTGCGAGAGAACTTCTCGGTTTTCGGCCCCTGAGGAAAAACAGGCTGCTGGCTTATTGGGATAGGTTCTCATACCAGCACTCCCGCAATCCCTACCAGCGTCACTACCACTCCAATAATCGCCGTCACGGACGGAATCTCCCCGAGCAGGAAAATGCCCAGGATGATTCCTCCCGTCACTTCCTGGGTGGCAATCAAATTAGCATAGGTCGCGTGCACCCGTCGTATCGCAGCATTATAGAGTGTATGCCCCAAACCCAGCGGGAAGACCCCCAGGGCAACTACGGCGCCTATTGCACTCAGTGGATACGCATGTTGAAACGCAAAATACAGTGCGACGGGTAAGAGCCAGAGCGCTGCCAGCCCGTATACATTTGTCGTGTAGCGGAAAAGCGGGTGGCGGTCACGTTCTCCGCGTCCCGCAATAGAGTAGATGGCAAAGCAGATCCCCGACAGCAGCGCCAGCGCATCGCCTAACGCCATGCATTGCCCGGTGCCATTAAGCGAGCAGGCCGTGTAGTGTGGCTCGAAACCAGCCATGATCGCTACGCCGATCACGACCACTCCAATGCCAAAATATTTGCGTCGAGGTAGCGGTTCTCGCAGCACCAGCGCTGAGAAGAGCGTCACAAAAATTGGAGAGGTGTAGATAAGTGCAAGCGCATGAGCTATCGTCGTAAAGCTGAGCGCGGCGATGTAAAGGATGAAGTGCAGTGCCGTCACCAGTCCAAAGAACGCGAAACGTGGCAGCTCGTGCCGTTTGAGCAGGAGGCGCTGGCGGGTGATGAGGCCCATCATCGCGACCAGTAGGGCAGCGATAGCCAGGCGCCAGAATGCGATTTCAACGGCGGTGAAAGGCTTTGACCAGCGTATAAAAATGGGGCTGGTAGAGAAAAAGAAAACAGCGATACACACGTAGAGCAACCCAATCCTGGATTGCTTGACGGCGTGAGTGGACGAAGTTGCTGCGGGTTCCTCGATGCGTTCCATAAGAGCCGCGCTAACTTATGGCATAGAGGCGTGTACGCCTGTGGTTATCTATCGTCTGCGCTGTTATGCCCATGCCTGCCAGCGCCAGTGAGGCTGAGAGCCGTATAGCACGAGGGACGCGCTTGTTGCCCGACATGCGCTGAAGCGGTGGAATGGTAGCGGAATCGTTCAGTAATGTCAGCAGCCAGACAACGGACTGGCGTTCCTGGTAGTCGTCGCGATGAAGCGAACGCACAAGCTGCGTAGCCAGTTGGGGACCAAACGTTGCTACAGCGAGGAGCAATTGCTGGCGGATTTCACCCGTGGTAAGGGCAGAACTGCTCGCAAGACGTATAAGCTCGTTTACCTTCGAACGAAGCTGCCTGCGAGATTCTAAGACTTCATGCCCCACAATGTTCCAGCCAGGGGTAGCTGTTTCTGGCCGGGACAGCCTGGCGCTTTTCTTCTCCATCAAGATTTGTCCTTCCGGAGGCTTAGGTGGCTCCGACACACTTTGCTTGTTGCCGCTGGCGAACTCCAGGGCGACCGCAAGGGTCCCCACCGCCCCACTCCACCGCTCCCGCCCTTACAATGATACGGCGAGGTTCGCCAGCAGTATCTTTACCAGTTGCTTCTATGCACAGGAGGCCTGTAGGAAAACGGTTCTGCCCGCGCTGCAATCATTTGCAAGAGCTGCTGCAGTCCCTGACGTGCGCCCACACGCTGCTCATCGCTGAGCGTGGTATCAGTGTTGAACTCGTCTTCATCCAGTATAAGTGGCCTGCCCTCTGGATCGACCCAGACATCAAGCAGCAGGTCAACCTGCTCGATATGATCAGCGTAGATACGCGCTGGTTCGGCGATATTGCAATACCAACCCTTGCGCGCACCGCCAGCGGTCGAAATATCGAAAATATTGAACCACCGGTCGGTATAGTAATATTCTATAAAACGGTCTCCTGGCTCAAAACGTGTGTAACCGAGATCCCTGGCTGATTGTTGCCAGGAAGCCTGGATGATTAACCCATGAGCCAGATGTTCGGCAACCTCTCCCTGGTACCGGACTTTCGCCTCTCCGAGCGGATTCAGCTTGATAACCGTAATCATGACCATAGTATAGTGTATCTTATTTCCACCTAATGTGCAAATTATTCACAAATTTTTCGGGTTCCACCAATAACCGAAGGCTGAGAGTGATCCTCAACCGGGGCGATGCAAGCATCCCCACCCCTCCCTTCTCCACCCCCGCCCCTACGCGGTTCTTATATGACGGGTCGCAAATCAGCGTCAAGCATCAATCGCCGCAGAAAGGTCAAACTCTTCTTCAGGCGCTGCATATCCCGCGTCCCATCGCGGTTGACAACAGAAGCCTCCAGGCTGATATATCCGCTGAATCTGCGCTGCTTGAGCACAGCGAAGAACTGGGTAAAGTCGATGCACCCTTCGCCGGGATGCAGGTAGCGGCGATAGTTGTCAGGCGAGTACGCGCCCCCATCGTAATCTTTGATATGTACGTGGCGCACCAGGTTATTCTGCCATAGCCAGTCTGTCTTTAGCGCCTCTTCCAGTTGATTGTGCAGTGCCAGAAATTCTGTATCCAGCGCTACCACGCAGCGAGCATCCCGCTCGATTGCTCGACGCACATTACTCAGTGGGTCAGCTCTCGTGCAGGGAATAGTTTCTATCGCCAACTCCAACCCGAATTGATCTGTCAGCGAGAGGCAACCCTCTAGCATCTGCAGGTTTTGCTCGAACAGCTCATCGGAATCTGGGAGACCCCAGAGGTGAAATATCAGAAGATTAGCTCCCACCAGGCTACCCAGGCGACAGCTTGCTGTCATCCACTGCCGGCCCTGCTCTCGTACTTGCGCTCGCGAACTCACCAGGGCAGGCCCGATACCTTTCTCAGCATGGATTGCAGGAAAATGCAAGCCGGACCTGGCTAATCCGGCGGCAATCTGCTCAATTTCTGACGTCCAGTCCGGGTAAAACATCAATTCAAAACCATCCACCTCAAGCTCTGGTCCGTAGGTTAAGATAGCCTGGTAGCCTGTATGGTCTGAATACCGGCTGAATGTGCCTGTGGAACAGAGGAGCTGCATCGGTCCGTTCATCCGGCGTGAATCCCTCCCAGGCCTGTCTCGAAACCACAACGTTCATAGAATGTTCTATGTTCGGGTAAGAAATCGACGTGAATGATACTGATACCGTGCGTTCTGATATGCTCGACTGCCTCTGCTACTAATGCTTTTCCGACGCCCTGCCTCTGCCATTCTGGATGGACGATTACATCAAGGAGTACTGCATGCCGTACGCCATCGCTTAAAATAGCGCACCATGCAACGAGCTTACCCGTAGGATCGAAACCGCTTACTGTTCCCCAATAGTCCGCAGCAGGGTAGTCTTCGTCGTGGCGTTCCCAGCCGACTGCCTCACGCAAATCAGTAATGTCCCATGGGGCTACAGAGGAGTTGCGTATAAAACGAATGCTGTTAATAAGGTATCTCCTCTCGAAAGATACTGCTTGAACGGTTCTTTTCTATTGTATGTTGCTTTCTATGGCTGAATCAAGTTCGTGACACTTTCATCTAAATATGACAGAAGGTGTCAGGAAACTTCAGGTAGACTCAGGACATACACCGGAAAAACACGGGCACTCAACTCAGGAGGATTTGCGATGGAACCAGGGAGAGAGATTGATGGGAGCATTGACCCAGAGCCCAGCCAGCCCCGGATGTTTGGCGGCTATGTCGGGTCGGCGAGCCTGCCGTGGGGGTGGGCAACGGAGCGACTCGGCAGGGCACGCACCTATTGGATCGCGACGACTCGTCCTACTGGTCAGCCACACAGCCGCCCGGTCTGGGGTGTCTGGCTCGACACGACCTTCTATTTCAGCACGGGTTCGCTTGCTGCACAGAACCTGGCGGCTCAGCCCTCTATCACGGTCCATCTGGAAAGTGGGAGCGAAGTGTTGATCATCGAGGGAGTGGCCCAACAGGTCAGCGACGTCTCTCTCCTGGAGCAGGTGGTGAGCCTGTACAACCAGAAGTATCACTGGGACCTGGATCCGAAGCAGTTGCCCGGACCGTTCTATGCCGTTCGTCCGCAGGTCGCCTTCGGTTGGCATTTTGAGGAGTCAGAAGTCACCCCGGAGTCCACTGCCCTGGGAAATGCGACGCGCTGGCACTTTCGGCGACCTGCGGCAAATGCCTCCTCCTAAGCAGTTCCGGGGGCTGGCGAGCAGGGCAACCGCAAGGGCCTTACCTAACAGGGCGGGGGCAAGCCCCGCCACTACTATACGACGACTCCCGATTGGTGCTAGAACCTATCGCTGTAGTCGCTCTATGCTATACTTTAGTTATGCTAAGCCTTGATTTTATCCGCCAACATCCAGAGGCGGTGCTCGAGGGATTGCGTCGTCGCCGTGATCCACAGAGCATCGATGAAATATTGCGTCTTGCCGAGCAGCGCCGTGGACTAATCACGCGCTGTGATGGGCTGTATGTTGAGCTAAAAGATCTGAATAACATGGTGCGTACTGCATCAGAGGATAAGCTTGCAGAGCTAAACAAGCAGATTAAGGCAGTGGCGCGTGATATTCGCCAGCTAGAGATCCGCACCGGTGATATCGATACCCATTTGCAGCCTCTATTACTGGCTCTGCCGAACATTCCTCATGCGAGCGTTCACGAGGGCGAGAGCGCTGACGATGATCGCGAGATAAAACGCTGGGGCGAGCCAGTAACACTTCATTTTGAAGCACAGGCGCACTGGGATCTCGGTGAACGCCTGCATCTTATCGACTTTGAAACTGGCAGCAAGATCGGTGGCAGCCGCTTCGCCGTCCTCAAAGGCAATGGAGCGCAACTCGAACGCGCTTTGATCTCTTTCATGCTTGATCTGCATGCACGCGAGCATGGCTACACAGAGATCATGCCCCCCTATCTTGTGAAACGCTCGATTATGCAGGGAGCCGGGCAGTTGCCGAAATTTGAGGATCAGGCGTATGTATGTACCGAAGATGAACTGTATCTCAATCCTACTGCTGAAGTGCCGCTGGTTGGCTTACACAGCGACTCAATTCTACCAAAGGGTACGCTCCCGCTGCGCTATGTTGCATGGACGACTGCCTTTCGACGCGAGGCCGGTTCGGCTTCGCGCCAGACGCGAGGCTTGTTGCGCCTGCACCAGTTCAACAAAGTGGAACTCTTCCAGTTGGTAGAGCCGCAGGACTCGTATGCCGCGCTCGACCAGATGCTGGCACACGCGGAAGCCGTCTTGCAGCAGCTGGAGCTACCCTATCGTGTTGTAGCATTATGCGCTGCCAACCTGCCCTTTACATCCGCCAAAACCCTCGACCTGGAAGTATGGATGACTGCCCAGGGGCGTTATGTCGAGGTTTCATCGGTGAGTAACTGCGCGTCTTTCCAGTCCCGGCGGGCCAGTATAAAATATCGACCGGCCAGTAGCAGCCGTGCAGATTATCCGCATACACTGAATGCATCAGGGCTGGCCGTTGGCCGCACGATGGCAGCCATCCTCGAGTACTACCAGCAAGCCGATGGTTCGGTTATTATCCCAAAAGTCCTACGGCCATATATGGCTATATCTTCCGTTTCCATTTAGGCCTGAGAAGCCAGCAGAGGCGGTAATAATTTGCAGTTTTCTCTACAGATGTGTTTAAAATAGACATTGTTATTGGATTTTTTTCACGTACCCTTTCCAAATCAGGCGGGTATATGTTACACTGTTGCCGGAGGGATGGCAGAGTGGACTATTGCGGCTGTCTTGAAAGTGTACCACTTGATTCCCACCTCTAGTGTTTTCAGTCCCACAACCAACCTGTATGCTCAAACTACACTCGTATCTCAAGCAAAAGAGTAACAGCAGTATTGGCTGCAATTCCTTCTTTTTTGCGCACGTCGGCTTTGATTGGCAAAAGATAGGCTTGAGCCTTTGTATCAGGAAAAATGGAGGTCTTCCAAGTGGTTGTGCCAACTGTTACCTCAACAGGGAGTGATCCCCACCCTCTTTTCTTATCACCAAACCTGTCTTTAATTTCCTCCGACACGTCGGCTGGTAGGGTAATAAAATGCCACCCTGCCATTCCTGGATAGAGCCATACTGTTGCCTGCATGGTAAATTGGTTATAGTTCATGGTTTGAGAGAATATCATCCAAAGGCAAATGCTTCAACACCGGATGCTGAGCGCAAACCTGTCTATCTCAACATTACCATGAAACGGGCAAATGGTAAAGTTTTGGGGCTCTCCACCAATTTGACGGAGTGCCCAACATGTGAGCCAGATGTTACTCAATTGAGCCACCCTCAACTGTATTCTCAATGGGGGTGCGACATGCAAGGTAAATATTTGATTGCGTCATGACAGTTCGTCCTTTACTTACTTGCTACTGTACTAATTGGCCTATTCTGCTGAGACGGGATTGCTCATTGATTGTGGTGGCATGCTAGCCCTTGGGGCAAGGTTGCGTTTCGGCATGAGTGAACTTGATCGAGTTGTTGTTGAGTGAGATGCTGGGCACCGCTCAGGTTGGCACTGCTCAGGTTGGCATTGCTCAGGGTGGCACCATCCAGGCGATCAAAGCTCATGTAGGCACCGCTCAGGGTGGCACCGCTCAGGTGGACACCGTGCAGGTGGACACCGCTCAGGTCGGCACCGCTCAGGTCAGCACCGCTCAGGTCGATAACAGCAGGCGCGACCGGACAAGTATCATCGCAGGAGTAGTAACCTATGAGGCGTGCCCCGTATAAGAATTGCACAACTATCGCTTTTAGTCGTGGATCTGTCAAACGACGGAGCGCGGTCAATGTTTTTGCTCGTGCTACAACAGCATCAGCACCAACGAGTTTATCTGCCACGTATTGACTTCTGGGTTGCCTGTCAAGCAACAGTGTCGTCATGTCATCCAGATACGCCTTCAGCGTTGCCTCTTCCTGTGCATCCTTGGCAATTTGAAGACTCGTCTGATGTTGTCCCCACGTAAACCCAATCCCTAAGCAAACTAGCAAAAGGGGAATGACTAGCAATTGCAGCCAGTCCCATAGTGTCTTTCTTTGTGGATGTTCTCCGCTCACTTTTGAGCGTTGTCCACTATTACTGTACTCTTCTGTTACTTGGTACCTACGATCCCTGAATTGCTCGATAGTCTCTTCCATGTGGTTCTTCTGAAGTTGATCAGTTCCTCTTTGGTCTGGTAGTGGTAACGAGGCGGGTGTTGATTTGTCCTCAGTTGGAGTCAATTTGCTCTCTGTTTTGTCCTGATGGTTCTCGTCCATGTGGTTCCTCGTTCCTCTGTTTAAGACACAGAAAATACTACGGCAAGGGCAATCACAACGCGAAGTGCAATTCGTGCGGGGAAAACGTCCCCCTAGTGTTCCAGGTCTGAGCTATATGTACCATTTTGGAGCAAAATTAACAAGTGGCTCAGATGTTGGGAACATCCTCACATTCGGGGAAAGCTCTTCTATAATGTGGGATGAGACATGAGTTTGAGCATGAGAAAAGGAACCAGTCGGAATTATAAACTCAGCAATCCCCAAAAGTGAGGGAGATCCCTTTTGAATTGTCAAAAACAACCGCCGCATTCCTCTATCTTTCGAGTAGGGGTAAGGCGACCCGAATGTGGCTTTCCACAAAGACTGAAAGGGAAAATAAGGAATAGGTGTACTAATCTATTTGTCCTGTGCGATACTTGTCGAGGAATTTTTCATAATCCGCACGCCTGATGCGATATTGCCCTAACCCAAAGGCGGGCAATTTCCCTTGCCTAATCCAACGCCTGACAGTCCCCTCACTGACTCGTAAATCTTCTGCGATTTCTTCAACAGTGAGCATGTCCTTATCCTTGCCTGATGGACGCTCCTGCATGGCTGTAGCTCCAAAACGTGTATTTTAACCAGTATACCAATCCCGTACATTCTGGTCAAGGAATGAACAAAATGTATAGACTAGACAAAACGCACGTTATATGTTAAAATGTTTCTGAGCGTTCTAGTTATATCATTTCGTCCATTATGAACGGCCAAGAGAGGGATACACCATGCAACAACAGCATATTGCCACAACAGGGGCTATCGTAATGCAAACAGTCGAATTTCAACAGGGCTTCGAGACAGGGCTTAACGGGGGCTTATGTGGCGGTTATCGCTTCAAGTCAGAGCTTCCGGTCAGTGAGGAAAGCATCGTAGCGATCATCCGTAACCTGTGTGAAATCGCGCAAGAGGGATGGTTAAGCGAGGAATTGCTCCGACGTGACGCCGGACAGATAGCAGGATGGGTTGTCTTGGGAGTGAGCGCATGAGCCGCATAGTTAGGCCTTTCGATGAGGAGCAGCGTAAGCGACTCACTGGAGAGCACGCCCTTGGCTATTACCAGCAAAAACGCTGGAAGAGGGCAATTTAAATCGCATCGGTAGACAGAGGAGAAAGAGAACGGGTGTACTCAATGGCAACACTGCAGGATAACGGGTACTTCTATTGCAAAGCGTGCGGAAGCGACGATTTAACCAGGGCGGATTTCTATGTGGATAATTCAAAGAAGTACGGTCTCTCTAATCTCTGTAAACGATGTGAGAGCGAGCGTACCAAGAAACCCAAACACGATCACTATATGAGATCAGAGAGGCATCAACAAAGTTTAAGGCGTAAGTCAAAGCGGCGTTACTATCTCAAGAAAAGAGAGGAAATTATGATCAAGTCCAGGGCATACAAACGGCATGAACCTGGACGGATACGCGGGTACCTGCTCAAACGTAAATACCATCTAACGACTGAGGAACGAGCAGAGATGATTGAGGAGCAGCAAGGGTTATGTGAGATATGCGGGGAATTTCATGGTGATAACCTGTGCGTCGATCATGACCACGAAACCGGACGTGTAAGAGCTATGTTGTGTAGATACTGTAACTCCGGCTTAGGTTTCTTTAAAGACGATCCAGAGTTACTTCAAATTGCCATTGTTTATCTCCGCTCGTATGCCGTTGACGTAGATGAATAAATAGTAGGCGGGAATGCTGACTACAAAGCTCGCCAGCAGCAGCAGCGCAATGACAATCCATGCCGCGCGTGCCAGGGTCAGCCACCGCTGGGGAATACATGCAGGCGACGTACGCGAGCTCTCTGCAACGGACTTCGTGCCTGTATCGGCATTTTTGTGTGCTCCTCCAATGACGCTTGTTCATTCAGCGACTGACCACAGGTGCTTTGTTTATACCCTATAGCGATGTCCCTCTGATTCTCATCATATCATAGATTCGTCCAAAAATCGTTACGGCAAGCGTTACGATTATTTTACGAGTGAATGAGACTGTGCCTCTTTCACA
>Ga0207646_10004443_pt1 | contig 15219 bp, 12 predicted proteins | sample KBSK5502metaG_FD_184343 | JGI IMG/M metagenome (GOLD analysis project Ga0207646, IMG submission 184343) | Corn, switchgrass and miscanthus rhizosphere microbial communities from Kellogg Biological Station, Michigan, USA - KBS K5-50-2 metaG... | ecosystem: Host-associated > Plants > Roots >... | reverse complement strand
ATCTTCTTGGAGAGGTCGCCGTTCGCGATGGCGGTCGCCACCTCGGCGATGTTGCGCACCTGCGCCGTCAGGTTGGACGCCATGAAGTTCACGGAGTCGGTGAGGTCCTTCCAGGTGCCGCCCACCCCCGGCACCAGCGCCTGACCGCCGAGCCGCCCGTCGGTGCCGACTTCGCGCGCTACGCGGGTCACCTCGGACGCGAAGGCATTGAGCTGGTCCACCATCGTGTTGAGGGTGTCCTTGAGCTCGAGGATTTCGCCTTTCACGTCGACCGTGATCTTGCGGGAGAGGTCGCCCTTCGCCACCGCGGTCGCCACTTCGGCGATGTTGCGGACCTGCGCGGTCAGGTTGCTCGCCATCGAGTTGACCGAGTCGGTGAGGTCCTTCCAGGTGCCCGCCACGCCCAGCACCTGCGCCTGGCCGCCCAGTTTGCCCTCGGTGCCCACCTCGCGCGCCACCCGGGTGACTTCCGCGGCGAACGCGTTGAGCTGGTCGACCATCGTGTTGATGGTGACCTTGAGCTCGAGCACCTCGCCCTTGACGTCCACGGTGATCTTGCGGGAGAGGTCGCCCCGCGCGACGGCGGTGCTGACCTCCGCGATGTTCCGGACCTGGGTGGTGAGGTTCGCGGCGAGCAGGTTGACGTTGTCGGTGAGGTCCTTCCAGGTCCCCGCGACCCCCGGCACGACGGCCTGGCCGCCGAGCCGGCCTTCGGTGCCGACCTCGCGGGCCACCCGGGTCACTTCCGAAGCGAACCCGTTGAGCTGATCCACCAGCGTGTTGAGCGTCTCCTTGAGCTGCAGGATTTCGCCCGACACGTTCACGGTGATCTTCTTCGACAGGTCTCCCCGCGCGATGGCGGTCGCCACCTCGGCGATGTTGCGCACCTGCGCGGTGAGGTTGGACGCCATGAAATTCACGTTGTCGGTCAGGTCCTTCCAGATGCCGCCGATGCCCGGCGATTGCGCCTGGCCGCCCAGCTTGCCTTCGGTCCCGACCTCGCGTGCCACACGGGTCACTTCGCCCGCGAAGGCGTTGAGCTGGTCCACCATCGTGTTGATGGTGTCCTTGAGCTCGAGAATCTCGCCGCTCACGTTGACGGTGATCTTGCGCGAGAGGTCGCCCCGCGCGACGGCGGTGGTGACCTCGGCGATGTTGCGGACCTGCGCCGTCAGGTTGCCGGCCATCGCGTTCACCGAGTCGGTGAGGTCCTTCCAGGTCCCCGCCACGCCCGGCACCAGCGCCTGGCCGCCCAGCTTCCCGTCGGTTCCCACTTCGCGCGCCACGCGGGTGACTTCCGAGGCGAAGGAGCGGAGCTGATCCACCATCGTGTTGATGGCTTCCTTGAGCTGCAGGATCTCGCCGCGCACGTCGACCGTGATCTTGCGGGACAGGTCGCCGCTCGCGACGGCGATGGTGACTTCGGAGATGTTGCGGACCTGCGCGGTGAGGTTGCTGGCCATCGAATTGACGCTCTCGGTGAGATCCTTCCAGACGCCGCTCACCCCGGGGACCTGCGCCTGCCCTCCCAGTTTGCCGTCGGAACCGACCTCGCGCGCCACCCGGGTGACCTCCGAGGTGAAGACGCCGAGCTGCTGAATCATCGTATTCACGATGGTCGCCGACCGCAGAAACTCACCCTCGAGGGGCCGGCCGTCGACGTCCAGCCGCATCGTTTGCGTCAGGTGTCCCTGCGCCACCGCCGCGATGGCGCCGGTCACTTCCGTGGTCGGGCGGAGGAGGTCGTCGATCAGCGAGTTGACCGACGCCTCCATCTGGCCCCAGGCCCCCTTGGACTGATCGAATTTGGCGCGTTCCCGCGTACGCCCCTGGCGGCCGACCACCTGGCCGACCCGGCGGAGCTCGACCGCGATGGTCTGGTTGGCGGAAACGATCTCGTTGAAGGTGTCTGCGATCTTGCCGTCCATCCCGGTCCAGGTCGTGGGCAGCTGGACCGAGAAATCACCCGCGCGCACCCGCTGCAACGCCTCCAGGAGCTGGCGCCGATCGAGCGAGTTTTCCTCCGGGGGGACGACGGTCTGGGTGGGACCGCTGCTCCGGTTCTCGCGCTTCATGGGGGAACCCCTAAATAGAGATGTGGCCGTAGCCTACGCCACGGTGCAAGGCCACCGGGGCGGTCAGGATACGGCCACGATCCGGTTCGTCGTCCCCCCCGTTGCGGGCCGCCGGTTTGGCGACTCGTCGCGACTTGGCAGTCTCGAGGTGGGGTGGGGCTTCGATCCGCGACGCCATGGCCGGCGTCACCTATGTCCACCAATGTACGAGGAAAGCCCCGGGGGGCCATACCCCCCCGGTCCTGCACCTCCCTGCAGTTTGACAAACCCTTCCGGGTGAGGCAGAATCGGGAACCCCTAGACCAAAGGAGGCGGCCGTGAAGATCTACGGCCCTGACGCTATTCGAAACGTGGCCGTGGTCGGCCACGGGGCGAGTGGCAAGACGACGCTGGTCGATGCCCTTGCCTTCGTTTCCGGCTCGAGCCGCCGCCACGGCTCAATCAAGGACGGCACCACCCTCACCGACACCTCCCCCGACGAAATCGAACGCAAGCACTCCATCTCCCTCGGCGTCGGCATCGCCGAATGGATGAACGTCAAGATCAACCTCCTCGACACGCCGGGGTATCTCGACTTTTTCGGAGAGGTGGTGTGCGGACTCTCCGTCGCTGACGCCGCCGTCGTGGTGCTGTCTGGTGTGAGCGGCGTCGAAGTGGGAACCGAGAAGTGCTGGGCCGCCTGTGACCATTACCATCTCCCCCGGATTCTGTTCGTGTCGGGGATGGACAAGGAACACGCGAATTTCGAGCGGGTCTTCACCAGCGTCCGTGAGCACCTGACACCGAAGGTCCTTCCTGTCGAAATCCCGGTCGGGGATGGGCAGCAGTTCCGGGGGATCATCAATCTCCTGACCCAGACCTGCCAGCTGTTCAAGCCCGGTTCGAAGGCCGGAGAGTACGAGGATGTTCCGGTGCCGGCGGAGTACCATGATGTCTATGCCAGGTACGAGGAGCAGCTCACCGAGGCGGTGGCCGCGACCGACGACGCACTGCTCGAAAAGTATCTCTCGGGGGAGAGCATCCCGCGGGAAGAAATCGTACCGGCGATGAAGAAGGCGATGCTGGCCGGAGACATCGTTCCTCTGTTCTGCGGGAGCGGTGAATCGCAGCACGGGGTCCGCGTCCTGCTCACCGAGATGGTCGAGCTCTTTCCCGCGCCGTCGGAGACCAAGCCGCCGGTCGAGGCACCGCTGGTCGGACGAGTCTTCAAGACGGTCTCCGAGCCCCACGTCGGCGACGTCTCGATCTTCCGGATCTACACCGGGAAGCTCAAGAACGGCGACGAGGTGTGGAACGCCGAACACAATGCCGCCGAGAAACTGAACCACCTGTCGGTGCAGCAGGGGCGGGAGCGCCAGGAAGTGGCGGAGCTGCAGACCGGCGACATCGGCTCGGTGGCCAAGCTCAAGGACACCCACACCGGCGACACCTTCTGCCGGAAGGACCATCCGGTCCGGCTCCCGCCGCTGGAATTCCCCGAAGGGGAGGCGACGTCGGCGGTCATGGTGAAGATGCGCGGTGAAGAGGACAAGCTGGCGGCGGGACTGCACAAGCTCCACGAGGAGGATCCGACCTTCCACTTCGAATACAACTCCGAGCTGGGGCAGACCCTGATTCACGGGATGGGGGAGCGTCATCTCGAGATCCTGCTGGGCCGCCTGGCGAGGAAGTACGCAGTCCATGCCGAGCTCACCCGGCCCCGCGTGGCGTACCGGGAGACCTTCCGCGGCATCGCCGAAGGGCAGGGCAAGCACAAGAAGCAGAGCGGCGGCCGCGGCCAGTACGGCGACGCGCACGTGCGCATCTCCCCGCTGGCGCGGGGCTCCGGCTATGAATTCGTCGACAACATCGTCGGCGGCGTCATCCCGAACAAATTCATTCCCGCCGTGGACAAGGGCATTCAGGAGGCGGCCCAGCGCGGGCCGATCGCGGGATATCCGGTGGTCGACTTCCGGGCCGAGTGCTTCTTCGGCTCCTACCACGACGTGGATTCGAGCGAAATGGCGTTTCGGATGGCCGGCATCCTGGCGTTCCGTACCGTGAGCGCCAAGGCGAGACCGGTCCTGCTCGAACCGATCATGGCGGTCGAAGTCTGGGTCCCCTCGGATCTGCTCGGCGACGTCCTGGGCGATCTCTCCCCGCGTCGCGGACAGATCCTTTCCACCGAGCAGGATGGCCGGCTCACCAAGGTGAATGCGCTGGTGCCGCGGGCCGAGCTGTACCGGTATTCCACCGCGCTGCATTCGATCACCCACGGGCGGGGAACCCACCGGGAGCGGTTCCACGGATACGCCGAGGCGCCGCCCGAAGTCGCCAACAAAGTGGCGAGCGAACACAAACGGGAGACGACAGGCGAGGCGGAGTAGCATGCCCGCCGAGCGTCCGCTCATCATCGGTGTCGTGGGCGGCTCCGGCTCGGGAAAGACCACCGTGACCCGGGCCATCCACGACCTTCCCGGAGTCGATGCGGCGTTCATCGATCAGGACGCCTACTACCGGGATCTGTCCCACCTCCCGCTCGAAGAGCGGAAACGGGTGAATTACGACCACCCTGAAGCATTCGATACCGACCTGCTGGTCCACCAGCTCAGCATGCTCTCGGAGGGGCATCCGGTCGACAAGCCGACCTACGACTACGCGGCGCACACTCGCGCAGCCGCCACCGTCCGGGCCGAGCCGAAGAATGTGATCCTGGTCGACGGCATCCTGCTCTTCGCCGACGTCCGGCTCCGGGCGCTCTTCGATATCAAGATCTATGTGGACGTCGCGGAAGACGTGCGGTTCATTCGCCGGCTGCAGCGGGACACCTCGGAGCGGGGACGGAGCATGGAGGACGTGATCCGGCAGTACCTGGCGACGGTGCGGCCGATGCACCTCGAATTCGTCGAACCGTCGAAGCGCTACGCCGACATTATCATCCCCGAGGGGGGATTCAATCGCATCGGAATCGAGATGATTCAGGCCAGGGTGCAGTTGGAGATCCAGAAGCGCAAGCGTCAACGGTCAACGGTCAACGGTCAACGGGACCAACCCTGAAACCGGTACCCTGCTACGTTTTCACGAATCGAGCAATTGTACCCCGACCTGCTCGTCGGACTCGCGGAGACTCGTCGATGAGAAACCTCGCCCTGCTGCTCCTTGCCGCCGCTCCCGCCGCCGTGAAGCTCCCCGCGCAGGAGCGCCCCTCCGACACCCTGCTCACCGTCGGGCGGTATCTCGATTACGAAACGGTGCTGGAGCCCAGGGCCTCCCCCGACGGCTCGCAGGTGATCTTCACCCGCCGCTCGGTCGACAAGATGAAGGACACCTTCGAGTCGACCCTCTGGATCATGAACGCCGACGGGGGGAAGCTGCGTTTCCTGAGCAAGGGCTCGAACCCGGTCTGGTCGCCGGACGGAACCCGGATCGCCTTCCTGATGGAGGGAGAGCCCGGCGGCAATCAGCTGTACATCCGCTATATGGATGCCGAAGGGGCGGTCACCCAGGTTACCCGGACGACGAAGGCACCGGCCAATCCGAGCTGGTCGCCCGACGGGAAGTGGCTCGGCTTCAGCATGTTCGTCTCCGCCGACCCCGGCTGGAAGATCGATCTTCCGGCGGCGCCCTCCGGTGCGCAATGGACCAAGGCTCCCCGCATCGTCGGGACTCTGCATTACCGCGCCGACCGTACCGGGTATCTCGACGACGGGTACACCCATCTCTTCGTCGTGCCGGCCACCGGCGGTACGCCCCGGCAGATCACTCGGGGCGACTGGAACGTCGGCCAGCGGGGGAACGGGCTCCCGGGGGCCGTCGGTTTCGACTGGCTCCCCGACGGCAAGACTGTAGTGGTGGAGGGCAACGACGCCCTGGACGCGGAGCGGCAGTACCGGCGCTCGAACCTGTACGCGGTCGACCTCGCCACCGGCGCCAAGCGCCGGCTCACGCCGATGGATGGCAACTGGTCAGGGCCGGTGGTGTCTCCCGACGGCAAACTCATCGCGTTCACCGGAATGCCGGAAGCCGCCCAGACCTACCACGCCGAGGACCTCTACACGATGAACGTCGATGGCTCGGGGATCACGCTCCGCTCCCCGGGACTCGATCGCGACCCCGCCGGCGTGACCTGGGCACCGGACGGCAAAGGCATTTATTTCGTCGCGCAGGATCGCGGCACCGGGAATCTCTGGTACGCCCCGCTGGGGAGCGCGCCGCGCCAGGTTACTACGGGAACCCATCTCCTGGCCGCGCCGACTATCGCCAGGCCCGGGATCGCCTTCGCGGTGCGGACCAACCCGTCGCTTCCTCCCGACATCGTCCGGATCGACCTGAAGAAGCCCTCGGGCCTGACGCAAATCACCGATGTCAACAGCGACTTGCTGGCCGGCACGCGGATCGGCGAGGTCGAGGAGATCTGGTACACCAGCAGCGGGGGCGCACGGATTCAGGGCTGGCTGGTCAAGCCGCCGTCGTTCGATCCGTCGAAAAAGTATCCGCTGATTCTGGAGATTCATGGCGGTCCGCACGGGATGTACAACGTCGGCTTCAATTATTCGTTCCAGAATTTCGCCGCGAACGGCTTCGTGGTGCTCTACACCAATCCGCGTGGCAGTACGGGGTATGGCAGCAGTTTCGGCAACGCGATCTACCGCGCCTATCCGAGTGTCGACTACGACGACCTGATGGCGGGAGTGGATACCGCGATCGGCCGAGGCTACATCGACGACAAGCGGATGTTCGTGGGGGGATGCTCCGGCGGCGGCGTCCTTTCCAGCTGGGTCATCGGCCATACCGACCGCTTCGCCGCGGCCGCGGTGCGCTGCCCGGTGATCGACTGGCTGAGCTTCGCGGGGCAGACCGACATTCCGCTCTTCACGTACAACTTCTTCGAGAAGCCGTTCTGGGAGGATCCCGCGGCGTGGCTCAAACAGTCGAGCCTGATGTATGTCGGCAATGTGAAGACGCCAACCATGTTGATGACCGGGGTCCTCGACCAGCGCACCCCGATGCCCCAGACCGAGGAGTATTACTCCGCGCTCAAGATGCGCGGCATCCCCGCCGTGCTGCTGCGATTCGAGAACGAATGGCATGGAACGAGCTCGCGGCCGTCCAACTGGATGCGGACTCAGCTGTATATGATGAGCTGGTACAACAAGTGGGGGGGGCCGAAGCCCGCTGTTCCGGTAGGTCTGAACTGATGCCGGGTACTGGGTGCTGGGGGCTGGGTGCTGGGAGCGAGTCCCTGGATGCTGGTGAGTGATGGCACTTCACCAGAACCCAGTACCCAGTACCCAGCCCCCCGCTGTCGGCCGCTCCGTTCCGCGCAAGGACGGCCTCGGCAAGGCCACGGGCGCCACGCGCTACGCCGATGATCTGTCCTTTCCCGGGATGCTCTACGGCCGCACCATCCGCAGCACCATTCCGTGCGGCACCGTCCGTGAGGTGCGGCTCGAGTTCGCCCGCGACGGTTTCACCGTGGTCGACTGGCGGGATATACCGGGGCGCAACGTGGTCGCTCTGCTCACCGAGGATCAGCCCTGCCTGGTCGAGCGGGAAGTCCGCCACGCAGCGGAGCCGGTGCTCCTGCTCGCCCACGCCGACCGCGAAGCCCTGCTCGCGGCCTCGGTCCACATCGAGTACGATGCGGGAAACCCGTTGTTCGATCCCGAAGCCTCGCCGCAGAGCTTCAAGAACATCCTGATCGAGAAGGGCGATCTCGCCGCCGGATTCGCCAAGGCCCATCTCGTGGTCGAGGGCACCTACCGCACCGGCCACCAGGAACACGTCTACATCGAGCCGAATGGCGTGATCGCCGTCCCGGAGGCAGGGGGAATCGCGGTCTACGGCTCGATCCAGTGCCCCTACTACGTGCACAAGGCGCTGGTCACCCTGCTGGGAGGCGCCGTCACCCACGTGCGGGTGGTGCAGACCGAGACCGGCGGCGGATTCGGCGGAAAAGAAGAATACCCCTCGATGCTCGCCGGGCACGCCGCGCTGCTGGCGCTCAAATCCGGGCGTCCGGTCAAGATCGTCTACGACCGGGTCGAGGACATGCAGGCGACGACGAAGCGGCATCCCTCGATCGTCCGCCACCGGACCGGTCTCTCCAGGGACGGCCGGCTCGTGGCGATGGACGTCGAGGTCGTCATGGACGGCGGGGCGTACGTCACCCTGTCTCCGGTCGTGCTGTCACGGGGTGCGATTCATGCGGCGGGGCCGTATCGCTGCCCTAACACGCGCATCGCGGCCAGGGCGATGTTCACCAATACGCCGCCCAATGGGGCGTTCCGGGGCTTCGGCGCGCCGCAGACGGAATTCGCGATCGAAGTCCACATGGAGCGGATTGCCGAAGCACTCGGGATGGATTCGGCGCGGCTCCGGGAACGCAATGCGCTCGCGCCCGGTGATACGACCGCGACCGGCCAGCGGCTCGGCGAGGATTGCAGTGCCCGCCGCGTGCTGCGCGAAGCGATGCGGAAATCGGGATACCGGCGCAAACGGAAGGCGTTTGCCGGCACGGATCGGGGGATCGGTCTCGCACTCTACTACCACGGCTCCGGCTTCACCGGCAGCGGGGAGCTCAAGCTCGCCTCGCGCGCCTCGGTGGAGCTGACTGCGACCGGCGTCCGGATCCTCACCTCGAGCACGGAGATCGGGCAGGGGACCCGGACCATGCACGCGCAAATCGTGGCGGATGCGCTGGGCATCCCGTACGAACAGGTGGAGGTGGCGCAACCCGACACGAGCGTCGTGCCGGACAGCGGACCCACCGTCGCCTCCCGGACCTGCATGATCGTCGGCGGGATCCTGGAGCACGCCGCGCGCGAAATGCGGGAGCGGCTCGACGGCATGCCTCCCGCCGAGTACTTCGGCCACTACGGGCCGCTCGTGGTCACCCGGCAGTACGAGCAGCCGGAGTGGATCCGGTGGGATGAAGATGCCTATCGTGGAGACGCCTACGCGACCTACGGATGGGGTTGCGACGTCGCCGAGGTGGAGATCGACCGGGACACCTGGGAAGTGCGGCCGCGACGGCTCACCGTCGTGACCGACGTGGGCAAGGCGATTCACCCGGCGCTCGCGACCGGGCAGATCGAAGGAGGAACCGCGCAGGGCGTCGGGTACGCGCTGCTGGAGCAGGTCTCGATGCGCGATGGACTGATGGCCAACGCGCAGCTCACCAACTACATCATTCCCACGACCCTCGATACGCCACCCATCGACGTGGTCCTCGTCGAGAACCCGTACCCGGGCGGCCCGTCGGGTGCCAAGGGGCTCGGGGAGTTGCCGATGGATGGGCCGGCGCCGGCGCTGGTGAATGCGATCCGCCAGCTCGGGCTGGACCTTCGAAGCATCCCGGCGCTCCCCGAAGCGATCATGGAGGCGGCGTGCGCTTCACGCTGAACGGCGCCGCGACGGAGCTCGCCTGCCATCCCGCGTCGCGCCTGCTCGATGTGCTGCGTGAAGAGTGCGGTCTCACCGGCACCAAGGAGGGATGCGGTGAAGGCGAGTGCGGAGCGTGCACCGTGCTGATCGACGGAGCCGCCGTGTGCAGCTGCATCGTTCCTGCCGCCCAGGCTGAAGGCACCGAGGTCACCACCATCGAGGGCCTCGGCTCCGATCATCCGCTCGCCCGCGCCTTCATGGATGAAGTGGGAGCGCAGTGCGGTATCTGCACCCCCGGAATGATCATGGCCGCCACGACGCTCGGCGCCCGCCCTTCGCTCGCGAAGATCCGGACCGGGCTCGCCGGCAACCTCTGCCGCTGCACCGGCTACGAAGCGATCTACCGCGCGATCCGGAAGCGATGAGAACCGCCGTATCGTCGGTCGAGCTTCTCCAGCCTCGCAACCTGAGCGAGGCCCTTCGGATGCTGCGCGACGAGGAAGGCGTGGTCCCCCTGGCCGGCGCGACCGACCTCTACGTCTCACTCAACTTCGGCACCCTCACGACGCGGCGGTTCGTCAATCTCTGGGGGCTCCGCCCCCTCGGCCGAATCGGCATGCGTGACGACACGCTTTCCATCGGAGCGCTGGCCACCTACACGGACATGATCGGTTCGCGACATGTGCGGCGGCACCTGCCGATGCTGGTGGAGGCGGCCCGCGAAGTCGGCGGGATGCAGATCCAGAACCGCGGCACCCTCGGCGGCAACATCGCGAATGCCTCACCCGCTGGAGACAGTCTCCCGGTCCTCGCCGCCGCGGACGCGGTCGTGGTGCTCCGGAGCTCCGGCGAAGAGCGCCGGGTCCGATTCGCCGAGTTCTATACCGGGTATCGGCAGAGCGCGCGCCGCCCCGATGAGCTCATCACGGCGGTCGAGGTCGGCCCGGTGCAGGGAGTGCAGTGGTTCCGCAAGGTCGGCACCCGCGCCGCACAGGCCATTTCCAAAGTCGTGATGGCCGCGGTGCGTGCGCCGGTTCCGAGGATCGCTCTGGGGAGCGTGGCACCGACGGTCATCCGGCTCCCGCTCACCGAGGCCGCCCTTGCGGGAGGGGCCGGTCCGGAGGAAGCGGCCCGCGTGCTCGAGGCGGAGATCCATCCCATCGACGATCTCCGCTCCAGCAGCCGCTATCGGAAGAACGTCGCCTCCAATCTGTTGCGCCGCTTCTGGAGTGACACCACGTCCGGATGACGGACGTCATTCTGCGCGGCCGCCGGGTCATCACCCCCCAGGGCTCGCGATCGGCGGCGATTCATCTCTCCGGAGGACGAATCCTCGCGGTCGAGGAGTATGAGAACATCGGCAGCGGGATTCCGGTGGCCGATGCGGGCGACGCGGTGATCCTGCCCGGACTCGTCGATACCCACGTCCACATCAATGAGCCGGGCAGGACCGAGTGGGAGGGGTTCGCGAGCGCGACCCGCGCGGCGGCGGCCGGAGGCGTGACGACGCTCCTCGACATGCCGCTCAACAGCATCCCCGCCACCATCACCGTCTCCGCGCTCCAGCTCAAGGCGGCCGCAGCGGAAAACCATATCGCGGTGGATGTGGGTTTGATCGGCGGAGTCGTGCCGGGAAACGCGGCGGAGCTGCCCGGGCTCCACGCGGCGGGTGTCCGCGCCTTCAAATGCTTTCTGGTTCCCTCGGGCGTGGCGGAGTTTCCCCCGGTCGCGGAGCCCGATCTCCGCGAGGCCCTTCCGGTACTCGCCCGGCTCGACGCGCTCCTCATGGTGCATGCGGAGCTTCCCGAGGTCCTGGCGCGCGCCGCCGCTTCCGTCGCGGGAGACCCTCGCCGGTATGCGACCTGGCTCGCGTCGCGTCCCGCCGCAGCGGAGGTTGAAGCGGTCCGGTTCGTCGCCGCACTCGCCGCCGAGTATGGCGTCCGGGTCCATATCGTGCACCTCTCGTCCGCCGACTCGCTCTCCGCACTCGCAGAGGCAAGGAGCGGCGGAGTTCGGATCACCGCCGAGACCTGTCCCCACTACCTCACCTTTTCGGCGGAAGAGATTCCCGACGGCGCGACCGAATACAAGTGCGCGCCGGCGATCGGCACGGGCGCCAACCGGGAACGGCTCTGGGAGGCGCTCGCCGCGGGGTCGCTGGCTGCCGTCGTCTCCGATCACTCACCCTGCCCGCCGGCGCTCAAGTCGCGTGACACGGGGAGCTTCCTGTCGGCGTGGGGCGGGATCGCCTCCCTGCAGCTCGGCATCTCGGCGATGTGGACCGGTGCCCGCCTGCGCGGGCATTCGCTGGAGCGTCTGGTGGAGTGGATGAGCACCGGCCCGGCGCGGCTGGCCGGGATCTCCACGACGAAGGGGGCCATCGAACCAGGCCGCGATGCCGACCTCGTCCTGTTTCGCCCCGATGACGAGTTTACGGTCGACGCCGGCCGCCTTCGCCATCGGCACGCGGTGACGCCGTATCATGGCCGCCGCCTCGCGGGGGTGGTGGAAGCGACGTACCTTCGAGGCGTCGAAGTCTTTCGTCGTGGCGCGCCCGACCGGCCACCCACGGGGCGCCTTCTGGAGTCTCTCCCGGAATGACCGATTTCACCGACCTGATCGACGTGGCGTCGGAGCGGCTGGGCGGCGAAGCCCTTCTCGCGAACGACGAGTTCTTTGCGCCCAAGGAAGACCTGCTCAAGGTGGCGGCGCCGGAGTGGCGTGAGGGGGTGTACACCGACCGGGGCAAGTGGATGGACGGATGGGAAACCCGCCGCCGTCGCGTGCCGGGATACGACTGGTGCCTCATCCGTCTCGGAATTCCCGCGGAAATTCGGGGCGTCGTCGTGGACACCAGTTTTTTCCGCGGGAACTATCCCGAGCACTGTTCGCTCGAAGCCTGCGAGCTCCCCGGCGAGGCCGATGTACACGAGGTGGCAGAAACCCACGGCGCACCGTGGACCGAAATCCTGTCGCGGTCGCCACTCGCCGGCGATACCAAGAATCTCTTTCCCATTTCACACGCCGCACGGGTGACTCACCTTCGCTTCAATATCTATCCCGATGGCGGTGTGGCCCGGCTCCGCGTCCATGGCATCCCGGCCCCCGATCCCGGACTCCTCGTTCCGGGCGTCGAAGTGGATCTGGCAGCGATGGCGCACGGCGGGTTCGTCGTGGTGTGCAGCGACATGTTCTTCGGTCACCGGCAGAACCTGATTCAGCCCGGCCGCTCGATCAACATGGGCGACGGATGGGAGACCAGGCGCCGGCGCGGACCGGGTCACGACTGGACTATCATCCGGCTTGCGAAGCGGGGAGTGCTGCATCGGGTCGAGCTGGACACCGACTACTACAAGGGGAACGCCCCAGGCAGCTGCATGCTGGAGTGGTGCGATGCTCCAGGTGCTACGACCGAAGCGCTCGTCGATCCCGCCCGGAAGTGGAAGAGCTTCGTGGCGGAGACGCCGCTCGAGCCGGATGGACGCCATGAGTTCGAGCTGGCCACCGCCGCCGGACCGGCCACCCATGTCCGGCTCAACATCTATCCGGACGGTGGGGTGGCGCGCCTTCGACTCTTCGGTGCCGTCACCCCGCCGGGGAAATGAGAATCGCCGAGTTCAACGCGCTCGCACCACGAGACGCGCGGGAGCTGCTCCGGAGCTGCTGCGGCGCCACGCGCTGGGTACGGGAGATGAGTGCCCGCCGGCCCTATGCTTCGCTGGAGGATCTGCTGAACGCGGCAGCCGCGGTCTGGGAGGAAACCGGTCCCGACGATTGGGACGAAGCCTTTGGGCACCATCCGCGGATCGGAGAGGCGCGCGCCGCGACTCCGGTGAGCGAAACGGCGCGGGCGTGGTCGGCGGGAGAGCAGGGGAGGGTTACGGACGCGGAGGAGCTGGTGCGAACCGGCCTCGAATCCGGCAATCAGGAGTACGAGCGGCGGTTCGGCCGGATATTCATCGTGCACGCCAGCGGCAGGAGTCCCGCGGAGCTGCTGCAAAACCTCAGGAGCCGAATGTCCAATGCGCCGGAAGAGGAGCTCCGGATCGCCGCCGCCGAGCAGGGGAAAATCACCGCGCAGCGGCTCGGGAAGCTGTTCTCCGACGAAGGAGTGACGACCTGATGAACGGGATCACGACCCATGTGCTCGATATCGCGCGAGGGAGCCCGGCGGCGAATCTCGCAGTGACATTGGAGCGGATCGCGAAGGATGGCGAGGCGACGCTGGTCGGTGCCGGACGGACCGATCTCGATGGCCGGGTTCGGGGACTGGTGCCGGGCGGGGCCGATGTGGCACCCGGCCGGTACCGGCTTCGTTTCGATACCGGAGACTGGTTTGCGGGGCAGGGGATCGAAGGATTCTTTCCGCACGTGACCGTGGAATTCGACCTGCGCGACGCGGGGAGGAACTGCCATGTTCCCTTGTTGCTGAGCCCCTACGGCTACTCCACCTACCGGGGGACCTGACGGTGTCCGCGAAGCTGGTGAAGGACGCCTATGGCAAATCCGCGATCCGGCTCGTCAAAGTCGTCCGCGAGGGCGCGATCCACCGGATCCATGATTGCACCGTCGCGGTGAGTCTGGAAGGCAGGTTCGAGAGCGCCCACACCGAGGGAAACAACACCGACGTCCTGCCCACCGACACCATGAAGAACACGGTGTTCGCCCTGGCCCGGGACGCCGCGCTCGACGAGCCGGAACGATTCGCTCACCTGCTGGGACGGCATTTTCTGGAGGCGTCGGCCGCCGCGGACCGGGCGACGATCGAGTTGATGCTGCACCGGTGGGATCGTGTCGGAGGATACGCCTTCACCCGTGGCGCCGCGGAACGGCGGGTCGCGGTCGTCAGCGCGACGCGCGACGGAGTGGAGATCGAAGCGGGAATCGAAGGGTTGGGATTGCTCAAAACTGCGGGCTCGGGCTTCGAAGGCTTTCCCCGGGACCGGTACACGACGCTCAAGGAAACCGCCGACCGCATCTTCGCGACCGATCTCTCGGCGCGATGGCGGTATGCCGGCTTTCCACCCTCCTGCGACGATGCGTTCGATCGCGTGCGGACGGCGCTGGTGGATTGCTTTGTCGCCCACCAGAGCAGGTCGGTTCAGCACACACTCTACGCCATGGGAGAAGCGGCGCTCTCCGCGTGTCCCGAGCTCACCGAGATCGACCTGACGATGCCCAACCGGCACCATTTGCTGGTCGATCTGTCGCCGTTCGGCCTCGAGAACCCGAACGAGATCTTCGTCGCGACGACGGAGCCGCATGGGTTGATCAAGGGGACGATTGCCCGGAAGTGAGGGGTCAGGGGTCAGTGATCAGCAAAAACCTCTGACCCCTGACCCCTGACCCCTGACCCCTGACCCCTGACCACTACTTCCTCCCCTCCATAATCTTCACAAACGACCTCCCCCGGAACTCCTCGAGCGTGAGCCCGGTACGCTCCATCGCCTCTTCCTCGGTGAGCGCCCCCGCATTGATCCCGCGAAGGAAGTAATTGAGCAGTCCCTGTCCGGTCGCCGCGTCGTCGAACACATCCCCCACCAGCGTGGCCTGGGCCGCCTTGGCGACGAAGTTGTTGAGTCGCCGGCCCGCCGCTTCGAGTCCTTCGAGGAAGAAGGCATACACCGCGGCGTACCGGGTGGCGAGCTGGGCCGGGTGCAGATCCCAGCCCTGATAGAATCCCTGAATGAGCGACCGGCGCACGTCGGCGTAGTGCAGCGCCCAGGCGTGATGCACGCTCGCGCGATTGGCCGCCACCTGCTCCGGCGACAGGCTCGCT
>Ga0207646_10004442_pt1 | contig 15220 bp, 22 predicted proteins | sample KBSK5502metaG_FD_184343 | JGI IMG/M metagenome (GOLD analysis project Ga0207646, IMG submission 184343) | Corn, switchgrass and miscanthus rhizosphere microbial communities from Kellogg Biological Station, Michigan, USA - KBS K5-50-2 metaG... | ecosystem: Host-associated > Plants > Roots >... | reverse complement strand
AGCGTTAGGTGGGCAATGACGCGAGGTGGTACCCAACAGAAATGACTATGCTGATCGAGCTCGATAGTGATAACCGAGCCTCCTTACGGAGGCTATTCGATCGTTATCCTTGCCTGCACGGTAGCGTGGCAGCGGTTCTCGAAGGTGGCATGGGGAAGGTATTTGCGGACTCGCGAGGAGAACCTCAGGTGGCCCTCGCCGTCCTCGATTTCCATTTCCCGGCGGGAGATCCACAGAATGAAACCGCCGCACCTCTCTTGCAGTTGCTGCACCCCGGGGATGTGGTGATTACCCCAACCCCAGCTTGGCAGCAGCTAGTAGCCCTTACCTATCCGGGCCAGCTGGCCGTGTATCCTCGGGAAGCCTTCCAGGCGGAGGGGTTTGAGGTAGACAAGTTGCGAGGGTTCTGTCAGGCACTGCCCACCGGGTTTGAGCTGCGGCAAGTGCGCTCTGAAGAGGTGGCACAATTCGCGGCAGACCTTGACTCGGCCCTGGTCTACAACTTTCGTTCTCACGAGGAGTTCATTACCCAGGGAGTTGGCCTGGGCATCCTGCATCACGGCATCTTTGTCTCAGGGGCTTCCTCGGCAGCGATCGGCGGGGGGAAATTGGAAATCGAGATTCAGACACATCCCCAGTTTCGTCGCCGCGGGTTAGCGAGGGCTATCGCCGCCGCACTAATCTTGTACTGCCTTGAGCACGGGGTGGAGCCGTGTTGGGATGCAGCGAATGAGGCCTCTTCAGCCCTCGCACGACAACTGGGGTTTCACTCGACTGGGGAATATGCGGCATACAGACTGAAACCGCCGGAGGGCAAGAGTGCCGCAAGCTGAGGCTGTTACCTCACTGAGCAACCGGGTTGATGGGTAACTGCGCACCTAACTTCCGGTTGCAGCCGGCCGCGGCTCGCTTCGCTCGCTGCGGCGGCTGAACCGCGCGTTAGACAGACAGAGGAAACGCCGGTGACCGGTCACAGTGACGCAAGACCACTGACCGATGCAGCGCCTGGGCTTGGTGGAGCCGTGATCTACCTCATCGGTATCCCGGCCGTCGGCAAGTACACGATCGCCAAGGAGATCGCACGGCTGACACAGGCAAAACTGGTCGATAATCAGCTCATCAATCTGCCTGTTTTCAGCATCCTTGGCTACGACGGCAAGGACAGCTTCCCGTTTCCCAGCGGGGCATGGGATCACATCGAGACGATCCGTGAGGCAGTTCTATCGACGATTGTCGAATGTTCTGCTCCAGGTGACAGCTTCGTCTTCACGAATGTTCTTGAGGCGGGAGACCCCGGTTCCGAGGCCTTGTTCCGAAGGATCGAACAGGTGGCGGCCAGTCGGGGTGTCGGCTTCTTCCCTGTATGGTTGACCTGCGACGCCGAAACGCTTCGCCAACGTAAGGCCTCGCCGGACCGCAAACAGCGGTTCAAGGATACCGATGTGACGAATATCGCTCGCTATGTTCAGCAGTTCAGAGTGTTCGAGGCTCCGCATCCAAACGCTCTGAAGCTGGATACCTCTGTAGACACCGTCGAGGCTATTGCCAGGCGCATCATCGGCCATGTGCAAAGAGTGCAAGACCTGTGAGCGAGAGCTGCCTAACCTCGCGCTACAGCCGACGGCGGCTGGTAGCGGAAACCGCCGCGGCTGAGCGCGACCGTTAGCCACACCAACGGAAGGAGAACACGATGGCTACTCAAGCGCCGCTCGGTCCATCTGGGGCATCGCTAGATCGCGGACTATCGAAGGTGGCGAGTGGTCAGAGACTGATCATCTACGCGATCCTCCTAAACCTGTTGTGTTTGGTCGTGAAGGGCACGGCCGGAGATGTTGCTGGCTTGGCGGCGGGCATTGTGGCCACGGTGGTGGCGCTCGTTGGCCTGTTCCGATTGGCGTCAGGGATGGGGTACGCAGTCGGCTGGAGAGTGCTCCTTGCTGTACTCATGGTGATTCCCTTGATCGGTCTCATCACGTTAGTAATTCTCAACTCGCGAGCGACCAAGGCGCTCCGGGCCGGAGGCTACAAGGTTGGCCTACTGGGCGCCTCGCGTCAGCGGGTCAGTGGCTAACTGTAGGCTGGAGCGGACGGGCTTAGCCCGCCGCTCAGCGGGACGTTATCCAGACGTGCGGTCGTCTTTCCGTCTGCATCCTGTGAGTGCGCACCGGGCCGGTCCGCGGTGGCTTTGAGAGAGGCAGGTATGACGGATCTGTATCCCGAGATCGAACCGCACGCGCAGGGCATGTTGGAGGTCGCTTGCGGCGACCTCGTGTACTGGGAGGTGTGCGGCGATCCCAACGGGAAGCCTGCACTCGTGTTGCACGGTGGTCCCGGCTCGGGGTGTACCCCATGGTTTCGCAGGCTCTTCGACCCTGCCGTGTACCGCGTCGTCCTATTTGATCAACGCGGTTGTGGGAGGAGCCGACCTCACGCGAGTGCCCACGAGACAGACTTGTCGACCAACACCACCGACAATCTGATCTCTGATATCGAGCTTCTCCGGGTACACCTCCGTGTCGAGGGGTGGTTGGTCTTAGGTGGCTCATGGGGCAGCGCCTTGGCGCTTGCCTATGCCGAGCGGTTTCCGAACCATGTCACTGAGTTGATCCTGTTTGGAGTGACGACCGGTCGGCGCGAGGAGTTTGACTGGTTGTTCCGTGACGGCCTTCGGCTCTTCTTCCCGGAGGAATGGGAGGATCGCCGCAGTGCTTTGCCGGTCGCCGACCGTGACGGCGACGTCGTTGAGGCATACTGCCGGTTGTTATCCGACCCCGATCCTACGGTGCGGCAACGCGCTGCTCATGCCTGGTGCTTGTGGGAATCCGCAACACCGGACTGGCCTCCAGCGCCCGGCCTGGCAGCTCGATTCTCTGATCCGTTGTTCGCAATGGCCTATGCGCGTATTGTCACGCACTACGTTCGGCACAACGCGTGGCTAGGAGACGGCCGAGTATTGCGTGACGTCGATAGGCTTGCGGACATTCCCAGCGTCCTGGTGAACGGACGGTTTGATTTTCAAGCGCCGATCGCGGCCGCATGGGGACTCCACCATCGCTGGCCTCGCTCAGAACTGATTGTTGTGGATAATGCGGGCCATGCAGCCAACAACCCCGGCATCACGCAGGAGTTGATCCGCGCGGCGAGCCGCTTCGCGAAGCGCTGACGTGCGTGCGATCGTGGGTTGCGTCGCTGGATAACTCGCGTTTGGTCGTTATGCCGATGACGTCGAGAGGCAGTGAGGGCTGAGCCCAGAAAGGCAGAGGCCGATGACCACCATCGAGGAAGTCGCACGCCAGCCACTCGGGCAGCGCCTCGCTCGCATGGAAAGGACGGCCGACGACCTTGCCGCTCTGCTCCGCGGCGTCAGTGAGGCGATGCTCTCCCACCGCCCGGAGGAGAAGAACTGGGCCGCAAAGGAAATCGTCTGCCATCTCCGCGATGTCGAGGAGACGTACACGGTCCGTGCACAGACTGCGCTCGTCACGGAGAATCCGACGTTCCTCAGCAACGACCCCGATCGCTGGGCTCAGGAGCGCCAGTATCTTCGCAACGATACGGCCGAGGCACTTGCAGCGTTCCGCCTTCGTCGACAGGAGGCACTTGATCTCTTCAAGAAGTTGTCGCCAACCGAATTGCAGCGGACCTGTATCCATCCTCTTTTCGGTCGCATCACGATCGGCCAGATCGTCGGTCTCCTAGCCTGGCACGACGACAACCACTTGGACCAACTCAAACGCGCCCTCGAAGGCAAGGCCTGACCGTGGCGGACGACGGCATAACACGCCGTTCCACCGGACGTCGGACCTCGCTCCCTGCCGTCGCTCGGTCCGCCGCAGGTGAACGGCGGCGTTAGACCTCATGGCATCCGATGACTCCCAATCAGAAGGAGCAAGCAGAAGTTCTTCGCCACGGCTTGCAGGTTGGCATCCGCACGGTTGCAGACGCCGTCGCATGGGCAGACGCCATCGTAGCAGCGGATCCACAACCCGATTTCGCCGTCATCGAAGTAGCTTGCAGTGGTCGACGTCGCCCAAGGGAAGTCATCGCTCTGCTTCGAGAGGTAGGTGGAGAGTGCAACCCAATCGATGTAATTCGGCGTGCCATGGCAGATCTACGATCCGCGTTGGCGACCGATCCGGCGCGTGGACCCGAGATTGCCAGCTGGCTGTACCAGCTCGCCATCGATGGGGACCTCCCGGAGGAGCACTTTGGCCTCGAGCCATACTCGCTGGAGGACTTCTTTGAGTTGGCGCGTGCGGGAACGTATGGCACGTTTGCCGACGCTCTGCGAGATCTTGATGCTTTCCTTGAGCAACACGCGTGGCGGCAAGAGGTCTAGCAAGCCGTTAGAGTCGACGGTCGGCTTCGCCGCCCGCGGCTCAACGTCAGACCGTTATCCGTACGAACGGAGCCAGGGGCGTTGTAGATCCTATGCTAGTCGCCTACGATCGGTGGCCCGTAGGAGAATGTCATGGACGTAGCGCGGTGTGGACACCGGGTTGGTCAGTTGGTAGCGTCTGTTCTCGCCGTCTTGCTGATGGTCGCGCCGGGTCTGGCCGGCGACAGTTCCGACGAAGCGTGGGCGGCGCTGGCCAAAGGCGGCCACGTCGCGTTGATCCGGCACGGCAACGCGCCACCCGGCTACGGTGGCGACCCGCCCGGCTTCAGGTTCGACGACTGCAAGACGCAACGGAACTTGGATGACGCAGGGCGCGAGCAAGCCAGGGCGCTCGGTGAGGCATTTCGGAAGCATGGCGTGCGCGTGGATCGGATCGTGTCGTCGCCGGTGTGCCGCTGCATGGAGACGGCGCAACTGATGGCGGTAGGCTCAGTTGAGACGTCGTGGGCCCTCCTGCCGGATATGGGTTCGAGTTCGAGCCGGGTCGTGGCGTTGGAGCAGATGGTGTCCTCGTGGCGGGGACCGGGCACGCTGGTGCTTGTGACTCATGGGCTGACCGTTGGGCGTCTGACCGGGTTCACCTTGGAACAGGCGGAGACGCTCGTGCTGCGACCGACGCCTGAGACGCTGCCGGTCGGGCATCTTCCACGGGGAGGAAGCTTGACGGGCAGAATCGTGCCACCCCAATAGCGACGGATAACCTCGCGCTCGAGCGGACGCGCTTCGCGCGCCGCTCACCGCGGCGTTAGCCAGCATGGCGATAGTCTGACAGGTGAACACAATGAAACTTGACCATGTCGCAATCTGGGCTGTGGACATCGAACTAATGCGCACCTTCTACGAGAAGTACTTCGACGCGCAGTCGAACCTGAAATACGAGAATGAACGTAAGAGGTTCACTTCGTATTTCCTGACGTTTCCCGGAGGCGGACGGTTGGAACTGATGCACCGACCAGACATCCAAAGGACCCCAGATTCACAGAGCTCGCGCGAGTTCATTGGGTACGCACACCTGGGTGTGAAGTTGGGCTCTCGGGCCGCCGTCGACGCCCTTACAAAACGACTGCAGGACGACGGGTTCCCGCTTCTCGATGGACCAAGGCGGACGGGCGACGGATACTACGAGAGCATGGTCGCGGATCCTGAAGGCAACCAGATTGTTATCGCCAAATGAGTTGGCGGTGAGGCCGGCTAACAGGCCGCTTGAGCGGACGGGCTGTGCCCGCCGCTCAGCGCCGATTCGGTGGGCAGCTTGGAGAAACTCATGACCGAACTGGAACCGGGAACGATCCGATCCGTCAAAGGCGACGAGCTGTCCTGGCGGCCGTCAAGGACGGCCGCCGGTGTCTTTGTAAAGGACATCGCGGTCACGGCCGGTTGGGAGATGCAGATCGTTCGTTTTGAGCCGGGAGCGCGGTTTCCAGTCCATACCCACGATCAGCCTGAGTTCGTCTTCATTCTCGAGGGCGAACTGATTCAGGCGGGTAGACGATTGGGCCCGGGCTGGGCTAGCGTCGCGAGCCCCGGGAGTGTCGATGCCGATGTCTACTCCGAAACCGGATGTGTCTTCGTACTCGTGGATCGGGCATGAGGAACGTCAGTGCGCTGCCCAACCAGGCGTTTCAGGCGGACGAACACCTCGGTCGCTCCGCTCCCTCGGTTGCTCGACGCTGAACGTCAAGGTTGTTCGGCAGCAGGAGACACACGTGGCTGACTCGCTTGAAACCTTGAAGGCTGAGCTTGAGCGCTTCGGCCAGGCAAACGATGCCGCGACGACCGAGCGCCCTCGTCGCATGCTCAACATCACCCGCGACACCGGCGAATTCTTGGTCGTGCTCGTGCGCGCTACGGCCGCGCGGCGGGTGCTGGAGATCGGCACGTCCAACGGTTACTCCACGCTGTGGCTTGCCGACGCTGCAAGGGGGATCGGCGGCTCAGTCACTACGGTGGAATTCGCTGAATACAAGGTCGGGCTCGCCTCGGCCAACTTCGCGCGCTCTGGGCTTTCAGCGTTCATCACGCTGGTTCACGACGACGCGGGTCGCCTCCTGCAGCGGAGTGATCCAAGCGCATACGACTTGATCTTTCTCGATTCCGAGCGCCCGGAGTATCCCGGCTGGTGGCCACACTTGCGTCGTGTTCTACGCCCGGGAGGCTTGTTGATCGTGGATAACGCGACGTCTCACGTTGAGCAGATGGCCCCTTTCGTCGCATTGGTGACGGCCGATGCCGGGTTTGCGACCTGCCTCGTTCCAGTGGGCAACGGCGAGTTTCTTGCCGTGAAGACGTCGTCATGAGCCTGCTGCCGAACCATCTCTTGCAGCGGACGCGCCGAAAGCGGCGCGCCGCCGAAGAGAACCGTTCGGCGGCATGGATGTTTCGCGTCACCCCCAGTGAGGGAGAGATAGGATGACGGCGGCCCCGAGAACTTGGGCTACCGAGAGGCTCGACGAGATTGTCAATAGGCCGGTTACCATCCTGCCGCCCGTCATTCAGACGCTGCGCCTCGGCGGTCTGGACGAGTGGGGCATCGGCTGGATAAAGAAGCGCTGGCAGCCGCATCCAGATCTGCTGAACGTCGATGGCTCGCTCTTCGGCGGTTATATCGCGGCGCTCGCCGATCAGGCACTGGCTTTTGCGGCGATGACGGTCGTCCCGGCGGATCGCGTCTTCCGCACGATCAACCTCAACGTGAATTTCATCAGGGTCGGTCGAGCTCATCCGCTTGCCATCGAGGCGGTCGTGGTGGCTCAGACTCGGCAGATGCTCACCGTGCGCGCAACGCTCAAGCGAGAGGATGGGGAGCTGATCGCCGAAGCTTCCGCTCAGCAAACGCTCCAGTGGAATGAGGAGGTCCGGAGACGGCACGGGGAGGCTGGGCCGAACAACGCGCTGGAGCCGACGGCCTGACGGCCGCGGCTCAGCGCTGGCGTTAGACCGCAGTCGCCAAGCCGGATTCTTGCCAGCACAGAAGGAGGCAACCGATGGGTGTTCCGTTGATCGAGCAAGTCAAAATCCAAGCTCAAGTGCTGGTGCCACTCATCCGCACTCTTCAAGCGGAACTAGGTGAGGAGCGTGCAAACGCCCTCGTACGAAAATCACTCGGGTCGCTCTATCGGCAGTTTGGTGAGGCGTGGTGGCGGACACAGGGTGCGAGCACGTTCGGCGAGAAGCTGGGCAAATCATTCCAAAAGTTCGCTGCGGGCAACGCCCTGGACTACGAAGTTGTCAAGCAGACGACCGATACCTTCGAGCTCAACGTCACCGGGTGTCGCTACGCCAAGTTCTACCAGGAGCTCGGCGCACCTGAGCTCGGGTTCCTGCTCACATGTAGTGCCGACTCCCAGTTTGTAGAGGGGTTCGGCGGTGGGGTGGAGCTCACCCGAACTCAGACAATCATGCAGGGAGCGGACCACTGCGATTTTCGCTACAAGCTGAAGCGTAAGCAGGAAGAATAGCGTGCGAGAAAAATGACCGAGATCGGCCGATGGGTTGAAGCCTGGCGCGAGTTAGGAGTGGGCGATTCGCCGGAGCTCAGGCGCCTCTATGGCGAGGTTCTAGGTCGGTACTCCGAGCCACATCGCCACTACCACACGTATCAGCACCTTGCTGAGTGCTTCGAGAAGGTCCAAGACATCATCTCCCTGGCGGAACATCCAGCCGAGGTGCACGTTGGCCTCTGGTTCCACGATGTGATCTACGACACTCAGCGCCACGATAATGAGGAGCGGAGCGCGGATTGGGCGCGTTCCGCTGCGCGAGAATTTGGCGCCAGTGCTGAAAGCGCTCAGAGGATCTACGAGCTCATCATGTTCACACGCCATGCCGCACAGCCGGTCGGCATCGATGCCCAAGTTCTAGTCGACGCAGACCTGTCGATCCTGGGTGCGCGACCTGCGCGGTTCCAGGAGTATGAGGCACAGGTTCGGAGCGAGTATGGGTGGGTACCGGAAGCGATGTTCCGGGCCACTAGAGCCAAGATACTGAAGGAGTTTCTGGGCAAGCCTCACCTATATTGTACGGCCCACTTTCGTGAGCGGTACGAAGCACAGGCGCGTCGCAATCTACAAGACTCTCTGGGATACCTCGAGGCGCACGGTGCTGCGGGGGTCTAACAACCTGGTAGGGCGGTCCGGCTCAGAGCGGCCGGCCGCTCACCAGGAGCATTAGCCGTATCCAGTCAGGATGACCTTCCCGCAACGGCTGAGCCTGCTCTGGCGTCGCTTCTCGCCGCTGGAAGAGCGCCTGTTCGCGACTGTCCGGAGCGCCCTCCCTCTCCGGGCAACGCCGATATTCGACGCTCAGGTAGCCGCGATCACGTACGTTCAGCGCCTGCCGCGATGGACGGAGATTGACTACTATCGTCGCCGATTCGGCAGAGTGGATTGGTCGGGTGTCCCGACATTCCCGCGGACAGCAGAGTTCCAGCTGGCGTGTGTACATTTCGCGGTGGGAGGGCGGCGTTATCGCGCCACGCTCACGTGTGTCGCCGGACACATCTTCGACTTCGGCATCACGCCGAGCCCACAGAGTGTCGCGTTCGCCGACTGGGACTCTGTGCCGACCGCCGCGCTCTTGGGCGATCCATTGGCCGTAGGGGACCTTGCCTCAGTGGAGGACATACCTCAAGCATGGCGAGATGCCTTGCGGAGGGTGGGGCCACAAGCCGCGAGCGTGGGCTGGGTGCTTCACGAAGCGAATACTGCGAACCGCATTACGCTTCATGAGGGCGAATTCCTTGTCTTGGCGGAGCGCGCCGGTGAAGAGTTCATACTGCACCGCACAGAGCCACCGTCCGATGTCATGTTTCACCTGGCGTCACCCGATGCGACCCCCGAGGCCGTCGGAGGCGAGATTGGCGAGATCCTTCTACCGCCGCGCCGGAGCGCCTAACCGGCCGCTCGAGCGGCCCGGCATGAACGCGTCGCGGCCAAGCGAACACGCCAGCGTCGCCCGCTCAGCGCCGGTCCGTCAAGCGTAAAAAACATGAGCATCTCAGCGAAGTTGATTTTCTTGTGCGGCAAAATGGCGGCAGGAAAGTCCACGCTCGCGAGAGATTTGGCCCAGCGAGAAAATGCCGTTCTCCTTGTTCAGGACGAGTTCTTGGATCGCCTATTTCCTGGCGAGATCACCGATATACCCGGATTCGTCAAGTGCTCTTCCCGATTGAAGAACGCGCTTGGGCCACACGTTTGTGCTCTCTTGTCGAAGGGCATCTCCGTCGTGCTCGACTTTCCTGGCAATACAAAAGCGCAGCGTGCCTGGTTCCGTGAGCTGTTCGAGCGCGCCAATGCTGAGCATGAATTGCACTATGTAGATGCGTCAGATGTTTTGTGCAAAAGTCAGCTTCGGGAGCGAAGTAAGGATTTACCTGCAGGCACTCCCTGGACCACGGATGCGGAGTTCGAAGCCATCACGGTGTATTTTCAGCCTCCATCAGAGGATGAGAGGTTCAATGTCGTCCGACATGAGCGCGCCTAGCAACACGTTGGAGCTGACCTCCCAATCGCTACGCGCGTGGGTGCCCTCGCGTTGTTCGGCGGCAGCTCAGCGTGTACGTTAGGCTCATCGGTCCAACACGAGCGGAGGATCCGTGGCCTCAGAAGACATGGCGCAAAAGGGAGCGCATGCATCACCAGCTGCAGGGCTGAGTCAACTCCTTCGGGGCTCTCTGGTGACGCAGTTGATTCATGTGGCCGCCACGCTTGGCGTCGCAGATGTTCTGCGTGGTGGCCCGAAGAGTTGCCACGAACTCGCCGCGTCGCTGAGAGTCGATCCGGAGGCCTTATATAGGGTGCTACGCGCCCTCGCGAGCCTCGGCATATTCGAGGAGACCGATCCCCGCCGGTTCGCGCTGACGGCGATGGCCCAGCCATTGCGGAGCGATGTGCCCGGCTCGCTACGAGGGTCGGCCATGTTGTATGGGGAGCGGTGGTGGTGGCAGGCGTGCGGGGAACTGCTGCACAGTGTCAGGACAGGCCAGCCGGCCTTCGACCATGTACATGGTAAGGCACTCTTCGCCTACCTCGACGACGCTGCCGATGCCGCGGCAACCTTCAATGATCACCAGACCAGCATGACCCAGCAGGACGCCGCCGCGGTCGTCAGCGCGTATGACTTCAGGGAGTACGCGAGAGTAGTAGATGTGGGCGGCGGGCACGGGGCGCTGATAGGCGCCATCCTAAAGGCTTGCCCTTCGACGACCGCCGTCCTTTTCGATCAACCTGCCGTGATTGAAGGCGCGAAGCAGCGTCTGCACGCGGAAGGTGTAACTGACCGCTGTACGTGTATTACCGGCGATTTCTTTAAATCCGTGCCGGAAGGTGGCGATGCGTATGTGCTGAAGGACATTGTTCACGACTGGGATGATGACCGTGCCATGGCCATTCTACGCAACTGCCGTCGGGTCATGGCACACGCCCCGGCGGACACCAAGAGAGTGCTCGTCGTCGAAAAGGTCATTCCGCCGGGCAACGCGCCATTTCCCGGCAAGCTGACTGATATCACCATGTTGCTCGTCACTGGGGGCCGTGAACGCACAGCGAAAGAATATGAAGCGCTTTTGACCGGAGCGGGCTTAGCCCTGAGGCGAATTGTCCCAACCTCTTCCCCTGCTAGCGTGATCGAGGCGGTCCCCGGGTAGGATCGACTATGGTCGCAGGTGGACCCGAGCCCAACAAGCGCATGAAGCCGACGGCGCTCCCCGCCGCGGCTTATCCGCGGTGTTAGCCGGAGAATCGGCCGAATGCGCTCGACAGGTGGGCACGCGGGTAAGGGCCTAAGCCTCGCTCGGGGCCTCTTCCTCGTTTTTGGATACGTCATCGCCAGCAGCATTCTTGGCCTGGCTGTCGCCGTCGCTACGATACATGCCTTGTATCCCGGCGTTGCCGAATGGCGGCGACCTGCAGTGGTTGCGGGCCTGAGCCTCGCGGTGATCGTGGTGTGTTGGTTGACTATGCCAGCCAACCGCCCGCACGTGGGCGTCCTGATCTTGAGGGTGGAAATGGTGGTATGTCTCGCGGTCGGGGCATTCGTGGCGGGGCGCCTTCTGTTCGGGCGCAGCCCTGTAGTCGGTGGAGATGTGTTCATCCTGATCGTCACGGCAGCAGGGTTCGTGATCGGGCTCTGTATCGCTGGTGGTACGCGCTGGGGTAGAAAGTGGGCGAGGTGATGTGCCCTCTAATCTCCGCTTGGAGCGGGCGGCGGCATGACAGGGTGTCTAGGCGATCCCGAGGCGGCGCCGCCGCTCAAGCAGGTCGTTAGCGAGGCGAACGTCGGGAGCAACATGGTCGAACAGGATCGGTGGGCACATTGGCTGCTCGAGAGCCGGTTCGGCGGCGACCCCGAGTATGCGAAGGAGTACCTCGACAAGCTCAGGGAAGTGCGTGACCGCGTCCTCAACCACGGTCTCAAACTCGGCGACGGCGCCGTACTCCTTGATGTGGGTGCTGGTGACGGTCTCATCGGCTTCGGTGCACTGGACCGAATGGGGCCAACCGGACGCGTCATCTTCAGTGACATCTCGCGGCCGCTGCTCGACCATTGCCGATCCTTGGCGGCCCAGATGGCCATGAGCGAGCGCTGTGAGTTCGTGGAGGCTCGTGCCGAGGATCTCCGGCCGATCACCGATGGTGCCGTCGACGCAGTGACCACTCGATCGGTCCTGATCTACGTCGTCGACAAGGCGCTGGCGTTTCGCGAATTCTATCGCGTGCTCAAGCCACGCGGGCGGATCTCGCTGTTCGAGCCGATCAACCGCTACGGCCTAGACACATGGCGATTCGATGTGACCCCTGTGTCGGATCTCGCCCAGCGCCTGCGCGACTTCTATCGGCGGCTCCAGCCTCCCCAGTCCGATCCGATGCTCGATTTCGACGAGCACGGGCTCGTCGCTCACTGCGATGCTGCGGGCTTCGTCGACATCCATCTCGCTCTGCACATCTTCGTGCGGCCCGCGACGCCCCAGCCATGGGAGCGGGTGATTTCGATCCCCGGTAACCCGAACATACCGTCGCTGCGCGAGGCGATGGCCCAGGTCCTCACGCGCGAGGAGGCGGCACGCTACGAGGCACACTTGCGGCCGCGGGTGGAGGCCGGTCACGGTGTCGTGCGGGAAGCCGTCGCGTACCTAGCTGCGATGAAGCCCGAGCGTCAAACGCCGGCCTTCGTGGGTGCAGGTTGAGCCACTGCCGGCCGCCGCGAGAGAACAGCATGGCGAGGCGTCAGCACCGGCTCACGAAGGTGGCGCTGGCCGTGGTCGCGGCCGCCCCCTGCTTCGTCAATGCCCCAGCGAGCGCGGACGAAATCATCTCGCTGAATCCGCGATCCGGCGTGATACAGACAGTTCTGTTGTGGCAGCCAAGTCCGTCTGATCCCCAGGTGGTTCTCTTGGTCTTTCCTGGTGGCGGAGGGAACGTCGGCTTCGAGACCACGAACGGCAGAGTTGTAGCCAGGACCGCGTATCTGTTTTCGCGCCAGCGCGATCTGCTCGAACGTGCAGAAGTCGCGGTCGCCGTCATAGCTGCGCCCTCCGACCAGCCGGACATGGACTCAGAGTTTCGTCGGTCCGCCAGGCATGTTGAAGACATTACGGCGGTCGTGCGTGACTTGACGGGCCGCTATCCCAGGGCAAGGCTGATCCTATTGGGTCACAGCCGCGGGACGGTTTCGGCCGCGTACGTCGCGCAGGCGCTCGGCGACCGCATAGCGGCGGTGATTCTGATGTCAGGCTTTTACGATCGCGATCCGCGGCGCGGCGTTGGGCTTTCGGAGTTCAATGTCGACGCGCTGAAGACCCCTCTCCTGATCGTGCACCACGTCAAGGATCTGTGCCCGACCAACCTTTTCGCTCCCGCACAGAAGCTGACGGAGCGCTTTCCGGCGATCGTCGTTGATGGTCCGGATGAGACGAGACCCGACCGGCCATGCGCTCCTGGCACAAACCACTGGTTCGCCGGACGCGAGAAGGAAACGATCGACCAAGTATTCAATTGGATAGATGGCAAGGCATGGTCGCGGCTGATTCGATGATCGGCGCGGAGCGAAAGCATAACTTCCGCGTGCAGCCGACGCCGCGAGCGGGCGCGGCTGACGGCGAGTGTTACATGGACAGGCGTTGACCGAGACGCATCGAGCCAAGCCCCAGCATCTCGCGGCCGAGTATGCGGCGCAGTTCGGCGACGAGGAGGTCGCGGGCGCGTACCGACATCGGCCGCCATATCCGGCGGAGACCTTCTCGATCCTTGAGCCGCTACTCGGACTGCACCCGCGGTGCGTTCTTGAGCTTGGCGCAGGCACGGGCGACTTCACCATCGGTCTCGCGCCCCACGTCGACAGCCTCATCGCGGTCGAACCCTCACGCCCAATGCTCGAACGAGCGCTCCATCGCGACGGCGCGGTAGATGCCCATGTCGAGTGGCTCGCCATCGCCGCAGAAGACTATGCGTTCGACCGTCGCTATTCTGCCGTGGTTGCGGCAGAGGCCTTTCACTGGCTCGATTGGCACGGCGTGCTGCCTCGCATCGCCAAGAGCCTGGTTCCCAGCGGTCATCTGATCCTGGTAGAACGTACTCTGGCCGAATCGCTGCCGTGGGAGCGGGATCTAGGCGTGCTGATTCGAGAGTACAGTACCAACCAAGACTACGTGCCATACGACACCGTGACAGAGCTAGAGGCGAGAGGGCTCATCAGCGTCGGCGGGCGAGCTCAGACCGGAGCTATGGGTTATCGCCAGCCAGTCGAGGGCTACGTCGAGTCCTTCCATTCTCGGAACGGCTTCTCTCGTGCGCGGATGCACGCCGGGCGGGCCCAGGAGTTCGATGACAAGCTCAAGACGCTTCTCCGTCGGTACTGCCCGGACGATACCGTCTGGTTGCCGGTGCAGGCCCGAATTGTCTGGGGTCGACCGGTCGCCATCTAACGCTTAGGCGATTTGCGTACGGCGCGAATACCGCCTAGAGCGGACGCAAGCGGCCGCCGCTGAGGCGGGGTATTGGAAACCGCTTTCGTGGTTGCGGCGGTTCATGCGATATTCTTCGCGCCGACTTCTCGTCATCAGCCTCGTCGAGGATAGGGCTCTCGCCGGCGGCAAGCGCTGGGTCGTGGTTGCTCCGGCATCGCAAGGCGCTTCCCTGCTCCTCGCGAAAGCGGCAACACCGGAGCAGGTGGCTCACGTCGGCAACCAGACCGGAGGTCGCGTTTCGTTCTAGAAGAGCCGTATGGCCGTGTGGTCGTGTTCTTCGACCTCTATGGCAACAAGTGGGACCTCGTGCAACGAGAGGGCGCAGATGGACTTTGATGCTGCCCTGTTCGACCTCGGCGGGGTGGTGCTGGAGATCGACTTCGACAGAATGTTCGCCCGTTGGGCCGAGTTCTCCGGGGAGGCGCTCGAGACGCTTCGCGCACGATTCACGTTCGACACGTTCTACGCTCGGCACGAGCGGGGCGAGATCCAGGCACGGGAGTACTTCGCGTCCCTGCGCTCGTCGCTGGGGATCGACCTCTCGGACGCCCAGTTCGTGGAGGGCTGGACCGCGATCTACGTCCGCGAGATTCCCGGAATGGCTGAGCTCCTACGCTCCCTCGCGGGCCAGCGGCCACTCTACGCGTTCACGAACTCGAATGCGACCCACATGCGCGTGTGGGCAAAGGTCTACGAGGGTACGTTGAGGAGCTTTCGGCGGGTGTTCGTGTCATCCGAGATGGGCATGAGGAAACCCGAGCCGCAGGCGTTCGCGGTCATCTCGACCGCGATCGGCGTATCCCTCGATCGAATCCTCTTCTTCGATGATATGAGGGAGAATGTCGATGGCGCGCGAGCCG
>Ga0207646_10004441_pt1 | contig 15221 bp, 17 predicted proteins | sample KBSK5502metaG_FD_184343 | JGI IMG/M metagenome (GOLD analysis project Ga0207646, IMG submission 184343) | Corn, switchgrass and miscanthus rhizosphere microbial communities from Kellogg Biological Station, Michigan, USA - KBS K5-50-2 metaG... | ecosystem: Host-associated > Plants > Roots >... | reverse complement strand
CCTGTTCGCCGAGCAGGTATTCGAGGGCGTCTGCGTCGAGGCCGTGGCGGCCCGCGCCGGGGTCGGCAAGGCGACCATCTACCGTCGCTGGCCGAACAAAGAGGAGCTGCTGCTCGCCGCGCTCGGCTCGATGAAGTCGCCGTTCCCCGAGCCCACCGGCAACGTCAGGGACGACCTGGTGGCCCAGATGACGGTGATGTGCGAGGACCGCGCGGACCCGAGGAAGGCGCGCCGCTACGCGCTGCTGCTCGGCGAGGGCCAGAAGTACCCGCGCCTGATGCAGCGGTACAAGGAGACGGTGATCGGGCCCCGGCACGACGCCATGCGGGAAGTCATCCGCCGCGGCATCGCGTCCGGCGAGCTGCGGGCCGACACCGACGTCGAGATCGCGCTGCTCGCGCTGACCGGCACCGTCCTGGCCAAGGAGAAGGCCGCGGACGGGTCGCTGAACGGCGAGTTCGCCGCCCGCATCGTAGACGAGCTGATGCTCGGGCTGGCGGCCCGCTGAGGGTGGAGCTGACCGTGGACCTGGCCGCCCGCTCAGCCCACCAGCGGGCTGACCTCCCGGGCCAGGAATCCAGCGAATCGCTCGATGTCGGCGTCGTCCTCGTCCGCGTTGACCGCCACGCAGGTCGCCCCGGCCGCGGCGTACTCGCTGACGGTGGCCGCGATATCTCGCGCCGGGCTGTCCGCCGGGGCGCTGATGAAGACCACTATGCCGGCCGGGCCGCGGCCGGCGTCGCGCTGGCTGTGCAGGTGGCCGACCGACGCCCGGACCTCCTCCGGGCCGACGCCACCAGGGATGATCACCCCGTCGGCAAGCTCGCCGGCCAGCGAGACTGTGCGCGGCCGGATCCCGCCCACGAGCAGCGGCGGGACGACGCCGGGAGGCCAGTCGAGGGCGACGCCGTCCAGGTGGACGTAACGCCCGTGCGCCGTCACCGTCTCCCCGTGCAATAGCGCGGAGAGCGCGGTGGCGTACTCGCGCAGCAGTGTCATGGGCGATTCGGCCTTGGCGCCGACCTGGCCCATCCAGTCCTGGACGCCGTGCCCGATCCCGGCGGTAAGCCGCCCGGGGAACAGCCGGGCCAGCGTGGCGATCTCCATGGCGGTCAGAGCCACGTTGCGCAGCGGCACTGGCAGCAACCCGATCCCCACCGTGACGCGGCTCGTCGCGGCCAGCATGGCGGTCGCGGTCGCGATGCCGCTTTCCTTGAAGCAGTCCTCCCACACCCACAGCTCCGCCAGCCCGGCCGCGTCGGCGGCGGCCGCGACCGCGCCGATCCGCTCCGGGGGTTGCGTGGGCGGGAAGATGACAGCCAGCGTGACCACGAGGCCTCCTCGGCGCGAATCGAACATGATCGCGAAGACTTACTACGGCATAGAGTATTAAACCCTTCAGGATAATGAGTGGCGTGGCTCGCGGCCTCGGTTGGTGATCATGAGGGGCGTGGCTCGCGCCAGCGGTTGGTGATCGGCAGCCGCCGGTCCCGGCCGAAGTTCTTCTGGCTGATCTTCGGACCCGGCGGGTACTGCCGCCGCTTGTACTCCGCCGCATCGACCAGCCGGACCACCCGGTCGACCAGGTCGGGGTCGTGCCCGGCCGCGATCAGCTCGGCCGTGCCCAGGTCCTTCTCGACGTAGTCGTCGAGCAGCGCGTCCAGCACCTCGTACGGCGGCAGCGAGTCGGTATCCATCTGCCCGGGCGCGAGCTCTGCGCTTGGCGGCTTGCTGATCGAGTTCTCCGGGATCGGGGGAGTGGCCCCCAGCCGAGCCGCCTCGGCATTGCGCCATCTGGACAGTTCCCAGACCAGCGTCTTGAGCACGTCCTTGATCGGCCCGAACCCGCCCGCGGAGTCCCCGTATAGCGTCGAGTACCCCGTCGCGAGCTCGCTCTTGTTGCCGGTGGTGAGCACCAGGTGCCCGCCCGCGTTGGACAGCCCCATTAGCACCACCCCCCGCACCCGGGCCTGCAGGTTCTCTGCGGGCAGCCCTTTGTCCGGGAATCCATGCGGGGTGAGCGCGTCGCTGAACGCGTCCACCATCGGCGCGATCGGGATCGTCATCGCGTGCAGTCCCTGCCGCCGCACCAGATCCTCGGCATCGGTAATCGAGTGATCCGAGGAGTACCGGCTCGGCATCAGCACCACGTGCACCCGGTCCGGCCCGATCGCGTCGGCGGCGATCGTCGCGGTCAGCGCCGAGTCGATCCCGCCGGACAGCGCGAGGATCACCGAGCGGAAGCCGTTCTTGCGCACGTAGTCCCTGACCCCGAGGACCAGCGCCCCGTACACCTCGGCCGGATCGGACAGCCGCGGCCAGAACAGCCCGGCGCCCTCCGGCCGCGTGACCTCGGGGACGCCCGCCGCCTCGGATGCCTCTTCCATCTCCATGGCGGCGACCGGCCCCGACAGCGGCAGCGTCACCCGCTTGATCGTGATCACGGAGCCGTCGCCCGCGTCCACTGGCTGGTCCGTGGCCTGTTCGCCAGGGGGTGCGGTCGGCAGGTTCAGGTCGGCGACGACCAGCGCCTCCTCGAACTGCGGCCCGCGGGCCACCAGCGCGCCGTCCGCCGCGACCAGGATCGAGTCGCCGTCGAAGATCAGCTCGTCCTGCCCGCCGACCATGTTGGCATAGGCCAGCGCGGCATTGGCCTCGCGCGCCCTCCGCACCACCAGGTCGAGCCGCACGTCGTCCTTGCCGCGCTCGTAGGGCGAGGCGTTCGGAACCAGGAGCAGCCCCGCGCCGGCGCGCCGGCAGACCGCCACCGGGCCGCCGTCCTGCCACAGGTCCTCGCAGATCGCAATCGCGATCTCGACGCTCTCGCCATCCTCGGTCGCCAGCCGGAACACCGGCAGCGTGTTCCCGGGCACGAAGTAGCGGAACTCGTCGAACACCCCGTAGTTCGGCAGGTGGTGCTTGGCCGAGGTGATGACGACGCGCCCGTCGTGCAGCAGGGCCGCCGCGTCCAGCGGCGCTCCGGCCGGCAGCCCGGTCCGCGGCGCCAGGTCGGTCCGCCGGTCCAGGTAGCCGGTCACCACCGCGATCCCGCCGAGTCCCTCGTCACCCAGCCGGGCCGCCACGGTGTGCAGCGTCCTGATGGACGCCTCCACGAACGAGGCCCGCAGCGCCAGGTCCTCCACCGGGTACCCGGTAAGCATCATCTCCGGGAACACCACGACCCTGGCCCCGCGCGCCGCCGCCCGGCGGGTCCACTCCACGATCAGCTCGGCGTTTCCGTCCAGGTCACCGACCGTGGCATTGACCTGGGCCAGCGCGATCCTCAGCATTGTCACGATCCCAGCCTAGGCCGTAGCCAGCCGAGCCACCGTCCGCGGTGCTCTCCTTCAACCCGCCCCGAACGGGCTGGGTTTCCGTCGCCGCACGAGGTAAGACCCCCGGCGTCACCCCCGCCTCGGCGAGCCGGGCGGCTCTGGCACTTAACGGTGAGGAAACACTCGCCGGGCACACTCGCTGATACGTGCGCCGGGGCGCCGGAGCGGCACCGCCGGAGGCTGGTCCAGGGATGGAGAACGTCTAAGGTGATTACCGTGGATAGGCAGGAAGAATTCGTGCTGCGCACGCTCGAGGAACGTGACATCAGGTTTGTCCGGCTATGGTTCACCGACGTCCTGGGCACGCTGAAGTCGATCGCCGTCGCGCCGGCCGAACTGGAGGGCGCGTTCGCCGACGGCATCGGCTTCGACGGCTCGGCCATCGAGGGGTTCGCCCGGGTCTACGAGGCCGACATGATTCTGCGTCCGGACCCCGCCACGTTTCAGTTGCTGCCGTGGCGCGGTGAGTACCCCGGGGTCGCCCGGATGTTCTGCGACATCCTGCTGCCCGACGGGTCGCCGTCCTACGCCGATCCGCGCTGGGTCCTCAAGCGCAACCTGGCCCGCGCCTCCGAGCTCGGGTTCACCTTCTACGCTCACCCGGAGATCGAGTTCTTCCTGCTCAGGCAGCGGCCCGAGGCGGGGGAGAAGCCGGTGCCGATCGACAGCGGCGGCTACTACGACCACACCCCGCACAGCATCGCCCACGACTTCCGCCGGACGGCGATCACGATGCTGGAGTCGATGGGCATTTCGGTGGAGTACAGCCACCACGAGGGGGCGCCCGGGCAGCAGGAGATCGACCTGCGCTACGCCGACGCGCTCACCACCGCCGACAACATCATGTCGTTCCGGCTGGTGATGAAGGAGGTGGCGATCGAGCAGGGCGTCTACGCGACGTTCATGCCGAAGCCGTTCACCGACCATCCCGGCTCGGGCATGCACACGCACGTGTCGCTGTTCGAGGGGGACAAGAACGCGTTCTACGAGGCCGGGGCCGAATTCCAGCTGTCCAAGACGGCCCGGGCATTCATCGCCGGGCTGCTCCGGCACGCGCCGGAGATCACCGCCGTGTGCAACCAGTGGGTGAACTCCTACAAGCGGCTGTGGGGCGCGGCCGAGCGGACCGCCGGCGCCGGCGGCGAGGCGCCTGCGTACGTGTGCTGGGGGCATAACAACCGTTCGGCCCTGATCCGGGTGCCGATGTACAAGCCGCAGAAGGGCAACTCGACCCGGGTCGAGTTCCGTTCGGTGGACGCCGCCTGCAACCCGTACCTGGCCTTCGCGGTGATCCTGTCCGCCGGGCTCAAGGGCATCGAGGGCGACTACGAGCTGCCGCCCGGCGCCGAGGACGACGTGTGGGCGCTGACCTCGGCCGAGCGCCGCGCGCTCGGCATCCGGCCGCTGCCCCAGGACCTGGATCAGGCCATCAGGGTCATGCAGGACAGCGAGCTCGTCGCCGAGACGCTGGGGGAGCACGTCTTCGACTTCTTCCTGCGGAACAAGCGCGAGGAGTGGCAGGAGTACCGCCGCCAGGTCACCGAGTACGAGCTGGGCCGCTACCTGCCCATGCTCTGACCGGCGGCGCGTGCGCTACGACGTCGGGGCGACGATGATGGAGCCGATGTCCGTAGTCGCGGTGATGACATGCCCGGACGAGGCGCCCTGCGGGGCACTACCCGGCCCCCGGACTACTCCTCGAAGCGGCCGCCCAGGTACTTGGCCAGGAAGCGCTCGGCCGCGGCGTAGAACTTCAACCGGTTCTCCGGCTTGGCAAAGCCGTGGCCCTCGTCCGGGAACAGCATGTACTCGTAATCGATCCCGGCCTCCTTCAGCGCCGCCACGATCTGCTCCGATTCGGCCTGCTTGACCCGCGGGTCGTTGGCGCCCTGGGCGATCAGCAGCGGGATCCGGATGTCACGGACCCGGGACAGCGGCGAGCGCGACCACAGGAACTCCTTGTCCGTCTCCGGGTTGCCGACCCGCCGGTACAGCGCCGCCGCCATCGGCTTCCAGTACGGCGGGATCGACTCCAGCAGCGTCTGCAGGTTCGACGGGCCCACGATGTCCACCGCGCAGCAGAACACGTCCGGGGTGAACGCCGCGCCCACCAGGGCCGCGTAGCCGCCGTAGGAACCGCCGTAGATCGCGACCTTGGCCGGATCGGCCCAGCCCGCCTCGACGGCGTACTGGACCGCGTCCAGCAGGTCGTCGTGCATCTTGGCGCCCCACTCGCGGTCGCCGGCCGCCACGAACGACTTGCCGTATCCGGTCGAGCCGCGGTAGTTCACCTGGATGCACAGGTAGCCCCGGTTGGCCAGCCACTGCGCCTCGGGATCCCAGCCCCACACGTCGCGCGCCTGCGGCCCGCCGTGCACGTTGAGCACGGTCGGCAGGCCGGACCGGCCGCCTCCCAGCGATTCCGGCGGGAAGGTCACGTACCCGTGGATCGTCAGCCCGTCCCGGGCCTTGAACGAGAATGGCTCCATCCGGGCCAGGTCGTACCGGGAGAGCTCGGGACGGCTGGAGAACAGGAAGCTGCCGGCCTGGCTGGTCCGGTCGTAGGCGTAGTACTGGACCGGCCCGGCGTCGTCGGTGAACGCGATCAGCCAGGTGTTGTCGGCCTCGTCGCGGCCGACCGGCTGCGGGTCGCCGGGGTGCAGCGCCTGGATCGCCTCGAAATCGTGCTCGACCGACGGGTCGAGCACGTGGTACTCGGTGCGGTCCTTGAGTACCTCGACGATCTGCGGCTCCCTGGTGTCCGGGTGGAGCATCGCGCCCGCCACGTCCGCCTCGGGGTCTTCCAGCAGCACCTGCGTCTCGCCGGTACGGAGGTCTACCCTGACCAACCGGCCGGTGTCCGTGTCGATCGAGCTAATGGCCAGCAGGGACTGGCCGTCGCCTGTGAACGCGAGCACGTCGCTGGCCGCGACGTCGTCGGCCGAGATGGTGACCAGCGTCCGCCAGTCGTCGTCGGCGCCGTCCCTGACCAGCACGTCGAACCCGCCGTCGGGCAGCGGGGAGATCGCCCCGCGGACTACCATGTCCTCGTCCGCGAGCCAGCCGGCGTACCCCGGGTTCTCGATCAGCTTGGCCAGCTCGCCGGACGTCAGCGAGAGCCGGTAGACGTCGTGCAGCTGCGGGTTGTCCCGGTTCATCCCGACCAGCACCTCGTCGCGGTGGCTCTTGCGGGTGGCGATGATCCGGGCCTGGATCCCGTCGAACGGCGTCAGGTCGCGCCGCGCCATCGTCTCCATGTCGACGTCATACAGCCGCCAGTTCTCGTCGCCGCCGGTGTCCTGTATGTACAGCAGGTGCCTACCGTCCCACCCCCAGGCGAAGAACCGGACGCCCCGGTCGGTGTCCTCGGTGACCGCCTTCGCGCCGTCCCAGTCCACGCCGGAGGCGCCGACCGGCGCGACCCACACGTTGAGTACCCCGTCCCGGGGCGCGATCCAGGCCAGCTGGCTGCCGTCAGGAGAGATGTGCGGACTGACGCGCTCGGGGTTGCCGAACAGCACTTCACGGGGGATGAGATCGACCATGCCCCAATGCCTATCACACGCCCGCCCGTGCGCCGCCCGACTGGGTCGATGGCACATCGGTCCGGTTCTAGGCGGACCAACGGCACATCGACCCAATAGGCACTTACCCGGAGAACCAGCAGGGCACTTACCCGGAGAACCAGTGCGCGGGCGCCGGGCTCGTGTTGTGGTAGATGTGCTTCAACTGGAAGCGCTCCCGCGCCGACCTGCACCGATGCCCCGGAACCGCCGTCTAGCTGCGGATTTACCTGCCGGTGGTTGCCGGTCATTAACGAGGGTTGCCGGTCCTCTGACGGCCCCGTGACGGCCCAGCGGAGGCGGTTCCGGTGACCGCCGTCACCAAGATCCAGCGCACCATGGATGCCTGCCTGGCCGTGCTGCGCGAGCACGAGGCGGCCGAGTACGGACTGCCGACCAACCCCAGGTTCGTGGCCTACGAGCTGGAGCAGCGAGGCCAGGCCGTGAAGCCGGACCCGGCCGACAAGCGGCCGAACAAGCGGCGCAGCCATGGCTGGCCGCCTGGATTCCAGGACGTGCAGGACGCGATCCTGCGGCTGCGGGAGAGGGCACCATCCCGTGGGAGTGGATCTCCGACGCCGACCGCTGCCTGGTGATCTTCCCCCACGCCCCGACCGTCGCCGGATACATGGCAGCCAGGCTGAACGAGGCCACGATCAACCCCTGGCATCCAGGGCTGCCGCCGCTGGTGCTCTGCGAGGCCAAGGGCGTGGCCGACGTGCTGACCAAGCCTGTCGGTGCTTACGCCTGCCCGATCTCGGGGCTGAAGGGCCAGGCGGGCAAGGGCTACCTGATTACCAAGGTGGCCCCGGAACTCCTGGCTGGCAACGACCGTGAGGTGCTGTACCTGGGCGACCTCGACAAGTCCGGCACCGAGATCGAGCAGAACGCCCGCCACGTTCTGGAACGTGCCGCAGGCCGGGAGATCACCTGGGAGCGGATCGGGCTGACCAGTGAGCAGACCGCCGGGATCGAGCCGATCTGGAAGGTGGACGGGCGCGACCACACCGGCCGCTGGGCCTGGGAAGTCGAGTCGCTGGGCCAGGCCGCTGCCGTCCGCCTGGTGCTCGGTGCCCTGGATGCCCGGCTGCCCGAGCCGCTTGACCGCGTTCTGGAACGCGAGGCTGAGCAGCGCGAGCAGGTGCGCCGCCTGCTGGACGGGGGGAGGTGAGAAGCGGCATGGGTCTGTATGTCAAGATCCTGCCCGGCGTGAAGGTCCATGTCTCACGGCGCGGGCTACGGTGGTCCCTCGGGCCGCGAGCGGCACGCCTGCACGTCGGAGCGGGAGGTCCCGGATCTCTTACCGGGGCCGGATAGTGGACGTGGTACAAGCCGCTGCGGCGGCGCAGCAGAAGATCACGATGAGGAGGTGATCACGATGACGACCGGGGATGACCCCATGGTCGTGCGGGAGCTGGACAAGATCCTTCCCCTGGCGATGAAGCCGACGCCATCTGGTGCCCGGCTCGACCTCCGTCTCTACTTCCACGAGGACAAGGAGGGCCGGTGGCTGAGCGTGACTGTTACTGACGCCGACGACCGCCAGATCGGGCCGTCGCTGCCCGTCGACAGCCAGGGGCACATCGGGCAGTACTTCGATGCCCTGGCCGTGAAGGCGTACAAGGTCGCGGCGGCTAAGCGGACAAAGCCGCTCCAGCACTGAGCAGGCCAGAGCGCCCCGTCAGCTACGGCTGGCGGGGCGCTTCGCTGCCGGTGATGACCTCGGTTTCATCGGCCCACCTGGCGACAACGGACAGGACGGCCAGGTGCTCCAGCGCCACCTGCTCCGTTCACTCGTCGCCGGTATGCGTGGCCACGTTCCTGATCCCGGCGAACGCGCCTTGGGCGAGTAGGTGAAGCCCTTCTTGGCGTGACTTCCACGTCCTGCTCGACTTGTCGCCCGCGAAATGCAGTCGGACCTGGTTGGGGCCAGGCTCGCCGGGCGCGAGCACCTGGTTTACCAGGTCCCGCTCGGAGAGCGGCGAGGCGGCCTTCTTGGCAATGTGCGCCGACAGCGACACTGTGGCTTGTCCCACGGCCACCCGGTACTGGCCGGTGTCCCACAGCGGCGATGCTGCCCACACATATGGGTGGAACTGGTCGGCGACGAGGGAGGGTGCGTCTGGGGTGAGATTCGCTGCCCACTCATCCCGATCGCGGAGGACACCGAGCCCTTGCTGAACGGCCCCCCGTGAGCTGGAGGTGCCACTCATGCTTGGCAGCTCCACCTGCTCGGCGAGCGTCGGGTCGAGGCGCTTGAGGATCTCCCTAACCGTAGGCATCTGGGATGACATCTGATCGGTGATGTCTCGATGCTTGTCCGTGTAGTCCGCGTACTGCACCCTCCGGTTCTCAAGGTCATACGCCTCGCAAAGCGCCTTGAAGGATTCCAGCCGCTCACGCATCCACTCCCGATTCATGACCACACGCTAGCGGCCATTGATTCCCATGGACCGCCCCAGAGCAGACAGACGCTGGCAGGCACTGTCATGCCCGGAACGTCCCCCACCGGGGCACCACCCGCACCAGGCCCTCGTCCGCGAGGATGCGCAGCGTCCGGGTGACCGTGGCCTTGCTCACCTCGTAGTGCTCAGCCAGCGCGGGGGGCAGTGCTTTCCCGCTCACCCGCCCGTAGGCAGCCCGCCGGAACCGGGGGGAGGGACGGCGGGCCGTCCGCTTGCCCACGATCACGGGCTGCCCAAGTTGCCTATTTTGCGCATATTGTGTATTTCATGCATAATGAAGATGATGAAGGAGCACACACCACGCGAACCGCGTTACGGGCAGGAACGATGACCAGCAAGAACGAGCTGACAGTTACCGCGACTGAGCTGGCGCGGCGCACCGGGGAACTGCTGCGCCTCGCCGAGCACGGGACCACCATCACCGTTGTCGATGCCAAGCACCCGGACTGGGTGCGGGCGATCATCATCCCGCCACCCGTGCCCCCTGGGCAGCAGGGAAGGACGAGATCCGGCTCGGCCGGGTCCGCCGGTTAGACCCGGCACTAATGAGCCCGATCAAAGGAAGAAGATCAAAGTGAGTACCAGCCAGATCCCCGGCCCGCCGCTGCCGCCGCTGCCGCCGCTGCCGCCGCAGCAGCCGCCACAGTACCCTCCGCAGCAGCAGCAGCCAGGCTGGGGACCCTACGGCCCGCAGCCGCCGCCCAAGCGGCACCGGCTGCGGAAATGGCTGCTAATCCTCACCGGAGTCGTCGCTGCCTTCATCGGTCTAGTCGTCGCGCTGGCGGTCGGACTCGGCAGCGCAGCTAATCATGCAGCCAACCCGAACAGCGCAGCCAGCACTCCCCCGGCCGCCACAAGCCAGCCGGCGACTCCGAGCGAGCCCGCAACCCCGGCCCCGGCCGGCCCTGCCAGTCTGGCCATGGGCGACCCGGCGACCATCAACACAGGCGACACGCTGTCCGCGACCGTCGTCGTCAGCCATCCGGTCACCAGCTCCCAGCCCGCCGACCCCACATATGGCAGCCGCCCGCAGAACGGGTACTACGTGGTGGTCACCGCGACCGCCACCGCCGACCAGAGCTACAACGGAGGATTCGACATCAACCCGCTGGACTTCTACGCCCTGTCCGGCGGCAGCCACTACGGCGAGGACAACGGCAATGCCTACAACGCCCTGACCGACATCAACTCCGAGCTGTCCCCGGTCACCCTGGCGGCAGGTGAGACCACGAGCGGCAAGCTCGCGTTCGACGTGTCATCCCCGCACGGTTACATCGTGTACGCGCCGAACCTGGACGGCCAGCCACTGGCGGAGTGGAAGTACTGACCCATTGGAGTGAGCTGTGAGAGCGCCCCGTCAGCTACGGCTGGCGGGGCGTTCCTGCTATCGCATGACGTTTACCCCTACGCGGCAGCGAGATCTTCCACCATCGTGGCCGCCGGCTCTCTGGTTCAGTGAACAGCCAGTCGGCTGGCAAGTCACCCCCGAGCGCACGGCGGATCGTCTCCTCCACCATCTGCTGCGCTCGCTGGCGATCGACCTTCCCTTCGTCCGGGTGAGCGTTGGCCTTGATGCAGAAGTCGAGGTAGAGGCGCGCCTGGTCAGTGACGGACGGGACCAGCATGCGGACAGCTGCATAAGCGTTCTCGGCGCCGGCCACCGCAGCGGAGGCCCTCTCCCTGGCTTCCTCAGCCTCCGTCAGGAAGCGCTGATAGATCTGCTGGTCCGACGACGACTTCGCACTGTCGAGACTCATATAGGCCGTATCCAGGGCTTGCCTGGCATGTGTGGTGCGGTCGGCCGCTGCGAGGAAGTCAACTGCGGCCCTGAGCCCTGATTCGAGCAGGCGCATGTGCCGCTCGTGCTGGCGGCGCTTGTCGTCGGCCTTCCGCTGATGGCGCAGCGTCAGCCAGGTCGTGACCGCCGTGCCCACGATCGCCGCGAGCGCGACAGCCCCGGTGATGACCGCCGCCACCACCACTGCATGCGCCGCCGGATCGCTCAAGCGCCATCCCGCTCGGCGACGAACGTCCCCCGGCCGTGGATGGTGACGATCAGGCCCTGCTCGCGCAGCACGGTCATGGCGCGGCGGATCGTGCCGTATGAGACGCCGTAGTGCTCGGCCAGGTCCCGCTCGCTACGCAGCCTCGCGCCCGGTGCCAGCTCGCCCGAGGCGATCCGCGCGGCGATGTCGTCGGCCACGCGCATGTACGCGAGATCGGCGTCCCGACCGCCTTCTGCCTCAAGATCACTCACAAGCAACACGGTAGCTACCCCTGACCTGCATAAACGACTTGGGTAGCTACTATATTGCTTCATAGAGCTATACAAGAGCATTGCTAGTGCGTAGCGTTTGGACCGTGGGTGACTGGGAAGAGCAGCTTGATGACCTCCGGTGGCACTACGGCGAGGCATACCTGATCCACTACCTCTCCGAGCCTGACCGCTGGGTGGCGCAGCGCCGGGACAGCCATGCGACGATGAGCGCGGAGAGTGCGGACGGGCTGCTGGACCGCATCCGAGAGGACTACCGCGTGCACCCGGTGAGCAGGAGGATCGCGGGGGCCGACCGCCCGGAAACGCCCGGCTGCCGGTTCCGGCCTGAAGGCTGAAGCACGCGGGGCACCCTTGAGCAGTGATCTTCCCCGGAAAGACCCCGGCACCTATCAGGAGGACGGGCGAAGAGTCGCGGGACGGGTCTGGGCAACCCGCAGCGCAATCGCGGTCCTGACGGAGATCAGGTGGCCGGGATGGTGTTGCCAGTCAGGAAGAGCTGGCCATCCTGCCGTGCGGTCCACGTCTCCAAGCCGGTCTTGACGCACCAGACCTCCTGGCGTTCCAGCACTCTCGGCTCATCGAACATGACAGGCACGACATGCGGCTGCGCCATTCCTACAACCCCGGCCGGCTTATAGCCGTTGCGTTCCGCGCTGTTGGCCGAAAAGGTGGGGCGATAACCCTCCAGGAACACGGCGAGCTTGATCGCATCCTGGAGCGGCCCGTTGACCTGGGCGATGCGGACGAACTCGCGATGTGCTTCCTTTTTTCCAGGCATCCGGTGGCCTTCGGCGTCAATCATGGAATCCAGCCAGACGGCGCGCTGGTCCGGGGACAGCGCCAGTACGAACGCTTCCGGGCCGGTCTCCATCAGCCGGGAGCGTTTGAGCAGGTCGGTCACGTAGGCCCGGCGCAGCCGGAAGGCACGCGCTGGCTGCGTGTTGCCGCCCCGGTGGCGTACCGCCTCGGTGTACTCCACGCTGGCCAGAAGCGCGCGGAGCTTGATGATCTGGGCGGGTTTGGACTGCCAGATGGTCCCGTCGTATCCGGCCAGGTCGCCGCGCGTACGGTCCTTGGTCATGCCGTGTTTCTTGGCCCGGTGCACGGCGACGGCATTTGCTGGCTGGCTTCCCGCCGGCCGTCGGGCATCGCCGGGTGCCCATCCGCACTCCGGGCACAAGTCCGGTTTGGCCAAGGCCGGCCCGATGGTCCCGTCGCCCTGGAGCCACGCGATGATGCGCACCTCTTCCAGGGACAGGCCCGGAATTCCGGCGGTGTCAGCCGGCGCGGCGAGGCGGAGCCGGTGACCGGCGCGCAGGTCGTCGGTGCGGACGAACTCGCCGCGCAGGGTGTTCGCAGGCCCGCGTGCCGGGGCGACGCCGTGAATCTTCATCCGGTGGACCTGGACGCCGCGTGCTGGCATCTTGCGGCCGCGCGGTACCCAGCCGCATTCAGGGCAGGTCTCGAACGCTGGCTGCACGCGGGTCATGGTGTCGCTCCACCAGCGGTGGTTGGGCGTGACGTCAGCGTGCCAGTGCTTGTTGCCGATGCGCCAGACCTCGGCGTCGTCATGATGAACAACCCGGAGAATGCGCGTCCATTCGCTGCTGCCGGTCGCCGGGTTGTAGCCGATGGTCTCGTCGCCGGGACGGACTTCATCATACGTTAGCCAGCCACGCTGGGTGAGTATCACGGCATCCAGAGTAAAGGCATCGGTTGATGCGTCGGGGTTGCCGCTTGACTCGTGCCGGGCGATGATCTCCAGGCCGGGCAGCGGCTGACAGGCGTGCGGCGGGGCCTAGTTGCTCAGGGCCGCGTGGCCCACGTCGTCGGTGCCTGGACGTACGGGCGCAGGTTAGACGCCCCGCGCAGGTCACCGAGGCGACATCCATCAAGGCGACGGAGAGCAGGTTCCGCACCCGCATCCTGCCCGCCCTCGGGGACCGCAGACTCGGCCAGCTCGCGGCCGAGCCCTCCGTCATCAAGGCGTGGGCGGCCGGGCTCCGGGCCGAGCTGGCCGACTCCTACGTCAGGACGCTGATGGCCGCCCTGTCCGCTGCGCTGAACAGCGCGGTGACGGACGGGCTGATCAGCCGCAACCCCTGCGCGCTGGTGAAGCCGCCGAAGGCCCCGGCGGCCCGCGTGCAGCCGTGGACGGGCGGCCAGGTGAGCGCGGTACGGGCGGCCCTGCCAGCCCGCTACCGGGCGCTGGCCGACGCAGGGTCCGGGCTCGGGCTGCGCCAGGGGGAGGTGTTCGGGCTGGCCGTGGACGATGTGGACTTCCTGCACCGCGTGGTGCACGTCCGCCGCCAGGTCCGCATCCTCGGCACCCGGATGACCTTCGCCCCGCCCAAGGGCGGCAAGGAGCGCGACATCCCGCTGCCCGAGAGCGTGGCTCTGCGGCTGTCCGCGCACATCGCCGCGCACCCGGCCGTGCCCGTCGAGCTGCCCTAGAAGGTGCCGGGCGGCAAGCTGATGACGGCCAGGCTGGTGTTCACCGATCCCGGCGGCGGGGCGCTGCACCGATCGAGTTTCAACGCGGTCGCCTGGCAGCCAGCCCTGCGGGGAGCTGGCATCCCGCTGGCCCGTGAGAACGGCATGCACGCATTGCGGCATTACTTCGCCAGCGCTCTGCTGGCCAGGGGAGTGGATATCCGAGCCCTGGCCGCCTACCTCGAGCACAGCGATCCGGGGTTCACCTTGCGCGTCTACACCCACCTCATGCCGGACGCGGACGACCGGATGCGGGCGGCTGTCGATGCCGTGTTCGCCAGCTCTGACGGCCCGGCCACGGCCCAGGGAGTGGCGCGATGATCCCGCAGACCGCCGCTGCGGAGCGTATCCGCAGGTCAGCAGCTATCCCGAGAACCAGTGCGCGGGCGCGGGGCTGGTGTTGTGGTAGATGTGCTTCTTCTCCTGGTACTCCTCCAGCCCGGAGGGGCCGAGCTCGCGGCCGATGCCCGACTTGCCGAAGCCGCCCCACTCGGCCTGCGGCAGGTACGGGTGGTAGTCGTTGATCCACACTGTGCCGTGGCGCAGCGCGCCGGCCACCCGTTCGGCCTGGCCCGCGTCTGCGGTCCACACCGCCCCGGCTAGGCCGTACGACGTGTCGTTGCCGAGCCGGATGGCCTCCTCCTCGGTGCTGAACCGCTCGACCGTCACCACCGGGCCGAACACCTCTTCCTGCACTACCGCCATCTCCCGGTGGCACCCGGCGAACACGGTCGGCCGCAGGAAGAAACCGCGCGCCAGGTCGGGAGCGTCGGGCCGCTTGCCGCCCGCCAGCAGCTCCGCCCCCTCGGCCAGGCCCCGCGCGATGTACCGCTCCACCTTCGCCCGGTGCGCCTCGGAGATCAGCGGCCCGCACTCGGTCTCCGGGTCCATGCCGTTGCCCAGCCGGATCCGGTCGGCCCGGGCGGCCAGTTCGGCCACGAAGCTGTCGTGCAGCGAATCCTGCACGATCAGCCGCGCGCCGGCCGAGCACACCTGCCCCGAGTGCAGGAACGCCGCGGTCAGCGCGTTGTCCACCACCGTGTCGAAGTCGGTGCCGTCGAACACGATGTTGGGGTTCTTGCCGCCC
>Ga0207646_10004440_pt1 | contig 15223 bp, 16 predicted proteins | sample KBSK5502metaG_FD_184343 | JGI IMG/M metagenome (GOLD analysis project Ga0207646, IMG submission 184343) | Corn, switchgrass and miscanthus rhizosphere microbial communities from Kellogg Biological Station, Michigan, USA - KBS K5-50-2 metaG... | ecosystem: Host-associated > Plants > Roots >... | reverse complement strand
TTACCGCGGCGCGGCGCCCGGCGCCGCCGGCGGGCCGCCACCGGAGCGGCGGCCAGGCCGCCCGCCCGCTCGAGATGGCCGACGCGGTCCGGTCCGACCAGCGGCTGGCCTCGATGAGCTACCCCCAGGCGGTGGCGGTCAGGTCCGCTCAGATCCTGGCGCTGCTGGCCGGGATCAGCCGCGACGGCGTGGCGATCGTCACCGGCATGGCGCGCGGGCTGTCCCGCGAGGACGCGGCCAGGTTCGCGTTCCTGCTCGCCACCCCGGTCATCCTGGCCGCCGGCGCGCTGAAGATCCCGGACCTGTTCGGCCCGCTCGGCAACGGGATCCGCGGCCAGATCCTGCTGGCCAGCGTGCTGTCCGGCATCGGCGCCTACCTGTCGGTCCGGTTCCTGCTGCGCTACCTGCGCACCAGGACGCTGACCCCGTTCGGGGTCTACTGCCTCGTCGCGGGCCTGGCCAGCGTCATCTACCTAGGCCTGATCAAGTGAATCCCGCCTGCCGCGGGTACATCCTCCGCGAAGCCGAGCGCCGCCCCCGGCGGGACACCGGCTAGAAGGGGAGCAAGTCCGTGCAGCACTTCATCGCCACCTACGGCTACGTCGCTGTGTTCCTGTTGATGGTGGCGGAATCGGCGTGCATACCCATACCCTCCGAGCTGATCATGACCTTCGCGGGCGCGCTCGCGGCCGGCGCGGTCGCGGGAACCCACCTAAACCTGGTCGGCGTCATCCTCGCCGGAGTGGCGGGCAACGTCGTCGGCAGCTACATCGCCTGGGCGGTCGGCCGCTACGGCGGCCAGGCGGCGCTGCGCCACTGGGGCCGCAGGCTCCGGGTCAGCGAGCACGACCTCGACCGGGCCAACCGCTGGTTCGACCGGTATGGTCCGCGGGCCGTCCTGATCGGCCGCCTGCTCCCGGTCGTGCGGACGTTCATCTCGCTGCCCGCGGGGATAGCGGGCATGGACCCGGTGCGCTTCGGCGTCTACACCACGATCGGCTGCATTCCCTGGACGGCCGCGCTCGGCTACGCCGGGTACGCCGTCGGCAAGAACTGGCACTCGGTCGAGAACGGCTTCCACGGCCCCACTTACGTCATCGCCGCGCTGGTCGTCATCGCCCTGGTCATAGCGGCCTGGCGGTTCGCCCGCCGGCGCCGGGCCGACGTCTGGTCAGCAGGCGGCCAGGACGATCAGCCACCCGGCGCTTCCCGCAGACCGCCGGGCGCCCACGCCAGGCCCCCGGGCACCCGGGCTCCCCGCTGAGATGCCCGCCCCGAGCGCGTGGGCCGACGGCGGATCGTCACCGCGTGGAGCGGAGGGCGGCGACGTAGATGGCCGCCGGGTTGCCCGGCTGCCACCCGGGCAGCGGGTCGATGGTGTCGACCTGGACAAACCCGCGGCGTTCCCAGAACGCGACCGTGGCCTCGTACGGCGGGTAGCCGGCGGAGCGATCCAGGGTCTTGGCCTCCACCACGCTGACCCCGTCGGCGGCCAGGTCGTCCAGCACCCGGTTTACCAGCAAGGTCCCGAGGCCCTGTCCGCGCCGCGCCGCATCGACCGCCAGCCACAAGATCTCCGCGCCCCGCGCGGACTTCCTGGCGGCCACGGCGAACCCCGCTATCTCGTCCGAGTCTGCGAGCACCCACCCAGCGTGCCTCGCGGCGTCGGCCTCGACCTGCCCTGCAACGCCGGCGGTGAAGTAGTCCGGCAGGCCTCGGACGATCGCCGCCACGGCCGGCACGTCCCCGGCCGCCATCGGGCGGACCGTCAGCATGGCGACATTCTCCTGGTGGCGCACCGCCTTCCGCGCCGCGCAGGACCTCGAGGCGGCGCCGTTCCTCGGCGAGGCCTGGTTCTTCCGCGCGCTGGCGGACCTCGGCGGCGGAGCGGATCGCCTGGTGGAGACGAAGGCCGGCCGGCCGCTGCCCGCCGCCCCGCCGCTGGGCGACGCCCAGGCCTTCACCCGGCTGTCACTCCGCCTGACCCGCGCCGGCGAGCGGGTGCTCGGGCAGGAGGCGGACCGGGTGACGCTGCTGGGCGTCGACCGCTGGGTGGGCGGAACGCACGTCACCCCGGGCACGGCCTGGCGCTGGGATCCGGCCGCGCAGCTTCTCAGCGAGCCCGCGTGATGCCTGCCCCCCCGGCTACCGGGCGCTGGCAGGGTGCCGAGCTCAACCGCGCGGCTCCCAGGTGAAGTAGCGCACGGCGAACAGGAGGCCGGCCAGGCCCCAGGCGGCGACGACCAGCACATCGGCCCAGTCGAACGCGGTGCCGAGAAACCCGGCCTGCATGCCCGCGGCGAAATGCCGGACCGGGAAGATCCGCGCGATCCAGACGACCCAGGCGGGTGCGTTGCTGCCGAGCGGGATGAAGACCCCGGACAGGAACAGCAGCGGCAGGATCGACGCGTTGACGATCGCCGGCGAGGCGTCGGCGTTGGGAATGACCGCGGTGATCGCGAAGCCGAGCGCGCAGAAGCTCGCCGCGCCCACCAGCAGGATGACCAGGAACCGCAGCAGCGTGACGCCGGCGGGGATATCGGCGCTGTAGAACACCCGGCCGAAGGCGGCAGTGATCACGACCAGCAGGACGCCGACGAACAGCGCGTGCACCATTCGCGCGCCGAGAAAGATCGAGCTCGGCAGCGGCGTCCCGTTAACGCGCTTGAGGATGCCCTGATCCCGCTGGAACGACACGCTGATCGCGATGTTCGTGTAGCAGGCCGAGATCACCGCGAACGACGCCATCGCCGCGACGTAGTAAGTGGAGGTGTTCACGGCCCGGGTGGGAGAGAGGCGCACCGAGCCGTGACCGAGCAGCGCCGTGAAGATCACCAGGAACATCAGCGGGAACGCGAACGTGAAGAACGCCGAGGCCGGATTGCGCCAGAACGCCTTGTTCGCGTACCGGATCTGCGAGACCGTGAGCGCGGCACCGTTCATGACCTGTGTTTCCCCCATCAATGCGGCGGCGCCGCGCCCCGGCGCCGTCCCCTCCTGGGGGCCGGCCCGGCGGGCTCGGGCGGGTCGCCGGTCAGGGACAGGTAGACGTCCTCGAGCGAGGGCCGGGTCACCTCGAGCCCGGTGAGCTGGACGTGCTGCTCCAGCGCCCAGCCGGTGAGCCGGTGCAGCGTGATGGTCAGGTCCTCGGGCGTCAGCTCGGTCAGCCCGTCCGGTCCAGGCGGCGCGGTCAGGCCGGCCGGCGGGACGGCGCCGTCGGCGAGCCGGTAGCGGATCCTGGCCCTGGCCCGCTCGCGGTTGCCGATGGTGGCCGGCGGCCCCTCGGCCACGATCCGGCCGTCGCTGATCACCGCCACCTGGTCGGCGAGGTACTGCGCCTCGTCCATGTAGTGGGTGGTCAGCAGGACCGTCTTGCCGAGAGCCGCGAGGTTCTTGATGACCTCCCACGCCTCGCGGCGGGCCGAGGGATCGAACCCGGTGGTGGGCTCGTCGAGGAACAGCAGGTCCGGGTCGCCGGCCAGGGCGATCGCGACGTCCAGCCGGCGCTGCTGCCCGCCGGACAGCCTCAGCACCCGGGCGTCACGCTTTGCCTCGAGGCCGACCAGCGCGATCACCTCGCCCGTCGGCCGCGGATGCGGGTAGAACCCGGCGTACATCGCGATGGTCTCCGCCACGGTCAGGTAGCGGTCGATCCCGCTGGCCTGCAAGACGATGCCGATCTGGCGCTTCAGCCGCTGCCGCTGCCGCGCCGGGTCGTAGCCGAGGACCTCGACCGTGCCGCCGTCGCGCGACCGGTAGCCCTCGAGGATCTCGACCGTGGTGGTCTTCCCTGCGCCGTTCGGGCCGAGCAGCGCGAAGATCTGCCCGCGCTCAACGGTCAGGTCGATCCCGCGCACGGCATGGACCTCGCCGTAGGACTTCGTCAGGCCGCGCACCTCGATCGCCGCACCGCCCTGAGCCGATGGAACCATGCACCAATGCTGACAGCACGCGCGGGCCCGGCGTAAGCCGACGATACGGAACAACCCTTTTACTTTTAACGGACGGCGCGGGGCACGCTGACGCGGACCTGGTGGACCGCGTTGTTGGCGTAACCAAGCGGATTCCACCGCGGCCGGTCCGGCTGGGTCCTCCCGGCCAGGTCCGTCGCCCGCGCCCGGATCGTCACGCCGCCGGCCAGGGCGAGGCGCACCGGATGCTCCCACCACTGCCACGCGTGCGGGCGGCGCTCGCCGACCAGCCGGGCCGGCCGCCACGGGGCATCGCCGATCCTTACCTCGACCCGGGCGATGGCCGCCGCCCCTGACCAGGCCACGCCGCGGATCACGATGTCGCCGGGCTGGACCGGTCGGCCGGGCTCCGGCTCGATGATCACCGACCGCACTCGCTGCAGGGTGAGCGGCTCGCCGTCGATGTGGTACCGGTCGACCTGGAAGTGCCCGCCGAACGGCCGGTCGATCAGCTCGATCGCGGTTAGCCACTTCACCGACGCGACCGCGTACCAGCCGGGCACCACCAGCCGGAGCGGGTACCCGTGGTGGACGGGAAGCTGCTCACCGTTCATGGCGTAAGCCAGCAGCGCGTCGGCGCGGCTGAGCTGCTCGACGAGCATGCTGCGCTCGAAGCGCACCCGGCCCGCATGCCCGTCCACCGGGCCGCCGTCGGCGCCGCGGAACAGCACCTCCCGCGCCGCTGCCTGCACCCCGGCCCGGCCAAGCACCTCGAGCAGGGGAACGCCGGTCCATTCCGCGGTGCTCACCGCGCCGACGCCCCACTGCTCGCCCGGAGCCTGCGGTTTCAGCCCCGCCCGCCCGTTGCCAGCGCACTCGAGCGTTACGACCGCGCTCGCGGACGGCATGGCCCGCAACTGGGCGAGTCCGAGCGAAAGCGGCCGCTCGACCAGCCCGCCGACATGCAGCCGCCAGCGGGCTGAGTCGAGGTCGGGGATCGGGAAGTGGTTGCGGACGTAGAAGTGCGCGGTGGGCATCACCGCGCCGCCGACTAGCGCTGGAAGCGCGGTCTCGCAGTTCAGCGGGTGGGCCCGGCGCACCACCAGCCCAGCATCCAGAGCTGCCCGGGAGGCCTCCGCCGGGGCGACGTTCATGAGGCTGTGTCTCCGGCTCGCCCCTGGGGCCCCGCCCGCCGCCCCATTCCCCCTTCACTCTCGCTCAGGGCTGCCCAGGCCTCGTAGCCGCCGATGAGGTCGGACACGTCGGCAAAGCCATGGGCCCGCAGCAGGCTGGCCGCGGTCGACGAGCGGTAGCCGCCCGCGCAGTAGGCGACGACCGGCCGCGCCGGGTCGAGCTCGCCGATCCGCTGCCGGAGCCGGGCGATGGGGATGTGGGCACTGCCCTCGACGTGCCCCTCAGCCCGCTCGCCCGGGCCTCGGACGTCCAGCAGGACCAGACCGGGGATCTCCGCCCGGGCTTCCGCCAGCTGGCGGGCGGTCAGGCGGCTCGCCGCCTCGGCCACCGCGGGGCGTTCGGAAAGCGCTTCGGCCGGACGGTCGAGCACCCCGATCACCGTGTCGATGCCCACCCGCGACAGGCGCACCCGCGCCTCGTGGCCGCGGCCCGGCTCGCACACGACCACGACGCCCTCGCCGGCCTCGACGACCTCGCCCGCATGCTCGGCAAAGCGGCCGTCGAGCCCGACGTTGACCGAGCCGCGCAGATGGCCACGGGCGAACTCCTCGGGGGAGCGGACGTCGAGCACCACGGCGCCGCCGGCCTGGTGCCGGAGTGCCTCATCGACCGAAAGGCCTGGGAGATCCTCGTCCGGCAGCAGCCCGTGCGGCTCCCGGTTGAGCTCGGCCACGTGGGCGAAGTAGTCGGGCCTGGGCGGCTGCCCCTCGGTGACCGCCCGCACGAATTCCTCGACGGTCGCAAGGCGCAGCGCGTAGTTGGTCTGGCGCTGCTCGCCGATGGTCGACACAGTCGCGGCCGACAGGCTCTTCCCGCACGCCGAGCCGGCCCCGTGGCCGGGGTAGACGCGCGTGCCGTCCGGGAGGGTGAGCAGGCGCGAGTGCAGCGACCTGTAGAGCTGGCGGGCCATGTCCTCGGGACGCTGCCCCTGGGAGGCGAGGAGGTCGGGACGGCCGACGTCGCCGATGAACAGGGTGTCGCCGGTCAGCACGCCGTAAGGGGCGGCGGCGTCGGCGGTCTCGAAGACCACGATGCTGATCGACTCGGGGGTATGGCCCGGGGTGGCCCGGAACTCCAGGACGACCTGGCCGAGGTCGAGGCGCTCGCCGTCGGCTACCGCGCGGTGGGGGAAGCGGACGTCCGCGCCGGCCCCGTAGATAACCGTGGCGCCGGCTGCCGCGGCCAGCTCCAGGTGGCCGGACAGGAAGTCGGCGTGCAGATGGGTTTCGATCACGTACTCGACGCGCAGGCCGGCCGCGGCAGCGTCATCGAGGTATTCCCCCACGTCCCTGCGGGGGTCGACCACGACCGCCCGCCCGCTGGTCTCGTCCCCCACCAGGTACGAGGCCTGCGAGAGGCAGCCGAGATAGTACTGCTCGAAACGCACCGCTCTGCGCCCCTCTCACCGGCCTATGAACACCGGATCCTCGACCGCGGGCAGGTCGAGGTTCACCACGACGGGCTCCTGGTCGCTGCGCACGACGACGCAGCTCAGCGGCTCGTCCTCGCTGGCGTTGATCTCCTGGTGCGGCACGTACGGCGGGACGAAGATGAAGTCGCCGGGGCCCGCCTCGGAGGCGAACTCGAGCCGGTCACCCCACCTCATCCGGGCGCGGCCGTGCAGGACGTAGATCACGCTCTCCAGGTGGCCGTGGTGGTGCGGGCCGGTCCGGGCGCCGGGCTGGATCGTCACCCGGCCGGCCCAGATCTTCTCGGCACCGACGGATGCCCGGCTGACCGCGGCCTCGCGGTGCATGCCGGGCGTCTGCGGCGTACTGGCATCGAGCTGGTCGTGGTGCACGATCCGCACCCCCAGCTCGCGCCAGCCGAGAGTTACTGGTCATCACGGGCCTCCGCTGCAGGTTCGTCTCTTCCACTCTCGCATGGGTGGCTTGCGGTCAAGGACGCTGGCGCCCGGGCGTTCCCGCGGGCGGTCGTCAGCCGTGCGAGCGTCGAAGACGTTCTCAGTAGCTGAACGTGGTCGCCCCCTCGGTGCCGATCCACTCCCACATCAGCACGGTTCCCCCGATCTCGGCGTTCGGCAGGATGTCGCCCTTGTCGATCTGCTTGGCGTCCACGCAGATCGGGCAGACCAGGTAACGCCCTCCGGCGCGCTCGTACCGGGTGAGCAGGTCGGGGATGGGCGGGCAGCCGGCACAGGCGACGCCCTGGGCCACGCCGCTGACCGCGAGGCGCACTGCCTCCTTGGCCAGGAACATCAGCGTCGGGCGGCCGCCCTCGGCGGCGCCCAGCGCGACCAGGAAGGCCACCGTGACCTTCTCCGGGTCCTCGAGCCCGGTGGCGAGACTGATGACTGCCTTCCCCGACATGTCGTCCTCCCCTGGGTAATGGGTCCTCAGGGGAGTTGTACGCGGGCTGGGTTCCTCGGGACATCGGGTGTTCGCCCGATATTCCTGTCACGCAGTGTTTCCGGGGCGCCTTTCAGGCCCCTGCGGCTCGCTAGTCGCGGGGACCGGCCAGGCCGTGGCGCATGGCGAACATGGCGGCCGCGCCGCGGGTCGAAACCCCGATCTTCGCGTAGACGTGCTCGACGTGGCTGCCCACCGTGCGGGCCGACACCGACAGCCGCTCGGCCATCTCCTTGTTCGAAAGGCCGCGGGCCAGCAGAACCAGGACCTCGGCCTCACGGGGCGTCAGTTCGCAGGGCAGTGTTGGCCGGTGGCGAACCCGGTGCCCGGCTGCTGCCAGCACAGCGTTCGCGGCCTCGCCGTCCAGCCGGCCGGCGGCGGCCTCGTCCCGCAGCACGGCGGCCGCATCACCGGCGCCGAGCGCCGGCCGGTGGGGCCTGGCCTCGCACAAGGCGTTATAGACATCGGCGGCCGCCACCACCCGGGCGGACAGGGAAAGACCGTCACCGCGCACCCCGCGGGGGTAGCCCGAGCCGTCAATCCGCTCGTGATGCAGCGCGGCCAGGGCCCCGATCTCGGCCAGGCGGGCCGGCCGGGCCAACGTCCGCTCCGTTAGATATGGGTGAATGCGCACGCGTTCGTGGTCGCTGGCTGACAGCGGGCCGGGCTTGTCCCAGACCCCGGCGGATACCCCGATCGCGCCGAGATCATGGACCAGGGCGGCCCGCTCGATCAGCATCACCTCGCCGGCCGGCAGCCCGAGCCTGCGGGCCGCATCGGCGGCCAGCGCCGCGACGCCAGACGAATGACCCAGCCACGACGGTGACTTCAGGTCGGCATAGTCGGCGAAGACCCGCAGCACACCCGTCAGCCCTGCTTCGCTGAGCTCAGGGCCCAGGTCCTCGTCCCGGCCGATGACCGCGTCCCACGCGTCGACCTCGTCCAGGCCGCCCAGCAGTTCGACGGCCCGGGCGCAGAACAGGTCGACCAGCCCCGGGTCGAACTCGGTGCCGCGGCGGGAACGGAGCATCTCGGTTGCGGTGCCGACCCCGTAGACCCGGTGGAACACCTCCGCGTCGTCGGCGATCTGCACCACCCTCACCGCCGGGTCGATCTGCTCGCCCGCCCGGTGTCCCGGGATGCCCTTGCCGTCCCAGCGCTCGAAAGCCTGCTGCAGCGCCAGGCCGACCCGGGTGCCGAGCCCCAGGCGCTCGGCGATGTCCCCGGTGGTCTGGCAGTGGCCCAGCATGGAACGCGCGGCCCGGTCGGGTCCGCCCGCGAGGAACCGGCCGATCATCGTGAGCCGCCGCACCGGACCCGAGCCCTCGCCCACGTGGTCCAGCACGAAACGGAGCATCGCGGCCCCGCTCTTGTCCACCTCATAGCTGTCCGCGCGCAGCCGCTGGTCGTCACCGAACCAGACGGCGAGCTCGTGCGAGTCGGACACGCAGGCGACCCAGGCGAGCAACGACACGTAGAACACCGCGGTCTGCTGGTCATCCGGCAGGCCAGCCGCCGTGGCCAGGCGCCGGGCGATCACCGTCTGACGCAGCACGTGCTCCTGGGGCTGGCCCAGGCCGAGATCCGTCGCCAGCGACAGCGCGGCCACCAGCTCGGCCAGCCTCACGCCCGACGGCCGGTCACCGGCATTCACCCAGCACAGGCTACGCGGCGTCTGGTCGGTTCGTGTCGACGGCGGCGCGCGATCGCGAGGTGGGAGGCAAGCTGCGAGCGCAGCGCGCCGTCGTCCATGAGCGGACGGCTCAGCTCGGCGACGGCATCGCGCAGCCGATCCTTGTCCTGCGGCGAGAGTGCCTCGAGCTCGCCTGCCACCCCGGCGGCGGCGAGCGTGCCGGCCAGCTGCTCCGGGCCACCCTCGAACGTCACGGGCAGCACCCGGTCCTCGACTTGCACGTCGCGGAACCCGGCGCGCTCCAGCAGCGCGCGCAGGTCGTCGGCGCGCGGCAGGCCCCACGGGCCGCCCGCGTAGCGGTCGGCGAGCCCGTCGCCTGCCACCGCCCTGATCGCCTCGCCCAGCACGGCGAACGGGGGGCACTCCCCGATGCGCTTCCAGACCGCGATGCCGATCCTGCCGCCCGGCCGCAGCGCGCGCCGGATCTCGGCCAGCGCCGCGAGCCGGTCTGGAAAGAACTGCAGGCCCTGCTGACAGGTCGCGACGTCGAAGCTCTCGTCCGCAACCGGCAGGCGGTCCGCGGGCGCCTCGACGTAGTCGATGGGCGCGCCGTCCGCGACCGGTTCCCTGCCCTGGGCGATCGCGAGCATCGCCGGGCTCAGGTCGCAACCCGTCACACGGCCCGCCGGCCCGCTCTGGGCGGCCGCCAGCCTCGTGACCGTCCCCGGGCCGCAGGCGACGTCGAGCACGGCCTCGCCCGCCTCGAGCGCAAGCTCGCCCAGGAGCTCACGGCCCCAAGGCTCGAACATCCGCGGGACCATGACCTCCGCGTAGACGTTCATCGCCGAGCGCGGAGCCGACGCGAATCCCGCGCTCCACGCACTGCCTGGCATGCCGGCGTTCGTCATTCCGATCCTCTCTAACCTGGCATCGAGCCGTGCGCGGTCAGGGGAGCCACATTTCCTGCCTGTGCCCTGATGCGAGACGTTACATCGGCCTGGGCAGCGACGAAATTCTGGATTCCCACGGTGGTTATGGACAGTCTGGCGGTTCGAACGGTCGGGTTCACATCTACCGTCAGGCGGCGGCGCGGGTCAGGTGCCGCCGGGCGGCCCGTGAGCGGTCGAGCATCACGGCGATCACGGCGGCGATCAGGGCCGCGCCGACCGCGATCAGAGTTATATCCCGGCATGCCGCCCGAGACGATCACGTGGGCCGGGGGCGGGGTCGGCGGCGCCTGCATTGTCCCGCCCTCGGATGGCGGCTGGACGCGCGCGAAGGCGGCCGGGGCGGCGATGCCGGACGCCAGGAAAGCTCCGGCCAGCCAGCCAGCAGGACGGCCGAGCGGCGGATGGGGCCGCCGAGTTTCGGTTAACAGCGACTGTCCGGGGTAGCTCATGGAGTTGCCAAGCCCATATCAGCCAGACGTGAGAAGGGTTGATGAAGCGGTCGTTACTTCCGGCGGTCGTCATTGTCGCTTTGCTGATCGCCCCAGCGTGTGCGAGCATCACAGTCCCGACGGCGCCTGGCTCGAAATCGACACCGCCGGTCTCGCAGGGCTGCGCGCACTTCAGCCGGCACCAGTATGAGGTCTGCTACGCCTATCTCGTGAACGACTCATTGCTGGCTCGTGTCCCGTACTACGAGGTGGGCCGCCAGGAGGTGCTCGGGCCGTCGGCCCTGACCCGCCTCAAGAGCCGTTACTACGGCCCGGCACAGCGGTTCATTATTGACCAGACGAAAGGCTGGCCGAGTAACGTCGATGTGTCGGTGCCCATCATCCGGATAGTCGGCGCGGTCAGCGTGTCCGCGAACCTGGCTACGGCCACCATCACGACCATCGAAACCTGGCTTGTGCGCGCGGAGCCGCGCGCGGGCAGTCGATCGGGACGGGTGCTGTTCGCCGAGACGAACGTGCGCCACACGATCTTTCTCGAGCGTACCCCCACCATGCTCTGCGTTTTCGGCCACTGCCTGCACAAATGGGTCGTGGTGCGGATCCGCTAACGCCATTGCGCCGCTGGCATGCAGGCGCGCCGAGCCAGACGACTCTCTCATGGCGACGCTCCGCTGACGCCTGGCATGATCGCTGATGTGAGCATCCAGGGCGTGGCGGTCTCGCTGTTCGCCGGGGCGGGCGGCCTCGACGTCGGGGCCGAGCGCGCCGGCTATGAAGTCCGGGCCGCCGTCGAGCGGGAGCGCGACGCCGCGGCGACGATGGAGAAGAACTTCGACCGCCTGGCCTCGCCGGTGATCTGCAAGGACATCCTCGATACGCCAACCCGCGAGATCCTCCGCGCCGCAGGCCTCCGCGCGGGGCAGCGGCCCGACCTGCTGATCGGCGGCCCGCCGTGCACGCCGTTTTCCAAGTCGGGCTTCTGGCTGGAGTGGAAGCGCGAAGGCCTCGACCCCGGCGCGTCGCTGCTGCAGGCCTACACCCGCGTGCTGGCCGAGGCCCGGCCCCGGCGGTTCGTGCTGGAGAACGTCTACGCGCTCAGCTACCGCAACAAGGCCAGCAGGCCCGCCTTTGACCGCCTCATGCGGGAGATCGACGCGGCCGGGTACCACTGCGACGCGAAGGTGCTCAACGCCGCCGACTACGGCGTGCCCCAGGCCCGCCCGCGCCTGTTCATCATCGGCGTTCCCAGGGACGAGCCGTGCCCGCGCCTCCCCGAGCCGACGCACGGCGGCCGGTGGGAACGGCGGACCACCGGGGACCCGCGGTGTCCGCATGTGACCGCGGGCGAGGCCCTGGCGGGGCTGGTGACCGAGCCGGAACCGGGCGAGTCGGTCAACGGCAGGTACGGGCACCTGCTGCCAGCAATCCCGCCCGGCGACAACTACCTGTTCTACACCGCCCGCCGCGGCCACCCGGACCCGCTGTTCCGATGGCGCGGCAAGTACTGGTCATTCCTGCTGAAGCTCTCGCCCGACAAGCCTGCCCCGACCATCCAGGCGCAGCCCGGGCCGTATGTCGGCCCTTTCCACTGGGACAACCGCCGGCTGCGGGTCGGCGAGATCAAGCGGCTGTTCACCTACCCGGACGACCACGAGTTCGTTGGCAGCCGGGCTTCCGTCCAGGCTCAGCTAGGCAACTCGGTGCCGCCGCTGCTCGCCGGGAAGGTTGTCGCGGCCTTCTGCTAAGAATCTCGCGGAGTCGGTGCCGGCGGCGCGCATCGCCGCCAGGCAGGACAAGATTCCGTTCCCCTACCCGCTGATCGGCTGCCACCCCAACCGGGACACGCTGCGGGAAATCAAGGCGTCGCCGCTGGACGTGGAGTCGGTCGGCGCTGGCGAGCTGCCGAAGCGCCCAAGATCGAAAGGTCCATGATCGTGGGCACTGCCCGCAGGCCAGCTACCGCCCGACAGCACGGGGTACCGATGAGAACGGCCCGTGATCGCAGTCATACGTGTGCGGCCGAAGCCGCTCCATGACCAGCGAATAGCGGTGCTCAACGACAGCGGAGGTTGACGTGGCCAAGCTGATCTACTCGCCGATCGCATCGGCTGACGGATACGTCGAGGACAAGGAGGGCAAGTTCGGCTGGGCGGCGCCCGATGACGAGGTGCACGCGTTCGTCAATGACCTTGAGCGGCCGATCGGCACCTACCTCTACGGACGCCGCATGTACGAGACGATGGTGTTCTGGGAGACCGTGTCCGCCGACGGCGATGAAGCTGCAGTGGCCCGAGACTTCGCGGGGATCTGGCGAGCGGCCGAGAAGATCGTGTACTCCCGGACGCTGCGGACGCCATCGAGCGGGCGCACGCGGATCGAGCGCGATTTCGACCCCGCAGCGATCAGGCGGCTCAAGGAGTCCTCGGCCCGCGACATCAGTGTTGGCGGTGCCGAGCTCGCAGGCGAGGCGATGGCCGCAGGCCTGGTCGACGAGTGCCACATGTTCCTCGCCCCCGTCATCGTCGGCGGCGGGAAGCGCGCACTGCCCGACGTTCGCGCCCAGCTCGAGCTCCTGGCCGAGCGCCGCTTCCGGAGCGGCGTTGTTCTCCTCCGTTACGGTCTTCGCGTCTGACCGCCGCCCGGCGCATAGGATCCGGTGCGGGTTCCTGGAGCCCGAAGTGATGGGCCCGCCCGTCGTCTGGCTGGCGTCCGACGACGCGGCCGGCGTGCATGACGAACGCATCGTCGCCGCCGAATTCGACCGCTGGCTGCGCGCCAGGAACGGCAGACCATAAGACGGGGCCGGCGACCGTGCCTCGACCACGTCTCTTCACAGCCCGACCGGTACGACACGGCGGGCGACGGGCAGGATAGGCCGTGGAGGAAGTGATGAAGTACATGCTGATCCACTGCGGGGACGAGTCCATCGCGTACGCCCCGCAGAACGATTGCCGGATTCCGGGCACGCCCGCGGCCCGCGCGCTGGAGACCTGGCTCAACGATCTCACGGCCCGGGGTGTGCTGCTGGACGGAGCTCGGCTCCGGCCGGTCAGCGACGCGACCACGGTTCAGGTCCGGGAGGGCAACCTGGTGGTCAGCGACGGCCCGTTCGCCGAGACCAAGGAGCAGGTAGCGGGGTACGACGTGATCGACTGCGCCGACCTTGACGAGGCCATCGAGATAGCCTCATGCCACCCGAGCGCCAGGACCGGGACAATCGAGGTCCGGCCGCTCTGGGAGGGCTAGGCGCGATTTCCCGGTCCGGACCGGTGACCGGTCGCCGTGACTGACCCCGGCCGCGGATTCGATGGTCGCGAACTTGCAGCCGCCCGTGCTTCCACTAATTTAGGTGCAGGGGCGAGTGCCCTATAAGGCGGCTGAGATCAGAGGCTTAGCCGTGTTTCCACAGCACCGCGGCGCCGGGAAATCGGACTATCCGTCCATTACTATGGATCAAAGGGTCAGTGAGCAGCTGACATTGCAGTTCGGGTTGCAATCCATCGCCGTGCGGCGCCGTCCAAGCAGGATCGATCAAGACCGTTGGTCCAGCTTGAAACGATCAGGCGCCGGACACCGTGCAGCCATGAGTGCAGCGAAGAGCACGACCCGGACGGACACTGACGCACCGTGGTGCACGGCGTCATCGCCGCGTCCGCCGCGAGACCTCCGGCGGCCGTCGCCCCGACTCCGGTGTGATCGTTGATGCTCGCGTGCGGGCGAAGAACGCTCGCGGAGCGGGCAGGGTTACACCGTGACTTTGTTGTCACCGCGCATATTCCGGATTTGGCGGAACTGCTTACTATCGCTGCGACACAACGACCCTCTGGACGGGGAGGTCTCCGTGCACGTGATGAGCAGAGCGGTGTCCCTGGCCATCCCGCTTGCCCTCGCCAGCGCCATGACCGTGCCGCCGCCGGCGAGCGCGGCCCAGGCCAGCAGGCGGGCCGTGCCGGTGGCCTCCCTCGTCGACGACATCGCGCCGGGCCCGCTCAGCTCGGACCCGCGGGATCTCACGGTGATGAACGGCGAGCTGTTCTTCTCCGCCTTCGACCCCCGGCACGGCCGGCAGCTGTGGATGAGCAACGGGACCGTCGCTGGCACGGTGATGCTGACCCATGTGGCCGCGCGGCCCGGCGCTGACCCGCAAGACCTCACCGCGGCCGACGGCGAGTTGTTCTTCTCCGCTCGGAACCCGCGCCACGGCCGGGAACTGTGGAAGAGCGACGGAACCGCCGCAGGCACCAGGCTGGTCAGCGACATCGTCCCCGGGCGGGCTGGCTCCAGCCCGCAGGACATCACGGCCGCGTTCGGGCAGGAGGGCATCCCCACGCCGCCCAGGGTCCTGGTCTACTTCTCCGCCCAGGACCCCCGTCACGGCCGCCAGTTGTGGAAGAGTGACGGTACGGCGGCGGGCACCGTCATGATCACCGACGTCAATCCCGGCCCCGTCGGCCTGGCCCCGGCCGACATCGCAGCGCTGTCCGACGCGACCGCCATGTTCTCGGGGAACGACGGCAGGCACGGCCGTGAGCCGTGGATCACCGACGGGACCACCGCGGGCACGCACATGTTCGAGGACCTGAACCCCGGGCCCGCCGGGAGCAACCCCGCAGACATCACCGCGTCAGTCTTCCAGCTCGGAGTCCTCTTCTCCGACGAGCTCTGGTACTTCTCCGCCAGCGACGGAACGCACGGCCGCGAGTTCTTCGTCGCGTAC
>Ga0207646_10004439_pt1 | contig 15223 bp, 15 predicted proteins | sample KBSK5502metaG_FD_184343 | JGI IMG/M metagenome (GOLD analysis project Ga0207646, IMG submission 184343) | Corn, switchgrass and miscanthus rhizosphere microbial communities from Kellogg Biological Station, Michigan, USA - KBS K5-50-2 metaG... | ecosystem: Host-associated > Plants > Roots >... | reverse complement strand
CGACGGCGATGGCCGGCAGGACCTCTTCGTCGCCAACGTCGACCAGGAGATGTTCTCGCTCTACAAGAACAACGGGGACGAGTCGTTCGTCGACACCGCCCACACGCACGGCATCGGCCAGGCGACGCGCCTGCTCTCGGGGTGGGGTCTGAAGTTCTTCGACTTCGACAACGACGGCAACATCGACCTGTTCCTGGCCAACGGCCACCCTGACGACATGATCGAGAGCTACGGCGGGCAGGTCCACTACAAGGAGCCGCTGCTGCTCTTCCGGAACGACGGGACGCGCCTGCACGACATCAGCGCCGAGGCGGGTCCCGTGTTCACGAAGACGTTCCCGGCCCGCGGATTGGCGGTGGGCGATTACGACAACGACGGGCGGCGCGACGTCGTCGTCGCGATGAACGGCGCGGCGCCGCTGCTGCTGAAGAACCGGGCGGGGGCCGGGAACCACTGGGTCGGCCTCCGGCTCCAGGGCACGACCGCCAACCGGGACGCGATCGGCGCCCTGCTCACGTGGTCCGCGGGAGGAGTCAAGAAGTCCCGCCTCAAGAACGCGGGCGGGAGCTATCTCTCGTCCCACGATCCGCGCGAGGTCATCGGGCTCGGCAGCGCGACGAGCCTCGACTGGCTCGAGATCCGCTGGCCGAGCCCGAGCACCCTCGTCGAGCGCATCGAGAAGGTGCCGATCGACCGCTACGTGCGCGTGGTGGAGCGCCGCGGCATCGTCGGTTAGTTCAGCTCGAGCTGGTCCTTTCCCGGAAGCGCCGGGAACGGACCGTGCGGCTCCTGCTGGTACCAGTACGCCACCGAGGCGATGTCGTCCTGCAGGGGCAGGTAGCGGCCGCCGGACCGCCAACCCAGGGCCTGGATCGTCACCTTCAGGTCGCGCTCGAACCGGATCGGGTCCGCGATGTGCCAGCGGTAGAGGCTGAAGCGCTGCTGTGACTGATAGAGGCCGTCGGGCCGTATGACCAGGGGCAGGCCCGAGTAGGGTGTCGTGAACTCCTGGTACTGCTTCGTGAGGGGATTCTCGAAATCGTAGGACCCGCAGAAGTAGTCCTCGGTCCCGGTGCCGGCGATGGTCGGGAACTCCGCGTCACCGTCCATGAAGAACTTCACCTCGCCCTCTCCCCACCAGCCGTCGCTGCGGACGCCCCACAGCAGGTGCGTGCCCACGTAGTGGCCCTGGCCCCGGATTCCGTCCAGGATCACGTAGTCCTGCTTGTACGGGAGCGGGTTCGACCGCCGGAACTGCGCGTGGAAGTAGCCGGCGTCGGCGGGAACCTCCGCGAGCGCGTAGGTGACCTGGTAGTAGAGCGTCATCGGGTTCTGGTCGAGGTTTTCGAGGGTGACGCGCGCCGACCTGCGAAACGGCATCACCCAGTAGCAGTTGAACGCGCTGCCGGGGTTCACCGCGACGGGGAGCGAGCTGATCTGCGCGTAGCGGCCGGGGACGGAGGCGAAGAAGTCGCCCACGGGCGCCTCCACCGACGGGCTCGTCTCGCCGTCCCAGTAGAAGCGCAGGATCGAGAAGCGCCAGTTGCCGGTCGGCGTCATCCAGATGTGCTGGATGGCCCCCGGACCATCGATCTGGGCCAGGGTGAAGGTCGTTCCGGCCTCGATCTTCACCGACGGCGACACCTTCCACTTCTGCCCCAGGTCCCGCGCCGCGTTCTTCCCGGTGCCCTCGACGGCCATGCCGCCCTTGCCCTTCTCGCCGGTGAAGTTCTCGGGGCTGATCGAGCGCGTCCGCGCCTTCGAGAGGCGATAGAGGTTGCTCAGGTCGACGGACACGCCGTCGAATCGCTCCTGGGCGGAGCCGATGCCCGCGAGCCCCCAGACGAGCAGCATGATGGCGCAGCGCTTCATGGGTGTCCTCCTTTGCGCCGTGAGGCTACCGCATTCGGGGAATCCGCGCTCGGTGACGCCCGCCTCTCCGGCCCGAGAAGCTAGGGAAGCCCCAGGTCGAGGCCGGCCTCGCGGGCGAGGCCGAGGAACAGCCGCACCGGCAGGCCCGCGACGTTGGATGGCGAGCCCGCGACCGACGAGACGAAGAGGGCCCCCTTGCCGTCGACGTGGTAGCCGCCGGCCTTGTCCATCGGCTCGCCGCTGGCGACGTACCAGTCGATCTCCTCGGCGCTCATCGGCGCGAACGTGACGGCGGTGCGCTCGACGCCGGACCGCGTTCCGCGCGGGGCGATCAGGCACAGGCCGGTCACGACCTCGTGGGTGCGCCCGGAGAGCCGACGCAGCATCTGGCGCGCGTCCTCGGGCGAGACGGGCTTGCCGAGGATGCGGCCCTCGCAAACGACGACCGTGTCGGCGGCGAGGATCGGCGGCGGCTCGGAGCGAGCCGCCGACGCCGCCTTGAGGCGGGCCAGCCGCTCGGCGGCCGCGCCGGCTTCCTCCCCCGGCTCGAGCCGCTCGTCCGCTCCGGACACGACGACGCGGAACCTCACACCGAGGGTGCGCAGGATGAGGGCGCGGCGCGGCGACGCCGACGCCAGCACCAGCAGGTCGGCCAATCAGCCCTTGCGGAAGATCCCGATGACGCGGGCGACGAGCAGATTGGCCCCGTCCGGGCCCTTCTGCACCAGCTCGTCGGCCCCGTGGATCGTGCGTGCTTCCTTCTGGCTCTCGATGGGCACGCGCGTGTAGAGCACGATCGGAACGTCCACCCACTCCATCGTGGCCTTGACCATGTTCACGACGTCCTTGCCCGACATCGCGCCGTCGATGCCCAGCTCGAGGACGATGACGTCGGGTTTCTCCTGGGCGATCGCCGCGAGGCCGGCGCTGCCGTCCTGGGCGGTGCGCGTGGGCACCTCGGCGTGCTCGAAGGCCTGCAGGGCCGCTATCCTCGAGCTGGGGTCGTCGTCGATGAGCAGCACCGTCTTGCGCCGTCGGGACCTCACGGCGGGGGCCGCAGGGGGAGAGGTGTCGTCGGGACCCGAGGAGACGCCGGCCTCCTCGGCCGACGCCGCCGCATCCGGAGCGAATCGGGTCTTCAGGAGCGCGAGGATCTCGTCCTGGACGACGCGGATGGCGCGCAGCTCGTCGAACAGGGATTCCAGTCCCACGGGGACGGCCGGGGAGGGAACGGTTTCGGGCTTGGACTCGGGCGGGGACGAAGAGATGGCGGCGACCTTGTCGGTCGGGTCTTCGTCGGCCGGCGCTTCCGCGCGCGTCGCTTTCCGGGGCGGGAGCGTCTCGGTAGGCGGACGGGCGACCGCGGGCAGCGTCTCGGAACCGACTCGCAGGGTGCCGGCCGGCACTGCGACCGTCTCGAAGCCCGTACGCGCGATTCCCTCGGGTGCCGCCGCCTTTTCGGCGCCGGCGCGGCTCCGCAGCCGGGCCCCGCACTTCCCGCAGATGATGACCCCCGAGGCATCGGGCGCGGACGCGACGGCCGCCTTGCACTTGGGGCATTTCATGCGGCAGTAGAATAACCTACGGCGCGGGGGTTGCTCGGGCGATGAGCTTCGATCGGGCGGGACAGGGGCTGGCGGCACACATCTTCGGATCCGAGCCGGCGCGGCTGGCCTTGATCAAGAGCGCCTGGCCGTTCGCCGTCGGTCCCGAGCTGGCCCGGCGCACCGAGGTACTGGCCCTCGAAGGTCGAACACTCCGCGTCCGCGTACCCGACGCCGGCTGGCGAAAGGCGCTTCACCGCATGCAACCGCAGATCGTGGCCCGGCTTCGCAGCGTCGCCGGCGACCTCGGGCCGTCGCGCCTCGGGTTCAGCGAGGGCCACGTGGCGGGTCCGGCGGAGACGAAGCCAGCCCCAAGCGCCGCCGGCGGCCACGGGACGCCGCTCGATCCCGAACTGACCGCCGCGGCCGAGCAGATCGCAGACGCCGAGCTGCGCCAGCTCTTCCTGGCCGCCGCCGCCCGCTACCTGTCCGGCCGTCGCGGGCGATCCTGAGGCGAAGGAGACCACGATGCGCGAGGCGGTGATCCTCTCGGCCGTTCGGTTGCCCACCGGCAAGTTCCTCGGAGCCTTGAAGGGCTTCACCGCTCCCCAGCTCGGGTCCATGGTGGTGAAGGAGGCCGTCGCCCGCGCCGGGCTTGCGCCGGAGACGGTGGACGAGGTCATCCTCGGCAACGTGGTGTCCGCGGGCCTCGGCCAGGCCCCCGCCCGCCAGGCCGCCCTCGGCGCCGGCCTTCCGCCCAAGGTCGCCGCCCTCACGATCAACAAGGTGTGCGGCTCCGGCCTGAAGTCCGTGATGCTGGCCGCACAGGGGATCGCCACGGGCGATTCGGAGATCGTCGTCGCCGGCGGGATGGAATCGATGTCCAACTGCCCCTACCTCCTTCCCAAGGTGCGGGAGGGGATGCGCCTCGGCCATGGCGAAACCATCGACTCCATGATCTACGACGGCCTGTGGGATCCCTACGAGGACTATCACATGGGCTGCACCGGCGAGATCGTGGCCGAGAAGCACGGGGTCACGCGGCGGCAGCAGGACGAGTACGCCGTCGAGAGCCATCGGCGGGCGATCGCCGCCATCAAGGCCGGAAGGTTCAAGGCCGAGATCCTCCCGGTCCCCCTCCCCCAGAAGAAGGGCGACGTCGTGATGTTCGATACCGACGAGCCGCCGCGGGAAGACACGTCGCTCGAGGCCCTGGCGAGGCTGAAGCCGGCCTTCAAGGAGGGCGGCACGGTGACGGCGGGAAACGCGCCCGGCGTCAACGACGGCGCGGCCGCGCTCGTGGTCACCTCGGCCGAGAAGGCTCGGGCGCTCGGGCGCACGCCGATGGCCCGTATCGTCGCCCAGGCCGTCTCGGGCCTCGAGCCCTCGATGGTGATGATGACGCCCGTCCCCGCGGTCCGGAAGCTGCTCGAGAAGACCGGCTGGGACGTCTCGACGATCGACCTCGTGGAGCTGAACGAGGCTTTCGCGGTGCAGGCGGTGGCCGTCACGCGCGAGCTGGGCCTGGACGCCGCCAAGGTCAATGTCAATGGGGGCGCGGTGGCGCTCGGCCATCCCATCGGGGCCAGCGGTGCCCGCATCCTGACGACGCTCCTCTATGCGCTGCGCGACCGCGGAAAGCGCCGCGGGATCGCCACCCTGTGCCTCGGGGGCGGCAACGGGGTCGCTCTCGCCGTCGAGCTGATTGCTGATCGCTGACCGCTGACCGCTGCCATGGCCCTGGCCAGAATTGCCGTCCTCGGCGCCGGGACGATGGGCAACGGCATCGCCCAGGTGTTCGCCCAGCACGGCCATTCCGTCGTGCTGCGCGACCTCGACCGCGCCATCCTGGAGCGCGCGCGGGCGCAGATCGACAAGAGCCTGGCCAAGCTCGCCGAGAAGGGCAAGATCCCGCCCGGCGAGAAGGACACGGCGCTCGCGCGCATCACGCTCGCCACCGACGCCGGAGCCCTGGCCGATTGTGATCTCGTCGTGGAGGCGGTGGTCGAGAGCCTGGGCGTCAAGATCGCCGTGCTCCAGGAGGCCGACCGGATCACGCGCCCGGCCGCCATCCTCGCCTCCAACACGTCCTCCATCTCGATCACGAAGCTCGGGGCCGCCACGCGCCGGCCGGACAAGGTCATCGGCATGCACTTCATGAACCCGGTGCCGATCATGGCGCTCGTCGAGGTGATCCGCGGCCAGGCCACCTCCGACGAGACGACGCGCACCGTCATGGACCTCGCCCGCTCCCTCGACAAGACGCCGGTCGAAGTCAACGACTTCCCCGGCTTCGTCGCGAACCGTGTGCTGATGCCGATGATCAACGAGGCGATCTTCGCCGTGTACGAGGGAGTCGCCCGGCCCGAAGCGGTCGACGAGGTGATGAAGCTGGGGATGAACCACCCCATGGGGCCGCTGACGCTCGCCGACTTCATCGGCCTCGACGTGTGCCTGGCCATCCTCCAGGTGCTGCACGAGGGGCTGGGCGATCCCAAGTACCGGCCGTGCCCGCTGCTGAAGAGGATGGTGGACGCGGGCTGGCTCGGCCGCAAGACGGGCCGCGGTTTCTACGAGTACTAACGAGCAACAGCTGCGAGCGAAGCGCGATTCATTCGCGCACCCCCCAGCTCAAGGAAGCGCGGCCAGCTCCTTGTCCAAGGCGGCCAGCGTGCGCTTGAGCATCTCGCGGTAGGAATCGCTGCCGGCCGTATCGAGCCGCCGCTGCACGTCCACGCGGGCCAGCTCGAGGGTGCGGCGCCGGGCCGCGGGCGGCTCGGCGGTCTTGCGTTTGTCCTGGGCCGACTCCTGCTGATCGGCCACCGACTTGCTCTCGAAGCCTCGGGCCACGCTCAGCCCTCCCTCCGCCGCCATCGCCACCACCAGGTGGCCAGGAGGATGGGAAGGATGAAGAGGGTCTCCCAGGTCACCGCGAGGGCGTCGTGCCGGACGGTATGCCAGTCCAGTGTACGCCCGATGTCCAGGAACAACGTCAACGGGGAGTTGAAATAGCCGCCGGAGAAGGGCCACAGCAGGGGTATGCCGATGGGCGGGTTCGTGTCTTGGGCGGAGTAGTCGAGCAAGAGGTGGCTCCCCCACCCGGCTCCCGCGGCCAGGCCGAGACCGACGGCGCGCGGCCACCTGGCCAACCGGGCGAGCAGGGCGACGCCGGCCGCGGCGATCACGGCGCCACCGATGCTGTGGCTCGCGCCCTGGTGGTGGTTCCGGCCGTCGACGAGTCGAAGGAGGAAATCGAGGTCGGGCGCCAGCGCCGCTGCGACGGCCACCCCCGCGTGGCGTACGCTCGTCAGCTCCGCCCGGTCACGCGCGGTGAGCAGGTGGACGGTGAACCCGGCGAGGCCGTGACCTACTGGACTCGGCAACGAGAAACAGCTGCGAGCGGCGCGCGATTCACTCGCGCGGAGCGACCCCCCAGCTCAAAGACGCCGCTCGAAGATCTTGAAGTCGCTCTTCTCGGCCTCGACTATGTCGTCGAGCAGCGCATAGATGGCGGCGATCTTGCGGTCCTTGTGGAACTTGTCGTCGAAGGCGGTGAACTCCGCCTCGTCCTTGAACCGGAAGACCTCCATGAAGTAGTTCGGCCGGCTGCGGTCCTCGTATATCGTGCAGTCGGTGCCGCCGATGGCGGCGAGCAGCGGCTTCAGCTCGCGCATGAGGTCGAAGAACTCACCGCGGCGCCCCTCGCGGATCGAGTACGTGATCGCGAGGACCACGCCGGCCTCGGCGAAGTCCGGCATGACCAGCGGGCCCCGGGCCGCGGGACCGACCGGCTTGCGGCTGTCGCGCAGGGGTGGCATGGAACGCGCAGGCGCAACGAGCACCGGGCGAGAGGGCGCCACGTGCCGCAGAGGCATCGGCGACGGGATCGGTTCGGTGCGGGTGCGCGCCGATTTCGGCATCGCACCGGAATGAGTGCTGCGCGCGGGAGTCGTCGCGCGAACGGTGGACGACTTCCTCGACTTCGAACGAGGCGCTCCCGATCTCTTCCGGTCGGGACGGCGGCTGGCACGCGTCTTGGCGCGCGCCTTTTGCCGCGGCCGGCGGGAGGGACCGCCCGAGGACTTGCGGGCCGGCTTTTTCTGACGCCGTGACTTCACTCAACCCCCTTGGTCGGCCGCCCTCACCCCTTCTGGGTTTGGCTTCTCTGAGGCCGACTTGCCGAAAAGATTCTACCAAAACCCTTTCGGCTGACGCCAGGATTTTTTAGGGCCGCCAGATCCGTTGTGTCTGGCACGACACATACTAAATGTCGTGGAGAAAGGGCCTTAGAAGACTTGGCCGATGCCACCAGTCCAGGCATTTTTCCCGTCGCCAGAGACGCTTCGCCCATAATCGACCCGCAGAAGAAGTCCTCGAGACGCGAGCCGAAGGCCCAGACCCACGTCGTGCATGCTGCGCGACCCGCCCTGAACCGTCGCATCGAGCCGCGCGCCATCGTAGAAGGCCACCGCGCCGAGCTGGAAGCGCGCCGCGTCGACGACGCGCTGCCGCAGCTCCACGTTCCATAGATCGAGGTCCTTGCCGATCGCCGTACCGCCCAGGATGCCGCGGCGCCTGACGTAGTGAGCACGAAGCGGGTACTCCATCTCCGATGAAGCGCCCGGCGTGAACATTTCGTCGAGAGGTGTGTGGCGCCCGCCCCGACCCATGATCAGCTGAGCGGCGAGCGCCGAGCGGGCGATCGGCTTGCCATCGGGAAGCGCGATGAACCCGTGATACCGAAGCGCCACTCGACCCATCGGGTAAGAGAGATCGGAGCCGAGCGCGGACAGCGCCTGGAAGAATCGCGCGGACGCGTCGAACCGGTACCGGCGCCGGTCGACGAAGCGGTGGTCGAGGCCGAGCTGGTATCCGGAGATCCGGCCGTCCGGCGCGTCGGGACGGGCGACGCTGAACGTGCGGTCCCGGACGCGCCAGCCCACCTCGGCGACGGTCCCGGGGCCCACGACCCGCCGCAGGCTCACATCGCCACCCCGCGTTCGGAGCGTGAACGGCCCCCCGAGGTCATAGGACGGCCGCGCACGGAGTGCCTCGACGCGGAGGTTCACCGGAAGGCCGAAGGGACGGGGCCACTCGACGCTGCCCTTCAGGTGAGGCTGCGTCTTCTGCCACTTGTAATCCAGGCCGAGGTTGATCCCCTCGCCGGCGAGGTTGAAGTAGCGGAGGACCACCTTCTTGCGAATCGCGTAGACGGCGCTGCGGGTCCCGACCTCGACCAGGTCGCCGAACCCGTGCCGCTCGGCGAGATCGACCTCCAGGTCCATGTGGCCGAGCTGCCTGGGCACCGGCCGCAGCTCGATCCGGTTGAAGATGCCGAGCTCCTCCAGCCGAAGGCGCGTCTCGCGGTACGCGCCGAGGTCGAGGACGCCTTCCGGGGCCAGCTTCAGCTCCCGGCGCACCACGTCGTCCCGCGTGTGAATCAGGCCCTTGATCGCCACCTGGTCGAGCCGCGGCTGCCCCAGCCGGTTCCATTCCTTGAGCGCGTCCTCGGTGCGGCCGGCAAGGTGGAGCGAAGCGGCCAGCATCTCCCGGGCATACGGGTCGGGCTGGTAGACGAGCGCGGAGGCGAAGCCGGCCGCCGCATCCTCGTATCTCTTCTCCAGGAAGCGCAGCCCGGCCAGCTCCACCCGCGCCTCGGGGCGGGAAGGAGCGGCGGCGATCGCCCGATGCAGCGCGTCTTCGGCTTCGACATAGCTGCCGTTGCGGCCGGCGGCAACGCCGCGGGCCACGAGCTCTTCGTAGGTGGGCGGGGCGGGGGCGGCCTTGTCGCGCGCCACGAACAGCGTCCAGTAGCCGGCGCCGGCCCACCGCTTCTCGAACGCGCCGGTCTTGACCGCGCGCGACGCTCCCTCGGCGGGGTTGTGGACGACGACCGCGCCGCGCCCGACGTCGAAGCCCACGACCACCACGTCGTGGTAACGGCCGCGGCCCATGTCCCACGCCACGATCAGCGGCCGTCCCTTGCCGACGAACTCCCGAAGGTTCGCCATGTCGCCGCGGTAGGCCACCGCCTCCATGCCGCGGCCACGGGCGAACGCGGCCAGCCGGGAGCCGGCGATGCCGTGCAGCTCGGGCGTGAGCAGCGTGCGCGCCACGTCGTCATGGGTGGCCTCATCGCCCCAGTAGCGCAGTACCATGGCCAGGGCGGCGGGCCCGCAGGTGTCCTTCCGCTGGGCGACGAAAGGCACTTCCAGGCTGGACGCGGCGAGGACGGCAACGAGGGGAAGAATCATGTCCCGGAATTTTCGCTCTATTCTTGACCCCCCACCCTATCCCTCCCCACGTAGGGGGAGGGCAAGGCCGGTGCAGTCGTTGCCCCGCGTTCTTTTTTCCGTGTGGACCCGGCCTGGCCGCACCGACGGATAAGATCCGCCTGTCGTGGCCGGGGTCGTAGGGACGGCCGGCCTCAGAGAGGTGCATATGCCTGTAGAAGACCGAAACGAGCGGGCCCGGGCGATCGAGGCCGCCCTGGCGCAGATCGACAAGCAGTTCGGCAAGGGCTCGATCATGCGCCTGGGAAGCCGCGAGAAGGTGGACGTGCCCGCGATCCCGACGGGTTCGCTCTCCCTCGACGCCGCCCTCGGCGTGGGCGGGATGCCGCGCGGGCGCGTGGTGGAGATCTTCGGCCCGGAGTCCTCGGGCAAGACCACCCTCGCCCTCCACGTCATCGCCGAGGCCCAGCGCCGGGGCGGCATGGCCGCCTTCATCGACGCCGAGCACGCCCTCGACGCCACCTACGCGGGCAAGCTGGGCGTCGACATCGACAACCTGCTCGTCTCCCAGCCCGACAGCGGCGAGCAGGCGCTGGAGATCGCCGAGGTCCTCATCCGCTCGGGCGCGGTCGACGTGCTGGTCGTGGACTCGGTGGCCGCCCTCGTCCCGCGCTCCGAGCTCGAAGGAGAGATGGGCGACGCCCAGATGGGCCTGCAGGCCCGCCTGATGAGCCAGGCCCTGCGCAAGCTCACCTCCATCGTGGCCAAGAGCAAGACGTGCCTGATCTTCATCAACCAGCTCCGCGAGAAGATCGGCGTCATGTTCGGCAACCCGGAGACCACCACCGGCGGACGCGCGCTCAAGTTCTACTCGTCCATCCGCGTCGACATCCGCCGTATCGCCTCTCTGAAGGAGGGCGACGTCGTCATCGGCAGCCGGGCCAAGGTCAAGGTCGTGAAGAACAAGGTCGCCGCCCCGTTCCGGGAAGCGGAGTTCGACATCCTGTACGGGGAGGGCATCAGCAAGGAGGGCGACCTGCTCGACCTCGGCGTCGACCACAAGGTCATCGAGAAGTCGGGGGCGTGGTACACCTTCGACGGCGAGCGCATGGGCCAGGGACGGGAGAACGCTCGCCAGTTCCTCAAGGACAACCACGACATCCGCGCCGAGGTCGACTCCCGCCTGCGCAAGGGCATGGGCCTGCCGGCGATAGAGCACCGCGTGGAGCCCAAGCAGGAGAAGGCCGACGTGGTGCAGATGCCGGAGAAGAAGAAGGCGTAGCCTTCTCGATCCGGCGACGAAGTGATGACGCCGGCCGGGACTGTGGAGCTGCGGGCCGATGAGCGGCTCGCCCTAGGCGCGGTGGCTATTCGTAGGGGATGTCGACGCTGAAGGTCGCCGTCTCGTACGCCTCGCGGTCCTTGATCACCTGCGCGAAGGGCAGCATCCGGATCGCGTCGTAGTCGTCCGGGCACCACTTCTCGCACGCCATGCAGCCGATGCAGGTGTCGTAGTTGACCGAGCAGACGTGCAGCGTCGAGGCCTGCGGATCCGGCACGAGCGTGATGCAGTCGGGCACGGGGCACACGGCGATGCAGTACTCGCATCCGCGGCCGAAGCACTTGACGGGATCGATGACGGCGAGCAGCTTCGGGTCGCGCTTGCGAACGCTGGTCGCCTGCGGCTGCGGCACCGGCAGCTTGTCGTAGTCCTTCGGCAGCTTCCCCGGCGGCGGTGCAGGCATCGCTCTCGTGTCCTCCTCGGGCCAGCCGGCCCGTTAGCAGTATATGCGGTAGACCCGGCCAGCGCGAAAGACCGGTGTGAGCCAGGCATCTTCCCCGCTATTCGATTAGCGTGTACTGTCTAAGCGTGCCGGGCTTCAAGCAGCCGCCCAAGCCGGTGCCCATCACGCCGACCCTCATGGGAGCCGAGCGGATCGCGTGCGGAGAGCGCTGCGAGTTCGAGGTCTCGGGCACGGACGGCACGCGCGAAGGGATCATCTGGAACCTCAGCGTGGCCGGGCTCTACCTCGTCCTGCAGACCGACATCCCCGAGGTCGACACTTCGCTCCGCGTCCGTCTGTGGCTCCCCGGAGACCCGCGGCCGCTGCTCGCCGAGGTGCGGGTCGTCTGGTGCAATCCGCCCTCGTGCTTCAGCGGTTGCGGCGCCAACGCGCCGCGGTTTCCTCCGGGCTGCGGGCTCAAGTTCGTCGACATCCCCGCCGCCGATCTCGCCCGCATCCAGTCGCGCGTCGAGAGCGTGCACCCGAACCGCGCCGGACCCGAGAGCGACCCGCAGCGTTGACGGCCCTTCGGGCCTCGTGGTTGAATTGGGGTTTGCCACGGGCCTGGTAGCTCAGTTGGTAGAGCAGCGGACTGAAAATCCGCGTGTCGGCGGTTCAACTCCGTCCCAGGCCACCAACCCTTCAACAAGTTAGCGATGCGACGGTGCGGCCATTGGAGGGGTCCAAAGCCTCTCACGGCTGACTTCCGCGACCAAGGCCGCGGATTCAACGTCCTATCGGTTATCGGTCGTAACACTATTGCGTGATCCAATCTTTACGCATGTCGTAGAGCGGCGTAGCATCGAATCCCGCGGCGCGGAGATCGGAGGCAACGATGTTTGGAGAATTCCGGCGGACGGCGTTGCTGACCCCAGGATTCTTGTTATTGGTTGGTGCCCTCGGTGCCGAGAATCCTGCCTCGACGTCTCAGGCTCACAGCCGAAGCCTCGCGCTGCAAGGGCGGGTCAGCCGGCCAGCGTTCAGCCCGGATGGCAAGTTGATCGCCACGGTCGGGACCGAGGGCGCGGTCAAGCTGTGGGATGTCGCTACTGCCGAACCTGCGGGGCCTCCCCTCGAATTGGGGCATGAGGTGACGACGGGTGCATGGCATGGTGATACCCGAGGCCAGCTTCTATTCAGTCCGGATGGAAGGAGCCTGGCCTGGTGGTTCCAAGACAAGGTCGTCGTCTGGGACGTGGTCACCAGGCAGGTCATTGGTCGCCCGGTCGGTGCGGGGGGGCGACTCTTGAAGGGCATCGCCCCCCGGTCCGTCATCGGCTTCAGCCCGGACAGCGAAGTTCTCCTCTTGGAGACCAGAGATGGATTCGTCTTCTGGAGCATCGCTAAGCGGGGGCCGACGGGGCCGCCACTGCAAGGTGTGGAGCTCGGCATCCCGTCGCCACTGCGAGACCTGCAGGGCGGCATCCGGTTCAGCCCAGACGGCCGGCTCGCTGCCGTGCCCATCAAAGACGGGGTCACCCTATGGGACCCCGCCAAAGGAGAGGCGACCGGATCGCCGCTGAAGGTTCCAGACTCCCTGAAGGGACGGGAAGTGCGTCTGGTCTTCAGCCCGGATGGCAGCTTCCTGGCCGTGGTCCTTTGGAACAAAGTGATCTTGTGGGATGTGGCGAAGGGGGAGGTGGCCGGTCTCCTGGAACGCAGCGGCGGGGGAACCAGCAAGTTCTTCTGGGGTGCGGAGAGCGACGTCGCGTTTGGCCCTGATGGCCGAATTCTCGCTTGGCTGAGCAACGACGGACATGAGTCAGACTCCGGACAGATCCTGCTGTGGGATTTGGCCAAACGGAGACCGGTCGCTCCACCTCTCGATACACACCGCACCGCCGCGACCGTGGAGTTCAGCCCAGACAGCAAGATTATGGCCTCACAAGGCAATGACCATACCGTCATGCTTTGGGACCCCTCGTCCGGACGTGCCATTGAAGATCGCCTCCTGATCGGCGGCAAGAAGGGTTTCCGCGAAGGCGTAGGAAAGCCGAGGTTCAGTGCGAATGGCGAGATCCTGGTAGTCGGTGCCGGCAGCTTTCTCGAGCTCTGGGACGTCGTCAGCCGGCCCCCGGAGCTCCTGAGACGATTCGACCATTTGTGGAGGAGTCGCGGCGTCAGCCCCGACGGCAAGACGCTCGCACTCCAGCAAGAGGATCACCTCGCCCTGTGGGACCTGTCGAGCCGGCAGGTGCTTGATAAACCGGTGATCGTGCCCGGTTTCGACGGCGACACGATTGCATTCAGTCCGGACGGCTCTACGCTTGCGAGCTACAAGGACGCGAAGGTGGGAACGGCGATAGTTCTCTGGGACGTCGCTACTGTCGTCTCCCGCGCTCGAGGCCGAGAGTGAGACTGGCGCGCGACGCGCCTAACGCTCCGATCCTTCGGGCGGTGACGTGTTCCTTCGACACTGACAATTAGGCTCGGAGCGGGCGCTCCCGAGTACTCTGGCGCTCTTGAGCGGTCAGATCTGCGGTCGCCGCGCTTACGACCGACGACCCCCGCCGTCTAATTCCCCCTGGATGGCATCGGGGGTTCGCCAAACGGTCGGGTTGGCGTGTCATCAGCGTGTCATCAGCTGTGGATCAGCCTGGAAGAGCGGCCAGAAGGACAGCGATATGTTCTATCCTAGGTGACCGCTAACGACGGTCGGTAGAATGACTTGGCGGAGAGGGGGGGATTCGAACCCCCGGTGGTTGTTCGGGCCGGCGGCGAGGTATCTCTCCTCGGTGATGCCCATTGCCAGGTCGAAGCTCGACAGGGCGAGCGCCAGTTCGTACCGGGTCTGCTCGAGCACCAGCTCCGCGTTCGCGACCTCTTCCTCCATCTGTAGCAGTCGGAATGAGTCGATCAGCCCTAGCTGCAGCTGCTTCTGCCCCGCCTCGTACTGCTCCTTCGCATACGTGAAGCTGAGGCGGGCCTGCTTTCATTGACTTGATCAACCGCTCGTGGGCTGGGTACAAGGCCGCCGGTGGCATCTCCCTCGAGGAGCTGAAGCGCAAGTACGGCCTCAAGCGGACGTCCCCGCCTAGGCGCGGCCGCACCCTGCGGTAGAGAAGTAGTCTCTCTCGGCCAGTGCTCCTCGCCGCTGGCGCCCTCGCCTGCTCCCTGGCCGCCGCTCTCGCGCTCGTGGTGCGAGCGGGCGATCCTTGCCGGGCGGCTTTCGCGCCTGCGAGCGAGATTCACGCAGCCGTCTACGCGCGCCGGTCGAAGGAGCAGCACGCGGCCGAGGAGTTCAAGTCGGTCGGCTTTCACGCCTGCGAGCCCCTCAGCGGGTCGGTGGGCCCACGTTTCGCGGCTCGCCTCTCTCTTCAGCTTTGTTGGCGTGGGGTTTCTCCTGGCCTTGGTGCGGCCGCGCCGTCCGAGCCCGCTGATAGGCGCGGCGGGGGGTACGCGAGAGGCGAAACCCGTCGGGTGGAGGCCGCCTCATGAGCGGCTGGCCGGGTCAGCGGCGGGGTGTGATTCCCCCGCCCTCTACCCTTGCGACCGCTCCTGCCTGACCCGTGGCCCGCGCGAGTAAGACGGCTTGGCGGTCGGTTCGCCCAACCGGATCACCGCCAGGGTCGCCGGTCCGCTGACCTTGACGGAGCGGCGCTCGTGCGGACCCGTGTTGACGCCGGCCGGTCCCAAGCTCTTCTCCCGGCCGTACACGGGGCACGTGTTCGTTGGTTCGCGCCGGTCTCTCCCGCCGGCAGTTGGGATGGCGTGGAGATCTGTGCGCGGGTGTACCGGCCGCGTCGGGCGCGGGAGTCCCCGCTCTTCCGGCTGGTCGAGCAGCACCTCG
>Ga0207646_10004438_pt1 | contig 15223 bp, 12 predicted proteins | sample KBSK5502metaG_FD_184343 | JGI IMG/M metagenome (GOLD analysis project Ga0207646, IMG submission 184343) | Corn, switchgrass and miscanthus rhizosphere microbial communities from Kellogg Biological Station, Michigan, USA - KBS K5-50-2 metaG... | ecosystem: Host-associated > Plants > Roots >... | reverse complement strand
CTTCGCTTAAGTCGGCTTCTCTCAGATGGGCTCCGCTCAGTTCGGCTCCGCTCAGGTTTGCTCCGCTCAGCTCGGCTCCACTTAAGTTGGCTTCTCTCAGATAGGCTTCTCTCAGGTCGGTTCCGACCAGGTCCGCCCCGCTCAGATTGGCTCCGCTCAGCTCGGCTTCGTTCAGGGAGGCTACGATCAGGTCCGCTCCGCTCAGATTAGCTCTGCTCAAGTCGGCTCGGCTGAGAGAGGCCCGGCTGAGAGAGGCCTGGCTGAGAGAGGCTTCTCTCAGGTCGGCTCCGCTCAGCTCGGCTCCGCTCAGAGAGGCTTCTCTCAGGTCCGCTCCGCTCAGGTTGGCTGCACCCAGGTCAGCTGCGCCCAGGTTAGCTCCTACCAGATTGGCTCCGCTCAGTTCGGCTCCATCCAAATTAATGAAACTATTACCCTTGACTATAAGATCAGACTCATACAAGAATTGTAGTACGCTTCTTTTACGCTCCGAGTCTAAGCGATGAAGCACCGTTAGCGTATGTACACGGCCTATTTTGCGTACCTCATCTTCTGGTTTCGACTCGCGCAAGTGCTCCTCAAGGAGGAGTTCTGACATTTTGTCGATGTATGATTGTAATGCGGTTTCACGTTGATTGTCCTTATTCACTGCATCACTTACCTGAACGTGCTTTGTAGTGAACCAGGCTGTTCCTAGACCTATCACAACCGGAATAGCAAGTATTCCAAGCAGTTGTAACCAGTCCCAAAGGGTTTTTGCCGGTTGGTATTGTTGCGCTTGTAGGCCAATGCGCTCATTGAAACCTGTCCAATCCCAATCAAACCAGTACCCCAAAAAAATCAGCACAAACACCCCTATGAGCACAATAAATACAATGACTATGAGATGTTTTCTTGCCGTCTGCAGCCATGAGCGGAGCTTTGCTACCATTGCATAACCTCTATCATAGCAGGGACACATTCAAGTTGGGAAGACGATAACTTACTTTGCCTGAGTATATCATACGCATTTGCGAACCGAAATGCAATTTTGTCCCGACTTCTTTGGAGTTTAGACTAATTTCGCATCGTGCGGCTTCCCATTTTGCTTCGCAAGAATTTAGTCTAAACTCCAATTTTAAAGTACGCTCTATAAGCTAGACTTATAGCCGTTTTTCTACTAAAATGTGCCTGGCGAGTATTCTATCGGTCAGACCCAGGGGGTGAGCGCAACTTTTATTCGTGAATTGATGCGCAAAGCGGCCCTCTTCGCAGCAGATGAGAGCCATGAAAGCGTGGATATCGTCGTTGAGGACCGCCATGTCGAGGAAGCATTGAAAGAATTAATGTTTGAAGGTGGTGAGCTAAATGGTGCATGCGGGAAATGCGTGGGTGAGAACCAGAGCCGATAAAGAAGTTTAACAAGCACCAGCGGTAATACCCCGTAGGCGCACAATGTATTGGCGCAGCGCCGATTTATCGGCCAATGGCCCGTCGATGTGCTCCCCAGGCCGATAAATCGGCGGTGTGCGCGATAAATCGGCACCTACGGATGGCCGGTGTTGGTCGTGAAAGTTCATCATCGGCAGTGTGCACGATACATCGGCACCTACGGCTTTCCCAGGAATGAGCGAATGCACCACTAAAATGCTCTGCTCGGTGCGAGCAGCCGCTTCGTCAGCTCACCACTCAAGTCACTGCTGCCTGGCAACCTGGTCGCCAGTATAGCCTATCGAGCGAGCGAAAGCTTCGAAGAGACGGCGCTGCTCTTCATTCAAATGCGGGGGCAGCACTACCTGCACCTCGGCGTAGAGGTCTCCGCGCTGGTCAGGGTGTCCCAGTTGAGGCATGCCCTTTCCACGTAAGCGGAACGACCTACCATTGGCGGTTTCCGGTGGAATGCGCAGCATGAGCCCACGACCGTCAGGTGTGGCAACACGTTCTTCACCGCCGAGCATTGCGATTGCCAGGGGAACCTCTACAGTCGTATATAAGGTGGTACCCCCTCGCCGAAAGCGAGCGTCTGGTAAGATATGAATACGTAGGTAGAGGTCTCCACGCTCGGCTTGGCCTTGACCACCCTGACCGGCAATACGTACGCGCGAACCTTCGTCTACGCCGGCAGGAATCTTCACTTCCAGGCGGCGAGTACTACCATCTGGCTCAGTCAATTCGAAGACGCGCGTTGCTCCTTGATAAGCCTCCGCGAGGGTCACATCCACTGGCGACTCAATATCTTGTCCACGAGTCGCACGAGGGGCGGTCCGCCTTGTCGTTCGCGTTCCCCCTCCCCTCGGGCCGGAGAACTCTGAACCAAAGAAGGACTCAAAAAAGTCAGAGAATGGTGATTGCCCCCCAAAGAGATCGTCGAAGTCTTCCTCGTTCATGGTACGATACGTGTAGCGTCCACCGCCATCGCCCCCTATTGGACCGGAGGCACCAGGCATGCTTCCATATTGCTCGTAGTAGCTGCTCAGCTCGTCATACTTCCTGCGCTTCTCGGGATCAGAAAGCACCTCGTTAGCCTCGTTGATCTCCTTAAATTTTTCTTCAGCGTCCTTGTCACCTGGATTGACATCAGGATGGTATTGACGTGCAAGCTTACGATAGGCCGAGCGAATCTCTTTCTCGGTCGCGTTCTTGCTCACGCCTAATATCTTGTAATAGTCTTTATAATCAACAGCCATGAGTTCTTCTCCCAAAGAAAGTCTATAGGAAATTTGTAAAATAAGGGCGACCGCGAGGGTCGCCCCTGGATTGTATATTTATACTTCGCGATATTCGCCTTCAACGGTACCGGAATCGCTGCCCGGCGTAGAGCCGCCTTGCGTTCCATCAGGGCCCGCTGCTCCAGCTCCAGCCTGACCGTAGACATCCTGGCCGATACGCTGCATAGCTCGCTCCAGGTCATCCGCGGCGCTGCGCATGCGGTTGACATCGTTACTGGACAGTGCATCCCGCACCGCCTTTACCTTGTCCTCAACCTCGCTGCGCACGCTGGCTGAGACTTTGTCACCGACATCTCTCAGTGTGCGTTCGGCCTGGTATGCCAGGCTATCAGCGCGGTTGCGCAATTCGATCTCTTCCTTGCGCTGGCGGTCTTCCTGCGCGTGCATTTCAGCATCGCGTACCATCCGGTCTATCTCCTGCTGGGACAGGCCGCTGGAGGCAGTAATGGTGATCTTCTGCTCGCGTCCCGTGGCCTTATCACGGGCAGAGACATTGAGAATACCATTAGCATCAATGTCGAAGGTTACCTCAATCTGAGGAATACCTCGCGGGGCCGGAGCAATCCCTTCGAGCCGGAAGTGACCCAGGCTCTTGTTATCGCGGGCCAGTTCGCGTTCGCCTTGCAGCACGTGGATATCAACCGCGGGCTGGTTATCTTCAGCCGTGCTAAAGACCTCGCTCTTGCGTGATGGAATAGTCGTGTTGCGCTCAATCAACCTGGTCATCACGCCGCCCATCGTCTCGACGCCCAGGGAGAGCGGAGTAACGTCGAGGAGGAGCACATCTTTGACGTCTCCCTTGAGCACACCCGCCTGGATTGCAGCGCCGACTGCCACCACTTCGTCAGGGTTGACACCCTTGTGCGGCTCTTTGCCGAAAATCTTGCGCACAAGATCGATCACAGCAGGCATGCGAGTCTGTCCACCAACCAGCACTACCTCATTGACATCAGATGCCCGGATACCAGCATCCTCAAGCGCCTTCATCACGGGGCCGCGCGTGTGCTCGATCAGTTCAGCAACCAGTTGCTCGAGCTTTGACCGCGTCAGGGTCATCACCAGGTGTTTTGGACCACTCGCATCGGCGGTAATAAAAGGCAGATTGATTTCTGTCTGCAGCGACGAGGAGAGTTCGATCTTCGCTCGCTCTGCCGCTTCCTTCAGGCGCTGTAGCGCCATACGATCGTTGCGCAGGTCGATGCCCTGCTCCTTACGGAATTCATCAGCAAGCCAGTCGATAACGCGCTGGTCGAAATCATCGCCACCCAGGTGTGTATCACCATTGGTTGACTTCACCTCAAAGACGCCCTCACCTAACTGCAAGATAGAGATGTCAAAGGTACCACCACCCAGGTCGTAGACGGCGATCGTTTCATCCTTCTTCTTATCCAGGCCATAGGCCAGCGAAGCAGCGGTTGGCTCGTTTATAATCCGCAGAACATCCAACCCGGCAATCTTGCCTGCATCTTTGGTCGCCTGGCGCTGGGTATCATTAAAGTAGGCGGGAACGGTAATCACCGCCTGGGTAATCCGCTCGCCCAATTTGGCTTCTGCATCGGTCTTCAACTTTTGCAGGATCATCGCCGAGATTTCGGGCGGACTATATTCACGTCCTCCCATGCTTACTCGCACATCGCCATTGGCGGCACGTGTGATCTTGTAGGGCACGCTCTTCAACGTGCGCTGAACCTCGGGATCATCGTATTTGCGGCCCATCAGGCGTTTAATCGAATAAATGGTATTTTCGGGGTTGGTGACCGCCTGTCGTTTGGCAACCTGGCCTACTAGCCGCTCGCCGCTCTTGGTCACCGCAACAACCGAGGGGGTTAATCTTGATCCTTCGCTATTGTCGAGCACAGTAGGTTCGCCGGCTTCCATAACCGCGACTACCGAGTTCGTCGTTCCAAGATCAATGCCAATTACTTTGGCCATATTTTCATAGCCTCCTTTATCACGTATACCAGGTACCACCAGTGACCCAACATTCCTGCCTCATATCCGCCTCGCTGTGGTAACCCATGCATACATTTTACAAATTTTGTCAGACAATCTAACATTTTCTGGAAGTAATAACAAGGAGATTCCTGATACTATTCCCTTGCTGAATAGTCTAAACGGAACCTGCCACCATTACCTGGGCAGGTCGAATAATACGCTCTCCCAATGCATAACCGGGCCGCGTTACTTGCAGAATAGTTCCCTCGCGAGCACCTGGCTGCGCCTGCATCGCCAGCGCCTCGTGCCAGCGAGGATCAAATTGTTCGCCCGGTCTTCCGACTTGCCGCACACCCAACTGTTCCAGCGCACTCATCAGACGCCTGGCAACAAGCATGATACCCTGGACCCAGGGCTGATCGGCAAGTTCCGGAGGCGTTGATTGGAGCGCCCGCCCAAGATCATCGAGCACAGGCATGATCTGGTCTAATAGAGCAATCTGTGCCGCAATGCGCTCTTCATCCTGCTCCTGATCCGTTCGTCGTTTGTAATTGATGAAGTCTGCCTGAGTGCGGCGCAGCAGGTCGAGGTACTCCTCGCTTTTCCGTTGCTCTGCTTCAAGCTGCTGCGTCAGCTGAACAACTTGATTAGCCCGTTCACCTGCTAGCCCGGTTTGCTCGGCTTCCGAAGTTTTCCCTGGGTTTACTATGTCTAGCTCTTGTCCATCATATCGCATAACATTTGTCCTTTTCCATAATCTCACAGCCAATCTTGCTGTGGCTACCCCTCCATATATAACCCTCCTGGTTATGCAAAATATTCCTGGATTTACTCCAAATCATTTGACATATGCTGTCAAATGACATAACTTTTTATAACACATCCTTAGCATTATCGGGAATAGGGAATTGGTAACTATTCAGGTCTCCTTTCTCTTGCGCCGCCTGCGGCGGCGGGGTGAGGGAGAAAGGCGGGGGCACCCCGCACCCCGTCAAGGAGCCTTGCAGGCCCCTTGGAACTCCCTGCTGACTAGTTACGGGAATTGTTTAAGGGGAGAAGCCGGGTTGGGCAGCATACATTATTAATGTGTATCCTCTGGGTGTAATTCCTTTAAATAACGTTCCTGGGCCGCTTGACGCTCCATTTCCAGCCTGGATTTCTCTTCCTCAGCAAGATGCTGGGCTGCTTGCGCTTCCTGGACCTGTTGTTGCAGGATTGTTACGTGCTTGCGAATCTGGATGATATAACGGATACCTACCACATTCACTCCCTGTTCAGAAAGCTCGACAATCTCTTCGAGTATCGCTACATCCTGGTCGGAGTACAAACGATTCTTACCTGCCTGGCGTGCGGGCGCGAGCAATCCAGCTTCCTCATAGCGCCGCAATACTTGCGGTGGTAAGCCCAGGAGTTGAGAGACAACACCGATTGTATATTTAGGCAAGCTTGCATTATTTTCGCTCGTCTTATAAGCAGGTGATCTTTGTCGTCGCTTCACGCATGATTTTCCTTTCGCTTACCCTATACAACAAGCGCGCTTGATTATTGTACGAGCATAGTGGGACTTTGTCTACAGGATACGCCATCTTACAAATTTTGTCAAGTGACAGGATAGTAGTAGAGGATATCATGTAAAATTTTGGTAAAAGTAAGTATACATTATTGGAGGGTAAGTTGTAAATTTTGAGATTAAGCTGTCGATTTTTTGGGAATTACGCTGTTGATTTCGCCTCTTTGACAGAGCGAGAGATCCCAAGCGCGGCGCAGATTTCCGAGATGGCCTTGATCAGCAGAATAGTTCCCCAAAAATCAACAATCTAATCCCAACATTTACATGATATCGGTACGTCAAAAAGGAGAAATCAACAGAATAATTCCCCAAAAACCAACAGTTTAATCTCAAAATTTACACCACAGAAAGCAGCAATTTTCGTCTGTGCTGTGTCAACCATAGCCTTTGTTGGTCTAGCAGTGCCAAAGTATTGCAGAAGCACTTCCTCTGGTAACGCGATAGCGGCACCAGCCTCTGAGTGTGAAGCAATGTGATCAATATCAAGAATGGAATGCGTTCCATCCGGTCCGTTGCGTTCGAGAACCTCATCGATCGTTTGTGGTGCTGGCGGGAGTTCGGCGCTGATGTGTTTTCGTTCTAGGACGTGAGCAAAAGCTTCTACCAGCTGTTGGCCTGGTTGGCTCCACGCTTGTGGTTCTACCTCATCGAGCTCCTTAAACACCTCCTCTGGAACTTCGTTAGAAAGCCAGTACTGCTGATAATCTCCTGCTTCAAAGACCCTTTGGCGTAGCTCCTGCAAGGCCTGCGCAATATCTTCCTGGTAGGGGGTAAAATAGGACCAGCCTGATGAGCCCATCTTGGCCTCCTTTGTGTAATGGAGAAAATGCGTTACCGTCAAAGTGACGCCTCTCCTTGTCTAAAGATAGCACTATCACGATGACAACAACGTAAAGAGCAGTCTCTCACTCCCACGGGTTGCGCAACGAGATAAAAGCAAGGAAGCAAAGAACAAACCAGAGCATCAAGTCATTCCAGGAAAAAGAGACGAAGAGAAGATCGCTCACATGTTCAACGTTCGCATCCAGCTTGTGCCTTCCATTTGTTGGTCCAGTGGCGCGCAGGAGTCAGTTCCTGTGGTATGTGTCGGTATCGGTGTGCCAGATCGTGCTGGATGACGGTCCCCGCCCAGGCATAGAAGAGGGACATCTCTTTCAGGCGTCCGCCCGCGCGTTGATACCCGATGCGCCAAGCCAGCTCAAAGATGCGCAAGCCAAGCCACTGAAGAAGAGGCTTGCGGGCCCCGGGATCGACGCGCAGGATAGAGACCGTGCGCGCGGCATCAGCCCGTGGGTCGCCTGCATGCGCGTTCGTCCAATCCACAATCCCTGTGATCTGCTTGCCATCGGTCAGCACGTTGCACGGGTGATAGTCGAGATGCAGCAAAGCCACCTCGTCGAGCCGCAGGTGCTGCAAGCGATCTTGTAATGGCTGTTCGCCTTCGCATTTCCAGGCCATCCATGCCTCTGGCTGTTGACGGAGCAGATCAGGAGCGGGTATCGCATGGATCGCCGCCTGCATGCGGCCAAATACGATCCCTAGCGACCACAGTCGCCATGGTCGCGCCCGCAGCTCGTCTTCGACCGTGCGTCCGGCTAGCCAGGTGAGAAGCAGCACCGGGCGATCCTGGTAGACACCTGCTTTCTGCACCTCTGGCACAGGCAGACCCGCAGCCCGCGCGGCGGCCATCACTCTCCGTTCGTACTCGCAATCCTCCTGCGCCCCTGCTGGAAACACGCGCAGAGCAGAGGTCTGGCCCTCGTGCTCAACCTTCCACATGGCCATGTCAAACCCACCCTGCACCGGCGTGACAGTGGGCATCCCGTTGATCCCAAGCGTAGAGAGAATTTCCAGGGGTGCTAGCTCAGATTGCGTCATGCGCGGCTCCTTCCTGAGAAAAATGACCCAGTTGATTCAGACAAACCACTCTCCGTTTCCCTCTGCAGAGAAGATACCACGGAAGAGGAAACAGGTTCAAGCACGGAGCGAGAAGCGGGATGAAGATACATAGCTCTCCATAAGGAAGTGTGTCGTCCAGGAGCGATCGCTACCGCTGGTCAACCCTCGAAAGCAGGGAAACAACGTCGGATACAGAAGATCTTTCCGATGGGGCCGACCAGAGGACCACTTCTCCAGCTTGCACAAGAGGAGTCGCTCCCCACTCTCAAGCGTGGATCGCAAAGGAAAAGAAAAGCGGAGCCTTTCTCTTCTTGCGTTGGTTTCGATTGGTTCTCGGTGCATCCCTTGAGCAAGCTACACCGGGAGATTGACCAGCAGTATCGAGATCGGGAAAGAACCATCGAACGGGAGTGTTCGCCTGACTCAGGCAGCAGTCACCAGACCGAAGCTAAAAGACTGGGCAAAACTGGCAGGGAGCCCATGGATTGTGACCTCAAGTGGAGGGGCTGTAACTGAACGTGCATTACGAGCCAGGCGCTCATCCCAACTAAGACGCCAATGGGCGCGTTGCGTTCTGGTCAGAACGGTCTTTCCTTCTGTCTGAGCTTTCTCCTCCATTTGAGCTGTACCCGTCGTTAAAGTGACCGTTTGAGTGCGTACTCCTTTCAACCATCTCCTCCGGATCTGGCAGCGCTCCCAATCTCCCCAAAGCACAGTATGAGGAGCCGATGTGGGTGAGAGTCTCGCTGGTGCAGGCGGAGACTTACCTGATACTGATGAACTGGAAGAGACAGGCCAGAACACTGCGCTGACCCGCCGTGCTTTGATGGTTGTTCCAGATTCTTGACAGTGTTCGCGCAATGGACATGAGCGGCAATGGCCAATCCGCGCCGCATACAGCACCCGCAAAGAGCCATTACGCTCCAGTCGGCGCGGCTGCCGCATACAAGGGATGGCTTGCTGGACAGCGCAGCGTTCCATCTGGCTGAAGAGCAAAAGCAGAACCGGGAAATCCTCCGGTAAACGACGGGCGCGCCCATTGAGGTGGTCCATAGACCGCGGATGCAGATGATGGCTCGATGGGAACTGGTGGCTCAATGGCAGGTGGATGTTCGATGGGAGAAGCAGGGTTTCAGCCAAATGCAGAGGAGGGTGCATGTAGACTGCAAGAGCAGCTTGTGGTAGACTGACGGAAGAACACGGAAGACCAACGTCCTGGAGGAGGCGAGGATCTCTGATGGAAGAAAGCAAGCTGTATACGGCGCGAGTACAAGTGGTTGAGGCCATGGAGCAAGGACTCCCCTGGCACGAGGCAGCCAAGCAAGCTGGGCTCCAGATCAGTCAATCAACAGCCTATCGGCTGCGCCAGCGGATGCGCCAAGGCGGGAAGCAGGCGCTGCAGGAAGGGAGGCATGGACATCCAGCGAAAGTGCGAGGCGAAGTGCGCGAGTTTCTGGAAGAGACGTGCCGACAGACTCCTCACACGCCAAGCCACAAGATTCAGGAGCAGCTTGCCGAGCGGTTTGCCCTCCCCATCAGTGTCAGCCAACTCAATCGGGTGCGTGCCGCCTTGGGCATCAGCAATCCGCCCCAATCTGCGAAAAAAAAGTGAGCAGTTCTAGCAAAGAGCAGGAGGGGGCAGGAGCCTTGTTGTTACTGGTTGCTGCTCACGAAACCGACCTGCTTTCCCAGTTGGAAGGAGCCTTGCCGATGAAGCAGCAGCATGCAACCGTCCAAGAGCCTGCGCCGCAGCAGCTCTTCCAACCGCAGTTGAAGCTCTTGCTCACCCTCTTGTTCCTCAATGCGGTTGGACTTCACCGACCATGGGACTTACGCGACTACACGGGAAGCGAACTTGCGTTGCTGACGGGACGACCGCAGCCCTACAGTTATCGTCACGTCGAACGCTTTCTGAGGAGATTGGCTAGCGCCAATGCTGATGAAGCATTCACCGCAGCATTGGCACGGTGGACGAGCACGTTATGGCAGGTGAAAGCAAGGAGTCAAGGAGCCACATTGCCTCATGTGTACGTGGATGGACATCGCAAAGCCGTCTACACCGACACCTTGATTCCCCGAGGACTCATCGGGAACTCAGGCAAAATTCTGGGCTGTCGTGCATTGACACTGTTGCATGACGACCAGGGGCATCCACTGCTTGCTAGCACGCATCGCGGTGATCTGCATCTGACCAACGGGATTCCTGTCATCCGTCAGGATTAACGGCACGTCTCTGCCATGATTAGTGCCAGTAGTTGGCTTGAGAAGCCATCTAAGACGATTTTCAGCAATGTTTTCTGCCGTATAATATGCCGAGGCATCTTAGCTCATCTATTTAACTCGGACGATACTCGCAGGAAAGGCGTCAAGTTTGCCAGATAAACTGGCGTTGGCCTGTGAGAAGGCCCTTCTAGAGCGGCGTCGTTTTTCTGTCAGATTATCTGGCGGCGACATGCGAAAAGCATGTGCTGAGGACCATTCATTGTTGCTCTGACTCGTGTCCGATGCCAGACCATATTATGCGGCAGACGCGATCCGCTCAAGCCGCTTGGCAGCGTGGCAGGATATCTGACAAACAGGTTTTTAATCATGTCAAATGACAATTCCTCAGGTGCTTACCTGCTACGAACAGGCAACCGAAGTTCTGCATCTGACCGACCTCGTTGTTGATCGCGAGGCGATGGCAGCCGATTTCCTGGCACAGATGAGCGCGGAGGGGCGTACCATGACCACCATTCTCAAGACGAACCAATATACCGGACTCTCTTCCTTCACCAACGTCGGCTCGTTCGTGCCTCTCACGGTGGATCGGCATGGCACGGTGCTTCGTGAGGTCGCTCCTGCTCAGTTTCTCTTGGCTCGTCCTGATCGCGACGATGAACCGCTCAGGCTCGCAGTAGCGTTGATCCGTGACTTGCGCAGAACGGTGTCCTGCTCGCCCTCTGAAGAGGACCTTCCACGCGCCTGGTGGGCCGACATCCGACACGAAGAGGTCGCTTGGTGGCAGGAAGGCTGGCAAGCGACCCCTGCCCCTGCCATGCCGACGGAACCCAAATTGATTCCGATTGTGACGACAGCTGAGCAGATCGATGCGGTCACACTCGCCCAGATCTACATCCATCGCTGGCCTGCCCAAGAGAATGTGATCAAAGATTTTCTCTTGCCTCTCGGTTTGGACGTCAATCACGGGTTTGCGAAGACGCCTGTGATCAACTCGGAGGTGAACAAAAAACGGGAGACATTGGAGAAGCGATGCGCGAATGTCCAACGTTTTCGTGAGGCAGCCCGTGAGAAAGCGCATCGGGCCAGTGGACTCGAGACGAAATTGTGGAAACAGGCCAAAGAGCATGGAGAAAAGGTCTATCGCACCCTCAATAACCGGTTACAGGCGTTGGAAGCCCAAGGAGTCTCGGAGGGAACCTACCGTGCTGAGCGCAGGAAGCTGAAAGCCGAAGCGGATGCCGAGTTAGAACCGTTGTGGCAGCGGGTGTATCGCGTCCGTGAGAAAAGCCACCAGGAGAGTGCCAAGCATGAACGCTATTGCCGCGAACAACGCGAACTCCTGCGTGCATTAGAAGACCTGGCAGCCAAGGAGCGCATGATGCATGAACTGGATAATCGCAAAGATCAAATCATGACCGTGTGCAAGCTCGCCCTGGCGAATCTGGCGATGTGGGTCCGTGACCACTTCTTTCCTTCCACCTATACGCATGCAACTTGGCAGCGTTTGCAGCCCTTTTTTCACTTGCCAGGTCGTGTGCAGTGGGGACGGGAGGTGGTCCAGGTGGAAGTCCGACCTTTCAACAACCGTCAACTTACTCGCGATCTGCTCGCTGTCTGTCAACGGGTGAACGAACTCCAACCAAAGTTGCCTGATGGGAGACTTCTCATCCTACATGCGTCTTCCTCACCTTTTGGCTGAAACCCTGCTGATAGGAATTGTACTGGTCAAGAAGAGTAACCGTCCGCCTTGCATAAGAGCTGTAACCAGGATCGTCACTTTCTTGATATCGAGCGGTGTAAGCAATTCCAGGATGAAATCATTGGCTCTGTCGGTACCCAGCCATAACAGGCACTCGATAATGACTTCACGGTTCACTGTCTGATGTTCTGTTGCCTGGTGCCAGAGATCGCGAAGCAGCGGCAGCGCTCTCTCCCCTCCAGTAGCCACAAGGGCACTGACACTGTGCAATCCTACACGGGGCCAGTTGCGGCGAACATTGGCCTCTACCGTCTCAAAAGCGCCTGGATGATGAAGACGGCCCAGGGCGGTAATGATGATCTCTTCGAGGAACTCCCGTCTCACAATCGTCTCTGGTCCAAAAGCTATATCTTCGGCATCAAGTAACTCATTAAGGACGGCAACCGCACTCGGCCTGCCTAATCTACCGAGGGCCTGTACCGTTTCAAGAGAAAACGGCGCTGCCTGGCGAACAAGGTGAGCGGCTCAAAGGCCCGTTCGTCACCTGAGGCTCCAAGAGCTTCTATCGCGTAGGGAAGAACGGCATCCGGTGCCGTGTCACCTTGCACAAGAGCCAGCAGTGCGTTCACATCACTTTGGGGTCCCAGCTCATGAAGAGCCATGCGTATTTCGGAGTCTACGTGCCTTTCACGCTCCATCTTCGCTGCCGCTATGATCAGAGGAACAACAGCCTCAGCAGCTCCGAGAATTTTCAGACTCAGTACAGCCTGGTATCTGACAAAAAAGCTTGGATGCTCCAGGAATTGTACAAGCAAAGGAACAACGACCTTGGGTGCGCTGTGCTGAAAGCCGTACACTCTTAGTTGCTCGAGCGCTGAGCGAGGGGTAGGCGATGTAAACGGCTGGTAATTACCCTCTGGGATCCATGCGCCAGCCTCGTCTATAGCATGCCTCAGCGCTGCATATGCCTCTGGCGTCCCGATTCTCAGGAGCGCCACCAGCGCATCCCCATCAGACCATGCCGCTTTTTCGAGATACGTCAGCAGCGGGAGAACAGTATCTGGTATTTGCAAATATCCCAGAGCATGGATCGCTACGCTCCCTTGCTCAGGATCGCTCAGTAAGAGGAGAGCTTGCTCTTTGGGTTTCCTACGGAAATCTTCTGAAAGGTCATCTACCAAGACCTGTACTGTTGCTCGATAGGTATCACCTTGCCCCTGCAGGAATTCGATGAGGGAATGCATAACCTCCTCTGCTTCAAGGCGGGCCAGGGCCAACAGCATAGTAAAGTGCTTATCCCTCTGCCAGCACTGAAGCAGAGGCCCCTTGCATTCGGTCGCTCGGAGTAAGCCGAGCAACTCACAAGCGCGGCGACGGTCCAGCGCAAAGGTACTCTCCAACTGAGATAGAAGCTGGTCGATAATTTTCTGACGCGTAGAAGTCGACGCACGCGCTTTTGCCCTTACGAGCGCGTGAGCGGCGAGCCACAGATTGCACTCACTCAATCGATCGATCACTGCATCCGGGTCTGTCGCTCCTGAAGCGACGAGCAAGGGCACCTGTCTCCAGTGGTAGCCTAGAGCCAGGTGTTCAAGGGAGGAAAGTATATGTTCGCGATGATCTGGCTGCTTGAGGCGGCGGACAAAAATTTCACTAAGGAGAAACTCCAGAAAGGCCTCGTAGACAAAACTGAATCTGCTTGATTGCTCGTCATCTTGTTCCCTCAGGAGCACAGCGGCATTTTGCAATTGTGTCATCAGTGAGGTGCGAGACGAATCAAACGGGCGAAGGTGAGGAATAGAGGTGAGATCTTCGGGCGCGAGGGAAGATGCTCCACATTCTAACATCTTTTCTGCAAGCGCTTCGATGCACTGTTTGATCGCCTCCTGATCAAGTTGGTAGTCCATCCCCTCCCAGATGTCCGCTAGTTTCCGTTTGAGGTATTCCCGCCAAAGATCGCTTTCTGTCAGACTTGGTAGGTATCGTGGTCGGATGTGCTGATATGCTTCTGCAAAGATGCGCAGCAGTAGCGGCAATTGCAGCATACGAGCGGCGTCCAGCCCAAGACTCACCTCTACGCCCCAATGGGTAAAATAGCGAGTACATGCCAGTTGAAATTCGTCATCTGCGTAGGACCCAAGTGGTACAGTGAACTGACTGTCGTTCTGATTGCTGTCAGTGTGGGCGAAATTGTGGAAGAGAGGATCATCGAGGTGCGGCCATGCGGCATCTCGACACGTCAACAGTATCAGGAGCGCCTTTCCCTGAGTTTCAGTAAGGAGCTGTTTCAGCGCCTGGCGTACTCGTTTCGGTTCATCGTTTTCGTTGATCCCATCCAGTATTACCAGAATGGGTTGCCCTTCACGTTGTGCCAATCGGCACAGCGCTTTCAGATCGCTATGATAGGTTCTTTCATTATCAGCATCCTTGATCGCATCAACAATCAAGTGTTCTAATGTGGCTCTGTCAGTAATACGTACTGTGCCGGGCAGGATAATAACTGGACCTTTCTTCCCATACTCCTCGGCAAGGTGGAGGACGAGATTTGATTTTCCTGCACCGGCCTGATCGACAAGTATAAGCAGCTGCTTTGTCTCCCGACCCTGAGCGAAAGCCTGGGTCGCGCTGCGATACCATATGTCGACAGTCTGTTCCACACGCCTCGGTACATATAAACTCGGGTTGTACTTGTTCTCGTACAGCTTGTAGGTCATCTTACGATGAGCGGAACATGCTTCGAGGAGGCTTCGCCAGTTATGATGCTCAAAGCGAATATCAAAATAGCGGTAGCGGATATCCTGCCATTCCGTATCAAGGGGGATGGCAAGCGCGGCAGACCCGATGAGACGAAGCTCCCAGCCGTAGTCACGCTCAACGTGTGCTATCAGGTCGCGTTCGTTATCAGCGTCGATGTGACGATTCGTGCAGAAGACGAACACTTTTAGCTGAGAGTGAAGGGAAGTTCCTTGTACAGCGTTATAGACATTCGCGAGGTCTTGCTGAAGTTTTGCTTTCCATTGGGGACTAGTCCCGTACGCCAGTGCGCAGAAACGACCATCAGGTGTATACCCCCAGGAATCAGGCTGCCCGCGCACGGTGCCTCGAGCGCTCACCCCGCGGGGATGAATCCGATACCCGAAATGTGCCGATAACAGCTCATCAACTAATCGCTGGAAGCCTGCATAATCGGTC
>Ga0207646_10004437_pt1 | contig 15226 bp, 8 predicted proteins | sample KBSK5502metaG_FD_184343 | JGI IMG/M metagenome (GOLD analysis project Ga0207646, IMG submission 184343) | Corn, switchgrass and miscanthus rhizosphere microbial communities from Kellogg Biological Station, Michigan, USA - KBS K5-50-2 metaG... | ecosystem: Host-associated > Plants > Roots >... | reverse complement strand
CGGCTGCCCGGTGAAGTCCTGTACTCCGTTCTGAAAGGGATATGTACCCGTCAGAATGGCGGCATGGGAAGGCCAAGTCAGAGGGACTTGTGAAATCGCGCGCTCGAAGACAATTCCATCGCGAGCTAGCGCATCCAAAGTTGGTGTCTGTACTCCTGTAGCCCCGTAGCAACCCACATGATCAGCCCGAACTGTGTCAATCGTAATCAGAATGACATTGGGTTTTGTTCTACGAGCGTAAGGAGTGGCAGCGAGCAGCGCATGCGGCAGCAAGAGCGCCAGACAGGTCAGGAGATGGGAAACAGTTCGCAATGGTATGGGGAAAATGTTTTTGCCTTACTGCGGCTTCGCTGTTTGCGATTTGCGCAACTCGTCCTCGGCCTCGTCGTTCTTGCCGGTCGCGGCCAGCGCCTTGGCCAGCGCCACATGGCTGCCAGGATCATTAGGATCAAGTTCGATTGCACGGCGCAGTTCGGCTAACGCCTCGTTTGTTTGCCCCTGGTATAGCAGGACTTCTCCCAAAGCCCGGTGACCCTGAGCATAGTCGGGCGCGGTCGTGATGCACTGGCGAAAAGCGGTTACCGCTTCGGGCACCATTTTCTTTTGCAAATAGGCAGCGCCGAGATTATAGGAAGCGGAAAAGTTCGTCGGATCCAACTGCAACGCGCGCTTGAGGGTTTCGATCGCTCGGTCCCAATCGCCTGTTTGTCCGAACGACAGGCCAAGTTGAAATACAGCAAGCGTATAGTCGGGACTTAGTTGCACGACCTGCCGAAATTGCGCCACGGCCTGGGGGAATTCCCGCATGCGGTAGTAGTTCAGCCCCAGGAGGTAGTGCGCGGGAATGGAATCCGGATCCGTCTGGAGAACCTGGTTGAGCTTGTCCGTGGACTCCGCATATTTGGCATGCTGGCTGTCGGCCATGGCGTCGGAAAACAATTCGTACAATTGGATGCGATCCTTGGGGTCAGGCAGAGTACGGTTGCTGACGGTCGGGCTGCCACCACCTGAGAAACCGGCGTATCCCAGCGATTGCAGGCGTTCCATCAGAGCCGGATCAAGTCCGGTTTTCTCCGCCAATTCCTGTCCCCCACTGTACCGACGAATCAGAGCGGACAGGCGGGCTCGCATCTCCTCGGCCACAGCTTTTTTCGTCGGATAGAGGTTCTGAGTCTCGCCCGGATCCTTGGCGAGGTCGTACAGTTCAGGTTTGGGCGCGTCAATGAAATGATAATTCTTGGTCTCGAGTCCGCGGAGTTCACTCCAATTGAAGTGCAGTCTGGGAAGAAATGTTTCTGCATATAAGCCCTGAGATTGATCTTCCTTCTTTGCCGTCATGAGCGGGAGCAGGTTGCGACCCTGCACCTGGGAAGGAACATCCACTTTCAATGCCTGAAGCACTGTCGGCATCAGGTCTGCCAGGCTCACCAACTCCGACACGCTATTCACCAACCGTTGGCCGGGCAAATGAAGAATCACAGGGATGTGGAGGGTCGCGTTATAGATGAAAAAGCCGTGGGTTTTCTCTCCGTGCTCACCCAGACTTTCGCCGTGGTCACCGGTGAGAACGATAATTGTGTTCTGGTATAGCCCCTTATCTTTCAGAAATCGAATCAAACGTCCCACCTGCGAATCGGCAAATGCAATTTCTCCATCATAGGGGCGGTCTTTATATTGATCGCTGTAAGGTGCGGGTGGGCGATAAGGAAAGTGTGGATCGTACAAGTGCATCCAGAGGAAAAATTTCTTCTGGTTATTCTTGGCGAGCCAATCCAAAGCGGTATCGGCTACCACGTTACCCGGGCGTTCCATTTCATCAAGATTCGATTCTTGCAGACGGTTGAAATCGAAATGATCGTAATAGAAGTCAAATCCGCGGTTCAGGCCGAAGCGGGAATCTAGCACAGCAGATCCAATTACGGCGCCAGTTGTGTATCCCTGCTCCTTAAGGACCGACGCTAAGGTGGGCTGAGCTGGGCTGAGCTTGTTGGCACTGAAATCATGAATGCCACTGAGCAAAGGATAAGTTCCAGTGAAAAGCACAGTGTGGGCGGGAAGGGTAACCGGCACGGGAGTGTAGGCACGTTCAAAGCGCACGCTATCGGCCGCCAGCGAATCGATGTTGGGAGTGCGAATCTGCTGATCGCCATAACAGCCGAGGTGGTCAGCGCGTAGCGTGTCGATAGTAATAACCACCAGGTTGGGTGAAGGATTGGCCGCGGCCGATGCTGGGAGCACCAACACCAAAAGACTCACGACCAGCACGCATCCTGACCATCTGAAAGAAGTCATTGATTGAGAAAATTATATCCCAGCCGGAAGGTGCTCTCGTCCCGGATGAAGCCACTGATTGTGCTAGTCTGAATTGGCATGAAGGCCGTCTGGTTCCTGATTTTCTTCTGGCTGGCCACGTCCGCCAGTCTTGCCGCTGGGTCCCCGCAAAAACAGGCATCAACCCCTAACGTTTTTCTGGTGACGATTGACACACTTCGTGCCGACCACGTGCGCTGCTATGGCGACGAGCACATCCAGACGCCGGCCCTCGACAGTTTGGCAAAGGACGGCTTTCGCTTTCAGCAGGCCTTTACTCCCAGTCCCATCACCAACACCTCGCACGCGACGATTCTGACAGGACTGTTGCCGAGTTCGCACGGCGTCACTGATTTTGCGGTGCCGTTGGCTGCAAGCCATCCGACCCTGGCAGAATTGCTCAAAAAGAAGGGGTATCAAACCGCGGCGTTCGTCGGGGCAGTGATTCTCGACAGTAAGACGCTGGCGCCGGGATTCGACCGTGGATTCGATTTCTATGACAATTTTCCCCAGCACTCGCCTTCCAATCTGCGCTGGGGGCGTGTGGAACGCCGCGGCATGGATGTGGTGCATCGTGCCCAGACCTGGCTGGCTGCTCATCCCGCTGGTCCGCATTTTGTGTGGGTACATTTATACGATCCACATGATCCTTACGAACCCCCCGCACCCTACTCTCTGACCTACAAAGATCGCCCGTATGACGGTGAGATTGCGTACGCCGACTCGGCGCTGGCGAATTTTGTGGCTTACGTAAAGAAGCAAGGCTGGTATGAAAACTCAGTCGTGATTGTTGTTGGAGATCATGGGGAGGGACTGGGTGAGCATCACGAAAACACTCACGGGATTTTTCTTTATGATTCGACCACACACGTTCCTCTGATCGTTAAGCCGCCCGGTCGCAACAGTAGCAAGACAGTGAGCGAGCAGGTCCGGACGACGGATATCCTGCCGACCGTGCTGGATATTTTGCGTGTTCCGCTGCCGGCGAGGCTGGACGGCGAGTCGCTCAAGCCTTATTTTGCCGACACTAAAAATGTCGAGCGCACTGCCTTGGGAGAGACGGATTACCCACTTAGATTTGGCTGGGCGCCACTACGCTCGGTGCGTCAGGAAGGATTCAAGTTCATCGAAGCTCCGCGACCTGAACTCTACAATCTGAAAGCTGACCCAGGCGAACTGCAGAATGTTTACCAACCTTGGGACCAAAGCGTGCGGAAATATCGGGAGATTCTTACTGCCGTGAGAGCGAAGAGTCCTCCCGCAGCGCCGTCCGCGGGGACCGTCGGGAAGGGCACTCTTGACGAGTTGAAAGCTCTTGGCTATCTGGGTCCAGCCGATGCCGGCAGTTCCACCAATGTCCCCGAGCCCTCGTTGTTGCCCGACCCCAAGGACAAGATTGAGGAACAGAATCTGCTGCACAGCGCGATGATGGCGTCAGAGGACAATCGTTCCGACGATGCTCGCAGATCTCTGGAAAAAGTCTTGCAACTGGATCCCAAGTCGCCTACGGCGCTGCGGCAATTGGGAGAGTTGGAGTTGCGAGCGGGCGATTACAGCAAGGCGGCCGAGCATCTGAAACATGCTCGTGAAGTTAGTCCGACGGACGCGACTGCGGCATTTTATGAGGGGCAGGCATTGCAGAAAGCAGGCAATCTGGCCGGTGCTCGCGACGCGCTGGAGGCTAGCCTAAAACTCATGCCGGGACAATTTCCCGCGCGCCTGTTGCTCGGTGAAGTCTATCTAGGACTGAAAGATACCGCGGCCGCCGAGGATCAGTTTGAAGCCGCGCAGCTGCTACAGCCCGAAAGTGAGGAAGCACAGCTGGGATCGGCAAAAGTGAAAATTGCCAGCGGCCGCTTCAAAGATGCAGTCGAGCAACTTGAGCCTCTTTCCAAGTCGCATCCGAACAACGCGGAGACATTTGAGTTGCTCGCGCAGGCTTACCGAGGGATAGGGAAAAACGAAGATGCACAAAACGCCGAGACTCGCGCAAGCCTGCTGCGTGAAAAACGCGCTAAGCCATGAATGGGCCTTCTTTTCGAAAGCTCAACCCAAGCCGGATCTCATCTCCCAATCGGCCCGGCCTAAGAAAAAGAGCGCCATGACGGCGCTCTTTCCACAGCATAACTATTTTAAGGACTTACTTCTGCGCTACTCGATCGCGAGAGGTCTCGAAGATCTCACTCAGCACGTGCCCACGCATCTGCTTGGGCTGCTCAATGCCGTACAGATGAAGGATCGTGGGCGCGACGTCGTACACGCTGGCTTCGAAGCCCATCAGCCGAAGATCGTGTTTGATCCCGGGACCCATGGCGAAGAAAGAGCCAGGTACGTCGTCACCATCGGCGAAGTCGTGCTTGGCGATCACAGGCGTGGTCTTTTCGTGGTCCATGTGAGCGTGAGGATCTGTCTGTTCAAATTCGCGCAGCGGCTTGATGCCGTGGTCGGAAACGATAATGAGATAAGTGTTATCGTCGACATGCTTCAGGATACTGCCCAACACCTTGTCAAACGCGATGTACTGGTTGGGGAAAGCATCCGTGCGCACAGAATTGATCTTGGGGTTGTAACCAGCGTTATAGGGCGCGATGGGATAGAGCCAATGTCCTGTGCGGTCTTCGCAAGATTGAGCCAGCCAGGTGAAGTCGGTAGGATGTTTGCTCATCAGGTAATCGAATAACTCAGTTTGTTGCTGGCGAATCACGTCCACTTTTTTCAGCCAGGCGTCAATAACCTCGGTCTCGTGACCTCTCAGTTGTTCGGCGGAAGGCATGCGCTCGCAATCAACATAGAAATCGCCGACGTTCTTCAGCAATTCCGCCTTCATGGCGGCGGGATAAACTGGGTCGCCACCTTGTACTTCCGAGAGTTTTGGAGCGCAGAGCACGCCGTCTTCGCAGTTTTTGCCGCGCGTCAACATCCCGCTAATCATGTAGCCGTTCACTGGCATGACGGGGAACGTCGCCGGAACATTGGCCATCCCGACCGTGACTCCGTTCTTGGAAAGAATCGACCAGATGGGCTCTTCTTTCAGCATATTGGTATTCGCGGTGATCCCACCCACGATGAAGCCCGTGACGCCATGTTCGTCGGGCTTGGTACTGGTAAATAAAGTGGAGTAAACCCGTGGGCAATTCGGGGCGTCAACCGTACGCAGCTTGCCGTATGCGCCGTTCTTAATGACCTTGGCCAGATTGGGCATTTCGCCTTTCACCAGCAAGGGCCGAATCACATCCAATTCCATGCCGTTCACACCTACGACAACTACCCGGGGCTTAGGTTTGGAATTTTCGGCCTGTCCAAAAAGGGGCAAAGCCAGCAGGGAAAATAGCAACAGGACTGAAGGAATCCGTCGCAAAGCCATAGCACTCTCACCTCAACTAGTTTAGGTTGGATTTTTGCACGATTCAGAGATATTTGAAATTATACTCTCGCAATCCACGGTAATCACCCGAATTGAGACAATTTTGTCTCACGTCTGATCTAAACGCCAGGAAAATTTGCAACATCTAGCTGGACCTAGCCTCCTTCGCGCAAGCGACTTCGAATTTTGTCGTGATGGCGATCTGTAGGCGAGAGAACTTTCGTCGAAGCCAGACAGTTACAATTTTCATTATCCAGGGCCGCGAGTTAGAGAGTCGAAGGGACATCTCCAATCCTCTTTCGCTGTCTGCATCTTTCGCTGTTGCATTTGATCAATGGCTTTATACGGTATTTCATAATTCAAATCGGGCGCGCTCTCCGCTTTTTAATACTGCAGGGGATATTTGAGTAAGGTCTCTGCTGCAAACATCTGAAAACACAGTCTGTTATTTCACTCTGTTTTGGAATGGGACTTGCTTTGATACTAGACTATCGGGGTGTCTGTGGGAGAGTATCTGTTCGTTCACCCTGCTGCGCATATTCAAACCATTTATTAGGAGAGCGTATGCTACATCCGTTCCGCAATGTCATGACTTGCTTTCTGCTGATGCTGGCGCTGTGCCTGCTGTTCACCTGCAATATGTGGGCGCAGGGTGGAACTGGCGAGCTGTCGGGTGTGGTAACGGATCCGTCAGGCGCCGTGGTCCCCAATGCCCAAGTCACTCTGAGCAATAACGCAACGGGCGACAAGCGCACCACTGTGACGACGGGTGCCGGCATTTATCGGTTTTCCGCGCTCCCCGTCGGCAGTTACATTTTGGAAACTTCCCCCCAAGGCTTCAAGAGTACGAAGGTTGCCAATGTCGTCGTTACTGTAGGTACGGGGACGGTTCGGGATATTCAGCTGGAACTAGGAGCTACCAGCGAGCAAGTAACCGTCGAGGCGGGCGTTCAAATGCTTCAGACGGAAGATTCCTCTGTTTCGCAGCTTATTGACCGTCGAGTTTGGGAGAATATGCCGCTCGAAGCCCGTAATCCCAACGACTTTGTGAATCTGGTGGCGGGCGCAGTACCGGAGCAACTCGCCGGTGGTACGTTCCGGGGTGCGGCAGTCAACGGCACGCGTACCGGAACTGGCAACTTCATGGTGGAGGGTGTTGACAACAACGAGCAGGGACAAGGCGGAGTGGCCATCTGCGGCACAGCTTGCGGTCAGGGTGGAGCGAATACCTCAATTTCGCCGGACGCAATTCAAGAATACCGCGTGATTACCCATGACTTTAATGCCGAATACGGTAAGGCTGGAGGGTTCGTAACGGATACGGTACTCAAGGGCGGCACCAATCAGTTTCATGGGTCGTTATTCGAATACAACCGCATCCAGGCGCTCACGGCCAATGATTGGTTTTCGAGTAACGCCGGAATAAGAGACCACCTGGTGCGTAACCAGTTTGGTGGTTCGGTGGGCGGCCCGATTATCAAGGACAAGACCTTCATCTTTGGAACTTTCGAAGGGCACCGCTTGCGCGTTTCCGCGCCGGTCAGCGGCACGGCGATGACCCAGCAATTCTACGATTTCGTGAACAGCGGCCAGTTCGCGTCTTTCATTCAAAGTAACCTGTGCAGCGGACCGTGCTCCGCACCTACTACCGCGGGCCCGGTTTTTCAGCAGTTATTGCAAAAGTGGCCCCAGGCCATGCCGCTGGTTAACTCCAGCATCAACTGTGCCACGGATCAAACGGGAGCGTGCATCGGACAGGGCGCATACACGAGCGGCTTGGCTTATCCAGTACCGGTTTACGACACAGCTACGCTGCCGTCGATCACTCCTATCAACCAGTATCGTTTTAGCGTCAAGTTTGATCACAAAATCACAAACAACGATATGTTCAATGGAGTTTATCTTTTTGAAGATACGAAATTCAGCTGCAATTTCTGCGGCAGCGACACGATCTTCGGAGTGCCACAAGACAATCCCAATCGAGCGCAAACGTTGGGGTTGACCTATTCCCACACTTTTTCGCCGACGGTTCTAAATCAGATTAAGGGCGGCTATGTTCGCCGTAAGGCCAACTTCGTCGATCCGGGCAGCGAGGGCATTCCCGAGTTTTTTACGATTGATGCCCTGGTTGCCGGCTTCGGCGCGTCCACTGCCATTCCGCAGTTCTTCACGGAAAACCAGTTTCAAGGCAAGGACGACCTCTCCGTCACCAAGGGCAGGCACAGCCTGAAGTTCGGGGGCGAGTATCGCCGGACCCGGAATGGGTCAAGTTTCCAGGCAGACCGCAACGGTAATTTCGCAAGCTGGAGCGTGGAAGATCTAATTACCGACGGCATGTTCACGGACCAGGTGGACAACTTCTTCGGCTACGGAGCCAACGGGTACGGGGGGTGGTACTATGCCGGCGCGGCGGTCAATCCGACAAACGGCCAGTTGCCCGATTTCTATCGTGGGTACCGGGCTAATGAGGTCGGAGCTTACGCACAGGATGACTGGCGGATCAGCAATCATCTGACGCTGAACCTGGGTCTCCGTTGGGAATATTTCGGCCCGCCCCATAACTTCAAAAAGGATATCGATTCCAACTATTACTTTGGCACTCCGGTGACGCCTATTACTAACTGTGTGACCTCGGCGGGTGTCCCTATCAACTGCAATGCGAACCCGTTCCTTCCAGTCAACAGCTCATTTTATGCCTACGAAGCGACCGCTAGACCCGAGGTTCGCAACACTGGCCTCTGGAACAAGGACCTCAACAACTTTGGGCCTCGTGTAGGTTTTGCATGGGACACTCTAGGCACGCAGAAATTCGTCATACGCGGAGGATTCGGAGTATTTTATGATCGGCTGTATAACAATGTGTTTGAGAATATCCGATTCAACGCACCTTTTTATGCGGACGAAACCGCTGGAATATTTGTGAGCGGAGTTGCGCTCGGGCCGCTGAAACAGCCTGGCTTGATGACAATTCCGTTCAACAGCAACGCGCGATTTATTGACCCAACGCTGTTCCCCAACGGCCTACCGAAGCCGATTCCTCGCCACATAGATCAGAACCTGGTCACTGCGTACTACGAGCAGTATAACTTTGGTGCTCAGTACGAACTGGCTAAAGACTTTGCCTTAGAGGCAAACTATGTCGGCACACTGGGACGCAAGTTGATCGGCATTCTGAACCGAAACACTTACGATGGCCGCACTGCCGGCGTGGCTGCGAAAGCGTTTCCATCGATACGGCCCAATCCGACCATTAACAACGACAATGCTCGAGGAAACTTCTACAGTTCCAACTACAACGCCTTGAACCTGACACTCCGGAAGCGTTTCTCCCACGGACTTTCGTTCAATGCCAACTACACTTATGCGAAAGCATTGGATGAACTTAGCGATGTGTTCCGGTCGAAGACGCTTCAGATTTCGGCGACAGACGTGCAGAATATCCACTACGACTACGGTCCGGCTGACTTCGATATTCGTCACCGGGTGGTTGGCAGCTTCAACTACGATCTGCCGCTGTTGAATGAGAACCGCTGGTTGGGTGGCTGGGCACTGAACGGCATCGTCTCTTGGAACACGGGCTCACCCATCGGCCTCTTCGACAGTACGCGAGATCCAAACAGGGATGGCACGCGGACTGACAGGCCTCAATTTATCGGAACGGGTGGCGTTCTGGGTGCAATCGTTGGAAAGGAACAGGTCCCAACGAGTAGTACCACGACCACCAAGGCTTACGTGTACCTGGATCCCGCTCAGTTCGGTATTGTGCCCGTGCCTGCCCTTTCCTGGGCTAACTCCAACCTGGGCCGTAACGCAATTCCGGGCCCCATGTTTACCAACGTGGACCTGGGAATCAGCAAGTCGTTCAAGATCACGGAGCGCGCGAAGATTCGTTTCGATGCGAACTTTTTTGATTTGCTGAATCACCCGAACTTCAAGAATCCGCAAGGCAATTTCTCGGATACAGCTTTCGGGCAGTCACAGGCCACCTATGGCGATAGCGGTGGTCATCGCGTGACCCAGTTGGCACTAAGGTTCGACTTTTAACTACGGCCGCAGTTGAGCCAGTCTCAGGGTCAGCCGCAAGGCTGGCCCTTTCTTTTGTGTGCCGAGCATGTTCGATAGCTTGGAGGTGAAAGTCCTCTACCCAACCTAATGGAGGTGAAGGGCGATGACCTAGCGTAACCCCACTGAACCGCCGGATGCGGACCCGCATGTCCAGGTGGTGTGGCAGGGGCGAGTGGGCGACCACTCCCCCTATGCCGATTTATTGGATGCCCAAGAAAGCCGGTCGTAGCATGGGCGACAATGGCGTCTGGTTCCTGGGCAATCTGAGCGTATGGGTCCGGTGTTACACTTTTCTTGCTCTATGTCTCGCCGGTATCTCCCCCTCGTACCTTTGCTCTTACTGGCGTCAGTGTGTGCCCAAGCTGCGCCATCCAACATCATCCTAATCACGCTCGACACCACTCGTGCTGACCGCATGGGCTTCTTGGGATCGAGTCGGGGCCTGACTCCGAATCTGGATGCCCTGGCGAAACAGTGTGCAGTTTTCACACGGGCTTACGCACAGGAGCCGTTAACTACCCCCTCTCATGCCGCGCTGTTGACCGGCACCTATCCGCAATTCAATCACGTGGCGGATTTGGGAGCAGCTCTGGCTAAGGACTTGCCCTATCTTCCGAATATTCTTCGTCGGCGCGGGTACCACACGGCCGCCTTTGTTGGCGCATACATCCTGGACCCAAAGAGCCATACTGCCCCTGGATTCGACAGAGGCTTTGATACTTATGACGCGGGCTTTCACAAGCGACGAGCGGGCGAAAACCGCTATAGCAGCGTGGAGCGCCGCGCCGAGGATGTCGTGAAGCACGCATTAGCGTGGCTGAATAAACATCCTCAAGGTCCGTTCTTCTTGTGGTTGCACTTTTATGATCCGCACGATCCCTACGATCCACCGGAACCTTTCAAAGGCCGTTTTGCCTCGGCTCCGTACGACGGCGAGATCGCTTATACGGATTCTGTTCTGGGCAAGTTTTTCGCCACATTACGCACCCGCGGGCTGTATCAAGGGACACTGATCGCAGCTGCAGCGGATCACGGAGAAGCTTTCGGCGAACACGGTGAACTGAGGCACGGCATCTTCCTCTATGACGAGACCATTCATGTACCTTTGCTTTTCAAGCTGCCTGGAGGCCGATCGGCGGGACGGAGGGTCGAGAACCGAGTTGCTCTGGCGGACGTGGCCCCGACCATCCTGCGCTTGACGGGGCTTCCAGTTCCCGCGGCGATGCAGGGCCAATCACTCGCGGATCATATAAAAGCGCCTATGGCAACGGACAAAATACCCGACCACGCCATCTATTCTGAGACCGATTATCCTCGTCGCGCCTTCGGCTGGAGCGCACTACGTTCTTGGCGGACGGGGAAGTATCTGTATGTGCAAGCTCCACGGCGGGAGTTATATGACCAGTCGGTAGATCCTAAGGCACTCCGCAATCTGGCTCCGGACTCCAAGGCTATTGCTGAGACTGTGGAAGCGCAACTTGATGCCTTTCATGACAAGACCAGCAGTGCGCAAACCGAGCAGCCAAAACTCGATCCAGCCCAGGCTGAAGATTTGCGGGCGCTGGGCTATCTGGCCTCTGACGCCGGTCGCGGCGACACGAGCAGCAAAGTGGCTGGCACCGACCCGAAGGACAAGATCGAGACTGCGAACTTGCTACACCAGGCATTGGTGGACATGGAAGAGGATCGCTACGAAGACGCAATTCCAAGGCTGGAGCGGGTGACCCGCGATGAGCCGAGTGCGTCGACAGCTTTTCTCGAGTTGGGCCGGGCGTATGTCCATCTCAAAAATTATGAGAAAGCTTTACCGGTGTTGCGCCAGGCAGTCGAAAAGATGCCGGAATCGGGAATTGCACACTATGAACTCGGGTTGGCGATGGTGAAGATGGGCCAGTGGGAATCAGCGCTGCCGGAATTCCAGGCGGCGGTAGTCGTAACTCCCAGCTCCGCTCAACTCCATTTCTATCTGGGCGCAGTCTTTGCCCGCTTGAAGCGTGTTCCGGAAGCAACTAAGGAGTTCGAGAAAAGTCTGCAGCAGGATCCCGACCATTACCAGGCAAACTTAGTGTATGGTCACATGCTGGTCTTAGAGGGAGAGCCCGCAGCCGCTCTGCCCAAGCTGCAGAAGGCGGCCAAGTTACAGCCAGATTCGGGCGAGCCTCACCGGTATCTTGCTGACGCCTACGCCCAATTGGGCCAGGAAGCAAGCGCCCACCGAGAGCGCCTTTTAGCGGAGCGTCTGGGGCCCACTGGCCAGCCCTGAATATATGCTTGGGTGAGTTTACAAGCCTATCTTCCCAGAATCGTGTAGTGAGAACTGGCGGCCATGAAAAATAGCATTGGCACGGAAAGAAAAGCGTTGGTCCGGGAAGCCAGGAATGCTTGACGAGCGAGAGTCGCGGCGTTGGCTGGCGGACTTCCTGCCAGCGTTCCCTGGATTACCTTCTTATTGTTAGGCCAGATTATTCCCCACACATTAAATAGCATGATGAAGCCGAATCCGCCACCGATGCCGATGGACAGGACGTGATTATCGTCACGACCCACTGGAGTGAATTGCACGAACAGCCACGCAGCCAGAATGGCAACCACGGCAACAGCCGCGCCAACGACGTAGCCACTCGGTGTTCGGGATATCACGAAGTAGAGAATCGCCCAAGCCCCAATCCAGATAAGCAGGAACAGGCCGATAGTACTGAGCGGACTAAGGCGCATGCGTTGAGCATCGGCGGCGACGTAGATCTGAGCCCAATACCAAAAGCCGACGAAGACGGTCAGCAGGGCGCTCCAGCGGAACAATTGCAGGGTCGGAAGGGTCATATACTGAAACACCTTGGGCTTGGTGGCAGCATCCACTTGCTTCATGAAAGGCACGTTGACCAGATTGAAGAAGTAAAGCAATCCCACCCACGTGATCCCCGCCAGTAAGTGAATCCAACGTAAAAGGATGGCGAGCGCTTCGGTACCGGTGTGCGTGGGCATCACCCAGGAGGCGGACAAGGCAATTAGATTGTGCATAGAATCCTCGCTTTGACTTCGCAACCTCAGACTGCAAAGTACTGCGGGGCCCCCGGCGCCTTCGGATTTAGGTGCGCGGAATGAGATCAGGAATAGCAGGGCCTGCGGGATCAAAGAATCATACTTTTTTCCGCGGTATTGCCGAAGGCGGAAGCATGTTTGCATTTTGAGTGCGTTATGTCAATCGGAAGTCACAGGGCAGGCTTGAAAAGTAGTGGGTAACGCCGTATTGTAGCAACGTCGCCCGTTCGTCCCTGCGTTTCACAGTTGGGAACGCGGGATATCGGGCCTGTCCCGCTCCTTCGGCTTGGCGAAACCGGGGAGCAGATGGCAGTCAAGGAGATCGGCTATGGAAAACAAGCCGGCGCAAAACATCCAGGATTCCTTCCTCAATACAGCCCGCAAGGAAAAGATTAACATCACCATTTATTTGTTGAGCGGCGTCAAGTTGACTGGGCGTATTCGCTCGTTCGACAAATACTCGGTCGTTCTTGAGACCAATAATCAGGAGCAGTTGATCTTCAAGCATGCGATCTCGACAGTTGCCATGGGCAGAGTCTCGCATGGACACGCGGAGCGGCCGACGGCGATCTCGGGCCCTACGACGGCCAGCACCTCGTCAGCCAGCAATGAGCCGACCCCACTGCCCAGCAGCGCGTCAGGCACGGAAGGATAAGGCACTCGAGTCTTGCGTAGTTCACCATCCAGAATTTCCCGCAAGACAAAGAGCGCGCGACCCCCATTAGAAGCGGCTTCGGCGGGGAAAGGAGCGCGGAAAGAGCGCGCTTTTCTTGTGGGCATCGACTATCGCAGGCGATCCCACAAGCCATTAAGGTCCAAAAACTCCAAGGTTTCCCTGACCGATGCCGCCCAAGCAGCTCGGGACAGCGCCAGTAGTCTCGCAGGCATATCGAAGGCGCCCAGTATGCCTCAATTCAGCGCTGAGGAATCTTTGGACGAGCTGCGTGCTCTAGCCACCAGTGCAGGCGCGGAGATTGCCGGCGAATTTTTGCAACATCGCGATCGGCCCGATCCGGCAACTTTGATTGGCAAGGGAAAGCTGGAAGAGATTGCGGGCGCGGCGGCATCGGTCTCCGCCGATCTTTTATTATTCGATCACGATCTGACGGCTTCCCAACAACGCAACATCGAAAAAGTCGTGAACACTCGAGTGCTCGACCGCACTCAGCTCATCCTTGACATTTTCGCCACGCACGCTCGCACTCGTGAAGGCCAGTTACAGGTGGAACTCGCCCAACTGGAGTACCTGTTGCCCCGTCTGGGAGGACGCGGAATAGAGATGTCGCAGCTGGGAGGCGGCATTGGGACGCGCGGCCCGGGCGAAACCCAGCTTGAAACTGACCGGCGGAGAATTTACCGGCGAGTCCGGCATGTGCAGCAACAATTGGAAAATGTGCGCCGCATCCGTGCGCAACAGCGGCAGCGACGGGAGTCGGTGCCGGTGGCCACAGTTGCCCTGGTGGGCTACACCAATGCGGGGAAATCCACGTTATTTAACGCATTGACCCAGGCATCGGTATTCGAATCGCCGAAAATGTTTGCCACTCTGGACCCAACCATCCGGGGCGTAGTGCTGCCGTCCCGCCGCAAGGTGCTGCTCTCGGACACCGTCGGATTCATTCGTAATTTGCCGCACACTCTCGTCTCTGCATTCCGGGCAACTCTGGAAGAAGTGCAGCGTGCAACTCTGATCCTTCAGGTTTCCGATGCCAGCAGTCCATTGTCGGTCGAGCAGGATGCGCAGGTCGAAAAAGTATTGAAGGAGCTTGAAGCGGAGAGGAAGCCGCGTCTGCACGTAATGAACAAGATCGACCTCTTGCCTCCACGGCAACGCGAGTCTTTGCGGGACGATGCCACTACGGTACAGGTGTCGGCTGCCAAGGCAATTGGCATGTCGACGCTTCTCGAAAAGATCGATCAGCTACTGCAAGGCGATCCGGTGAGCCGTGTGCGTCTGCAGGTGCCACAGAAGGAAGGGAAACTCTTGGCGATGCTCGAAGCTCGTTCGAGGATTTATTCGCGGCATTATAAGGATGGGCTGGTGGAATTGGAGGCGGAAGCGCCGGAGTCCGTGGTCAGGCAGGTCCGGGATTACGTCGTGCCTGGACACCCGGAGGCAGAAAATTAAAATGGGCCGGCAACCAAGAAGCGGTGACATTCCTTGGCTATCGGCCCACTCGATCCTGAATTGGATCGGAGGTGATACATCTATGCTAGACCTGTCACGCCAGATGTCAAGCGTTCTTTGCTATATTTTCAGAGGGTCCGAACGGTTTTGAGACGACCTTTGCCACAACTCTGATTCGCCCACGCAAACCCTTCGGCCGCGTTGACACTACCTCAGTAGAATGTTAGCTTTAAGGGTTTTAAAGCCTTCTTACTCCGAGACCTTATCAGCGCACAATGGACGAGATTCTAGGACAACTAGGCGGATTACTGCTCGGGTCC
>Ga0207646_10004435_pt1 | contig 15228 bp, 12 predicted proteins | sample KBSK5502metaG_FD_184343 | JGI IMG/M metagenome (GOLD analysis project Ga0207646, IMG submission 184343) | Corn, switchgrass and miscanthus rhizosphere microbial communities from Kellogg Biological Station, Michigan, USA - KBS K5-50-2 metaG... | ecosystem: Host-associated > Plants > Roots >... | reverse complement strand
TCCGCGGACCACGCCCGCCAATTCCTGGTCCAACGCCAGCTACTCGACCCGCCCCGATGCCTGCCGGCAGAGCCGCAGTCGGTGCTACGCGTCATCGAGCGGCTCGGATCCGTGCAGTTCGATCCGCTTGAGGTCCCCGGAGCGCGAAGCCACGACCTGACGTTCCACGCCCGCATTGCCGGCTACCAGCGGAAGTGGGCAGACCGCTGGCTGTACGGGCTGCCGGATGATCCGCGTGACCGGCGCCTGATTGAGCTCTACAACAAGAGCCTCAACATCCTGCCGATCGACGAGCTGCCGTACTACGCGCTCGCCTGGCAGCGCCACAACGTTCGATACGAGAACGGGATCCTGCGCGATGAATCGTCTGTAGCGGATGCCATCCTCGCCGGCATCGGACGCGACGGCCCCCTCTCCTCGGCGGCCTTCAAGGAGCACAACCATGCCGTTGACTGGTGGTGGGCGCCCACGTCGGCCGCGCGTGCCGTGCTCGAGGCGCTCTTCGTGACCGGGCGGGTCGGAATCAGCCGGCGAGATGGAAATCGGCGCTACTTCGACCTGATCGAGCGCCTCGTGCCCAGGATGCTCCTGGGCAAGCGCGCCAGCGAAGAGGAGGCGGCGCGCCATCGGCTCCTCAGTCGCTATCGCGGGGTCGGACTGTTGGGCGCCCAGATGGCCGGGGAGGTCGCACTGGGAACCGGCAAGGCGCCGGAACGTGCCCGGATCCTGGCCGGTCTGGTCGACGATGGAACCCTGTTCCCGGTCCAGATCGAAGGGCTGCGCCAGCCCCGCTACGTCCTCGCCGAGGAGGAGCCCATCCTGGAGGCAGCGGCCCAGCCGCGCATGCGGGCGCCATCGGTCACATTCGTCGCGCCGCTGGATCCCCTGATGTGGGATCGCCGCCTCGTCCGCGACCTGTTCGGCTTCGAATACCTGTGGGAGATCTACGTCCCGGCGGCCAAGCGCCGACATGGATATTACGTGTTGCCGATCCTGTTCGGCGATCGCCTGGTGGGGCGGATCGAGCCACGTCTTGAGCGGCGGGATCGAGCTCTACGCATGCTCGGCGTCTGGTTCGAAGAAGGCTTTGAGCCGATGGCGGAGCCACGCTTCCTCGAGGCGCTCGGTCAGGCGGTGGGTGCCTACGCCGCGTTCGTAGGCGCGAAGTCCGTCACGTGGCCCCGAACGCATCCCGCCCGCGACATCGCCGGAGCGCTAAGGAGGCTGCCTGCCGCCTAGGCAGCTACCCAGCGTCCGCGAAGTCGACGATCAGCGGCGAGTGGTCCGACGGGATGCCCGGGTAGGTCGAGGGCTTACGCGCGTCGCGATCGCGCTCGACCGCCACGGCCCGCGCGGCCAGTGGCTCGGTGACGTAGACATGGTCGATGCGCATTCCGAAGTTCTTGTGGAAGTTGCCGGCCCGATAGTCCCACCAGGTGTAGAAGCCTTCCTCGGGGTGGAATTGGCGAACCACGTCCACAAGACCCCAATCCCGCATCCGCGCGACAGCGTTGCGCTCCGGCGGTGAGACATGCGTGGCGCCGTGAACGGCTGCGGCGTCCCACACGTCGATGTCCTCGGGAGCCACGTTGAAGTCGCCGCATACCGCCATCGGCTCCTGGGGGTCCGCGGCCTGGACCAACCAGGCGTTCATGCGCGCCAGCCACTCGAGCTTGGCGACGTAGAACTCGCTCCCGACCACCCGGCCGTTGGGCACGTAGATGCTCACCACCCGGATCCCGGCACAGGTCGCCGACACGAAGCGGCCGCCGTCATCGGTCCAGCCGTCCTCGCTCGGGAGGCCGACGCTGATGTCGTCAAGGCCGACCTTGGAGGCGATCCCTACGCCGTTCCACGTCCCCAGGCCGTGGTGCGCGACCTCGTAGCCCAGCTCGCGGAAGGCGAGCAGCGGAACGAGCTCGTCGGAGAGCTTGGTCTCCTGCATGCAGAAGATGTCCGGCTGCTTGGCTGCGGCCCAGGCCAGTACGCGCTCGAGGCGAGCCTTGAGGGAGTTGACGTTCCACGTGGCGAGCCGCATCGTCCGCGGAGCGTAGCGCGTCGCCGCATCGAAGGAGAGCAACCGATGTTGACCGGCTTCCATGACTTCATCCTGCGAGGCAATGTGGTCGAGCTGGCCGTGGCCGTCGTGATCGGCGCCGCCTTCGGTGCGGTCGTGGCGAGCTTCACGGCTGACATCCTCACGCCGCTGCTCGGCATCTTTGGGACGTCAGACTTCGGCCAACTCACGTTCCAGGTCGGCAAGGCGACGGTGAAATACGGCGTCTTCCTGAACGCACTCATCGCGTTCCTTCTCGTCGCTGCGGCGATCTACTTCTTCGTCATCCTGCCCCTGAACAGCCTCGAGGCGCGCCGCCAGCGGGGCAAGGTCGAGACGCCTACCACGAAGACCTGCACCGAATGCGCCTCCGAGATCCCCGTGGTCGCCAAGCGCTGCGCCTTCTGCACCCAGCCCCAGCCCTAAGGCATTGCGCCGGGCGACGCCACGCCCCGCGCGATCACTGGGGGACGTACAACCGACAAGAACGCTGCTGAACTCGCTGCCGCCACAACACCCGGCAATCACGCAGGCACGCTCGCGGCTTATTCCGCGACTTGTACGCCTGCCAGCAATCGAACGGCGGTCGGTGCCGCGACGGCCTAACCTTCCGCAAGGAGAGCTAAGCCTCCCCCAAAAATGGAAAGAGCTCGGGCGGTGCCCGCGCCGGCCGTTGCATTGCCGGCCAAGCGGGTATCGCCCGGGCCCATCCCGCATCTAGGAGGGTTAGACCTCCTTGTACTCGCCCTCGATCGTCTCGCCCTCTTCCTCGGGAGCGGCTTCCGGCTGACCCTCGGGACCGGCACCGTTGCCGCCCGTGGACCCATCGCCACCGCCTTCGCCGCCGCTGCCAGCCTCATAGGCACGCGTCCCGACCCGCTGCAGCACATCGGCGAGCTGCTGCTTGGTCGAGTCGATGACTCCGGCGTCCTCCCCCTTGAGGGCCTCGCGAACGGCCTCGACGCGCGTCTCGATCTCCTTGCGATCGTCCCCGGAGATCTTGTCGCCGAGATCCTTCACAAGCCGCTCGGCCTGGAAGGTCAGCGCATCGGCCTCGTTTCGAGAGTCCGCCTCTCGGCGGCGCTTGGCGTCCTCATCGGCGTGCTCGGCCGCATCGCGGACCATCTTGTCGACGTCTTCCTTGGAAAGCATCGACGAGGCCGTGATGGTGACCTTCTGCTCCTTGTTGGTCGCCTTGTCCTTGGCGGTCACGTTCAGGATCCCGTTGGCGTCGATGTCGAAGGTGACCTCGATCTGGGGGACGCCCCGGGGAGCCGATGGAATGCCGTCGAGCCGGAATGTCGCCAGCTTCTTGTTGTCGGCCGCCATCTCCCGCTCGCCCTGCAGGACCACGATGTCCACGGAGGGCTGGTTGTCGCTGGCGGTCGAGAAGATCTGGGTGTGGCTGGTGGGGATGGTCGTGTTGCGACCGATCATCCGGGTGGCCACCCCACCCAGCGTCTCGATTCCCAGCGAAAGCGGCGTCACGTCGAGCAACAGCACGTCCTTGACGTCGCCTGCCAGGACACCGGCCTGGATCGCGGCGCCCACGGCCACTACCTCGTCCGGATTGACACCCTTGTGCGGCTCCTTGCCGCCGAAGAGCGCCTTGACAGCCTCGACCACCGCCGGCATGCGCGTCATGCCGCCAACCAGGATCACCTCGTCGATCTCGTTGGGCTTGAGGTTCGCGTCGGCGAGGGCCTTCCGAACCGGCTCCTCAGTCTTCTTGACGAGGTCGGCGACGAGGTCCTCGAGCTTGGCGCGGGTGAGCGTCATGACGAGGTGCTTGGGACCCGATGCATCCGCCGAGATGAACGGCAGGTTGACCTCGGTGCTGGTCGTGCTGGAGAGCTCGATCTTCGCCTTCTCCGCGGCCTCCTTGAGGCGCTGCAGGGCGATGCGGTCCTTCGAGAGATCGACGCCCTGGTCCTTCTTGAACTCCTCGCTCAGCCACTCGATGACGCGCTGGTCGAAGTCGTCTCCGCCCAGATGGGTGTCACCGTTGGTCGATCGGACCTCGAAAACGCCCTCCGACAGCTCGAGGATCGAGATGTCGAAGGTCCCGCCGCCCAGGTCGTAGACGGCGATCTTCTCTTCCTTCTGCTTGTCGAGCCCATAGGCCAGGGCCGATGCGGTGGGCTCGTTGACGATCCGCTTGACGTCCAGTCCGGCGATGCGTCCGGCGTCCTTGGTCGCCTGGCGCTGGGTGTCGTCGAAGTAGGCCGGGACCGTGATCACCGCCTCGGTGATCTTCTCCCCCAGGTAGGCCTCGGCATCGGCCTTGAGCTTCTGGAGGATCATGGCGCTGATCTCCGGTGGGCTGAAGGTCTTGCCGTTCCCGAGATTGACGACCACCCCATCGGACTTGGGATCCTTCTCCACCTGGTAGGGCACCAGGCCCTTGCTGCGCTGCACCTCCGGGTCATCCCAGCGGCGACCCATGAAGCGCTTGATGGAGAAGATGGTGTTCTCCGGGTTGGTGATCGCCTGGCGCTTGGCCACCTGGCCCACCAGGCGCTCGCCTGACTTGGCGAAGGCAACGACCGATGGGGTGATGCGGCCGCCCTCCGAGTTGGTGATGACCTGCGGCTCGCCGGCCTCCATGGCGGCGACCACCGAGTTGGTGGTTCCCAGGTCGATGCCGATGATCTTGCCCATCGGGTCAGTTCTCCTTCGGGTTTCCTGTGTTCGGGTTCGTGGTGTCTTGGTTGGTTGACGCGCCCCTGCTCGTCATGTCGTCGGGGTTGTTCGCGACTCGCACCAGGGCGGGTCTCAGGACGCGGTCCCCGAGCCGATAGCCGCGCTGCACCTCGTCGATCACCACGTTGTCGGGGTACTCGCGGGTCTCCTCGTGGACGACCGCTTCGTGCAGGTTGGGGTCGAACGGCTGGCCGACCGCCTCGATGGGAGTCACCCCCTCGCTCTCCAGGACCGTCCGCAGCTTTCGCTCCACGAGCCGGATGCCTTCGACCCAGCCCTCGTGCGCGTCCTCCGGAACGCTGGCCAGGGCGCGGTCGAAGTCGTCGACGATCGAGAGCATCTTGCTGATGAGCACGGCGTTCGAGAGTTGCGTCACCACGCCGCGCTCCTGCTCCGTGCGGCGGCGGTAGTTGGCGAAGTCGGCGGCGGTGCGCTGCCACGAGCGGGTGTTCTCGTCCGCCTGCTGGCGCACCGTCTCGAGGTCGCGCTCGAGCTCGGTGATGCGCTCCACGAGCTCGCTCCGACTCGGAGTGGGAATCGATTGCGCCCGTTCCTCGCCGCGGGTCAGCGGTCGATGGCTTCTTGGACGCCCGTTGGTGGGGTTGTCAGTCATGGCTCTCCCCGTACTGGGAGCTGATCAGCTCGTTCATCAAGGTGGCGAGGTAGCGGACCGCGGGAATGGCCCGCGGGTAGGGCATGCGAGTAGGACCGAGCACACCCAGCAGCCCGAGCGCGCTGTCCTGGTCGCCGTACGGCGCGAAGACGAGGCTCACTTCCTGCATCGCGTCGTTCGGGTTTTCATGGCCGATGATCACGTGGACGCCGCCGTGCCGCGTCACAACCGGGACCAGCTGCTCGAGGAAATCGGTCCGACGTAGGACCTCGAGGATGGCGCGGACCTTGGAGCCCTCGGCGAACTCCGGCTGCTCCAGGACGTTGACGATGCCATCGGTGAAGACGTCCTCCACCACCACCGCGTCGGACTCCTCCAGCAGCTCGGCCACGACGCCGGCGACATGTGCCGCAAGGGGGGCGAGACGCGATGCGCGCCGGCGAGCCTGAGGCCCAGAGAGGCCGGCGAGCTCCGCGTTGAGCGTGGCTGCCGCGGTGTCCAGCTCCGGCTGACCGATAGTGCCGTCTGGCGCGAGCCGGTCGATGGTCGAGCGCTTCAGTCGCCGCTGCACCACGCGCCCATCGGCGAGGACCAGCACCGCCAGCCGCGAGCCATCGCCGAGCTCCGCCAGCTGCAGGTGCCCAAACCTGGCCCGTCGCGCCTTGGCGGGGGTGACGACCGATGCGCTCCGGGTGCTTGTCGCCAGGATCGAGGCGGCGAGCCGCAGCCACTCGTTGCTCGTCAGCTGCACCTGGCTGAACTGGTGGCGGATCATGAGTCGGTCGGCGCGGTCGAGCTCCGTCTCGCGCATCAGGGTTTCGACGTAGATCCGATACCCGAGGTCCGACGGCACTCGCCCGGCGCTGGTATGCGGATGCTGCAGCAGGCCCATCGCCTCGAGCTCCGCCATTGCCGAGCGGATGGTCGCCGAGCTGACGCCCATGCCCCAGCGCGCGACGAGGTTCTTGGAGCCCACCGGAGCCGCGTTCCGGACGTAGTCCTCGACCACGGCGCGCAGCACCGTCCGCTGCCGCTCGGTCAGCTCGCTGACCGGCCGCTGCGATCCCAGACGCTCGGTCGAGGGCAGGCGCTCGATGATTTCGGTCCTCCTGGTGGTCGTTAGCACTCGTCAGCGGAGAGTGCTAACCGGTTCGGCACCTATGGTAGCGAGGCGATTGGACCGATGTCAACGCGCCGTGGCGAGCTCTCCGAGCTGCGCGCCGTCGTGCCTCGTGCCGGCCTCCGGGAGAAAAGCCGCGAGCACCTCGTTGGCGAGCAGGCGGCCTTCAGCCATGAGCCGAATGAGGTCCCCGTTTACCTCGAGAAGGCCCCTCGCGATCCCCTCCTCGACGGCCCGTCCGAATCGATCCAACGGGTCCTCGCCAAACTCGGCCGCGAAGGCGATCCGGCTGAAGCCGTCCACGTGCCGCAGCCCGAGTGCGATGGCCTCGAAGGCACGGCTGGCCTCTGACAGATGCTCCATTCCTGCGGTCGGCTGCTCCCCCGCTTCTACGTGCGCCAGGTATGCATCGAGGTCGCGCGTGTTCCAGCAGCGGATGGACCCGCCGTCGTAGGAATGTGCGCCGGCCCCGATGCCGGTATATGGACGTCGGTCCCAGTACGCGCCGTTATGTCGCGACTCGCGGCCCGGTCGCGACCAGGAGCTGAGCTCGTAATGGCGGTATCCAGTGGCATCCAGGTGCTCCTCGGCAAGCCGATATTGGTCGGCGGCCAGGTCGTCGTCCTGCTTGCCCGCCATCCGGCGCCGCCAGCGCAACGCACCCGCCCGCGGGGCAGCAGCCCACTCGTCCGGCGCCAGGGCCAGCTGCAGGGCATACAGAGAAAGGTGGTCCGGCTCCAGGGCGATCGCCGTACTGAGCTCCTCGCGCCAATCGGTGAGCGACTGCCCGGGGATCCCGTAGATCAGGTCGATGCTGACGTTGTCGAACCCGGCCCCTCGGGCCGCGGCATAAGCCGTCCTCGATTCGAGGGCGGTGTGCCCGCGCGCCAGGGTTCGAAGGTCGGCATCGCGAAGCGACTGCAGACCCAGCGAGATGCGATTGACCCCGACCATCCGCAGACCGGCCCAGTCCGGCGCTTCGCGCCCGGAGGGATTGGCCTCCAGGGTGACCTCGATCGGTCGGCAGCTCCATCGGTCCGTTGCCGTCCACAGCAGGCGCTCGACCGCCGATGTCGGCAATAGGGACGGCGTCCCACCGCCGAAGTAGACCGTCGCCAGCTCACCGTTCGCCGGGCGCATGGCCATCTCAGCCAGCAGCGCATCGACGTATCGGGGCAATTCCTCGCGCCGGCCACCGACCGTCACAAAGTCGCAATAGGCGCACACCAGCCGACAGAACGGAACGTGGACGTAGAGGTGATGGCTGGTCACGTCAGCTACCCCACAGCGGGCGAAGGGGCGGCCCTGCCCTCTTTCGCCGGACCCACCACTCGCACCGCAACCGAGGATGCTGCGATCGAAAGCGCCACGGCCGCGAGCATCGCGCTGTAGAGCGGCCGGTCAAGCTCCCCCGTGGCCAGGCCCAGGGAGGCGAGGACGAAGCTGAACTCCCCGACCTGCCCCAGGCCGACGGCCAGCTGCAGCGGCCTGGCGGCCACCCTTGCGAGCCGCGCGAGCACGTAGGAAACGCCGACCTTGCCCACCAGGACCATGGCCAGCAGCGCGAGCAGCCAGCCCCATCCGACCGCCAGCTCTCCGGGATCGATCAGAGTGCCGATCGCCACGAAGAAGAGCACGGCGAACAGGTCGCGGAACGGCAGCAGCCGCCGACGGGCCTCCTGCGCGTGGTGGCTCTCGCTGATCGTCAGGCCGGCGATGAAGGCCGCCAGAGCCATCGGCACATGGAAGACGAGGGCACCTGCTCCGGCGATCGCCAACCCGCTCGCCACGGACACGATAAGGAACATGTCGTGCTCACCGTGCAGCGTCTGCAGGATGCGAGGCAGAAGCCAGGCGACCACGAGCGCAAGACCCATGAACAGCACCAACCCCGCCACGATGGTGAGCGGTTGGGTCCCGCCGCTCCCCATCGCTGCAATCAGCACGGCAGCCAGTACCACGCCGGTCACGTCCTGCACCACGCTCCAACCGAGGAGCGCCTGCTCGGTTGGGCGGTCCGTGGTTCGCCGGCGGCTGCGCGTGATGTTGACGATCACGACGCTCGAGGAGAGCGCGACCGCCAGGCCGATGAGCCCGGCCGCCACGGCCGACAGGCCTGCGGCGACTCCAACGACGAAACCGATAAGGGTCGTAAGCAGCACCTGAGCCGGGGCGATCCAGACGAGCGCGCGCTGCTCGCGGCGGAGCCGCAGGATGTCGATCTCGATCCCGACCTCGAAGAGCAGCAGGATGACCCCGATGTCCGCCAGCAGCTCGAGCTGCTCGCGATGGGCAACGAAGCCGGGAGTGAACGGCGACACGAAGGCTCCCACCGCGAGGTAGCCAATGACGGCGGGCAGGCCCGCCCGGCGGGCCACCCAACCCGCACCGGCAGCGGCAAGCAGCAGCAACGCGAGCTCGAGGATCGCCGGAGCGGATGTCTCCACGCGAGAAGCCTACGCGACGACTGGCCGCGCCCCTCGACTCAGATGGGTCGCTGGCGGAGGCGGCCCCCGGCGAAGGCAAAGATGCTGACCGTCACCGCGAAGTGGCCCACGATCGCAGGGATCACCGATCCGGTGGCGAGCGTTGCGGCACCGGCCGCGTAGCCCAGGATCACCGAGCCCGCCAGGAAGTACCAGTCGCGCTCGCGCCACAGCCGGCGATGGACGATCCCGTACAGCACCGCCTGGATGAGGTTGGCGGCGGCACCGTAGTTCGGCAGCGCGAAGACGAGCATGCCGAGCACGATCGACCGGAATTGAATCTCCTCAGCGATGGCGTTGGCGGCGGCTCCCAGGATGCGCGAAGCAAGGAGCTCGGTTGGAAGCGGCACGATCCCGCCAAAGCGCAGATAGGCCAGCGCCGCGGCGTTGAGCAGCGCGACCACCGAGAAGGCGAGCATGACCGGCAAGACGCTGTCAGGCGGGCCGCCCGTCAGGAAGAGCCGCGCGCGCCCGCTCGGAAGGATGAACGCAATGCCCACCGCGAAGAGGAGGACCAGCAGGTAGTAGCTGAGCGGCGCGAACCACGCGGTTCGGTACTTGAAATAGTCGGATCGCATGATCCGCTCCGCATCGAAGCGGAGAAGGACCATGAAGATGGTGAGGCCCAGGGCGATCGCAAGGCGAAGGGACTCGAAGAAGCCCATCGGCTCGGTCGCCTACCCGCCCGACTCGTTCATGCGCAGCACCGCCAGGAAGGCCTCCTGCGGAATCTCGACGGATCCGATTCGCTTCATGCGCTGCTTCCCCTCCTTCTGCTTCTCGAGGAGCTTTCGCTTGCGCGTCACGTCCCCGCCGTAGCACTTGGCGAGGACGTTCTTGCGCATGGCCCGGATCGTCTCGCGGCTGATGATATGCGAGCCGACCGCGGCCTGAACGGGCACTTCGAACAGCTGTCGCGGGATCAGGGCCTTCAATCGCTCGACGAGCGTCTTGCCGGCGGCGTAGGCATTCGAGCGATGGACGATCAGGCTCAGGGCGTCGACCGGCTCCGCATTCACCAGCACATCGAGCTTGACCAGGTCGCCTGGCCGATAGCCGATGTAGCTGTAGTCCAGGCTGGCGTACCCGCTCGATCGGCTCTTGAGCAGGTCGTAGAAGTCGATGATCAGCTCGGCCAAGGGCATCTCGAAATGGAGATCGACCCGCGTCGGGTCCAGGTACTCCATGCTTTTGAACTCCCCGCGCCGGCTGGTGGCAAGCTCCATGATCGGACCGATGTGCTCGGTGGGCGTCAGGACCTGCGCCTCGACCCAGGGCTCGCTGATGGTCTCGATGTCGCCTGCGTTTGGCATCTGGGCCGGGTTGTCGACGATCAGCTCATCGGTCCCATGCACGGTCCTCACCCGATATTCGACGCTCGGCGCCGAGGCGATCAGCTCCAGGTCGAACTCGCGCTCGAGGCGCTCCTGGACGATCTCCATGTGCAGCAGCCCCAGGAAGCCGCAGCGGAAACCAAACCCAAGCGCCACGCTCGACTCAGGCTCGTACACGAAGCTCGCGTCGTTGAGGTGCAGCTTGTCGAGCGCGTCGCGCAGCAGCGGGTAATCGTCGCCACGCAGCGGATAGATGCCCGCGAAGACCAGCGGCAGCGCCTGCTTGTAGCCCGGCAGCGGCCGCGCGGCCGGACGTCCGGCGCTGGTCAGCGTGTCACCGACGCGGGCCTCGCGGATGCTCTTCAACCCGGTCGCGACGTATCCGACCTCGCCTGCCACGAGCGTGCGGGTCGGGACCGGCTGCGGCCGGAAGTATCCGAGCTCCAGGATCTCGCTCTCCGCTTCGGTGGCCATGAATCGGATGCGCTCGTGGTCGTGGAGGGTCCCATTGGCGATCCGGACGTACGCGACCACGCCCTTGTAGGGGTCGTAATGGCTGTCGAAGACGAGCGCCTGCAGCGGGACCGATGCGTCGCCGCCCGGCGGGGGGACGCGAGTCACGACGGCCTCGAGAATCTCGTCCACGCCGATTCCCTCCTTGGCCGATGCGAGGATGGCTTCCTCGCGAGGGATGGTGAGGGTCTCCTCGAGCTCGCCCAGGACCATCTCCGGATCCGCGCTGGGCAGGTCGATCTTGTTGATGACAGGGATGATCACGAGGTTCTGGGCCATCGCCAGGTGGGCGTTGGCCAGCGTCTGGGCCTCGATGCCCTGGCTGGCATCCACCACCAGGATCGCGCCCTCGCATGCCTGCAGCGAGCGGCTGACCTCGTAGCTGAAATCGACGTGGCCCGGCGTGTCTATCAGGTTCAGGGCGTAGGTCTGGCCGTCCCGTGCTTCGTAGTGCAGGCGGACGGCCCGCGCCTTGATGGTGATCCCCTTCTCGCGCTCGAGCTCCATCGAGTCCAATACCTGGCTGGTCATCTGGCGCGGATCGATGGTGTGGGTGGCCTCGAGCAGGCGGTCCGCCAGCGTTGACTTGCCGTGGTCGATGTGCGCGACGATGCTGAAATTGCGGACGCGCTCCGGGGGGATCATCGGCCGGGAAGTCTAGCCGAGGCACCATCCGCGGTTACCATCCGCCGAATGCGTCGAGGAGCACGGCTCCGCCAGCCGCCGCCGTGGGAAACGCCTGGCTGGAACCAGGCGGTTGAGGGGTGGGTTGATGGTCAGCTAGAGCGCCTTGGCGCACGGCGGACCGGACCGATGGAGCCTCGCCCTCGCCCATGGTCGATCGTGTTGACCGTGCCCACCTCGACTGGAGCGTGCTACTTCAAGACGACAGCGCCGGAGATGGCCAACGACGCCGCCCTGACCGACCTCCTGGCCAGGGAGGCGCCAGACCTCGTGCTCGCCCCAATCGCGCTCGACCTCGACCGGCGCTGGATGCTCCTTCCAGACGGCGGGCCTCGGCTGCGCGACGTACTCGCGGAGACCGCAGACCTGAGCCACTGGGAACGGATCCTGCCCGCCTATGCCCAGCTACAACGTCGCCTGGAGGGACGAGACTCGCAGCTGCTGGCGGCTGGCGCGCTCGACCGCCGGCCGCAGCGAATGCCGGAGCTGTTCGATCAGGTCCTCGACGACGGTGAGTGGCTGATGTTCGGCGAGCCGGATGGTCTGACCGATCATCAGCTCGCCCGGCTTCGAGCGCTCAGCCCGCGCTACGCCGAGGCGTGCGCGGAGCTCGAGACGGCCGCCATCGGCTCATCCATCCAGCACGACGACCTGCACGACGGCAACGTCCTGGCCGGCGACGGCCGATATCGGGTCATCGATTGGGGCGACTCAGGGGTGGCGCACCCGTTTTCCACGCTGCTCGTCACGCTGCGCAGCGTGGGGAATGCCTTCGAGCTGGGCGACTGGACGCCGTTCCTGCCGGCCGCGCCTGAGCTCGAGCGCCTGCGGGATGCGTACCTCGAGCCGTGGTCCGATCGCCTGCCGCGCGAGGAGCTGGTACGTCTGGTCCGCGTTGCGTGCTGGACCGGGATGCTGGCGCGGGCACTCATCTGGACGCTGGGCATGCGGCATGCCACGGATATCGAGCTGTCCGAGTGGCACTCCGCCGTGCCTGCCTGGCTGACCGAGCTCCTGAACAACGCCCCCGCGTAGGGCCGCGGTCTAGGCCGGCCTGCCGACCAGCAGCAGCCCGTTGACCGGGTGGTAGTGGCTGTAGAAGGTGTCGACGTGGATCAGCGCACCCGATGCATCGCGCACGTAGCGCGTGACCTGCGCGTCGAAGCCGTTGTAGACGCCCTCGACCCGCTGCTGGGCGCCCGCTGGTAGCGCGGACGTGTACTGGACCACGTCGTGTGCCGCGATGGGGTTGGTGATGATCGGCGTCGAGAAGGAGACCGTCCGCCCGTTCGGCACGCTGTACAGGCTGAAGGTCACGATCCCGTAGCCTGTGAAGCTGCGGATGATGATCGGATAGGGCGTGTCGTTGGTGTACGACATGCTCCAGACGCGCCCCGCATCGGCGAAGACGGTGGCATCCAGACCGACCGGGTAGCGGCTGATGTAGTAGTAGTGGTTCCAGCGCTCGCCCATCTGCAGCCCCGCGCGCAGCGCGGCATTGAACATGGTGGTCGAGGCGGAGCAGATGCCGCCCGCGAACGCCCCGGTGGGCTCGCTCTTGCCGTTGATGATGGCGCCGCCGTACTGATAGCCCCGCTCGACGGTGACCGGACCGATGTCTCGCCAAAAGTCGAAGGTCGCGCCGGGGGCAATCACCTTGCCGTCGACCGCCTGCGCCGGGATGGTGATGTTGGCGCCGAATCCGTTCGAGATGCCCGGGAAGTAGTAGGTCGTCCAGGTGCCGATGCGCACGATGTTGCCCACCGAGGCCTGGGCCGCGGCGGTGGTGAAGTGCGGCTGCGTGACCGCGACCGAGAGCTTCAGATCGGCTGATGAGCCCGCGCCGCTGGCGCGCGCATCCAGCGCGGCGAGCAGCTGGGTGACGGTTGCGGCCTGGTCCAGCTTGCGGCCGGTGAGCGACGGCACGACCGCGTACGTGGCGCCCCACGTATAGCTCGCGTCCACGGCCTTGCGGTCGACCAGCTTGGCCAGCGTCGCGACCGCACCACGCACCGCCGCCGAGTTGATCTGCGCCTCGTAGCTGCCGCTGGCGTCAGAGCCGATGGTGACGAGCGCTGCGAGCTGCGCGGAGGTGAGGGTGAAGCGATCGTGGCCATCCGTGAAACGAAGCGGCGGGCCGCTGATGGCGCGCGCCGTCGTCGCGGCGGTCAGCGCCATGTCGGTAGTGATTTTCGGGACGAGCGGGGTCACCGGAATCGCAATCCGCAGATCCTGAACCGAACCGTTGGCCAGTCCGGTGGCGATCGCCTCGCGAACCGCGCCCGCATCGAATCGGCTGCCAGTGTGGGCCGGCACGACTCGAAACGTGCCATTGGGCCCGCGCGTGACGGAGGCGTTGACCGGATCGCTGGTGTTGGCGACCACGATGTTGAGTGCGAGCCAGTCGAGTTGCGCTGCGTTGTATTCCCGCACCACCGGCTGCATGGCCGTGCCGCTCAGGGCATCGCGCAGACGGGCCACGACCGAGAAGGCTGGGTTGTCCGCGCGACCTGCGCCATAGGCGGCGTCCGCCATGGCGTTGATGTCGTACATGCGACCCAGGTCCGACCGCCACACGGTCATGGTGTCGCCACCGATGGTGAGCATGACCGTCGAGTCGGAGAGATGCGGCAGCTCGGCATTGAGCTTCGCCGCGGCCGCATCGCGATCAAGCCCGCCCAGAGCGATGTCGCCCACCTTGACGCCCGAAAGGACGCGACCCTCGTTTGCGATTCCGATGGCAAACGAGGCGGCGACCGCCACCAGGATGGCGACCAGAAGCGTTGCGGAGAATCCGACCAACATCGCGCGCACGCCAACGAAGTCGAAGGGGCGCGTGAGACTACGGGCGCTTGCGATTGAGCTCAATTGGTTCCTGCGGGCACAGCGAGGCGCGGAGCGATGGAGCGCTCCATCAAAGACGCCCCTGAGGCGCGGAGCGTTGCAGGATTGTGACCGAGCCTATGATCCCTGTCGAGGGGCGAAAGGTCATGATCGATTGGGCACGGGCGTGCCGCGGTGCTATACTCCGCGGCCGATGCGCCGCCTCAGGCGGCGCTGTGTTTGTCCCCCATCTTCCAAGAGGACCGATAGAGACGTCTCGTGGCACGTAAGGCTCGTACCTGGAAGGGCGCGCGGACGCCGCAGGCCCTGAAACGCGTCCGCCAGGCGCTGCGCCGCCGCACGGTGAATCGCCGAACGCGCAGCGCAGCGAAGACCCTCGTCCAGCATGCGTCCAACATCGCGCTCGGCCGTGAGGAGGGCGAGGCAACCGAAGCGGTCAGCGCGGCCATCAGCGCCCTGGACAAGGCCGCCGAGAAGGGGATCCTCCATCCCAACAACGCCGCTCGACGCAAGAGCCGGCTGATGGCCAAGGTCAATGCCGCACACCTGTTCGAGAGCGCCGACGCGGGACCCAAACGCAAGACCACTGCTTCGAAGACCGCACAGCGCAAGCGCGTAGCCGCCGCCAAGGCGAGCAAGGCCGCCGCGGGCAAGGCCGCCGACCGTCCGCGAACCGCCGCGGGCAAGGCCAAGGTCGCGGTCACTCGCGCCTCGCGCGAGGCAGCAAGCGCCGCCAAGCGCCGCGCGAAGAGCACCGACGGCGACGAGACCTAGCTCAGCACCTCAGGTTGCCGCGTCAGTACGTACGCCCCCCGGTGAGCACCGGGGGGGTTTCGCTATTCCGGACAGACCTGCCCCTACTCGGCCGCCACGGC
>Ga0207646_10004434_pt1 | contig 15235 bp, 13 predicted proteins | sample KBSK5502metaG_FD_184343 | JGI IMG/M metagenome (GOLD analysis project Ga0207646, IMG submission 184343) | Corn, switchgrass and miscanthus rhizosphere microbial communities from Kellogg Biological Station, Michigan, USA - KBS K5-50-2 metaG... | ecosystem: Host-associated > Plants > Roots >... | reverse complement strand
CTGTCCCAGGCTTCGGATACGGGGCTTCAGTGTATGTACAAGAGCCTCTAGAGCCACTTCGTTCATAATCTCAGCAGCAGTTATATGGTACACCGTACTTTTCCGTCAGAATCGCACCGACAGGCCGGACGGGTAAAATCATCTCACGATGAGCGGTTTTTCCCTGCCTCCTGGGTAGTTGCGTGGAACACGCTTGATCCGCAGGTCAGGCTCATGCGGAGGTCAGCGGCACCCGGCTGAAAACCCGGCCACCAAGGTCTACCCCTACAATTGTGCCACTGGTGTCGCGGGTGAAGAAGCCGCGTTGCCCCTTGAATTCGCCGCTGGTGATGATGTATTCGTCGGTTGAGCCGGGCAGCAAGCCGAACTCGGCAGGCGCGGGGTCCGGGGGCGGTGCTTTCTCGGCTACCGCACGGATCTCTGGTTTGATGCGCAGCGCGAGCCTGAGCCCAGCCCCTACCGTGTCAACGGTGAAGGTCATCATCGCGTTCGCGTAGGTCCCGACAAGCTCCTTTGCCCGCACTGCATCAAACGGGAGAGGCTCCGGGTCGCGATCGACGAGTCCCAGGTAGTGCTCCAGCGCGAAGCTGACGACTGCTTGATTGAAAGGAATGCCACCCGGGCCGGCGTTGGACAGCGACACGACCGCGAAGTTGCGCTCAGGGACCAGGAGCAGGTCGGCAAATTGACCGTTGGCTGATCCGCCGTGCCCGGCGGTGCGCACGCCGTTCATGTCGCGCAGGAACCAGCTGAGGCCAATGGCATCGCCAAGGTTGCTGGCTTGCAACTTCACCGTAGGCTCCTGCATCTGCTGCAGCACGGGTGCGGGCAGGACCCAGGTCCCGCTTGCTGCGTGGCCATCCACCAGATGGAACCGGGCGAAGCTGAGCAGGTCCGCCACCGAGGTGGCCAGGCCCCCGCCAGGGTTCTCGCCGCGCGCATGCCGCCATGGCCGTGCAATGGACAGGGTTCCGTCCTTGTCGCCGTTGTGTCCGACAACGAAGCGCCGGATCATGATGTCATCGCGCTCGAAGAAACTGTGCGAGAGCCCCAGCGGCTCGAGGACGAGCGAATTCACGGCCTGCTCGAACGTCTGGCCCGTGACATTCTCGATGAGGCGCCCGAGCAGGTCGTACCCCGCTTGACTGTAGGAGGGGCGGGTGCCGGGGAGCGCGACGAGTTCCATCTCAGCCATCTTCGCCACCGTGCGCGCGAGAGCATCGTCCCCTTCACCGGTGGAGGCTGAGACTCTCCAGTCGAGCCCGGAGGTGTGGTTGAGCAGGTGCAACACCGTGATCATATCCGCGGCCTGCCTGTCCTTGAGCCGAAACTCGGGAACATAGCGCCGGACCGACGCGGCAAGCTCGACCTTCCCTTCTGCGACCAGGCGCATGAGCGTGGTCGCCGTAAAGGTCTTCGTGATCGAGGCCACCACAAAGAGCGTGTCCTGGTCGACAGGCAGCGGGTTGTCCAGGCTCGTCACGCCGTGACAGACAGAGACCTCCTTACCGTCGGCAAACACCCCCACGGCAACCCCTGGGATCTGGAACTTCCTGGAGAGTGCCTCGACAACATCGGTCAACGTGACTTGCGACATGTTCTTTTCCTTTCGTTTTTCTTCGTAGATGAACGCCGAGATCATCGGCGCCCTTGTTGTTTGACACCTAACTTGTGTCAGATTTTGAGTGTTGGCCCAGTCAGCGTCTTTCAGACGTAAAGACACATAAGACATAGGCACTTGCGCTATCTACTCGATTTCTCGGAGATGTACCACCCGAGGGGGCTGGAAAGATAGGTAGATGTGCATGACTTGCGCTTATGTCGAGATCAAGGGAACGGCCAGGAGCACGAGCAGAATCCCGATGGCCTGGATGCGGATGACGCGCTCACGCAGCACGAGCACCGAAAGCCCGACCGTGGCCGCGGGATAGAGGGAGGACAGAATGGCAGCGACATCCAGACGACCACTCTGGGCGGCGAGCACGAAGAAGGCAGTGCCGAGCGCATTCAGGACGCCGGCGAGCGCCACCAGGGGAGCGATGGCTACTCCTGGCCTAAGTGGCTTACGCTGGAAGCGCAGCAGAGGGAGCAGCACAGCCATCGAGGAGAGGCTCGCCATGGCCAGCGACCAGAAGGTGGAGGCGGGCTGCACCTGGCTGATGAGGATGAAGAAGCATCCAAAGCCACAGCCGGCCAGTACGGCCAAGCCGATTCCTTGGGGCGATGCCTCGGCTCGTTGCGGACCGGCTATCAGTCCGATCGAAAGCCCCGCCAGCACGAAGCCTCCCAGTTGCGGCAGCGTGGGCAGTCCTGCCGAGAACATCCCGAAAAGAACGGGGAGCGCTGCTGTCAGCACGGCGGAGATTGGGGCGGCGATCCCCATCTTGCCTCGCGAGAGGGCTGAGTAGAACGAGAGCAGCCCCAGCACTCCCGCCAGCCCAGCCAGCCCTCCCCACAGCACGTCCACGGGCGCTGGGAAGGGTTCTTTCCAGATCAGCGCCAGCGTGACCAGCAGGACCAAGCCCACGGCATAGCTGGTAAGCACTACGCTTCCCACGTAGGCGCGGCGCGAGGCCAATCCTCCGCTAAAATCGCTGCTGCCCCAGCACAGGGAGGCGGTCAGGCCGAAGATGACCGTAGCGACAAGGTGTGTATTCATCGAGGAACCTCCTCTGCTCGCTCCAGCAGCTTCTTCTCGCACTCTCGCGGAAGAGGCCCTTCACTCTGCCCCCTCAGCCTTGGAAGAACTCTGCCAGGACGGGGGCAAGGATTTCTGGAGCGACATCATGCGTTTGACCTTCCAGAGTCCGAAGCTGCGCATTGGGGAAGGCGTGTGCCACTACCTGGGCTGCATCCTGCATAAATGCAGGGCTCGCTCCTCCAGCCATGACGAGCGTCGGTATCGTAATGAGTGCTAGCCGTTGTGTGGGGACCGCGCCATCCCCCATGATGGCATCGTCGTAGGCCAGCGTCGGCGCGACCGCCTCGAAGAGCGGCCAGATGGGCGTCTGGCGCATCCCGGCTACTGCTTCGGCAGGCGCACCCCACGTGGTCATGGCAAACGCGACCGCGTCCCCCCGGCGTCCCTCGCCCAGCAACGCCGACAGCTCTCTCGTATAGTGCTGCGCTGCCGCCCGTGCCTGCCCGTTACCGGAGTTGAACGGCACTTCATACACCGCCAGTTTGGTGATGGCGAGACCTCGCACCGCCGCATCGAGGGCCAGCGCCCCGCCGGAGGACATTCCGAACACGCACGCTGATCCTCCCGCTTTCTGGATGAGCGCTTCCAGGTCTTCGATCTCACGCTCCACTGCATACGGGTGCGTATCGCCGCTGTCACCCCGCCCTCGCCGGTCGTAGTGGACCACCGTGAACTGCTCTGCCAAAAGAGCCGCCAACTGCGCTGTCGGCGGGTCGATCGCTCGATACTGGAAGGCACCGCCCACCAGGATGAGTGCTGGCCCCTGACCCGACTGATCGAACGCGATGGCTGTGCCGTCTTTGGAAATGACCTGATTCATGAAACCTCTCCTTTGTTTTGTGAGCGTTTCGCTCTTGTACAGAGACGATGCGTCTCTTCCAGTGCCTACTCGACCCTGATCAAGATTACCTCCATCGAGGGAACCCAGTTGCCCTGTTCGTCTAAACGCTCATGGTGGGCCGTCTGCGTTTTCCCCTGGTCCGTAAAGACCGCCGTACAGCGTGTCTGCTCCCCGCTCCACTTCCAGGTGTCGCCACTGGTGGCTAACTCCTGGGAACTGATGTTGCCCTGACTATCAAAAAAGTGGGTGCGATAGGTCTTGGTGGCCGCATCGTAACCAATGATTTCGACTCCACCCACATCGATGTCCCCGATGCGGCCATACGCCGTGTGCAGGACAAAAAACCCACCGGGCATCCACTCATACACATCGCTGGTCAGAATCTTCACGGAGGGAGCATCTGCGCTCGCGACGGTATGCCCCTCGTTGATCCACTTGCCGATAAAGACCTGCAAACGTTGCTGTTCGGGTGCTGCTCCGACGGCGCCCGCGACACGGCCAGTTGCCACGCCGGTGGGGGTCTGCCTGGATGCAGGAAGAGGAGTCTGGATGTCGTTGTGCTGTGTCATCTTGCTTGTTCCTTTCTTGTTTCTCCGTTCTATGAGGTCACTCACCGACGCTCGAGGTCCAGGGTATAGTGCTTTGGGTTAGTGGGATCGATCAAGACTGGGACCAGGCTCCCTTTCGTCACCGTCGGGCGAGAGTGCATAACCCAGGTCCAAAGGTATACGTTCGCCCCGTGCGAGGATCGGTCCAGGTCGCGGTGACAGAGGAGTGGTCTCGTGCAAAACCAGACGCGGTTTTGCCCGTTTCGTGCCGGATCGAGGTCACCACGGCCACGACCGGTTTCCTATGGGATCGTAGCCACTTGAGCGTGTACGCCTGATACACGACGAATGAGACCATCAGGTTCACCGTCACAAAAGCCAGGAGAAGCTGCGTCATCATGAATCTTCCCTCCTTCTCTCTAAAGACTGGAGCAGCCACCTGCTGCTCACCTCTCGTGTGCTGCGCTCTGGCTGCTTTCGAGCGAGAGCAGTGATAAGCTCAACTGATTGAGCTTGATGAGGATGCCATAGAGGGCAGGTTGATCCTTGAGCTGGCCGGTCAACATCGTGGTGCCATCGGGCTCGGGCCGGATCTGCAATCCCTCCAGCCATTCCTGCCAGGAGGGGTCCAGATGCCCTTTGATACGGATCGACACGTCCATCAGCGCGTCCCCTTTCCAGTTCTGTGTGCTCTTCTGCTCCTTCTCAACAAGAGTATAGCCTGCACACAGGAAGGTGACATCACCTGTCTTCCCGATTGAACGGCTGATTGTCTTCCTGCTGTTGGGAGGTCGTTGGGTGGTTGCCGTATTCCTCAATCCCAGTGCTGTGGTGAGGGTACAGATCGAGTTAGAGGAGGTGGAAGTGCCGACTCGCCGCGATCGCTTCGGCGCGTCGGCCCACGCCTAGCTTGCGATAGATACTGCTGACCTGGGTCTTAATGGTATGGACAGAGACGATCAGGCGCTCGGCCATCTCCGCGTAGGTGTGCCCGGCAACCAACAAATGGAGCACCTTCAACTCCTGGGGAGAGAGGGGTTCAGCCATGTGCTGCTGAGGGGCGGCAGTTCGGGGCTCAGACTGGATTGCTGCCGTCCTGGCGGAGCGTCTGAGGACCTGGTGCGCAGCCTCAGTTTCTCCCTGCTCAAAGGCTGAGAGCCATTGTGAAACAGAGGACCGGGAAATGGAACCGGGCGCAGCACCGAGGGCATCATCTTGCAGTGCATCCAGGAGTACGTTGAGCGCCTGTTTCATCATGGGTTCACTCGTGTCCAGGTACAGAAGAGTATAGCCCTCTGGCTCGGCCAGTTGGAGCAGACGAGCTGCAACGCCAACCGCTTGCTCAGGCTTTCCCGCATGGTGCAGAGCCACGACAGAGAGTGCCATCCACTCGAGAGCTGCGTCGAGAGCTCCTGGTCGGTCATAGTGCTGGCTGAAGCGTGAGAGCGTCTCGACCGCCTGAGCATACTTCTGCTGCGCCAGCAAGACGCGCACCAGCATCAACAGTTCCCATCGGCGCAGGGGATTCCAGGTCTCCAGGGAGAGCATATGCTGTGCGGCCCACTCCGATGCCTGAGCCAGCTTCCCCTCCGCCAACCAGCATTGCACGCGCAGCGTCTTTACCCAGAGGGCATGGTGTGCAAACCCCTCCTGCTCAACCAGGGCTTCGAGATGGTGAAGAGCTTCTTCCGCGCGAGAGGGATTTCCTCTTGCCAGCGCGAGCCGCGCCGCAAAGATCTCTCCCATGGCCAGCAGCTCCACCTGTTGCCAGTCCTGTGCGCTCCGTAGCATGCGTTGCAGCCATTCAGCAGCTTCTTCCAGCCGATTCCAGGCGTAGAAGATGAAGAACAAGGTGTAATAGAGGTAACCTGCCAGTGCAGTGGGCCGACCGATCCGTTCTACCAGGGCGAGTGCCTCTAGACATTGCTGCTGAGCCAGGTGCAACTGTGCGGTCTGGGTATAGGCGAGAGCCAACCAGGACATCACGCGGATCGTCGCTGGGGAATCGCCAGCCTCGAGCATCTGCTGCTTCGCGCTCTGCAGGCGAGGGATCAGGGAAGCTCCCTCCCCTTCGTATACAACGGTCAGCCAGAAGGCGACGGAGAGAGAGATGATGTTCCAACTCACTTCTACGTCTTGGGGGAGTGTCTCTATCTCCTGAGAGAGAAGACGTAGACGCTCTCTGTCACCATGCTTGGCGATCTCTCTGAGCTCGATCCAGGCACGAAGCAGGCGCAGACGGCTCCCGATCAACATCACCTCAGCCTCGGAGAGCGTCCATTGCCGAGGTCTGCGTACAAGCTCTTCTAGACGCGTGAAGGTCCGTTCCACCTGGGCGGCCATGCTGGCATGCAGCGTTGCGTTGTTCAGATTGACGGAGTCGACGAAGTACAGAGCCGCGCCCAGAGCCAGGCGCAGATGAGCACGCAGGATGGCATCTGGCAGTGCCAGTATCCAGTTGTGGACGGTCCTGACCTGCCCATGTAACCAAAAGTGAGGAGCTGCCTGCTCCAGCAAGGAGGCGGCCAAAGCATAATCGGGCGCGGAAAACGCGTGAGTAATGGCCTCCTGCCACTCGCCCACCGCCTCATAAAAGTTGGCTGCCCGGATGTGCAAAAGCGGGACCAATTGGGGCTGAACCGCATGCAAGCGAGCGAGCAGGACCTCGCGAAAGAGATCGTGAAAACGGTACCACTGCCGCTGCTCGTCCAGCGGCACGAGAAAGAGGTTGGCTCGCTCTACCTCAAGAAGCATCTGCTGGCTCGCCTGCAGCGAAGGTCCCGCGGTCACTGCCTGGCAGATGGCAGCGTTCATACGGAGTAAGATCGCTGTCTGGAGCAAAAAGTCCAGCAGAGGGGCTGGCAATTGCGCAAGAATGTCCTGTTGCACGTAATCCAGGAGATACCGGTGACTGCCAGCAAAGTCCCTGACAAAAGCAGAGGGATCCTCACGCTTGCGCAGGGAAAGCGCCGCCAGTTGCAGGCCAGCGACCCAGCCTTCCGTTCGCGTCTCGAGGAGCGCTATCTCTTCTTCAGAGAGGGGCAGGCCCATCCCCTGCAACAGAAAGCTCGTGGTTTCAGCCCGGCTAAAGCGCAGATCCTGGTCGCGGATCTCGAGCAGTTGCCCACGCACACGAAACCGAGAGAGGGGAAGCGCAGGATCGGTACGTGTGGCAACTATCAGGTGCAGGTGGGCAGGCAGATGATCGAGCAAGAAGAGGATGCTCTCATGGATGGCCTGGTCTGAGATCACATGGTAGTCATCCAGGATGAGGATGATCTCATTGCTCATCTGCTCTAGCTCATTGAGCAGGGCGGTTAGGATGGCCGAGTACGGGGGAGCCTCTTGCGAATGCAGTAGGACGAAAGCATCCCGCCCAATCGTAGGCAGATGAGTACGTATTGCCGCAATAACTGAGGTCCAGAAGCGGACCAGATCATTGTCCAACGGGTCAAGTGAGAGCCAGGCCACAAGGTTCCCCTGCTTGCCAGCCCAGGCCGAGAGCAGGGTGGTCTTCCCGCTCCCGGCGGAAGCCGAGACGAGTGTCAGGCGGTAAGCGCATACCACATCCAGGTCGCTGAGTAAGCGAGAGCGTTCTACCAGCCAGATCGGCAAACGCGGAGCAGAGAGCTTGGTGGAGAGAAGCGTCATCGACTGTTCGATCTGTGGCTGTGTGCTCGAAGAATCTGATGGAGGAGGTACTGACTCTCGTGAGAGGGCTTGTGCCGCCTCCTCTAAGCGGGCGAAGGTCATCTGGACGGATGATCCCAGATAGCGCTTGCGCGTGCGGCCCCTGATCGTATGGTAGGCATACCAGTACTGCCCTCCACGTGGCCGAGCCTCCTGGTAGATATTGAGGCTGCCTGAGGCGCCGTGGAAGGCAAAGGAGGTCGCCTCGCCGAGCCAGGCCAGCCAGGCAGCTTCCTCTGTTGGGCGAAACTGATGTGTCAGCTGGCCCTGCGTGTACAGTTCATAGTGGCCCTGAACCCTGGACCAGATGAGCGCGTGAAGCGGGATTCTCGGCATTGGATCACCTTTGTAGATCTGCGTTGTTCCCAACCGTGCGTGCGTTCCTCCCAACACGAAGGAGTATAGCAAAGACCCATCGTTTGCGCAAGGAAAGGGAAGCAGGGCAATCGCATCTCATTTTTCAAGCTCGTGTTGCAGAACAACATTCTCAGGCAGAACTTTGGATACAAAGTGGTGATGATGCACCTTGTAGAGCCGGTTTCACCAATGAGATACGATTGTTCAGGAGCAGGGGCAGAAAAGTGAAACGCTTTCCTCAGGAGCGGAGCTTAGCGTTGTAAATTTCGTCGGCGGGCCTAATAGGCCATATGAGGAAGATCAAACGCGCCTATTTGTACCGCTTTTACCCGACAGACGAGCAGAAACAGATCTTTGCCTGCACCTTCGGTTGTGCGCGCTATGTCTACAATTGGGCGCTTCGTCTGCGGCAGGACACCTACCAGCAGACGGGCCGCGGGCTGTCCTATAAACAGCTTTCGGCGCGCCTGACTGAGCTCAAGCAACAGGAAGCAACGAACTTTCTGAACGAGGTCTCCTGTGTGCCCGTACAGCAGAGTCTGCGCCACTTGATGCGTGCCTACGTCAACTTCTTTGAGGGACGCTCGGGCTTGCCGACATTTAAAAAACGGCAAGGTGAACAATCGGTCGAGTATACGAGGAGTGCGTTCACCTTTGCTCATGGCACGCTCACCCTGGCCAGGATGGACGCACCCCTCGATATTGTGTGGTCGAGGACGCTGCCAGATGGGGCCACTCCTTCCACTGTCACGGTGACGCGCGACCAGGCAGGCCGCTATTTCGTCTCACTCCTGGTCGAGGAAGAGGTCAAACCCTTTCCGCCCAAAGAGAAGGCGATCGGCATCGACCTGGGGCTCAAAACCATGGTCGCGACCAGCGATGGCGAGCTCTACGAGAACCCGAAGTACGCTGCCCGTGATGCGAAGAAACTGGCCCGCGCACAGAGGAAGCTTGCCCGCAAACAGAAGGGCTCAAAAAATCGCGAGAAGCAGCGGCGCAGAGTTGCGCGCATCCACGTTCGCATTGCTGATCGCAGGAAAAACTATCAACACCAACTCTCTACCACGTTGATTCGTGAGCACCAAACGATCGCGGTGGAGAGCCTTTCGGTCAAAAACATGCTGCAACACCCCACACTCGCCAAAGCGATTGCCGACGTGGGCTGGGGTGAGTTTGTGCGGCAGCTTGAATACAAGGCAGCCTGGTATGGACGCACGGTGATCAAAATTGATCGGTTCTATCCATCCAGTAAGACCTGTTCGAGTTGTGGGTATGTGCTTGACTCCTTAGAGCTTGATTGTCGTGAATGGGACTGCTCGAACTGTGGGACCCACCATGATCGCGATATCAATGCGGCAAAATCCGTCTTAGCCGAAGGGCTCAGATGGTCGGCCGAGGAACACGCGGCTGCTGCCTGTGGAGGAGAGGTGAGACCAAACCTGAATGGTAACCAGGGAAGGCGCTCTCCGCGGAAGCAGGAACCAGGGCGGGCGACCGCCGAGGGAGATCCCCTGGCTAAAGCCGTGGGGATCTGTTAAGACCTATCCTTACGCACACGCGGGGGAGCGGAGGGGAGATCGATGAGATCGTCATTGGCGATCTCGTTACTGACGATGTAGCTGAGGGGCATGAACGGGTTACTCCAACCGCCAGCATCTTGTAAAGCCTTGATGTTCACGCCTTTCTTCCGCGCCTGCTCGGTGGCCCAGCTATGGCGCAAATCGTGCGGCGAGAGGTTGTCCAGGGGAACCTGGCAGCCATCCGGCAGTTCTTTCGTCAGGTAGCGCCGACCCAGCTCGCGTACGCGCACGTAGATCGAGTTCTCATCATACCCATCCTCCCGCGTTTTTCCCGGATACACCTGACCATCCTCGCGTACTTTCACCCTCCGGGGATCGCCCTCAAAGAGACGCTTTGTGGGACGAAACCGTCCAAAATAGAGCCGCGCTGCTTTTGCCGTCTCATCGGAGAGCCAGTGTGTTTGGGTCTTATCCACCTTATGGCGGTAGAAGGTGAAGGTGCCGCGCTCCAGGTCGATGCAATTCGCCGGCAACCCTGACACCTCACCCTCCCGCAGCCCATGATCGGCCAGGAAACAGACGAGCAACAGATCACGGATCGCCAGGTCGCTGCCGTCGACGAGCAGGGCATCCTTGAGCCTGCGGTGCAGCTGTGGATCCACCAGAATCGGCTCGCCCTTCTTACTCCCCTCTTTGCGCGTGTTCACACCCCGCTTCTCGCGCTTCTCATCGATATTGCGCCCCTCGCTCGGGCGGATCTTCCTCACGCGGTAGATCCGAGCGTGTTCATCCGCGTCGAGGTATTTCGCTTTCATCGCCAGCGTACAGAACATCTTCACACTGTCCAGGCGCACGTTAATCGTCCCGATCGCGTACCCCTTCGTTACCATCCACCTGCGAAAGCCCTCAACCAGGCCGAAGGAGATATAGGTCCATTGTGCCAGGTCATGAAACAGGTTCTTCATCGGCGGCAGCCGTCTCCCAGCACCGCCCTTTTTCTCAGCTTCCTTCCTGGCTTCCTCCAGGTACTGCTCAAAGAGCGCGACCGCCGCCTTATGGCGGCGGATGGTTTGATCAGAGCAGGCCTCCAGATAGCTTTCCAGGACGTCTTCTTGCGCCTTCTCGTTCGCGACGCGCGCTGCCTCGATAATCCAAGCCGACGCGTCCTCATCGCCCACCGGAACCAGGGCAGTTTCCTCGAAGAGATCGTCTGCACGCTCCATACGCTTTTCCTCCTACCCTCGACTCGCGGTCTTCACCAACCGCTGCACCAGCACCTGCTCGTCAGCAACCGACCTGAAGTGTTGGCGACAATAAGCCCCTATCGTCGCCTTGAACAGAAAGCGCTGCGTTCCAGTACGATGAATAAAAGGGAAGTTCACCAGCAGGTCTGTCCGGCTCCTGCGGGTTGCATCCCGGTCGATCGACACCGCATCGGCGAGGTCGCGCGAGGTGACCTGCTGTTCATCGTGTTCGAGCAACCATACGAAAAAGAGCTTCTCCGGTGCAGAGAGCTGCCGTACCTGCTTGATCAGCCTGGTCAGCAACTGTCTCTCGCTATAACGCAACTGTTCGAGGGGGTCAGCGGCTGGAGCAGCGATGGCCGGGAATTCCGCGACCTGCTCGACCTCGATGGGAGGAGCGCCTCCATTCCGGGAAGCCACCGCTGGCGATCCCTTTCCATCGCCGAAGGCCGAACCTTCGCCAGCGTAGAACTGGCTGATCTGGGCCTGCTCGAAGTTCACATGCGCCGCGTGGAGCCCAGGCGTCTGAAGAAGCTGAGCCGCCTGAATCGGAGCATCCCCCGAAGCCCCCTGTCGTTCATACCGAGCTATGGTTGCCCTGGCCTGCTCCAGTTCTGCCCGCTGCTGCCTCTGCTCCTCTTCGAGTTGTCGGAGCTGCTGGGTGAGGGCCTGTACGGCTTCGTGCTGGGAAGCACCAGGTTCTCCAGTGCTCTGCAGCAGAGATTCCAGGTGTCGGATGCGCGCACGCAACAGCACCGGGTCGTTCTCGCGTACTCGCTTGACCAGATCCTCCATTTGCTCGCCAAGGTGGGTCAGGTCGATTTCGGCCAGTTGCCGGGGGACGTTGCGCTTCATTCCAGCCCTGGGGGTCGCGGACGAGTCGAACGTTCGGCGCGTGCGGATGGCGACCCGCTGGAAGAGATGCAGCCATTGCGGAGACCAGGCCCACGCCGTGCCGGTAGGAAGCCCCGAGAGCGTCGCCAGGAACTGGGTCCGCTCCGCTTCGCCGGCATTGCGCTTGATCCAATCATCGAGGGCCTTGCTATCCTGGGGCGAGATCACGCGCAGGGCGAGCAGCAGGTCAAGCTGGCCCAGGACGCTCTTGTGGAGTTCGGCGGGACGCTGTGTAATCAAGGTACATCCCATTCCCTTATACCTGAAGCGCCGCGTGAGTCGGTTCATCGCGGTGAGTGAGCGCTGCGCCATGGGCGACTGCGGTACCTGTGGCGCAAAAAGATCAGCCTCGTCTACAACAAGGTGACAGAGGACCTCCTCATGCAGGCGAAAGCCGCGGATAAACTCCGCCACGAACTGGCGCTGCTCGTCTTCGTCCTCGAATAAGGACAAGTCCAGAATAAAAGGTTGGCGGCTCTCCAGCACAAACTGGCTGACGATCGAGCCCGCAGCAGGATCCAGGGGAAGATCGCCATGACGACCGCCAAGGATGAGGACCGGGGAGCCAACATGCTCCCCGTCGGCGGAGGCTCTGATGCCCCAGGCGATGCCGAGCGGATCGAGGTAACCGACAAAGAGTCCCTGCTCGACCATCTCCTCCAGCAAGACAGAAGCGCAATAGGATTTGCCCGCGCCCCTCTGGGCCACAATGCCCAGGACATGGGTCAGCGCATCGAGCGGCAGATGCAGATCAGTCGAGAGCTGCAGGAGGCTTTCGGCCTGATCGCCAGGCTTCTCATCTGTCTGCTGTGTATCAACCTGCATGTGCATTGGCTTTTCCTTCATCAGGTCTGTGTATTCGTTCAGCAGGTAGAACTGGGGTATCCAGCTCCACTTCATTTAGTGGTTCCCGCAGTCTGACGGTTGAGGCTCAAGGTTGAAATCCTTGTAGCAATCTTTTCCGGTGTTGATGCAAGGTGAGCCGTCTCTACTGGCTTTTTGCTCTGCTGTCGTTTGCATCAGCATGCTCCTCCTTTTCCAACGCTTTTTTCATCTGAGCTATTTCCAGGCCAAACTTACGCCGCTCCTCTTTTTGCCACCTGAGCACCATCCCTGAAAATATCCAGAATACTGGATATGACACAAATGAGATCACCCTGAACAGAAGTGGCATCTTCATACGAGGAACCATCAATCGCGCAAACGTGACAAATGCATACATGTGTCCCCCATAGAACGATACCCCCATAACAACCAGGATGAGTAGCGTGAAGAACAGTGAAAGCCCTAAACTGAAATGGAAGCCAACAAGATTGAACACAAGAGGAAATTTGCGCGCGAGAAACCATCCATTCACGTCAGCAATAATGGTGGTAGTCACGCTGCCAGCTACAAATGTGATTATACTTATCCATGGTGAATGCTTCTTTTCCATTCACTGTCTCCCTCACTTGACCTGTCCGACTCTCCGTCAATCAGGCGAGTCTGTTTCTCAGGAGCATGTTGCTCCATCAGGTCATGTGCCTCTGGTGCGTTTTTTGCCAGCATGCTTCGACCATTTTTGAGGCAACACTCTCGAACAGTGATCCTCGTCCAACCTTTTCAGCTGATGGACATGTTGTGCGTCCGATGATCTCCAAGGCGCTCGGCCGTCTTGGCCCAGGAATTTTTCACGACTGTTGTCGCTGATCTCGCATTGCCTACGACCTTTGGGCACTGCTCTAAAAATCAGGGCCACACCGAGCGTTTTTGGCCCAATTCATGATTTCCTTTACAAATCATGAATTCGTTCCGCCCCTAAAATACCCCCAAAAAGCATCCCTGTCAAGTGTAGTATATGATATCCTACATTTTGCCCACAGCTACGCATTAGAAAGACTCGCACGACTGGAAGGCTCACGCTGCTAGTTGAAGATCTACGTGGATTCCCTACCCAAGAGGAATGAGGGCAAGCGCCCTGTGTAGGCCAAGGACAATTTTTGCGCCACCGCTTGTAGGCTAAAGACAATTTTTGCGGCAGAAAGCCCATCCGTACAAAATGACGGGAACCCTCCCGGACAATTTTTGTGGCACGCCGTCACGAAAATGGCGGGTCCAGGAAGGTTCGGCAGACAATTTATCTGGCACGAATCGCCCGTCACGGACAATGTATGTGGCATCCTACAACCACGACGGTACCTACTACCGCGTGTACGACGTGTTCGGCGAACGCGGCAGTGAACGCACTTTAGAGGCCACCCCCCAGCAGCACTTCACCCTGCGCATCATCGAAGACCTCTCGCCCTTCGATGCCCGGGTCGTGGACGCAGAGGGGGCCGCGATGTGGGCTGACCCCACCCGCCTTCCCGTCGTGGGGACCGGTTCGATGTAGCCTTCTCTAAAGAGTTCCTGATAGACCTGTTTTGCCATCGAAAGATCCGTACCCAGAACCTCCGCAATCGTTGATAGGGGGTTTCCCGACGTCGTTGGGCCATAAGCGCGGCCATATTGCATCAGCTTTCTCACGGCAGGCGCTGGCTGGCCCGCAATCATCTCTCCCGGTTGGATTCGCATCTTCCCCCTCAGTATCTGTTCGGAGTGAGAATGAGCCCTGCCCGCACAGGTGCGAGCAGTGGGATAAAGGTCCTTTTCCACTTTCTTGCTGTGAACGACTGCATTGTTGGGGTAGCGCTACGCTAGCTGTCACCAAGGGCAGAGTAGCGGCTACAACAGGTAGAAGATGCGTAGGATACCGACTCACATGAGTCTTGACACATATTGCAAGTATCCCTTGCGATAAAAATTGACCTTCAACAGAAGGCGGGATAGAAAGGCTGAGCTGGAGGAAGATGTGGCCAGCGTGTACGGAGGGCTTGGCTCACATCTGTGAGCCAAGCGGCGAGGGCCTGTAAGCTGCGGGACTGCTGCGAGCAGGTCACCGTGGTGCTGATGGTGTCGAGGAGCTGTCCCCGGCGTGAGAAACTCATCGGGTGAGGCTCATCAGCCTTTTCCAGCTTGGGCAACCGCACTAGGCGCACAATCGTCCAGGCAGCGCACGCCGCAGTCAGCCCGTGCGCGTAACTTGCGTGATCGAGTACGTCGGGGTAGGAGCGAGCCATCTCCTTCCTGTAGGCGTCTTCAGCTCTTCGCCCAACCTCCTCAGGCAGACGTGACCAGCACGGGCAAGCCGGGAATGGAAAGCGCAGAGCGGCAACGTCGAGCAACGCATGGCGAAAGGAAGCGTGCTCGAAGTCGATAAACTGCAGGCCATCGTCTGACATTCGGCAGTTCGCTGGGCAGGTGTCTCCATTTGAGAAGGCGAGGTATGGACCAGGCTTAGACAGGACGCGAAGAAGCTCATCGACATCTTTCTCGACATTAACAGCAGGAGGTAAGTACGGGCGGGAGGCGGTGATCTCCTGAAGCTGTCTCCACGAGCCCTCAATGTCAATGCCGAGGAT
>Ga0207646_10004433_pt1 | contig 15241 bp, 13 predicted proteins | sample KBSK5502metaG_FD_184343 | JGI IMG/M metagenome (GOLD analysis project Ga0207646, IMG submission 184343) | Corn, switchgrass and miscanthus rhizosphere microbial communities from Kellogg Biological Station, Michigan, USA - KBS K5-50-2 metaG... | ecosystem: Host-associated > Plants > Roots >... | reverse complement strand
AGTCGATCCTTGACGGGCTGATCATCGTCGGCGTCCTCATCATGCTCGCCGAGGGCACGCTCATCGGCCGCAGGGTGCGCGCCCTCGCGGCGGAGCGCCTGCCGGGTGTTAGCACGCGCGGCGTGGCTCTCTACTCCGCCATGCGCGCCCTGCAGATTCGCAAGCTGCGGATGCCCAGGCCCAGGGTCAACATCGGCGACAAGGTCTGACGCACGGCCGCGGCGTTATTTGCCGTTATGGTCGCAGGCATGGAGCATCGTCATCTGGGCCGCAGTGGCCTCATGGTCAGTGAGATCGCCTACGGGAACTGGATCACCCACGGGTCGCAGGTCGAGGAGGACGCCGCAAAGGCCTGCGTCGAAGCCGCGCTCGACGAGGGAATAACCACCTTCGACACCGCCGACGTGTACGCGGGCACGCGCGCCGAGGAGGTCCTCGGGCGGGCCCTCCACGGGCTGCGGCGCGAGTCCGTCGAGATTTTCACGAAGGTCTACTGGCCGACAGGCCCCGGCCCGAACGACCGTGGCCTGTCGCGCAAGCACATCATCGAGTCTGTGCACGGCTCGCTGCGCCGGCTGCAGACCGACTACGTCGACCTGTACCAGGCGCACCGCTACGACCACGAGACCCCGCTCGAGGAAACCCTGCGCGCCTTCGACGACCTGGTCCGCCAGGGCAAGGTGCTCTACATCGGGGTCTCGGAGTGGCGCGCGGAGGAGATCTCCGCCGCGCTGGCGATCGCCGGCCAGATGGGGCTGGACCGGATCGTCTCCAACCAGCCGCAGTACAACATGCTCTGGCGGGTGATCGAGGCCGAGGTGATCCCCCTGTGCGCCAAAGAGGGGATCGGCCAGATCGTCTGGTCGCCGATCGCGCAGGGCGCGCTCACCGGCAAGTACCTGCCCGGCCAGGGCGCTCCGGCGGGCTCACGAGCGACCGACCCGAGCGGCTCCGGGTTCATCAGGGGCTACCTCACCGACGCCATCCTGGCCCGGGTCGCCGAACTGCTTCCTGTGGCCAAGGAGGCGGGATTGAGCATGCCCCAGCTCGCCGTCGCCTGGGTCCTGCAGAACCCCAACGTGTCCGCGGCGATCGTCGGCGCCACCCGGCCCGAGCAGGTCAGGGAGAACGTGCGGGCCTCGGGCGTGCGGCTCGGCGAGGACGTCATGCGCAGGATCGACGACATCCTGGGCCCGGAGATCGAGCGGGATCCGGCGCAGACCGGGAGCCCGGCGCACCGGCCCTAATCAGCTGGGTGCAGGCTCATCGGGCCGTATTCGACCCGGGTTTCCTCCAGCAGCGTTACCTGGTCAACGCCCGCCTCCAGGAGCATGCGCCAGTTTTCGCCGAGCCAGCTCTCCGCGTCACCCTGGCTGCCGAAGGCCTCCCTCGGCACGTCGCCTGAGCTGGCCGGCGTCCCGTTAACCTTCTCGAACCGCCAGGTCCAGACCATCTCCGCCAACCTCCCTCAGCGACCTTAGCTGACCCGCCCGCCTGTCCTCGCGGAACCCGCCCACCGCCCCTCGCCGAGCCCGTCGGCCGGCCTGCGCGGTGTCCGCCGTGGCGCGGCGCCGGCCGGGCCGCTTGACCGGAATATCCGCAGATCGGGGATTGCTGGCGAACGCCACGACCGGAGGGCGCCTAGCTGTTAGGTTTTGACCGCTGGCCCTGCGCATGGCGCCGCAGCGGCTCGTCGCCGACCAGTTTCGCGATCGAGGTGGTGACGGCATGACGCGCATCGTCGTCGTTGGTGACCTGATGACTGACACGGTCGCCCGCGCGGCCCTCCCCCTCGCGAAAGGCAGCGACACCCCGGCCGCGGTGACCACGCACGGCGGCGGGTCTGGCGCGAACATCGCCGCCTGGCTGGCGGTGGACGGGGCCGAGGTCGCGTTCGTCGGACGGCGCGGCGCCGACATCGCCGGCCGCAACCGTGACATGGAGCTGATGGGCTACGGGGTCGACGCCAGGCTGGTCATGGACCCGGAGCGGCCCACCGGCAACTGCGTCGTGATGATCACCCATAAGGGCGACAGCACGATGCTCTCTGACCCGGGAGCAAACGCCGCCCTCTCCCCCGATGACCTGCCCAAGGACATGTTCATCCCGGGCTGCCACCTGCACGTGTCCGGCTACACCCTGCTGAACGAGGGCTCGCGTCCGGCCGCGGTCGCGGCGATCGACCACGCGAGGCGGGCGGACATGACCATCTCCGTGGACGGCGCCTCGGTGGCCCCGCTGGAGCGGGCCGGAGCGGAGCCGTACCTGGAGCTGACCAACGGCGCCACGCTGCTGTTCGTCAACGCGGCGCAGGCGGCCGTGCTCACGGGGCGCGAGGATCCCGCGCAGGCCGCGCGCGTCCTGACGGCGTGGTACCCGCAGGTGGTGGTGAAGCTCGGCGCCGACGGCGCCCTGTTCGCGAACGGCCGTCCCGACCCCATTCGCGCGCCTGCCCAGCCCATGGACCAGACCCTGGACGGGACGGGCAGCGGGGACGCGTTCTGCGCCGGGTTCCTCGTGTCGTGGCTGGACAAGAAGCCGCCGCTGGAGGCGCTCGTGAGCGGCTGCCACACCGCCGCGCGCGCCCGGTCGCTCGTCGGCGCGCGCCCCGCCCTCTGACCTCGCCCCGGCTGCCCGCTGACCGCGCTGACTCCCTCCCCGCCCGCACCCGGTCAAGGCCCGGGTTTCCTGCTTTCCCTGTTCTCGCTGGCGGGCCGGGTCGCGCTGGTCACGGGCGGCAGCTCGGGCATCGGCCGGGCGATCGCGGGCGCCCTCGCCCGGGCGGGCGCCAGCGTCGTGCTCCTGGCCCGTCGCGAGGAGCCGCTGGCCGGCACGGCACGCGAACTCCAAGACGCGGGCTGCCGGGCGGCCTGGGTCTGCGCGGACCTCGCCGACCGGGCCGCGGCCGAACGCGGCGCGGAGGCGGCGACCGAACCGTACGGCGAGCCCGACATCCTGGTGAACTCGGCCGGCCTGAACATCCGGCCCCCGCTGGCTGAGCTGACGGCGACCGACTGGGACCGGCTCATGGCCGTCAACCTCACCGCGCCGTTCCTGCTCGGCCAGCGTTTCGGGCCATCGATGGCCGCCCGCGGCTGGGGGCGGATCCTCAACGTCGCCTCGCAGCAGGCGGTCCGGGCCTTCGGCAACAGCGGCGGTTACGGCGCGGCCAAAGCCGGTCTCGCGGCGCTGACCAGGTCCCAGTCCGAAGCCTGGGCCCCGCGGGGGGTGTGCTGCAACGCGATCGTCCCGGGCTTCGTGGCCACCCCGCTCACCGCGGAGGTCGCCGCCGACCCGGCCCGCTCCGCCGCCCTGGCGGCCCGCACCATGATCGGCCGCAACGGCGAACCGGAGGACTTCGAGGGAGTAGCGGTCTTCCTGGCCAGTCCGGCGAGCGGCTATATCACCGGGCAACTGGTTTTCGTCGACGGAGGTATGTCGTCGACTTGACCAGTTCCGGACCGTGGCCAGCGTTCGCCGTTAGGCCAGCCCCGTACGGAGTCCGACTTTTCCTTTGGAAAAGTCGGAGTGGTACCGGGGTTGGCCTCGTTACCAGACCGCCACGGCCCGTCGTTCGGTGTCGGGTGGTACCGGGGTTGTTCCGATTACCAGTTCGCCACGGCCCGTCCGTTAGGTATCTAAGGCGCCGCAGGCGGCACAATGGCGGACATGGCCAGACGTTCCGCGACCACGCCCGCCCGCGGTCACCGCACCGGCGGGCAGCCCCCCGAGGTGTTCGAAGAGAACATCGTTGACATAGACGTCGCCGAGGAGATGCGGGGCAGCTACCTCGAGTACGCCTACTCCGTCATCTACCAGCGCGCAATCCCGGACGCCCGGGACGGCCTCAAGCCGGTGCAGCGCCGGATCCTCTACCAGATGAACGAGATGGGCCTGCGCCCCGACCGCGGCCACGTCAAGTGCGCTCGCGTGGTCGGCGACGTGATGGGGCGGCTGCACCCGCACGGCGACGCCGCGATCTACGACGCGCTGGTGCGGATGGCGCAGCCGTGGGTGATGCGGCTCCCGCTGGTGGACGGGCACGGGAACTTCGGCTCGCTCGGCGGCGACGACGCACCCGCCGCCTACCGTTACACCGAGGCCCGGCTGACCGCAGCCGCGATGGAGATGGTGGCCTCGATCGACGAGGAGACCGTCGATTTCCAGCCGAACTACGACGGGACCGAGGTTCAGCCCGAGGTCCTGCCGGCCGGGCTGCCCAACCTGCTGGTCAACGGCGCGTCCGGGATCGCCGTCGGCATGGCCACCAACATGGCCCCGCACAACCTGGGCGAGGTGATCGCCGCGGCGCGGCACCTCATCGACAACCCCGAGGCCGGCCTGGATGAGCTGATGCGGTTCGTGCCGGGCCCGGACCTGCCCACCGGCGGCAAGATCGTCGGTCTGGACGGCGTCAGGGAAGCCTACGAGAGCGGCCGGGGCATCTTCCGCACCCGCGCCGCCGCCAGGGTCGAGAAGGTCACCCCGCGCCGCACCGGGATCGTGGTCACCGAACTGCCGTACAACATCGGCCCGGAGAAGGTCATCACCCGGATCAAGGACCTGGTGGGGGCGAAGAAGCTCGCCGGGATCGCCGACGTGAAGGACCTCACCGACCGCAAGCGCGGCCTGCACCTGGTGATCGAGGTCCGGGCCGGTTTCCACCCCGAGGCCGTGCTCGACGAGCTGTACCGGCTCACGCCGCTGGAGGAGACGTTCGGCATCAACAACGTCGCACTCGTTGACGGCCAGCCACGCCTGCTTGGCCTGCGGGAGCTGCTCCAGATCTACGTCGATCACCGCATCGAGGTGGTCCGCAGGCGCAGCGAGTTCCGCCGGCGCAAGCGCGCGGACCGGCTGCACCTGGTCGACGGCCTGATGATCGCGCTGCTCAACATCGATGAGGTGATTCAGGTCATCCGCGCCAGCGACGACGCGTCATCGGCCAAGGACCGGCTGATGACGGTGTTCGACCTGTCCGCCATCCAGGCGCAGTACATCCTGGACACGCCGCTGCGCAGGCTCACCCGCTACGACCGGCTGGAGCTCGAGCGTGAGCGGGAGACGCTGCAGGCCGAGATCGGCGAGCTGACCGCGATCCTGGACTCGGAGTCGCGGCTGCGCGGGGTGGTCTCCGCCGAGCTCGCCAGCGTCGCCGAGCGGTTCGCCGACCCGCGCCGCACGGTGCTGCTCGAGGGCACCGGCGCGCCCCGGACCGCGGCCGTCCCGCTTGAGGTCGCCGACGACCCGTGCCAGGTGCTGCTCTCGTCCACCGGCCTGGTCGCGCGTACCCCCCTTCTTTCTGCAGAACGGGACGAGCCGGGGACCCTGGCAGCGTCCGTGGCGCCCGTCCGGGGTGGGCCCGCGGCGTGGCCGCGAACGGCGCACGACGTCATCGTGTCCAGCGTGCGGGCCACCGCCCGGGGGTCCGTCGCCGTGGTGACCTCACACGGCAGGCTGATCCGGATCGGCGCGCTGGAGATCCCCGCCCTGCCGCCGAGCGCGCACTCCCCCGGGCTCGCGGGCGGCGCCCCGGTCACCGAGTTCGCGCCGCTGGCCGCCGGCGAGACCGTGGTTGGGCTCGCGGCGCCCGATGCGGCCGGAGCGGGGCTGGCGCTGGGCACGGCGGCCGGCGTGGTCAAGCGCGTCGCGGCCGACTACCCGGGCAGCTCATCGGAGTTCGAGGTGATCTCGCTGAAGCCGGGCGACCGCGTGGTCGGCGCGGCTCAGCTGGCCAGCGAGGACGACGACCTGGTGTTCATCACCAGCGACGCCCAGCTGCTCAGGTTCGGCGCGGCCAGCGTCCGGCCGCAGGGCCGCGCCGCCGCCGGGATGGCCGGCATCCGGCTGTCCCCGCGCGCGTCGGTGATCTGGTTCGGCGCCGTCTCACCGCCCGGCGCTGACCAGGGCGCCGCGGCGGGCGAGGCGGGGCCGGGCGGCAGCGTGGTGGTGACCGTCGCGGGCGCAACCGGCGCCCTGCCCGGAACCGGTGCCGCGACGGTGAAGGTCACCCCCTACCGGGAGTACCCGGCCAAGGGCCGGGCGACCGGCGGGGTGCGCTGCCACCGGTTCCTCAAGGGAGAGGACGCGCTGGTGCTCGCCTGGGCCGGCCCGGCGCCCGCGCGCGGGGCCACCGACGCGGGCGTCCCGGTGGACCTGCCCGCGGCCGACGGCCGGCGGGATGGCTCCGGTGCGCGGGTCCGCCAGCCCCTCGGGTCGCTGGGGGGTCTCGCCCCGCAGTCGTGACCTGGACAGGTGGGCTGCTCCGGCGCCCTTTCGGGGGATATCACGCCTTACGGTCGAGTTCTTGCCTGGTTTGCCCTGGCCTGCAGAACCGCGATGCGTAATAAGAGGCCGACGCCCAGGGCGGCGGCGAGCGCGGCGATCAGGTCCGCCGGGCCCGCCTGCGGGGCGTCGCGGTACTGCCACCAGCGGGTGATCGAGATCCCTTTCGGCCCGGGGTCGAACACCTGCCCGCGGAAGCAGCCACCCCGCGCCAGCATGGCCAATCCCCGGTCGTCGTCCGTTAATGCCGCCACATAGGCCGCCGCGTCGAGGAGCGCGGCGGCGCATCGCGCCGCCCGGACGGGGTCGCCGCCGGCGCGCGCCAGCCGCCAGGCGGCCTGGGCGCGCAGGAATTCGGCCACGAGAAGCTGTCTTGTCACTCGTCGTAGTTTAACCATTACTAATAGTGATAGACGTCGAGATTACCGGCCTGTGACTTCGACTATCACGAACGAATGCCGCCAGCCGGTCCAGGCCCGTTTCGATCTGCCCGGGTGTGAGCTGGCTGAAGGCCAGCCGGAGCTGGGACAGCCCGCCCTTGGTGTAGAAGTGGCTCATCGGGGTCCAGACCACCCCGTGCTCCCGGGCCGCGTACTCGCACATGGCATCGTCGGCCGTGAACGGCACGGTGAGCACGATGAAGAAGCCACCACGGGGACGGTTCCAGCTGACGCCCGCGCCGCCGAACCTTGCGGCCAGGCCGTCCAGTACCTGACGCAGGTTGCGCTGGTAGACCTGGGTCTCCCGCGCGTTGGCCGCGGTGAGGCAGCAGCCGTGCTCCAGCAGCTTGCCGCCGACCAGCGCCTGGGCCACCGGCGAGGTGTTGACCGAGACCATGCTCTTGATCTTCGCCACGTGATCGGCGAGCAGGCAGACCTCGCCGCGGCGGCCCGCCACCCGCTGATCGGCGATCACGTAGCCGACCCGGGCGCCTGGGAAGCCGGTCTTGGCGAACGACCCGAGGTAGACGACCCGCCGGCCGGTGTCGAGCGCCTTCAGGGTCGGCAGGGCCGTGCCGTCGTGGAACAGGCCGTAGGGGTTGTCCTCGAGCAGCAGCAGCCCCTCGCGGGCCGCGGTGTCCAGCAGCCGCCGCCGGTGCGGGACGCTCAGGCTTACTCCTTCCGGATTGGAGAAGTCCGGGATCACGTAACAGCCGCGGGGCCGCAGTCCCGCCGCCCGCGCCCGGGCGGCCTGCGCGGACAGGTCGTCGAGGTCGATGCCGGACGCGCCGCTGCGCACCGGCCACACCGGCATGTCGGCGAGCAGGGCCGCGCCGGTCAGTCCCACGTAGGAGGGATCCACCGCGAGCACCACGTCCCGCCCGTCCCGGCGCAGCGCGCGCAGCACGCAGAACATCGCTTCCTGGCAGCCCACCGTGACCACGATGGACTCCGGGTCCGCGGTGATGCGCTCGTCCAGCTCCAGGTGCCGGGCGATGAGGTCGCCGATGATGCCCTTGGTCCGCCCGTACTGGAACAGCAGCCGCCGCACCTGGCCGGCGGACCAGCCGCGCTCCCGCATGAGGTGCGCGCAGTAGGTGTCGAGATAGGAATGGATGAGCCCGACGTCGAAGAACTCCTCGTAGGGGCGTCCGGACGCGAACGAGATCGCGTCCGGGTACCGCATCCCTATCTCGTTGAGGAAGTTCATGGACTCCAGCGCCGCGTTGGACAGGGACGCGTGCAGCGTGGCCTCGAACAGATCCGCGTGCACCGGCAAGGGCTTGTCGTTGCTCACCGGGCCTGGCCCCCTTCGCCGGCGGAGGCCAGCCCGCCGGTTAAGGCCGTCGGGCGCAGCAGCCGGGCGGAGCCGACGTCCGGGCAGCCGGCCAGCGCCATCGCGTTCCTCAGCTCGTCGGCGATCAGCGAGAGGACCTGCGCGGCGCCGCGCGCCCCGCCATTGGCCAGGCCCCACAGCGCGGGCCGCCCGAGCAGCACCCCAGCGGCCCCGAACGACAGGGCCTTCAGCACGTCGGTCCCGCTGCGGATACCGCTGTCTAGCAGGACCTCGCACCGGCCGTCCACCGCCTCGCAGACGCCCGGCAGCGCGGTGACGCTCGCCACCGCCCCGTCGAGCTGGCGCCCGCCGTGGTTGGACACGACCACCGCGCTGGCCCCGTGCTCCGCGGCGCGGCGCGCGTCCTCCGGGTGGAGGATCCCCTTGAGCACCAGCGGCAGCCGGGTCCGCTCCCGCAGCCAGGTAACGTCCGCCCAGCTCAGCGACGGGTCGAAGGCCTCGTTGGTGTGAATCGCCACGCCCGAGGCGCCGACGGCAGTCCTGCGGACCAGCCTGGCCGCCTCATCGCGCAGGTTGGCGGCGGTGATCTCCGGGGGCAGCGCGAAACCGTTGCGCATGTCGCGCAGTCGGCGCCCCATCCGCGGCACGTCCACGGTCAGCACCAGCGCCCGGCAGCCGGCCCGCTCCGCCCGCTGGATCAAGTCGGCCACCTGGCCGCGGTCCCGCAGCAGGTACAGCTGGAACCACAGCGTCCCGCCCACCGCGGCGACCTCTTCCAGTGGGGTGCTGCTCATCATGGACAGGGCCAGCGGGATGCCGGCCTCCCGGGCAGCCCGGGCCAGCCCGATCTCCCCCTCGGGATGGACCAGCCGCTGGTAGGACATGGGCGCGATCGCGATGGGCAGCGCGGACCTGCAGCCGACAAGCATGGTGCCCGGATCGCAGGCGGTGATCCCGGCGAGCACCCGCGGGGTGAGGAACACCGCGTCGAGCGCGGCGCGGTTCGCGGCGAGCGTCACCTCGGCCTCACTGCCGCCCGCGACGAAGTCCCGGACGTCGCGCGGCAGCGCCCGGGCCGCGGCCTGCTCGGCGTCCCCCACGCACAACAGGGGTTCGGCCATGGCGCGAGACCTCCTTCCCCCGGGCCCTGGCCTGGGCGGGATGCGCCCGGACCGTCCGGGCTCCGGTGGCACCAGCCATTGTCCCCGCCCCCCCGGGGCCCGTCCACCAGCCCGGTCGACGCGGGCCAGCCCGTGCGGCAAGCTGGGGTCAGGCCATGCGGGGAGAGCGGGAGGTCGCCGATGGTGAGCCGCCAGACAGCCGCCGGGCCACGGCAGGCCGAGGCCGACGCGCTTCTTGCCGACTGGGCAGCGCCCGGCGGCAGCGAGGACCCGTATCCGCTGTACGCGAGGTTGCGGGCGTTAGCCCCTGTCCACCGCTCCGCGTCCGGCGGTGTGTACCTGACCAGGTACGACGACTGCGCCGGCGTGATCCGCGATCCCTCGCTCGGCGCGCAGAGCCCCGCCTGGATGGACCAGGTCCGCCCAGGCTGGCGCGAGCACCCCGGCCTGCGGCTGACCCACGAGTCGTTCCTCTTCCGCGACCCCCCGGACCACACCCGGCTGCGCCGGATGGTCAGCGGCGCCTTCACCCAGCGCAAGGCCGGCGCGCAGCGCGCACACACCGCCGGCCTGGTAACCGGGGCCCTGGACGTGGTGGCCGACGCCGGCGCGACCGGTGGCACCGTGGACCTGCAGGAGGTGCTCGCCACCTCCCTGCCCATCTCCGCGGTCAGCCACGTGCTCGGCGTTCCCGAGGCCGACTTCCCGCTGCTGCGCGAGCCGCTCGAGGGGCTCCGGCTCGCCGCGGACGGCCGCTCGGGCACCATGGATCTCACCGTCGTCGACCAGGCGGCAGCGGCCCTGCTCGACTACTTCGCCGGGCTCGCCGCGCAGCGCAGGCGCGACCCGCAGGACGACCTGATCTCCGCCCTGGTCGCCATCGCGGACCCGGCGGCGGATGCCCCGGCCGCCGGTCCGTCGCTGACCGACGTGGAGTTGCTACAGAGCATCACGCTGATCTTCAGCGCGGCCATCGAGAGCATGGTGGACCTCCTGCTGAACGGGACTCGTGCGCTGCTGCTGCACCCGGAGCAGGCCAAAGCGCTGCGCGCCGACCCGGGCCTGGCAGCGGGCGCGGTCGAGGAGGCGCTGCGGTACGACCCGCCGGTGCAGGCCATGGGCCGGATCACGCGCTCCGCGGTCACGGTCGGCGGCGTTGACGTCCCCGCCGGTAACCGGCTGCTGATCATGCTCGGCGCGGCGAACCGGGACCCGGACCAGTTCTCCGCGCCCGACGGCTTCGACATTCGCAGGCAGGGGCCGCCGGTGCTGTCGTTCGGCGGCGGCGCGCACTTCTGCCTGGGCGCCGCGCTGGCCCGGCTCCAAGCGGGTCTGTTCTTCCCCGCGCTGCTCACCAGGTTCCCGAACTTGGCGCTGGCCGGCCCGCCGGTCCGCCGCGGCCTGGTCTTGCGCGGCTTCGCCACGTTCCCGGTAACCCTCGCCTGACCTGCGCACCTGCCGCGGCCGGCCGCGCTCAGGGCGACGAGAAGGACTCGCGAAGGCGGGCGGCGGCGTACCGGACGGCCTCCCTGGCCACGTCGAGAACCGCGATCATGGTGAAGAACGCGTGCGGCATGCCGTCGTAGCGGGCGACCTCCACGGCGACCCCCGCTTCGCCGAGCCGTTCCGCGTACCGCTCCCCCTCGTCCCTCAACGGGTCGTATTCCGCGGTGATCACCGTGGCCGGCGGCAGCCCGCGCAGGTCCGGCTCGCGCAGCGGCGAGGCAAGCGGGTTCGCGCCGTCCTCGGGTGAGGCCAGGTACAGGCTCCAGTACCACTCGACGGCCTTGGGGTTGAAGAAATGGGGGTCGTTCATCTCCCGCATCGACGGGGTCGCCGCCTGGTAGTCGGTGTTCGGGTAGACGAGCAACTGGTGGACGAAACGGGGCCCGCCCCGCCGCCGGGCCAGCAGTGTGACCGCGGCGGCCAGGTTCCCTCCGGAGCTGTCCCCGCCCACGGCCACCCGTGCCGGGTCCCCGCCCAGCTCGGCGGCGTGCGCCGTCACCCAGGCGCTCCCCGAGTAGCAGTCCTCGACCGCGGCGGGAAACTTGTGCTCGGGGGCCAGCCGGTAGGAGACGGCCACGGTGACGCAGCGGGCCGCGTTGGTGAGCATCCGGCACACACCATCGCAGGTGTCCAGCGTCCCCAGGCTCCAGCCGCCGCCGAAGTAGTAGACGAGCACGGGCCACGGCCCATCACCGCCAGGCTGGTACACCCGCACCGGCTGCGGGCCGACCGGGCCGGGGATGGTGCGGCCGGCCACGCTGGCCACCGGTTCTCCCAGCCCGGCGCCGGCCATGGTCGACTTGAGGTCCGCCGCCCGGGCGTCCGGTATGGACAGGGTGTACAGGTTGGGCACCCGGTCCCGTTCCAGCCGGTCGTGGATCGCCTGCACCTGCGGGTCGTAGGGCATTGCATCCTCCCTGGGCTGCGGGTCCTGACTGCCCCGGCCCGCGGGGGCCGGGACGGCTGCTTAGCCGGTCGCGGGGGCCGCCTCGATCACGCTCTCGGCCTGCCGGGCGCGCAGTGGCGGCGGCCGGACCGCCGCCACGGTGAAGCCCGCTGCGCCGAGCAACTCCCGGTACTCCGCTTCGGTCCGGTCCCAGCCGGAGAGCATGACGAGCAGCAGCAGGTCCATCGGGGACGCGGCACCAGCCCTGTTCTGCTGGCCCAGCAACTCCTCGAAGACGAACAGCCGCCCGCCCGGCGGCATGACCGAGCGCACCTCCCGGAGCAGGCGCAGCGCGTCCTCGTCGGGCCAGTTGTGCAGCACGCGGCACAGCACGTATGCGTCCGCGCCGGCTGGCACGCGCTCGAAGAAGCTCCCCGCCACGAACTCCACGCGGTCGGCGACGCCGGCCACCGACAGACGCGTCCTGGCGCGCGCCACCGCCTGGGGCAGGTCGAGCAGGATACCGCGTGCGTGCGGGTGCGCCCGGAGCACGCGGGCGAGCAGCCCTCCCTCGCCGCCGCCGATGTCGGCGACCACGCGCACCCCGTCCAGGTCGCAGGTGGCCAGCGCGGCCGGCACCGCCGCTCCCGCCATGGCGACGCTGAAGGTGTCCGCGGCCCGCGGGTTGCGCTCCAGGTAGTCGTAGAACGGCATGCCGTAGACCTTGTCGAACGCGGGCCGGCCCGTCTGCAGGGTGTAGACGATCTCGGCGAACGAGCGGAAGACCTCCTCGCCGAACATGACCGCGGCGTCCCGGCTCGACCGGGGCACGCCCGACTTGAGCGGCTCGGCCATGGGGCTGAGCGCAAAGGCCCCATCCGGCGTCTCGGCGAGGATCCCCGCGCCCGCCAGCGCCCGCAGCATCCGGTGCAGGGCGCGCGGGTCGGTGCGGGACTCGCGGGCCAGGTCGGCGGCTGGCCGGGGACCCCCGGCGAGCAGGTCGGGGATGCCCAGCTTTGCCAGCGCGTAGCAGCACTGGGCCAGCCACGCGCCGGACAGGACACGCAGCAGGCTGGCCCGGTCCGCGGGGCCGGCCGGCATCAGCCCGGTTCCTCCTCGCTCGGCTGCCCCGGCTGACCGCGTGCGGCCAGCTCCGCGCCGAGGGCCCTGATAACCTCGGCGGCCGAGATCGCATGGCCGCGCATGCTGCCGTGCCTCCCGTCGCTGGAGTACAGGTCAGCGTCCCGGCCAGCCGGGTGCCAGGTCAGGTCGACGTGCAGGGCACCTACGTCCTCGGCGACCGCCCGGGTGTTCCTGGACAGGCCCTGCAAGCGCTCCTGAAGCGGCTTGCGGAACGGTTCTGGCACGGCCGGGGAGTACGAACCGTCGAAGAGCCCCACGGTGACCACGCGTGAGCCGGCGTCGGCGAGCGCGGACACGATCGCCCTGATCTCGTCGCTGACAGCGGCGGGGTCATAGACCGGCTGGAGGATGTCGTACCCGCCGCAGGCGACCAACGCCAGGCCGGGCGCGAGGGCCAGCGCGCCGGGCAGCTGGCTGGCCCGCACCTGCGCGGCCGGGGTGTTGCGGGTGCCCAGGTTGCGGTACTCCAGGCCCGGCTGGTGCACGCGCAGCGCCGCGGCGATCCGGTCACACCATGGCTCATCGGCGTAGCCGGGGGCAGGCTCCCCCGCCCCTTCCGCGATGCTGTCGCCCAGCACGGCGAAACGGCGCCACGGGTGCCCGGCGAGGAGCCGTTCCGCCTCGCCCGCGCGCAGGCAGTACGGGTCCGCCGCTTCGTTGGGATACGACCGCTGAGTCACCATCGCACCTGGCACGCTCCCTTCGCCCGACGGTGCGCCTGACGCCACCGGGCCCCTTCGCCATGGCGGCTGCCCGGGCACAGTACGACTGAAGCAAATCGCACGCGATGAATCAATCAGTGCCTGCCCCGAGAAGGCCATCAGGCACCAGCAAGCCGCGCAGGGCTGGCCAGGACGGCGGGCTGTGCCTACGATGACCGTGCGCGGGGGCGGGCGCCGAGCGGGGGGCGGGCGCGAAGCGCGCGGGCGGGACAAGCAGAGCGCGGGGGCGGGACACGCAGGGCGCGGGGGCGGGACACGCAGAGCACGGGGGCCGGGCAGCGAAAGGGGCCGGCCATGAGCGGGCAGGAGACGGCGCGGGCGGGCCAACCCGGCCAGGCGGAGCAACTGCTTGCGAGCCTCGGCACGCCCGGAGCACAGGAGGATCCCTATCCGCTCTACGCGCGCCTGCACGCCCTCGGCCGCGCACACCGGGCGCCGTCCGGCGCGGTGTTCGTCACCGGCCACGACGACTGCGCGGCGGTGCTCCGCGGGCCCTCGTTCGCCGCCCAGAGCCCCGAGTGGCACGACCGGATGGTGCCGGGCTGGCGCGACCAGCCGGCCAAGGTCGCCACGTTCGAGGCGATGCTGTTCCGGGATCCGCCCGCGCACACGCGACTGCGCCGCATGGTGGCCGGCAGCTTCACGCACCGCCAGGTCCAGCAGCTGCAGGCGGCCATCGCGGCACTGACCGACTCGGTCCTGGACCGGCTCGCCGACGCTGGCCGGTCCGGCGGCCGTGTCAACCTGCAGCGAATCCTCGCCGGTACATTGCCCATCTCCGTGATCGGCGCTCTGGTCGGCGTGCCCCCGGCCGACTGGCCCGGCCTGCAGGCCTCGATGTCGGCGTTACTGGAGATCGTCGAGCTCGGCACCACACCGGAGCAGCTGGCAACGGCCAACGAGGCAGCGCTCCGCCTGCACGGCTACTTCGCCGCGCTGGCCGCGGAGCGACGCGCCGTCCCGCGGGACGATCTGGTATCAGCCCTGGCGCTGGCGGCCGGGCCCAGTGGCCACGGGGACGGCGGTGCCGGAAACGGCCACGGGCCGGGCGGCCGGGCGGCGGACCGGTGGCTCACCGAGGAGGAGGTCGCGCAGACGCTGACGTTCGTGTTCATGGCGGGCGTGGACACCATGATCAACCTGCTCACCAACGGGACCGCCGCACTGCTCGCCCACCCTGCTCAGGCCCGCGCGCTGCGCGAGGACCCGGGCCTGCGCCCCGGCGCGGTCGAGGAGATCCTGAGATACGACGCTCCTGTCCAGTTCGTGGGCCGGGTGCCAGCGGAGGACGTGGTCGTCGGCGGCATCGGCGTTCCGGCCGACGGCCTGGTGATCGCGATGCTCGGGGCGGCCAACCGCGACCCCGGCCGGTTCCCCGCCCCGGACACGTTCGACATTCGCCGGGCGGGCACCACCGTGGTCTCGTTCGGCGGCGGTATTCATCACTGCCTGGGCGCGCCGCTGGCGCGCATGGAGGCGGGGACCTTCTTCCCGGCCTTGCTCAGCCGGTTCCCCCGGATGGCGATCGCCGGGCAGCCGCAGCGGCGCGGAGTGGTGTTCCGCGGCTTCAGTGACCTCCCGGTGGCGGTGCGCTGACCGCCGCGGTCAGCGCAGCAACTCCCGGGGTGGCCCCGGCCTGGCAGGACTCCTTGACTGCCCCCGCCCGTTGTGCGAGCCTCGCGACAAAGGCCCCATATGTTCATGATCTGAGCCGGTGATGACTCATGACTGACGGCGCCTTCGGTGTGCCTGCGGCCGGACGGGCATCCGCCCCGGATGGGGACTGGGTCGATGCCATGCTTCTCGCAGGAGCCGACGCCGACGTCTGCCTCCAGTTGGGC
>Ga0207646_10004431_pt1 | contig 15243 bp, 10 predicted proteins | sample KBSK5502metaG_FD_184343 | JGI IMG/M metagenome (GOLD analysis project Ga0207646, IMG submission 184343) | Corn, switchgrass and miscanthus rhizosphere microbial communities from Kellogg Biological Station, Michigan, USA - KBS K5-50-2 metaG... | ecosystem: Host-associated > Plants > Roots >... | reverse complement strand
CTGATATACAAATAATGACTGAATACGGAACAATGGGTTTATTAGCATCGGGAGGGAATTCCCGTCAGGTGCCACAAGACCAAAATAACATTATACAAGATGAAAGTCAAACTGATAGTACTTTGTAAGTAAGTAGGGCGGGAGGGAATCGAACCCTCACGACCTCACCGGTCCGGGGATTTTAAGTCCCTCAAATGCCTCGAATGGCTCTACAGGCTGCTTCATGCGATTACGATGCTGCACAGAACCGGGGATATTACGGCAGGGATTTTTGCGTGTTCGTCCTGGCCACGTCGGTGAGGAACTCGCCGCAATTTCGTCACAGCCTGTGTGAATCCTGCCATCATTTGGCTCTATTGGACTTTCTGTGAGGCGATCAGAAGTGGCCATTCTAGAGAAAGAACTCCGGAAATCATCTGCCCTCCGATGCTACTTGTGAAGACGGCTCGATAGGTCGCTTCAAGTAGTAGAGCGTATGAGTGGCAGCTCTGGTGGGCACCACTCCCACGAGTTCCCATCCGTCGGCTCCTAATTGGGCCAGTAAGGCTCCCCATTCTTCTGGCTTTTGGACTCCTTCGTACGTTCCATTTTCACGACTACTATAGACGTGGATCATCACTTGCTTTGGCATCCAGGCCACTTCACAGTATTCCCACTGCTGCATTCTTAGACTCCTTCCTCAGCTGTGCTTCTTGCAAAAGAGTCCCTGTAGGGGATTGATTAGTTACAGTATCGTCTTTTCTCACGAAAAGTGCAACAGAGCCAATAATTTCAGCATCATCCCGTCATACCTCTCGCATTTTCGAACCGATGGCGGATTATGGCGGAATTATTGTATAGAATTTCGTCATCGGCAGCTGGAATCTCTCCAGAATCCCGCCATCATTTCAGCAGAATTCCGCCATGAACCAGGTTTTTTGAGCCTCGTTATTCCTCATATTCCATCACTGCCTGGCAGTATTCCGCCAAATCTCCCCACGTGTCCGATAATTTTACCAAGCTTTTCCACTATCGGACGCCTTTTAAGGAGCATTACTAGTTTTGTAACTTAAAACGTGCACAAAATAGAATATATCGGACAGAATATCGGACGAACTATCGGACAGGTGGCGATAAAAGGCTGTTTGAAGTTGCTTATTCCTGCTACAATTAGGTCGTTCAACGGCAATAGATGTTATGCTGCGGAGGTTGCTATGGCACGGTTAAATGAAGTAGCTCTTAGGCGTTTGATTAAGGGTGGTGAGACGACTACAGTTGAGCTCAAAGTAGCGACTCCTAGACCTGTAGAGATGGCTGAAAGATTGTGTGGTATGGCTAATGCTCAGGGGGGAATGATCATTATTGGGGTTGAGGATCTAGAGCGTAAAGTAGTGGGTGTGCCTGATGAGCGCATGGCGATGACAAAGGATGTGATTTTAAGAGCTGCTCGCCAGATTGTGAAGCCTGCGCTGGTGCTCGATCCTCCTGAGCCTGAAATTTACGCGATAGACGGAAAACAGCTAGTAGTTGCTACGGTGCCTCCAAATAATGGGTCTGTCTATCAATCTGGTGGGGTTTTTTGGGTAAGACGTGGTACGCATACAGTGCCATTAAGCGTATCTGAATTAATCGAAATGGCAAATGACCGTGGGCTTGTCCATTGGGAATTGCTGCCAGCTCGTAAGGCAACAATGGAGGATATTGATGTAGAGAAAGTAGAAGCTCATTTACGACAGCGTTCGACGGGAAGCCGACAAGCTGGCCGTTTCGAGAATAGAGAGCAAGTGTTGATTGGTATGGAGTGCGCTGTTGTCCTTGACGATGGAAAAGTAGTTCCTACAAACGCAGGTATATTGTTTTTTGGTCATGAGCCACAAATGCATATAATGCAAAGTGAGATAGATTGTGTTTTGTTCCGTGGCGCAACGGGAGCGAGCCGATATACTGATAAGAAGGTTATTACAGGAACGGTGCAGGAATTAATAGATGGCGCAGAGACCTTTCTGCGGAGCTATATGCCAGTTGAGGGAAGAGTTGAAGGATGGAAAAGGATTGATATACCTGAGTATCCTATTGAAGCACTACGAGAGGCGCTTGTAAACGCGGTCATGCATCGGGATTATAGTCGGTATGGAGAAAGTATACGAGTGTTTTATTACGCCGATCGTATAGAAATACATAGTCCAGGTTTGCTTCTTCCAGGGGTCACAGTTGAACAGATGGAAAAGGGTGAGGTGCAATCCAGGCTGCGCAATCCTGTGTTAGCGAATTTGCTGAGGGACGTTCCGGGTTATATGGAGCGGATTGGAAGTGGCATTCGATTTATGTTAGATGAGACAAGGCGTATGGGTCTTTCTGCCCCGCAGTTTCGGGAAATGAATGAGTTTATCGTTACTTTTCGGAGCGCTCGTGTTTCGCCTATCTTGCGGCCACAAGAGCCACAAGTAAGTAAAACTTTGTGGGATGAGGATGAGCAATTGTCAGCTTTACCCACTTCAACTGAGGAGCTATCTGAGAAGGAGCAGAGGCTAGAAAAAGCGATAGTGTATGTTCAGGAGCATGGTTTCATCACTAATGGTTTATATAGGGACATCACAGGCGCAACAGATAAGAGAGCTTTTCGTGATTTAGAGTTACTAGTAGAGCGTGGAAGTTTAAAACGGGTAGGTTCAAAGCGAGGACGACGGTACGAATTGCCATAGGATCGCAGCAACGTCTACGCAAAATTTGGTATGGTGCCTGACCCCGTAGAGGAAACCAGGTCAAGTGTGAGATATACTGAACAGCAAGACGGAGGTGTATCTCATGGCCAAGAAACTGAAAACCCATGCAGCGTCGTTTAAGTTCAAGGTTGTGCTGGAATCGTTTACCAGCAACAATGTGGCGGAAACTGCGCGCAAGTAGAGCCTCAATGCGAACCAGCTCTCAACCTGGCGCAGCTATTTCCTGGAACAAGGACACAGCGTGTTTCAAACCGATGTGACCAAGAGAGAGCAGGAGCTGGAGAAACAGATCGCCACGCTGGAACAGATGCTGGGCAAAAAAGAACTGGAGATCCAGCTCTTAAAAAAATACTTGGATTTTTACGCCCCGCGCGCTGGCAACTCGCTCAGTACGCGCGAGCGCTGGTAGCACAAGGAGAAGTGGGCGTGAACCAGATCTGTCGGCTCTTAGGGATCAGCAAGAAGAGCTAGTATCAGAGCCAGGAGCCGCAGGAACGCTTGGCGGAGAAATACCAGGCGTTGCGTCCAGTGCTGGGTCGGCTCATCGAAAAGCACCTGAGCTATGGCGTCCCACGGCTGAAGAAAGCACTGGCCGAGCAGGAAGGTCTCCTCGTCAATGCGAAACTGCTGCGCAAGAGGCTCGCGTGTGTGGGGACTCACCTGGCAGCGCACCGCAGGAGCAGGCCAACGCAAGAAGACCTGGGTGCAGCGGGTCATCGACTCCCTGGGACCCAGGGCTAATCTGGTCCGTCACATGCAGATCACGGCCTGTTTCCAGGTGCTGGTGACGGATATGACCCGGCTCGCCTTTGCAGGCGGGATCGCCTATCTGAGCGTCCACTTGGACTGGTATGGCAAGCTAGTGCTGGGCTGGGAGCTCTCGCTGCACCCCGATACGCCCTTAGCGCTTGCCTCGTTGCAGATGGCCTTCGCTGCCATCAGCGAGTGGAAAGGAGGCACGCTCCAAGGACTGATCGTGCATCAAGACCAAGGCAGCCCCTCTACCAGTGGCGACTATGTGACCGCTATTCTGGAGAGCCAGGCCTTTGTGAGTTACTCGCGGCCTGCCACCCCAGGCGATAACCCGGTCAACGAGTCCTTCTTCTCACGCGGTCGCCGCCGAATGGGGGGAGCAAGTGGCAGAGGCAAAGACCTTGGAGGCTCTGCGCCAATTGGTCAGCCGGGCGATTGCCTATTACAACACGGAGAGATATCATACGAGTATCGGGTGTCAAACACCCGCTCAGTTTACCCAACAGTTCCTTGATCATCTCACACTTGAGAGCCCGTAAGTGGTTTCCTCAATGGGGACAGGGACCCATCTCTTGACGGCTTTACAGCACGTCTTCTTAGGTTCCCCTCTCCTCCCTTCTCTTGGAGGCTGAGTAGGTACATAAATCTTTCTAGTACAGAATCAAGCAATGGTAGTCTCCCTTCTTTATGTTGATGTATAATGTGGCAAGCACAACACAAAGATACGCATCATGCTTATCCAGGGATAGCTGCTCTATTCATGAAATACATGTGGCAAACACATGACGGTTCTCTCTTCTCTATTCTTCTAGGGATGAAAGGAGCAGGAGACATGCACCATCTACCCACATTCCTGCGTTTTCTTCGGCCTTTGCCTTCTCTCCCACTCTCTCTCCGTTTGAGTATTTTCCTGCTGAGTTTCATCATCTGCGGTGCTTTTATGATCCTCGGTCTTCTGGTCACCAACAATCGCGGACTCACTCCTATTTTTGCCATCCCCGTGGCATTGGCTGCATGGATGTTTCAGCCTCGTCAAGCAGCACTGGCTCTCGGGGGTGTCTTCCTGATGCTCATCTTGCTCAATACTGCCGCTGTGAAGAGCCTGTTGTGGCCGTTGCCACTGCTGATCTCCTTTCTGTGTGGGCTCGTTGCGGCTCTCATTGTCGCAGGTGCGATCGGCGTGTTGCGTTATGCGTTGCATGTCACAGAAACAGCCAGACACCACTCCTGGCAAGCAGAACAACACATGACGAGAGCCTATAAGCAGGAGCAGCACTTAAATGACCTCAAAGACCAATTTTTGCTCACGATCAACCACGAATTACGCACGCCACTGACCGCCTTGCATGGGTATCTCCAACTGCTTCAGGAGCATCAAAGCGAGCTGGAGGTCTCACAGCAAGCTCCGTTCCTCGCTGAGGCATTACAGAGTAGCGAAGAATTGGTTCACATGGTGAATAGGCTTCTCGATGCACTTCAATATAGCAACGCAGCCCTCCAGCCTCAGTATGAGGAGCTTTCGCTTGCATCCCTCGTGCAGAGCGCAGCCAACCTCTTTGAACCACAGCAATGGCAGTCCCACCACCTCGATCTGCTGATCCCTGAACAGCTGAAGGTACGAGCAGACCGTCAATTTTTCCACCAAATTCTGTGGAATTTGCTCTCCAACGCATGCAAGTATTCGCCTCCGCAAACGACTGTTACTGTGGGTGCTCAGCAGGAGATGGGTGCTTCCCAACAGGAGTCGGTATGCATCTGGGTTCAGGATGCCGGTCTTGGCATTGCTCCTAACGAGATTCCTTTCCTCTTTGGGAAATTTGTGCGGCTGAAACGAGATCAGGCCGGTACTGTGCCAGGGGCGGGTTTAGGGCTCTATATCTGTAAGCAATTAGTAGAAGCGCTGGGAGGGCGGATCTGGGTCGAAAGTTCGGGCGTGGTAGGAGAGGGCAGTCGCTTTTCTTTTACCCTGCCTGGCGCTGCTCAAACCACTATCCCATCGTAAGAAAACAACGAGCAGTTCTCTTAGCCCTAAAACTCATGAATGCTTAAAAAGATCATCTATCTTATCCGCTGCCTCTTGCTGTATTGAGGGCAAAACATACACAAGAAATAACCTACACTGACAGTAATCTTGACAGCATAAACGGTTCAGCTTGACACTGCTCCACGATCTTCTCAAGCAGGCTGGCAGGTTCAGAGGGAATTCAATGGATGGGACTCTACCATGTAATCAGGGTTTCAGGCCAAAGCTTTTGTACACATCTAAAGGCGGATGGTCATACGATCCTTCACGCTAAACGTGACGCCGGCATCCACCTTTTGATGTGCAAACGTGATCAGTGGCCTGAAACCTTGAGAGCATGTCTCTAAAACCAGGGCAAGCAACTCTATTCGTTCTCGCTCTGCTCCTCAGGAGGAGGGCCCGGTCACATTGACCACGGCACTCTTGGACACGGCACTGAGCGAGGGGGGCGCAGTACAAGTGACATTAACTGTGTTCGTTGGCCCACTTGTTGGTGGTGGGACGTTCTCCAGCGTACAACTGACGCTGCCATCACTCGATTGCACCATCATCACGTAATGGCCGTCACCGACCTCTTGTATCCCCGGGATCTGCATCTCATCTACATGCTTGACGAGGTGAAGAGCGTAGAAATACATCGCGCCATTGCACTGCCCAAAGTAAGGGTTCGTTGAATCCGCCTCACACCAGATCCAGAAGCCGACCGGGGTCTGTGCGCTCTGGGCTAAGCCGCTGAACACGACCTGCTCGGAGTGAGAGAAGCTGGCAGCATGCGCTCGCGAGGTCAGGGCAAATGAAATAGTTACGGCGAGCACAAGCATCAATGCTAGAGCTCCTATGGTTAGTTTCCTCAAGACCTATCTCCTTTCCATATTTTTCACGTTCTTCTGCCAGGGAACCGCTGCAATTCATGAAGGTTTTATCTCATAGGCATCACCTGCCTTTCCTACTGAACTCACGTTACCCATGCTCTTCTCCGGCTGCAAAACGAGTCGGCTTTTGTTCCTCAGGATAAAGACCCTGTGCTGAATTCCAGGACATCTTCCATGCAGAACTTACTCCCCCATCCTACTCATGGAACTAAATGGTTAATGTATAGTTGAGAATTTGGTTGAGATTTTATGGAGAACTCATCGAAACATAGTGATTCGGATGTATTTTTAGATAGATATAAGAGTGCTAGACCTCTGTGGCCTTCCGATTTCGCGCATAGTTCGTTTCTAACGAGTAACTATTCAGGTAGCCTTTTCAAGCCACATCCACAAGTATAATGTAGAGAAGTAGGTAGGAGAAGACAAGTTGCTAAAGTATCAGGGAAGAGTACTATCGTATCCGCGACATTTGTGCTTGTATCTTCGTCTCCGTGCTAACTTGGCGAGCACTTCGGGATCGTGTTCGAGAACATCGAATATACCATGTTAACCTCTGGTGTTCTCAGTACAGTAGTAACATGACGCTAGAAGAAGAACTGATCCAACTCCGACAAGAGATGAGGGTGCTGAGGGAACGGGAGGGCTTGCAGAAGATCGTTGGCTCCTTTCGCAGTGAGGCCGGCTTGACGGCGTTTTGTCGCATCCGCAGTTAGCTTTCCACCATGCGCAAGCAAGGTATGGCCTTGCTTGAGGCGCGTGCTGCTGTCTTCGCCGGTCGTCCTCTCCCCGTTGCTTGGGGGCCTGAGTAGTTACTCATCCATTTAGGAATTTTTCAACAGGCTGGTTTTTTCTGCGATCAAGCGGCGTTCCCACGCAAAATAAGGCTTCTCCCCCTCTAATTGCTTGCTGCTTATGTGCTACTCCGTTGGAAAAAGGGCTATTGAAAGATTGTTTCTCTATGACTGAGGTATACTTAATGCTGTCAAGTTTGCTATCATTGGTCAGAGGTTTTGTTGGCCAGTTGGTATGGTACTTGGTATGGTGAGGGTTAGCGGGCTTTTGAGGTTGGGGTAAGATACGAACAATGATTATAGCACGCTCATTTTGGTTCTGGTTAGGTCTTTTTCGAGTGGCCTGGTGAGGCTCATTTCATGTCAGTTTGTCCACTGACGTCTATGGTTGTCGGTGATTTTCTATGGGCTTTGCTGTCAGTGTTGCTGTCAGCTTGAAAGGTGAGCAGTGGGTTTCGATACGCCTTCTAAACAGGTTCATAGACGAAGTTTTGCTAATTATACCAACGCCAGAAGTCTCAAATGGCAAGCTATTTCATATTCTAAAAGTGTGAGAGGTTAATGCGGATTAAGGTAAACTATGCCTCTCTAAATATATTTTTGTTTCTTTACAGATTTCGCGTCACTCACGTACTTGTGCCACTGAGTCAAGTGTAGCAGGTACTGGACAATCATTGCGTGTTATAGGATTCAATCGAAGTAGTTGTATCTTTATATCAATGCTCCAATTCTTACTCTCTTCTAAAAAATTATCCAACTTGGCAAGCTCCGGCCAATAATCTCTATTAAATGCTTTTTTGGGAGATTCGATCAGATTTTCTACAATATTTGATAGATACTCATTGATTTTAAACCACTTAGTAACAATTACGACGTCAAGGTCAGCCAATTCTTTTGTTAGATTGTTGTTCACAGCAGTATTTGTCCCGTTAAGAGCAATTTTCCATTGTCCATGAGCAACTTTGTTCCGAATATGACTTGGTGTGATGATATAATCATCGACAATCTTATTGATCTTTTGTTTGGCATTCGGAATGAAGTTGGATTTATTACTACTGGGAACTTTTTTAAGCCCTAGCTCGATGCATTTCTCCCAGGCCTTTTCTAAGTTCTGTTTCTGTGCTTGCTTAATCTGATGAATTTCATCTAGTGTGAATCCGTTTGGTGTATGGATTAGTTTGGAGAAGTTAGCTTCTGCCCAAGCACAAAAAACAAGTGCTAATACTTTCGTATGTACTTGGCAAGAAGTATCATCACCTTTTCTTAGAGCGTAATTTATCGTTCGTGTGATTTGTATTCGTGCTTGCTGTAACAGTCGAACATTTTCGGTCTGTGCCCGGAATATTTGAAGCCGTTCAGCACTGTTCATATAGCCACTCCCACGATTTCGGGCTGCCAAAACGTATCCAAACTAATTAGGTACGCTTTGGCAGCCCGGAATCGAACCGGGATCTCCTCGCCATGCGAGGTGTCTTAGTCCTTATTAGACGACTGCCGGCCTTCAATATACTCAACTACTCAACTTGAGTCAATAGCCAATTGTTCTAACTATTATTAAAGGCACTTCTTGTTCCTTCATACCTGTTGGTATTCTCATTTTATTTTGAAATGAGAATCTGATGAGTCAAAGTGCTATTACAAAGCCTTTTTTTAACACTCTGCGGCAATTATGGGTACTGGCGATCCATCGGAAAGTGAGATTTTTGTGCGACCTGGCAAGCGGGAACTTGGGATTGTTTTTCAATAAGAGAGCAATAGCATTGAATTAGGGTATAGAGTTAGCTATTGCTCATTCTGAGGCGTTACGGCACCAGGTTGTTGTGTGAAAATCTTTGGATCTACGGAAGCATGAAAAACCTTGCCTGTCATTCCTTCAGCGTAGAGACCAAATTGCAAGTTCAAGAAGCCTGTGCCGGAGTTGGGTAAAGGTCGAAACTCCATGTTGCCGGTGTCAAAGGGGATATCTGGATAGACAACATTGTTAAAACCCGTTGCAAATTGCCATCTCCCTTCGCTCAACTTCTGCCAATTACTCTGCATTATTTCGTATGAGTCACTAAGCACTGTACAGATACAAGTCACGTACTTTGCTACTGCTTTTCCCCTATGAGGCTTATATTCTAATGTCTGATGCTCTTCTACCCCTTGTTGGAAAAAATGGATGAAACCTTGATAGGTTATATCTTCAGAACTGGATTTTTTAAGATAACGTTCAAGAAATGAAGCCAATGGCTACCACCTCCACAAATAAACATACTTTACTCATACCGTATACAGGTCTAGCTCTGTTTGTTATACATTGGACTGCTGCACTCGCTATGCCTGCTTGAACGCGCCATAGAACAGCACACTCATCTGGTATTTTGCTTACCGTTTTATCAACAAGTTGAAATCATGTTCAGTTAGTTTGTGTGTTGCTTGGACAAACCACGCCCATGGGGTATTGGGGTCGCGCCCTTGAAATGCGTCTAAACTATTTCTTGCCGCAGCACTAATCACAACAGGCGTATCTGGATAGAGAACAACATTGTCTAATCGAAACGTCCAGGGATACTTGTCAGGATGGCGGAGGGAACTGTGCGGTTTATTCTCTGGTTTTGAAACTATCTTTGCATGAGCAATGACCCCTTTCCCTGTTGCATAAAAGCAAATCCAGTCTCCTGGTTTTATCAGTTTTCTTCCAGGTGTTCCCTCGCCAAATGCATAAATATGCTCTTTCCCTACAAGAAGCTTAATGGTATCCTCAGCCGTTCCTTTTTCGTCTGACTTCACAGAAGTAAGCCAGTATACGCTGTTCCCCTCTAGTGTAGGCTCCTGTTGGGAAGGCTCTTTCTCTGGTTCTAGCAAACTAGCCGGTTCTGTTAAAGTTTCAGATCGCCGTTCAGCGACTAAGCGTGCCATCAGATCAACGATGGGATCAATCTTTGGCGTTGATGGACGAAGGAGTGCAAGGATTTCCTCATGCGCAACCTTATACTCACTCATCATCTCAGCTAGGGAAAGTAGCGATTCTGTTGAGATAATACGTAGCTGGTGGGTGCGCCGTTCAGCGATGATGGCGTTCTCAAGTTGTTTGAGTCCGGTATCAAGGCGGCCTACGACATACAAACCTAGAGCACAATCCCAATTGGCAATTGATTGTTCAGAGATTAATCCATCCACATAACCGACAAGTGTTGATGCCTTTATCACATATACATCAGTGGTTTTGACTTCTATAACAATATGAAAGCCTGTCGGAGATTTCCAATGCCCGTCAAATCCAATTTGCCCTTGCACGCCATGATACCGACCAAATGTCACTGCAAAGCCTAAAAAGTGCCCAAGGTAGTTGACTAAATCCTGAAGTGCACGATTGTATTGATCGCCTGATGTTCTCAGGCATTCTTCAATATAATCACGAACCTGTCCAACGTCTTTGACGTTTTGCTTGAGAAATTGCCGGAAACGTTCCCGTGGGGTTTCATCTCCTGGCGAGTCATCGAGTTTGCCGACAAGGGATAATATTTGCTGAAGTGTTAAAGCTGTACTCACACGTTCCTCCTCCTTCATAGGTGCTGATTATAAGCAATTGTAGAGGTATTTTCAAGGAATGGTTCAGTGTCAATCTTGAAGCTTTCCCTCCACTATTTTGACCTCCTCCTACGCCGCCCAATCCTTACTGAGCAGCTCTGCCTGTTCTATGATAGTCTGCACTGCTTTCTCTTGCTTATCAGGCGGATAATGATATTTTCTCAGGAGCCGTTTGACCGTTGATCGCAGTTTGGCGCGCACACTCTCCTTGACTGTCCAGTCAATCGTGACATTCTGGCGAATAGAAGTCACCAATTCATGGGCTATCGTTCGCAGGGTCTCATCACCCAGGATTTTTACGGCGCTATCATTCACCTCCAGCGCATCATAAAAGGCAAGTTCATCCTCGCTCAGTCCTAACTCCTTGCCTCGATTTCGCGCCTGGCGCATCTCTTTGGCAAGTTCTATCAATTCAGCAATAATTTTCGCCGTCTCAACAGAACGATTCTGGTACTGGCGAATACTGCGCTCTAACATATCCCCAAACGAACGGGCCTGGACAAGGTTTTTGCGTGCGCGTACTTTCAGTTCGTCTTTTAAGAGCTTTTCGAGGAGTTCCAAAGCAAGATTGTGCTGGGGTAAGCCGCGCACCTCTTGCAGAAATTCGTCAGAGAGAATTGAGATGTCAGGAGATTTCAAACCAATGGCAGCAAAAATATCAATCACCTCATCGGCTGCAACTGCTTTGGACACAATCTGCCGGATCGCCGTATCCAGTTCCTCCTGCGACTTGCCTTCAGTTGGCGTTGCTTTTACAAAAGCCGCGCGGATTGTCTGAAAAAAGGAGACATCATCCCGAATGGCAAGCGCCTGATCATTGGGGACTGCCAGGACAAATGCTTTGGACAGTTCTGTGACAACCTGCAAGAAGCGCTTCTTGCCATTCACTTGCTTAAGAATATGCTCCATGGCAGCAGGGATGATTGCCACCCGTTGGATTGGTGCTCCAGTTTTATAGAGCGAGTAATCAAACCCATGAAACAACGCGAGTATGATTTCGTACCTTTCCAGCAGTATCGCCACTGCTTCCTCTTGTGGGATACCGGCCTGGCTGCGATCCCTTTCGGTATAATCTGCCAGGGCAAGTTTGAGTTGGTCGGCAATACCCAGATAATCAACCACCAGACCACCTGGCTTGTCTTTAAACACACGGTTGACCCGTGCGATTGCCTGCATCAGACCATGCCCGCGCATAGGTTTATCCATGTACATGGTATGCAAGCACGGTGCATCAAAGCCGGTCAGCCACATATCCCGAACAATTGCCAGCTTCATCGGGTCATCGGGGTCTTTGAAGCGTTTGGCAAGGGCTTCACGCCTGGCTTTATTTCGTATATGTTGCTGCCACTCCGGTCCGTCTGCGGCAGATCCAGTCATTACCACTTTGATTGCACCTTTGTCATCGTCCTCACTGTGCCACTCCGGGCGCAATTGAATAATGGCATTGTACAAATCGACACAAATGCGCCGACTCATACAAACTATCATTGCCTTCCCCTCCATGGCCTCAAGCCTTCGTTCAAAGTGTTCGACAATGTCTTTTGCCACCAAAGTGATCCGTTTATTTGTCCCGACAATGGCTTCCAGGCGTGCCCACTTACTTCGCAGTTTATCCTTCACCGTCGTCTCTTTCCCCTCGGTGACTTCTTCAAACTCCGGATCAATCTTTGGTTTTTCATTCTCATCAAGTGCAAGTTTGGCAAGACGCCCTTCATAATAAATGCGAACTGTTGCCCCATCTTCAACCGATTGCTGGATATCGTACACATCAATATAGTCACCAAACACCGCAGGCGTACTGCGATCTGCTTGCTCAATTGGTGTTCCCGTAAAGCCAATAAAGGACGCATTGGGCAGCGCGTCGTGCATATGGCGGGCAAAGCCGTCAATAAAATCATATTGGCTCCGGTGCGCTTCATCGGCAATCACCACAATGTTCCGCCGCTCCGACAGACTGGGATACTGTTGACCTTGCTCCGGCAAGAACTTCTGAATCGTGGTAAACACCACACCGCCTGACGCAACCTGTAACAGCTTTTGTATGTGCTCTCTACTTTCTGCCTGAACAGGGGCTTGCCGAAGCGTATCCTGGCAGAGCGCAAACGTGCCAAATAGTTGATCGTCCAAGTCGTTGCGGTCAGTAAGGACGACCAGAGTGGGATTTTGCATGGCAGGATGCCGAATGATTTTGCCAGCATAAAAGACCATGGAGAGGCTCTTCCCGCTTCCCTGGGTATGCCAGACAACACCCACCCGCTTATCTCCCGCAGGCGAGGAGGCGCGAATGGTGGAGGCTATAGCTTTATTGACTGCATGGAACTGGTGGTAGGCAGCCATTTTCTTGCTGATCTTTGACCCGTCCACCTCAAACACAATGAAGTTGAGCAACAGATCCAAAAGGCGCTCCCTTTCAAACATCCCCTTGATCAGCACCTCAAGTTCTGGCGTTCCCCTGGGCGCAAGGTCATCCCCCTCAATCGTGCGCCAGGGCATAAAGCGCTCCCAGTCACTGGTCAGAGTACCAGCTCGCGCTTCAACACCGTCTGAAACAACCAGGATTTCATTGTATGGAAAGAGGCTCGGGATATCGCCCTTGTAAGTCTGTAGCTGGTTGAATGCGCCTTTGATGGTTGCGTTTTCATCTCCGGGGTTTTTAAGTTCTATGACACCAATTGGCAGCCCATTGAGAAAAATGACAATATCAGGTCGGCGATTTTGCTTGTTTTCAATTACGGTCAATTGGTTGACAACCACCCAATCATTGTTCTCTGGATGAGTAAAGTCAAAAAGAGAGGCACTATCATTCACAATGCGGCCATCGGGAGCATGATATTGCACATCGATCCCATCGGTGACCCACTTGTGAAACTGCCGATTATTCTCAAGCAGACTGGGATTGTTCGTGCGTGTGACCTTGCGGAATGCCTCCTCTAAGGCACTTTGAGGGATATGCGGATTAATCCTTAGAAGTGCTTCACGGAAGCGATCTGATAAGACGACTTCGCTATAGCTGAATCGCTCAGCATATCGCTCTCCCGGAGCAATAGTTGCCCCATGAAGCACCGTAAAACCCAGTTCCGCAAACCAAGAGAGAGCGGCCTCTTCAACAATTGACTCAGTGAAATCAGTACTCATATACTTCCTTGCATTAGTAAATTTGGGTTGGTTGCATTCATGGGAAAATACATCAATCATAGATGAGCCTCAGCATACTTATCTGCTTCCTTTACCCTTAGTTCACCTGATAGTAATTTCGGTAGCAAAGTATCACGGATGGATATATGAGTGTGCGATTGTATAATGTTTGATTGAATAGCTTCAACCATACCTTGCACTATTTTATTGAAATGCTCTGCAATATTCTTTGGGGGTAAAACAATCTTATAAGCTTTCATGTCAGACCAATTTGTTCTGGGCATTTTTGTTCCAGTAGAGGTACCATCAGTATATTGTACAAACTCATCACTACTGACATGAGCTAAAACAAAACTATACCATTCTGCATATTTAGGAACAATAACAAGTATATCGGTGGAACAAACACCGTCCTGAACCGCTACACCAACTTTATGAAAGTATGGACGCAGTTTTCCGAAGAGTATTTCGCCCTGATAAAAGCGGAATTTATTACTAGTTACATCCTGAGCTAATCCCCACTCTCCTAAAGTTATACTATTACGGGGCATATGCTCAAGGCCAATATAAGGTGTATTCTGATTGATATCATTTGGAGTAACACCTCGCCTAGGGTTATCCGCAACATCGCCTATCGTTCCTATTTTCCATCCCTTTGGAATCTCTCCTAATGGGGAAACTTCAAATGAATTTGGAAACAGAGAAGCCGTTTCAGCATCCATTCCATAAGGCTCACGACCTTCCATTATGGCTCTTACTGGGTCAAAATCCACAAACCAAGATTTAAAGATTGCCCTAGCCATTGCCTCAAGCGTCTCATTTATCTGGCGGTTCAGTTCAATTTTTTTATCAAATGTGCTGAGTATGTAAGCAATCGATTGTTGTTCTTTGAGAGGAGGAAGAGGTATAGCAAGTTTTACCAAATCTTTTCCAGTAATTCCTGCTACTGCAACCTGGCGTCGAATAGTGTCGAGTATATAAACTCCATACCGAGATTGGAAAACATAGTATAGAAAAGTGCTGTCAGCAATCTGGGTGTTCGGACGTGCTCGGATTATGGATGACTCGAAAGTTATAGGCTCATTAATCTGACAGACAATACTACATTTGCCAGCGCCTTCTGCCACCAAAGAACGTCTCGCAAAAAGAAGATCACCAATTTCTAAGCCAAAACTTTTACGTTCAACTTCTGAAAGCAGAACTCGTTGCATCGGAACATCGTAAAGCCTTGGATTTGCGAATAATTCACCCATATTAACAATTTTGTCACCAACTCCGTGAAATTGCTTAGGTTTATAGATGCCATTTCGGGTTCCACCTTCAAGGACTGATCCAAATTCAACTATTTGCCAATTTGATGGTAACTGACCGAGAATTGGAAGTCTGCCTCTATA
>Ga0207646_10004428_pt1 | contig 15255 bp, 11 predicted proteins | sample KBSK5502metaG_FD_184343 | JGI IMG/M metagenome (GOLD analysis project Ga0207646, IMG submission 184343) | Corn, switchgrass and miscanthus rhizosphere microbial communities from Kellogg Biological Station, Michigan, USA - KBS K5-50-2 metaG... | ecosystem: Host-associated > Plants > Roots >... | reverse complement strand
AATTAACTTAGGAGAACATATGAGCGACGAAGCCGATCTTCTTCCGGGGACACTCGATCTTCTAATTCTGAAAGCAGTTTCGCTTGGTCCTCTTCATGGCTACGCGGTTCTCTCGCGCATCGAACAAATTTCCGGGCAGACATTGTTCATTCAGCAAGGAGCGCTTTACCCCGCCTTGTTCCGTTTGGTGCGGCAGGGACTTCTGAAGACGGAGTGGGGGAAATCAGACAACAATCGGCGAGCGAAGTTTTACGAACTCACGTCGAAAGGGCGCAAACGTCTGCGCGAGGAAGCTGATGGATGGAATCGGCTGGCCGCAGCCATCGCCTCTGCGCTTTCCGCGCGACCGCAGGAAATATGAGGTGAATGACGAAGCACAAATGACGAATGACGAACAGGCGCGAGCGAAGAGAGTTCACACCTTCATCTCGATCCCCTCCCGAACAAGGGAGAAGAAGCCCGTCGGCCCGGCGGTTCTTTAGTATGAATTTGCCGGCGTATTTTCGATCGCTGGTGGCGAGATTCTTTCACCGATCTCAAACCGAGCACGATCTCGAGGACGAATTGCATTCGCACACCCAGCTGCGGGCGGACGCGCTTGAACGCTTCGGATTGGCGCGCGCCGAAGCAGAACGCCGGGCGCGGATTGAGTTTGGGTCGCAGGAAAAATTCAGAGAGGAATGCCGCGAAGCGATCGCCGGAAACTTTGTCGACATACTCCTCCAAGATATTCGTTTCAGTTTCCGAATGCTTAGAAAGTCTCCGGGTTTTACGGCGGTCGTTGTCCTGACGATCGCCTTGGGGATTGGAGCGACGACGGCCATCTTCAGCGTCGTCGACGCCACATTATTAAAACCTCTTCCGTACTCGCATCCCGAGGAATTAATTTCTATTGAATCCGATCTACCGGGGATCAACGCGCACGACGCAGGAATGTCTCAACCGGAATGGCAGGACCTTCAGCAGTCGGGAATTTTCGAATACGTCTCCCCGGCGTGGTTCGATGAAAACAATCTGACCGGCTCGTCACAGCCCACGTGGGTTCGTTTGCTCATTGTCGCACCGAATTACTTTGCGTTGTTACGAGCGCAGCCTCAGCTGGGCCGCGCATTCGATCCCCAATACAACTCACCGGGATTTATACCGGAGGTTTTGATCAGTGACGCACTGTGGAAGCGCAATTTTGGCGGCGATCCGAACATCTTGGAGAAAAGTGTGCGAATGGACACCGATCTTTACCGGATCGTTGGGGTCATGCCGCCCGGTTTCGATTCGCCCGGCCGGACCGCTGAAGAACGGAACATTGAGATTTGGGCGGCGACTAGTTTTTACGGTCCGCCTCTCCCTGATCAACCGGCGCGTAATCGCCGCAATCTTCCCACCGCAATCGCGCGATTGAAACCCGGATTGACGATCGCCGCTGGGCAAAGTCGGGTTGATGCGCTCGTCGCGTCGCTGCAAAAACAGTTCCCGAGCGATTATCCAAACGGATGGGGAGTGCGACTGCGCCCGTTGAAGGAGATCGTGGTCGGTGATGTCCGTCAGCCGTTGCTTCTTTTACTCAGCGCGGTCGGGCTCGTCTTGCTCATCGGATGCGTAAACGTCGCCAATCTGTTGCTGGCTCGCGCCAGCGCGAGGGCTCACGAAATGGCAATTCGCCGCGCCTTAGGCGCAGGCCGAGCCCGGCTGATACGGCAATTGCTCACGGAAAGCTTGATACTCTCGCTGGTCGGCGGAACCGCCGGAGTGGCAATCCTCTTCGCTGCCAGAGAACCGCTCTTGCGACTGATACCCGAGACTTTGCCGCGACTAAACGCTACATCGATCAGCTGGACTGTATTAATCTTCGCCCTAATCGTGTCGATCTTGTCAGGCGTGATCTTCGGGCTGGCGCCCGCATTGCAGGCGGGCCGATCGGATTTAAGTCATGCGCTTAACCAGGAGCGACGCGGGTCGACTGGTTCGGGTGAGCGGGCTCGGACGCGTCGGCTGCTCGTTATCGCTGAGTTCGCGTTGTCGTTCGTGTTGATGATCGCGGCAGGACTTCTCCTGCACAGCTTTTGGGATTTACTCAACGTGCGGTTGGGTTTCACGCCTCAGAGCGTGATGAGTGTGCGAACGAGACTTCCATATCCAAATGACACGAGCATCGACAAATATGCGACGGCGGCCCAAGAAGCGCCGTTCATCCGTGAGCTGCTACGCCGGTGCAAATCGCTTCCGGGCGTTGAAGTAGCAGCCATCGGCGATCCGGCCGCAATTCCGTTGGACCAAAGTCAACGGGATCTGAACACACTCGAGGGCAAATTATTCGTAGCCTTCGAGGGACAGAGTGCAAAATCAGATGCGGCAACATTGATTGAACGATCCCGCGTTACCCCGGAATATTTTCAGCTGGTGGGAATTCCGCTGCTGCGCGGCCGGCTGTTCAACGAATTCGACACCGACACAACGCGGCAGGTGGCGGTCGTGAATGAAGCATTTGCCCGCAACTATTGGCCTGATGGCGACGCGATTGGTAAACGGTTCAAGTCGACCAAGCCTGATTCGCCGTGGATCACAATCGTGGGCGTGATCGCAAATGCCAGAACACAATCGCTCGCCCAAAAAGAAGCGCCGCAGCTTTACCTGAACGTTTACCAGATCCCGGCGAAACATTTGGCGATCTTCATGCGCGGCCGTGTTGATACCGCGGCCATTCCGGACCAGGTGCGCGCGCAGGTGCAAGCTGTCGATCCAACGCTTCCCGTTTTCGGCGTGCAGACGCTCACTCAAACCCTGTCGGATTCTTTGGCCCAACGGCGATTTTCAATGGAAATGATCACGGCGTTTGCTGCGACGGCGTTGCTGCTCGCGGCAATTGGAATTTACGGAGTGATCTCCTTCATGGTGACTGAGCGAAGACAGGAAATCGGGATCCGACTCGCGCTCGGTGCCCAGCGGCAGAACATTTTGGCGATGGTGCTTGGGCAGGGACTTCGTCTTGCGATCTCGGGCGCGACCGCCGGTTTAATCGGCGCCGTGATCATCGCGGAGTTAATGGCGACTCTGCTCTACGGCGTGAGGCCGACAGATCCCCTGACCTTTATCGGTGTCGCTTTTGTTTTCCTCGGTGTCGCTCTCCTTGCCTGTTATCTGCCCGCGCGCCGCGCCATGCGGGTCAATCCGATGATCGCTTTAAGATATGAATAGCGCTCCGCACAGCCGCATCGCGTTGAAACCGATCGTAAACAGGCAGATTTTGCTGTTCGTGCTGCTTGCATGCTGGTTCGGAACGGCGCTTGCGCACATGGGGATCGACACGAGCGAGTTTCAGGCGCGGCGCCAGTCGGTCATGAACGCGGTATCCGACGGAATCGTTCTCCTGCATTCCTTTTCGGGCCCGAAGAGTTGGAGTGATTCCGGTTTCCAGCAGGACTCCAACTTCTACTATTTGACCGGCCTCGAAAATCTTCACGACGCGATTCTCGCGGTGGATGGAACGACGAAGGAAACCTGGCTTTTCGTGATGGCACCGACGGAAAGGCAGCAGCGTCGTTTTTCCGGTTCCGTTCTGAACGGCTGGGATTCTGTCTATCTCACGCCGGGCCGTGAGACCGAACAACTTCTTGGGATCGACCATATCGTCGCGTGGGACGGATTCTCCGATTTCATCGAGACACGCCGGAAGACGAATCCCAAGATCGCGCTTTATTTGGACCAAAGCGGCGAGGGCAAAATGGTTGCGGACGTGAGCAATCCGCCGGGTCTGGCCGCAATCGAAAATCCGTATCTCCTGTGGCCGGCAGCGATCAAGGCCAAATGGCCGGACGCAAACATCGTCGACGCAACGCCCATCCTTCAGCAGATCCGCGCGGTCAAGAGCCCCGCCGAGATTGCGCTGATGAAGAAGGCGGCCGGCTATACCGATTCGGGTTTCCGCGCGGCAATGGCCGCGATCGCACCGGGACGCACCAGCCGCGAAATTGAAGGAGCGGCCATCGAAGGAGCATTATGCGCCGGTGCCGACGGAATTTCGATGTGGCCCGAAGTCAAGACCGGCTTGGTGTCGGGCAGAACCGTCTTCCAAAAGTTCTACGACTATCACGGTCTGAACCGGACCGTGCAAACGGGAGAAACCGTGCTGATGGATCTCGGTTTCAACTATGAACGCTACAAAGGAGACGTCGGGCGAACTGTTCCCGTCTCCGGCCATTTCACCAAGGAGCAGCGTGAAGTCATCGATCTGATGAATGGCGCCTATCAAAGCGGCTTGCACGCATTGCACGACGGCGTCAGCTCGGACGAAATCATCAGAACCTGTAGGCGTTATGTCGAAGACCACAGGCCGGGACTTCATTCGGAGCTCGCCAGACGGGCCGCCGTGGAGCTCCTCAAGCCCGGCAGTTGGGCGGACATGTACACGCATGGTCTGGAGATGGTGGAGATTTACCCACCACCGAAGGAATTGCATGCCGGCAATACAGTGGCGTTCGGGCCTAATTTCAATGTCGATGGACAGGGTTTCTACGAAGAGGACGTCGTCTTGATTACGGCGGACGGCTACCAGCTCATCAATCCCGCATTGCCCTATTCAGCGGCTGACATCGAAAAAATGATGGCGCGCCTGAAGCGATCCCAAAAATCTGAGGCCCACGTGTCGGCAAACACATCTGGAGAGTCACTCTAATGAAACAGATACCAATCGTAATCCTGTCGCTATGCCTGATCTTCGCTGTGACCGCGTTCGGCCAGGACGCAAAGAGCACCAAAGCCGCGAGCGCAACCGTGGCGCAACAGTCGCAGCAGCCGCTCACTCCGCACGATGTCGATCTTAAATCGGCCGACGGCACAATTTTGAAAGCGAGCTATTTTGCCGCGGCAAAACCAGGACCTGGTGTGTTGCTGTTTCACCAAAGCAACCGAACGCGCAAATCGTGGGAGGATATCGCGCGTCAGCTCGCTGCCGTTGGAATTAATGCGTTGACGGTCGATACCGATCCGAAAACAAGGAAGCAGTGGTGGCCCGGCGCTCTTGGCGCTGCCTTTGAATACTTGATCTCTCAGCCGGGAGTGAAGCGCGATGTCATAGGCATCGGAGGAGCAGGGGTAATCGGCGTTGAAAATTCCGTCGAAACTGCGCGCCGCCATTCCGCCGAGGTGAAATCGCTGGTCTTGCTCTCCGGTGAGACCGAAGCTCTCGACTTCCTGCGGCAGGCGTGGCAACTACCCGAGCTGTTCGTCGTGGCCGACGACGACGAATACCCTCCCATCGTAGAAGCGATGGAACTGCTCTACGTCACTGCCTCAAGCCCAAGCAGGAAATTTGTGCACTACTCTGGGGCGCACGAAGCGCCCTGGCTTTGGTATGAACCCTTCGATATCGGCAGAGTCCCTGCTGGCGGCGGCCATGGGACCGACATGTTCAAAGTCCACCCCGAATTGCCCGGCATCATCGTGGACTGGTTTGTGACCACGCTGATCAAAACGCCGGGTCACGCGCCGGCGGACACTGTGGCATCCGCGTCGGTCATCAATCAAATTCGGACGCCCGGCGGAGTCGCCCAAGTCACTCAGCAAGTGATTGAAGCGCGGCGTAAAGACCCGGACGCGCAGTTGTTCCCGGAAATCACCGTCAGCACCATAGGCCAGAATCACATGCGCGCGGGCGAGCCGAAGTTAGCGGTCGAGGTCTTGAAGCTCGTCCTACTTGCTTATCCTGAATCGGCTGACGCGAACGAGACCCTCGCCGAAGCGTATTTGGCAGACGGACAGAAAGATTTGGCGCGCCAGCACGCCGAAAAAGCATTGGCGATCTTGGACGCCAATAGCGTTGCGGCGTCATCCTGGGCCAACACTGATGAGTATCGCGGCGAGATTCGTCGCAGCGTGGAAAAGGTCCTCAAGAAGTTGAACGAAAAACCGCAATAACCTTCGCTGTCAGCCCCAAAGTTCCCGCGACGGGATACCGATTTTTCCATCGCGATAAGAAAGACCGTGTTCGCGGTCGCGGGCGAGGAGTAACGGCCCGTCAAGATCGACATAATCGGCGTTGCTGGCGAGCAACCGCGCTGGTGCCATGCTCAACGACGTGCCGACCATGCAGCCAATCAACAATTTAAATCCGCTTTCGCGTGCGCGTTCGCACAATCGCAGCGCTTCGGTGAGTCCACCGGTCTTGTCCAGCTTCACGTTGACCACTTCGTAACGATTCTTCAGACGCGGAAGGTCGGCGCTGGTGTGGCAACTCTCATCAGCGCAAACTGGAACCGGGTGATCGAGTGTTTCAAGGACTTCGTCGGCGGCCGCAGGAAACGGTTGCTCAATCAGTGTGATGCCACACTGGCGGAATGCCGGCATAACTCTCTTGTAATGTTCAGGCGACCACGATTCGTTCGCGTCGATCAGAAGTCGCGCGTTCGGCGCGTTCTGGCGCACATTTTTAACTCGGGCAAGATCGATATCGTCGCCGCCGAGCTTCACTTTCAGGATGGGCAACTTTGCGACAGCCTTCGCCGCCAGGCCCATTTTCGCTGGCGTATCAAGACTGATTGTGAACGATGTTTCCACTTCGGCGGCCATCGAAACATTCGCCAATTCCCACGCCCGTTTACCCGAACGTTTTGCTTCCAAGTCCCAAAGCGCGCAGTCGAGCGCGTTGCGCGCTGCTCCCGCTGGCAAAAGTTTCCGCAATTGTTGTCGATCTACACTTTTTTCCGACTTAACCGATTCAATCTGTGCCAACGCCGAAGCGGTGCTTTGATCATAACGGCGAATCGGCACGCATTCACCGCGCCCAATCTGTTCGTCGTCGCTCACCGTGACGACGACGACACGCGCTTCGGTGCGGCTGCCGCGCGAAATCCGAAATACTTCCTTCAACGGCCAGATCTCTTCTCGTGCTTCGATCTGCACTAGACAGGATTAGCCCGATTTCTACGAAACCCAAGCAATCCGCATTTAATCCTGTAAATGCTGTCTACTCTTTCAAGTATTTGTCGAACCAGGCAACGGTTTGATCGAGACGATCGCTTTGGTTTTCGGGTTTGAGAAAGAGATGACCTTCGCCGGCGTAGATGATGAGCTCGGTCGGGACCTTGAGCGTTCTTAACGCGTGCCAGAATTCGTAGGACTGCGGCGATGGGCACTCCGCATCGTGCTCACCGACGATCACCAGGGTCGGAGTCTTCACCTTTTTGATGAATTCGATCGGTGAACTCTTCTTGTAAACAGCGGGGTCGTCATAAACCGTCGCGCCGAAGAAGGGGATCATCCACTGATCGATCAAGTTCTGGCCGTAGTAGCTTTGCCAATTGGCAATGCCTGCGCCAGTCACGGCGCCGCGGAACCGATTCGTCTGGGTGACGGTCCACATCGTCATGAACCCGCCGTAGCTCCATCCGGTCACACCGAGCCGATTCGGATCGATCGGATATTTTTTTGTCGTCGCATCGACTCCAGCCATGATGTCGCGGAGATCGCCGTGGCCAAAATCTTTCACGTTGGCGCGAGTGAAATCTTCGCCCTGGCCGTAACTGCCGCGGGGATTCGGCAACAGAACGTAATAACCGCGCGACGACAGAGCCGCGATGGTCGCTCGCGACATTCCAAATGAAGCAGGCCATTCCGGCGTGGTTGCGCTCGAAGGCCCGCCATGAATCAGAACGACCATCGGATATTTCTTTCCCGGTTCGACTTTTGCCGGCGGAAGCAGCCAGCCTTGAATGTTGAAGCCATCGTTCGTCCATTCGAAACTTTCTGCTTTTCCCCAGGTCACAGCCAGCGCCGAGTTGTTATTTGTCAGCTGACGCCATTCACCGATTTGCCCCGCCCAAACTTCCGGCGGCGTGTTGTACCTGCTGCGAACGATGGCGGACAATTTACCGTCCTTCGCGAGTGCGAAGTCGGGGAAATTGCCGAATGCATGAAAGCTTTCGGGTCCTTTCCAAATTGTGCGCACGGAATTGTCCGCCACGCTCAATTCGGAGATCGCACCTCCGCCTCCGACGTATTCAGTGACTAAAATCCGGTCCGGCGTCTGCCAGAAAAGGGAGCTGACCGAGGTTTTGCGCTTCGGGGTGCGATTCGTTAGGCCCTGGCCGTTTTCAGAGATGGTGAAGAGATCGCCACCATGAAATCCTTCGTCGCTCATTAACCCTTCAATGAACGCGACCGATTTCCCATCCGGCGACCAACGCGGAACCGCGACCTGGAGCGAGGGTTTGTAAATCGACGTTGCAGTGGCCTTGTCGATGTCGATCTTGTGGATCTGCGCGATCCACCAATTGTTGTCGCCCGGCCCCGGCGCTGCGGTGGCCACAAACACTTTATCGTCCGGTGAGCAATCGAAATCGTAAATGTGAAGATCGGGCGGCGAAACCTGTCGGAGCTGGCCAGTGGCGACATCGACGACCGCGATCCGCTGATTATGAATCGCCTTGTCAATGAGGCCGGTCGTGGTGGGCGCGGCCAGGAGTGGACCGCCGCCGCCTGCGCCCTCTATATATAAGAAGGCAATTTGTTTTCCGTCGTGCGACCATCGGGGGCGTGCCGCGTATCCGCTCAAGTGCGTCAGTTTTTTGGCACCGGAAGCGTCAGCGTTTGCCGTCCAAAGTTGCTTCTGGTCCTTCTCCCCAGCGGTGGAAAAAAACGCGAGCGTCTTGGAATCGGGCGACCAGGCGGGATCGGCATCAATCCTTTCGCCGGCGGCTTCGACGGCAACCATCGTCGCCGGCGAATTTTCTGCCGTTCCGCGGATATAAGTTTGTTTGGCCGTGGTGGCGGCAGTCGATTGCAACCACGCGACATTTTTGCCATCGGGCGAAAGAGCAACGTCGCCATAAAGGACCGTTTTACCCAACGGTTCGGTGAGTTGCATGTTCTGAGCTGTTAACAGCGCCGGAAACAGACATGCCAGAAAAAAATGTTTCATCATGCGTGGATCTCAGGTTTTTTGATTGCGGTCGTAAGGAATAATGTTGTCCCACTCGGCCGCGGAAGAGCGAGCGACGACGGCGACGACCGGTTCGGTGTCGCTCATATTGAAGACTTCGTGAGGCACGCCGGGTTTGATGTAAATGAAATCGCCGGCTTCGTTCTCCACCACTTTGTTGCATCCGTCTCCAAATTCGTGGCGGACTTTTCCTTCGACGATGTAAAGGATCACTTCGAAGTCGACATGAATATGCGCATAGGCGACACCGCCGGGCGGAATGGTGGCGATGTTGGCCGAGAGTTTGGTCGTACCGACGTTCTTAGCGGACATGCCTTGTTTATAATGGATCCCGTTCCAATCACGACGAGCGCCGCCGCCGCGAATGGTCAGTATGCCGTCGTGATCTTCCACGGCGCTGAGCTGAATGTTGTCTTTCATAAAGAGTTGAGGGGTTGAGTTGTTGAGAGGTTGAGCTGTTAGGTTTGTGCTGTCTTCGTTGCGGGCAGTAACTTGGTTACGAGCGCGTTGGTTGTCTTCTCCAAAAAAATTCCCCAGGTACTCAGGATTGTCGCCGCGATTAGAAAGGCGAATAGAAAAATCAAGATCGGTTGCGGACGAATGCGAAGCCCGAGCCAGATGACGTAAGGTTGGTGAATGAGATAGAGGCCGTAGGAGTAGATACCGACGAGACCGAAGATTTTGGCGAGGCCGGCAACGCGCGAGATCAATCCGGCGATACCGACGATTGCAAGAAAACAACACGCCCCGGTTCCAAAATCGCAAAAGACGTAGGCGACGCCGTTGTCGTAAAGTTTCAACGCAAGTGGGTACAAAAGCAGGCCGGCAACGAGTCCGGAGCCGCGCAAGAGAAACCATTCCACGCGCGATGTCGATCCTGCGTGCCAAATGCCAAGCGCCATTCCCAAAGCGAATTCAGGCAGGCGACAGATCGCGAAGCCGCCGAGGATCCACAAACCATGTTGCGGATAAACATCGAGCATTAGATAGCGAACGAAAAATCCGAGCGCACACGCACCCAGCAAAAAGATCCACGCGCCGAATTTTCTCGCCGCCCAAAAGAGGAGGGGAAAAATTAGATAAAATTGGATGAGCATGGAGAAGTACCACCAGGCAGCATTGAGGTACATGAAGTTCATCGTGATATCGATGAAACGGAGGCCGAGAAGACTCAGGATGATCCGATCGTCGACCGGCTCCAATCGCGCGACGAAAGGCGAAACGAGATAAACGAGATGTGCCACCCAATACATCGGATAAAGCCTGACGAATCGCGCGCCGTACCATGCGCCCCAAGCGACGTGGCCTGACTCGGCACGCGCCATGGTCGATTGCATCAGCGTCCAACCGCTCAGAATGATGAACGCACCGACGGCATGGAAACCGAGGCCAGAAATTTGCCACCAACCAGCGCGCAAGATCGACATCGTGCCCGCGACAAGACCGCTCCAATCCGCAGCCGGAAGCTGGTAATGCTCGAAGACAGTTCGGAAGAAATGAAAATAGACGACAAAAAGAATGGCGAGACCCTTTGAAATATCGAGCCACTGAAGCCGTTTCATTAATGAGAGTTTCTAAAGAAAGCAGGAATCTGGAAAGCAGGATAAGATTAACCGGATTCTTTCCTGAACTTCAGAGGGGCGAATGTGTTTTGCCTGAGTTGCGCCACACCGGCCAATTTGTATAAGCTCGCGCCGATGAATTCCGGCAGCGTGTCGCAATCGTCCCCAGGTTTCCGCGCGTTCCTTCGCTCTGAATATCCATTTTTCATCGGGCTCGCAACTGCAGTGATTTTTCTGGTGTTGGGAAGCGAAGTTTTGGAGAACGTGGCCCACCCTTACGCGCTGGGAGCGATTTTTGTCTGGTTGCTCGGTGGCGTTCTCTGGTCGGCGGTTTCGGTCGTGCGTCACGCTGATTGCCTCGCGGTAAAGTGCGGCGAACCTTACGGGACACTTATCCTGACGCTTTCTGCGATCAGCATCGAGGTGGTGATGATCTCCGCCACGATGCTCCACGGCGCGAATAATCCGACCCTCGCTCGTGACATGATGTTCGGAGTGGTCATGATTGCGCTCAATGGTCTGGTAGGATTTTCGCTTCTGTTAGGCGGATTACGGCACCACGAGCAAAATTACAATCTGCAAGGAGCGAGTGCATATCTGAACACAATCATGGCGCTGACCGTCCTTGGATTGGTTCTGCCCAACTTTACTACTTCGCTTTCCGGTCCGCGGTTCTCATCCGTCCAGGAGATATTTCTCGTCGTTACGTCCCTGAGCCTTTACGTAATTTTTCTTTTCATTCAGACCGGACGACATCGCCAATATTTCAAGGAGGCGGCAGGTGCGCCGGTCACAACGGCAGGCGGTGATCATTCTCCATTTCATCTATGGTCCACTGGTTTCCACGGGGCCATGTTGTTTCTGTATCTGATCGTGGTCGTGGTGTTAGCGGAGAAGTTCGCCATTCCGCTCGATAACTGCATCGAGAAGCTCGGCATGCCGCAAGCGTTTGGCGGCGCGATCGTAGCAGGGTTGGTCCTCGCGCCGGAGGCATTGAGTGCTGTCAAAGCGGCGAGAGGAAATCAGTTACAACGCTCAGTAAATATTCTGCATGGATCCGTCCTCGCTTCCATCGGTCTGACCATTCCCGCAGTGCTCATTATTGGCATGACGACCAACCGCCAGGTCGTCCTTGGGATTGAAGGCGGTAATCTTCCGCTGCTTGTCCTTACTTTAGGTGCGAGCCTGGTAACGTTCGGCAGCGGCAAGACCAACGTCTTGCAGGGCTGCGTCCACCTGCTGCTGTTTGCCGTTTTCCTACTGCTGATCTTTTGTCCGTGACATTCGGTCCGAGGCGAGCCGCACTGCCGTTGGACTGGCATTAAGCGGATGAGGCCGACCTCTTTTCAATTACGACGAGGAAGATCCCGCCGAGAACTGCGATGGAAGCGATCGCGTAACGCAAAGTAATCGGTTCGCCGAGTAAAAGAATTCCACCGGTTGCTGCGAGCACCGGGACACTAAGTTGAACAGTCGCAGCGCTCGCAGCTTTCAAACCGGCCAATGCAGCGTACCAGATCACGTAACCGAGTCCGGAAGTGATCGCGCCGGAGATGACCGCGTAAGTGGCGCCTAACGAGTCGAGATGCATTTTCGGTAGCATGACGACGCTGACCAGCGCCGCGAATGGAACCGCGCGCAAAAAATTTCCAGCCGTGGAGGCGGTGACATCGCGCACGGCTTTTCCGCGCAGCGAATAAACGCCCCAGGCTATTCCGGCACTTAACATCAACATTGAACCGATCAATGGCGGAGCGGAGAGCCCGGGGAACACGAGCACGACAAGTCCGGCGACGGCCACGACCAGACCGGCGATCTGGATTGCATGCAATCGCTCGCCTTTGCGAAAACCCCACAAAATCATCGTTGCCTGGACCGCGCCGAATAAAAGCAGCGCTCCCGTTCCGGCCGAGAGACTGTCGTAGGCAAATGAAAACCCTGCAGCGTAGGCAAAGAGTGCGAACGCAGAGATCCAGTTGCCATTAATGCGACGGTCATAGACCGCCGCTACAGAAGAAGGACGCTTGCGCGCTTTCATGATGAGCCAAAGCGCGACAGCACCGGAGAAGATGCGGATAAAGGTAAAGCTGGCTGCGTCGATGCCGGTCTCTTTCAGCGCGGCTCGACAAAGGAGCGAGTTGCTCGCGAACGCGATCATCGCGAACAGCGTCAAAAGGAAAATTCGTGCGGCACTCACCTCTGAATTCGGAAGTAGAAAGGCTAAAGCGAAACGATTGTGCCAGCAGACTGAGGAAAAGAGAACAGAGGGCGATAGGCGACGATGACAACGATGCCACTCATCGATCACGCGGCCGATGCGTTATCTCCCGGCACGAGAAGATGACCGAAGAGACGGCCGGCAAGAAGGAAAATGATTCCGGCAATTCCGCACAACGCTGAGTGCAACAGCCAAAACTGCGTGGCCGCCATTTTTTCAAGAAGGCCGCCGATTACACCGACCAGATTGTTCGCCGCAAAGAACGCCAGATAATAGATGCCGATGATGGTGGCAGACAGCGCGGCTGGCGCGACGCGGGCGTAAAGCGCGAGCGAAACCGGAAAAATATTCGCGAAGCCGATGCTGTTGAGCACATGAAAGGTGACGAGCCAGCTCATGGAAACTTTTGCGCCGCTGCTCGCGGCCATCGCTGCGCCTATCGCGAGCGAAATAAAACCTGTCACGGCGATGAGACTACCGATGCCGATTTTCGTAATCTCCGCGGGCTCCGGAAATTTTTTCGACCAGAGGCGCCAGAAGACGACCGCGCCGGCGAGAAAACTGACCGAAACGATCGAGTCGAGCGTGATCAACCACGTTGTGGGCATTTTTTTGCCAAAGAAAATCAGATCCGCGTTGCGTTCGGCCCAGACCAGATAAGCGTTGAAGATCTGCTGATTGCCGATAACGGCCATCGTCAGTACCGGCAAAAGAACGAGCAGCGCAACAATTGCCATTTTTTCGCGGCGAGCGAGACGCGGCTTCGGCGTGGTTTCGCTTTGCTCAACAACTGGCGAATCCGGTGGAAGCCATTTTCGACCGGAAAGATAAATCGTGAGACCAATCAGCATTCCGACACCGGCAGCGCCGAATCCCCAGTGCCAGCCGTAAACTTCGCCGAGTGTTCCGGCGATTAGTGGTGAGATGATGACTCCGGCATTGATGAAAATGTAGTAAATCTGAAACGCGTCCGCGCGCCGATTGTCGCCGGTCGCGTAAAGCGCACCGACCTGACTCGCGAGATTTCCTTTGAAACAACCGACACCTGTCACCAGACAAGTGAGCGCGGCGAGAAAACTGAAATCGAACGCCATCAGAAAATGTCCCGCAGCCATCAGCAGCGCGCCGATCGTGATCGTGCGGGTGCGACCGAGAAAACGGTCGGCAATCAATCCACCTGCGATTGGCGTCACGTAAACCAGGCCGGTGTAGAGACCAAAAATCGCGGAGGCGAGCGGCTGAACGTCCAGCGATCCGCGATAAACGCTCTCGAGGAGATGACGAAATGGGCCGAAGCCGACGATATGTTCGACATGTCCCGGGTGGAGCAACCGATTGACCATGTAAAGCACGAGCAGCGTTTGCATTCCATAGTAGGAAAAGCGCTCCCACGCTTCGGTGAACGCGATGTAGGCGAGCCCGCGCGGATGCCCGATGAAACTGCGATCTTCGGTGTTATGCATAGCCGGAGATTGTTGTGTCCGGCTTAGCTTGGCAAGCGCTCGGCTTGCTATGACTCAGCGCTTCGAGAATGTCTCGTTGATTTCCGTGAACAGAACGGCGTCCGCGAAACGATATCGTCGAGGTTCATAGCGCCGGGAGCGTAAAGACAATCGGCGACTGCGTTAGCGTGAGCGACGAGGCGAACGAGCGCGACGCGGAGTAGACCGGGACGATGAACGAGCCACGCTTCACAGCGGCCCGTTAGTAGGACCGGAATTTCTGAGGAATCGATCGCCTTGCGCCTCGCACGCTGTTTTCTTCGATCGACAATCCGGTGACGCCAGGTCCGATACGAAGTTTCACGTTCGTCGCGAACTCTTCCGGTTCATCCGCATAGCCCGACTGGGAATTGGCGTTCACGGGAAGTAGCGTTGCCTCGACGATTTCGTGGATATGCGCGAGCATAAGACGAAGAGGAAGCACCGAAGTCATAGCCGGTTTTCCATGAACAATTTTCGTGGCGAATCGCTCCGATTAACGGTGTTAAGTTTTCAATCTCTCGGAGGCATTCGACCTGCTCTTGCTACTTGCGAATGCAGACCGTTCCAACAGCAGTCAAAGACCTTTTGTCACTCGGGCAACATCTCGCGAATGGACTGGAAATACATGGTCTCTGGCTCGGGATGACGCAGACTCCATCGAGTGAATTCAGACGCTTTCTCGACGAAACTGAGAAAGCGGAGGCTGCCTGGTCGGACGCCGAGAATACAAGAGTGTACTTACAAGCTCGGATGGCAGCGGCGGATAAAGATCTCACAGCCTGGCTGGCAAAGGCGCGGCTTGTGGTGATGCTCGCCCGCGGAGAGAAGTGGTCTGAGCGCTGGATCGAGACCGGGTTTGCGCATCGCGCGACGAATGTCCCAAAACGGGTCGACGCGAGAATAAAGCTGGCACGGAAAGTAGTAGTTTTTCTCGCTTTACATCCGGAATATGGAGTTCCGTTTGCGGATGTAACGGCCGCGCGAGGGCGTTCCATTTACGAGAGGATGATCCAAGCGCGCGCCGCGTCGGACCTTGCGGCGGGTAGTTGCACGATGAAA
>Ga0207646_10004423_pt1 | contig 15282 bp, 13 predicted proteins | sample KBSK5502metaG_FD_184343 | JGI IMG/M metagenome (GOLD analysis project Ga0207646, IMG submission 184343) | Corn, switchgrass and miscanthus rhizosphere microbial communities from Kellogg Biological Station, Michigan, USA - KBS K5-50-2 metaG... | ecosystem: Host-associated > Plants > Roots >... | reverse complement strand
CGCAGCGACGCGCCGCGCGGCCAATATGCAGCGTCAAGCGGCTATTTCAAAACGCCACATGGCATTGCCGCCGTCGTCGCAGGTCCCGTCGTGCCATTTTCCTATGGAATCTCCCTGCCCGCCGGCCAGAAGCGAATTCTGGTCATCGCCAAGCACCTGACGACGCCGACCGTCAAAAGCCTCGGTGAGGAATTCGTCATTGCTGGATTCAATCTGACCAATGCCGATCTGCCTGCCGATCAAAGCGTGACGCTTACCGATCCCGGCAATGTACCCATCGGCAGGCTCATTTGGTCGATCAAGACCCGGGGTTCCGATGTGCTCTCGGCGATCAGCCCGGCGGTCGCCACGATACTCGCTTTGCTCTCGTTGATCATGATGGCCGTCGTCGTCACCGCCTGGACCAATCTGCGTGCCATGATGCGCAGTCAGTTGGAAGCCGAGCATGCCGCGTCGCATGATTTTCTCACCGGATTGCCGAACCGCGCCTCGCTTCTCGCAATCCCGCTTGGCGCCGAGAAGACCTTGCGCATGCAGCCCGATGTGTGCGTCGTCTTTCTCGATCTTGACGGCTTCAAGGACGTGAATGACACGCATGGCCATTTCGCCGGTGACCGCGCGCTTCGATGAAATGGTCGGGCATGTCCTGGCGGAGACCGGATTCCCGGCGAACCAGCTCGAACTCGAGATCACCGAACGGCATCTGATGATCGAACCGGATATAGCACTTGCCGCGATGCGCCGGTTCAAGGAACGAGGAGTATCGATCGCGCTCGATGATTTCGGCACCGGCTATTCGAGCATCGGCTAACTGCGCACATTCCCCTTCGACCGGCTGAAGCTCGATCGCTCGATCTGCTCCGACATCACCGTCAATGCCAATGTCCAACAGCTGGTGCAAGGCACGATAGCCATTGCCTGCTCGATGGGACTGAAAGTGACGGCGGAGGGCATAGAGGATGAATTCCAGGCGAAATTCCTGCGCCTTGCCGGCTGCGAATTCCTGCAAGGGTTCTTCTTCAACCGGCCGATGCCGGCGGCCGAGATCAAGCCAAAGGCCCTCGCGGGCGCCTAGTGCTCACCATCTTGAAAACGTGAGTCACCTACGAATTCGACCCATGAAGGTTTCGCACTCTCCTGCAAATCGTCATCCCGGCGGAAGCCGGGACCCCCTGAATAGAATCGACTGGGCTGCGCTGCCCGCATGCGAGAATTTAATGGGTCCCGGCTTTCGCCGGGATGGCGATCGGTGGAGTGGAAGTTTGCGCTGCCCTTATGGCGGACGCCAAAGCCCGCACCCCAGCACGCACGGACGATTCCGAACTTCGCGCATAACCCAGCAAAAGTGTCGGCGGACCCGACCTCGGACCCACACAATGATCGGACAGGAACTCCAGCGCGATGCCGCCCCGATTGACTTCACGGCGAATGGCGTCCTCATCATATTCGGTAGGAAGTCGGACGGTCGCGTGGAGTCCCGCCGAGATCCCATCGATCCTGGCTTCGGGCAATTCGCTTGCAAGCGCCGCCAGAAGCGCATCGCGGCGAATCCGGTAATGCTGGCGCATGCGGCGCAGATGCCGATCATATTCGCCTGTCGTCATGAATTGCGCCAAGGCATGCTGCTCGATGCGCGAACAGCCGTAATCGGTGAGGCGTTGCTCGGTCTGGACGGCTTCGAGCAACCGTCCGGGAACGACCAACCAGCCGAGACGCAATGCCGGCGCCAGCGTCTTGCTGACCGTGCCGGCATAGATGACATGATCCGGATCGAGACCCTGCAACGCGCTGGTCGGGGCGCGGTCGTAGCGGTATTCAGCATCGTAGTCATCTTCGATCGCATAGGCGTCGCTGCGCGCGAGCCAGGCGAGAAGCTCGCGACGCCTTTCGCCCGACATCACGATTGCAGTTGGAAACTGATGCGCCGGCGTCAGCATGATGGCATCGGCCCGGTGGTTCACCAGCAAATCGGTCCGCATGCCGTTCTCATCAACCGGAATGGGAATGATCTTCAATCCGGCGCGGTGCACCGGCTCCCATTCGGTATAGCTCGGATCCTCGACGGCAATGCTCTTCGCGCCGATTGCCTGCAAGGCGCGGCAAACGAGACTGCGGCCCTGCTCGAAACCGCTGATGACGATGATGCGGCCAGGATCGGTCACCAATCCACGGACACGCCCCAGATAGTCGGCCAATGCACGGCGCAACACGAGGCTGCCATGACGGTCGCGGTAGCCCAGATCATCGCTCGGCATTTTCATGAGGGCTGAACGATAGGCCTTGAGCCAGCGGGCTCTTGGAAAGGCCGAGAGATCCGGCATGGCGGGAAGGAAATCGAAGCGCGGTTGCGGTGTTGCCGGCGTCGGCTCGAGCAACCCCGAGTTCTTGATCACCACGCAAGCGGAAACCCGGGGACGAGCTCCTTGCCGGAGCGATAGATAGCCATCCGCCGCCAGCCTGGCATAGGCTTCGACCACCAGCGGGCGAGAGATGCCGAGTTGCTGGGCGAGATCGCGGGTCGATGGAAGGGAAGCGCCCGGGCCGAGCCTGCCCGAGCGGACAGCACATCTGATCTGGTCTTCGATCTGCGCGCCCAGCGTGGCGTTTCCGTCACGCGACAGGGAGATCAGGAGTTCGAGCGATCGACTGGTCAATATCTATGATCCAAAACTGGTCATATCTACCTAGCCAGTTTGACAGTAGTGTCGCGGATATTCAATGCGGAATGGGCGACACACAGAAAGGAGCAAAGACATGAATATTCTCACTGTGAATCTCCTGTTCAGCACTTTCGTGTTCTGGCAGGCGGCACGAATCTACCTCCTGCCCAGACTTGCTGATCTCTCGCCGCAGACAGTCCTGACGCCTATTCTCCTGCTTCATGCGCTGCGCCATCTGGGGCTCATGTTTCTGGCGCCCGGGGCTACCTATCCGGGCATCGCCGCTGAATTCGCCTATCCCGCTGCCTTCGGCGATCTCACCGCCGCCATCCTCGCGCTGCTCGCCCTCTTCGCGTTGCGCCGCAATTCAAGCTTCAGCCGGACCCTGGTCTGGATATTCAGCATCGAGGGCACCCTCGATCTGATCGCCGCCATAATCCTGGCCACGATCCATGACGCGCCAGCCTATATGGGCCCCGCTTACTGGATACCGGCCTTCTGGGTACCTGCTCTGCTGGTCACGCACTTCGTTACCTTTGTTGTCCTCGCGAAACATTGGACAGAGCCAGCAGATGCCAGATCCTAGTCACATTCATCAGGAGGCCGCCATGCAGATCAAATTCGCCAGGGTCACGGTCGAGGATCAGGACAAGGCTCTCCGGTTCTATACGGAGATCCTGGGCTTCGTGAAGGCAGCCGACCTCTCTATGCGCGTGTACCGGTTTCTCACCGTCACCTCGCCCGAGGGGGTGGCGGGTGCCGAGCTCGTGCTCGAGCCTCCAGGTTTTCCGCCCGCCCTGGCCTATCAGAAGGCGAGATTCGATGCCGGTATTCCGGCGGCCGCCTTCATCACCTTCGACATCGCAGCCGAATATCGCCGTTTGGCAAACAAGGGTGTGCGCTTCCGGGGGAAACCGCAGAATTTGGGTCCGATCACGACGGTCCTGTTCGAGGACGGCTGCGGCAATCTCATCAATCTGGTGCAGCCAACGGCGTGACGGGGAGATGAACATGTCTTCATTCGCGGACTGCCTTGCGCCTTGCGGTGTTCCTGCCGAGGAGCCCTTCCTTAGGAACCGCGCCTTGCTCGCCATGTTCGCCACGACCTTTGCCGGCATGACGGGCTTCTACCTCCTGTTTTCCGTCGTGCCGCTCTATGCCATGACGCGTGGCGCCAGCGAGATCGGCGCCGGCCTCGTCACTGGCCTCCTGATGCTCTCGACCGTCGGCGTCGAATTGGTGATGCCGCAACTGACCAGATGGTTCGGCTATCGGCTCCTGTTCGCCGTCGGACTCTTCCTGCTCGGCGCTCCGGCGTTGCTGCTGCCCATCAGCGCCAATATGCCAGCCATCCTGGTGGTCTGCCTGGCTCGCGGCATGGGCCTCGCGATCATCGTCGTTGTCGGCGCGGCACTGGCCGCCGCCCTCGTCCCGGCGCAACGCCGCGGCGAAGCGCTCGGGCTCTATGGCGCCGTCTCGAGCCTGCCGGCGATCGCCGCCTTGCCGCTCGGCGTCTGGCTCGCGAATTCGTTTGGTTTTACTGCGGTCTTCATCGCCGGCGCCGCAACGGCGCTCAGCGGACTCGTCGCGATATTCGCCTTGCCTGCGAAGACCGACACGCCGGCGGCAAGCATTGGAATATTGACGGGTCTCGGATCGCCGGCATTGATGCGGCCCGCTATGATCTTCCTGACGGTCGCCATGGCCGCCGGTATCATCACGACCTTTCTGCCGATCGCCTTCTCGGATGGCTCGGGCGGGTTCGCGGCTCTCGCCCTCTTCGCCCAGGCCATCACCACGACGCTGGCGCGTTGGCTCGCCGGCCGGTTCGGCGATCGCCATGGCCAATCGCGCCTCGTCATACCGGCCCTTGCAGCCTCAAGTCTCGGTGTGATGGCTTTGGTACTCGCCGATAACTCGTTCCTGGTGCTGACCGGCATGCTCGCCTTTGGCGCAGGCTTCGGCGCACTGCAAAATGCAAGTCTGTCGCTGATGTTCGAGCGTGTGCCCAAATCCGGCTATGACACGGCCAGCGCTTTGTGGAACCTCGCCTATGATGCAGGCTATGGCATTGGCGCCGTCGCCTTCGGCGTGCTCGCCGTCCAGACGGGTTATGCGACGGCCTTCGCGCTGACAGCAGCCGTCATCCTGGCCGCCGTCGCACCCGCCTGGTTCGACGTCAGAAAACGCTAATTCACGAAGCTGCGGCGGACCGGAAGCGTGTGGACGTTCTTCGGCGCCGGCGCATCGACACGGCGCGGCGTGGCGAGCGCGCCAAGCCCGTCGAGATAGGTTGAATCGAAATGGGCGCGATCATAGACGGGGAAATCCGCCGACCGGTCGCGGAAGCTCTTGGCCATCTGGCCCAGGCCCCTGATGCCGCGCTCGCGCGAGCGGCGCACAAGCCCGACATCGATTTCGATCGGGATGATCTGCTCGGTCGTATCGCCCCTGAACAGGGCATTGCCCGATGGATCGAACACACAGGAGCGGCCATTGCCGCCGGCGCCGAGCCCGTTGATGTCGAAGATGTAGCACTGCATCATCGCCGCGGTCGCATGGCTGATCGCGATATCGACATCGCGGTCGATCGTGTGGGTCATGACCGGATGCAGGATGACGTCGACACCCATGGAAGTGAGCTGCCTCGATGTCTCGGGAAACCAGATATCATAGCAGTTGAGGACACCGAACTTGCCGACGCCGTCAATGTCGAAGGCGAAGAATTCCTTGCCCGCTTGTACCCCTTGCTCCAGCGGCAGGAACGGAAACATCTTGCGATAGCGCCCGACGATCTCGCCTTCAGGATCGAAGACCGAGGTGGTGTTGTAGATGCCACCGTCGCGGCGCTCATACATGGAGCCGTTGACGATCCAGATGCGGTGATGGCGCGCGATATCGCGGAACGTATCTTCGCTGGCGCCCGGCAGGGGCTGGGCATATTGCAGCAGCGGCCCATAGCAAGCGAGTTCGGAGAACATCACCATCTGCACCCAGGGAAAGAGATGCATGGTCAGATCGACGCGCTGGCGCATGGCATCGATATTCGAGCCGTGGCCCAGCTGCATCTGGATGCCGGCAATGGCAAAAGGCGTCATGATCGCTAAAACCTCGCTAAAAATACTTTACGCAACGTTATAGTGTTCCCTGGCTGACTCGGGGCATGTTGTAGCTGGCCGGTTTAGTTCAAGGCAAAGATTTTGCATGTGAGGAATTGTCACGCTTGCGGGATCTCGTCCTGTGCCTTTTTCCCTGTGAAAACATAGCGTTGATAGACATAGCCAATGCCGACGAGGAACAAGCCAAGGCCGAGGAAAGAGAAGACCCGGTATAGCCCGCCCAGAGCCGCCATGTCGGACAGGAACACTTTGCAGACAGTGAGAATCAGAATCGCCAGTGCGCCATGCCTGAGCCAGGGCGCCCTGCGCCACAGCCCGACAGCCAGCAGCGCCAGCGAGGAAATAAGCCACACCACCGAGTAGGCGTAGTATTCGCCATCGCTCGCGGCCCTGAAATCGAGGACCGGCCCCTGGAATAAGCGCTTGGTTTCGAACGTGATCCAGGTGAGGACAAGGACCAGAGCGAGCACGAAGAGCACGATGCGTGCAAAAGGCGCCGCGGCGATCGGTGGTAGCGTATAGGCGATGAGACCAATCAGGATCGCCGGCGCTAAATAGGCGACCAGGAGCACGTTGAATATTGGATAGTTGCCGATGCTCTCATAGCTGAAGAGCGGATTGAGAATGAAGAACTGCCCGAAGACGACACCGGCAAGGCCAAGGCCAATCAGGATGCTCGCCCACCATTTGTCGATTGCTCGTCCGGCGGAGACATAGGCCCTGAGCCGCCACCAGCCGGCGCCCAGCCAGACGAGCGTGTGCAGCGCCAGTTCGAACAAAGTCAGTGTCTCGGCGGCGATGCGTCCTTCGGTGAAGATCCGGATCTCGAGTGCCACGAGCAGTAGCGCAAAGACGAAGGCGCCGCTTTCCAGCATAGTAACGGTGAGATCATTCAGTCTTTGCCGGAACATCCATGCCGCGCCGAAGAAGGCAAGTGCCGGAATGCCATAGCCATAGAGGATCCACTGCGTCCCCAGAGCATGGTTGGTCTCGTAGCTTAGCACATAGGGGTTCAAGGCCAGGCGTGCCAGGATGACGGCCGCGACCGCGAGCGCCAGCTTGCGCAGTTCTTTCAGATCGAGCGATTTTTCAAGCCAGGCAAGCGCGGGAAGCTGCAGCGCCAGTGCGACAGTGAGCCAGGCTTCGCGGAACACGAAGGCAAAGGCGAAGCTGACGCCAGCAATGGCCGCCGCCGCATAGAAACCAAGAGCGAGACGGTAAGGCCGTTCCTCCCGCCTCTTGTTCAAGGCGCCGACCAGCGACACGGCGATGCCGGCGGCCACGGTCGCGGTGATTGCCCATAGGAGATCGGTGGTGAAAAAACGGCTTCGCGCATAGGCGGCGGCGAGGATGAGCAAGGCGCCCAGAAGCGAGATGCCGGCCCAGACCTGTGGGCGAAGACTGCCGCGCAACAGGACGAAACCAAGCGCCGCGATCAATGCGCCGGCGAAGAGATGGGAGAGAACGAAACTCTTGGCTTCCGGCACAAACAGGGCACCGGCCGGTGCGATGATATTGCCGGCATCCAAATCATAGAGGAGTTGGCCCAGAATGCCTTCCGGATCCCAGGCGATGAGCACGAGAAGCAAAAGTGCCGCGGCATGGGCGATGAGAGCGTCGAAGCGTTCGAACCGCCGGCCGGCATAAGCCAGGGCCACGGCACCGACGACAGCGAGCCCCAGGCTCACCATCGGTGCGTTGGCAACTGAAGCGGCGAGCGCCGCCAGGCCGACGCTGGCCGTCGCCGCCAGCCAGAAGTTGAATTCGGGACCGTCAGGCCGGTGCGGCTTCTGCCAGATCACCGGCGCTTCAGCAGGTGTCAGCCTGAGGGCCAGCCAGAATGCCGCCGCCGTCAGCACGGCAAGGAAAGCGGCGATGATCAGAAGATCGCCCGCCTGCATCGGCCCCAGGATCCACAGGGCGGTCCACAGGAGCCCGCCGATCGTCGCGCCGTAAGCGAGCCAACCCCAGCCCCGATAGATGACCACGGCATAGGCGGCAGCGGCGATGAGAGCCAGATAGGCGAACAGGATCCCCGCATTGGGTTCCGTGGATGACACCAGTGCCGGTGTCGCAAATCCGGCGAGAAGACCAATGATGGCCACGATCGGGCTGTGCAGGGCGGCGAGCGCGAAAGCGACCAGCGCCACGATGGCGAGCCCGATGAAGGCGACCGTCGGGCTCAATAGGCCGAGCAAGGCATAAGCGGCATAGACACTGGCGAAGCAAATGAACAGACCGGCACTGGTCAGGGCACCCGGCACATAATCCGGTTTCAGTGACGCAAGTTGCTTCTGCAACGGACGCCGGCGCAGCCATTCACCGGCAAGCGTCAAGGCAATGCCGAGTGCCAGGCCGAACGTCGCGCGCATCGCGGGTGTCAGCAAGCCATTGTCGATTGAATATTTGATCAGGAAGATGCCGGCCAGGACCAGTGCCACGGCACCCAGCCAGACAAGCCAGCGCGAGGTGAGCCGTTCCTCGATGCCGGCGCGGGGCGGTGCCGGCCGGGAAGGTTGAGCCGCCTCGACGGACTCGACTTTTTCAATGACCGGTTCGGGCGAAGGCTCGGCCTCCACCATCTTCTCTTCGGCCTGGCTGGCTTGCGCCCACACCTTTCCGGGCGCCGCGGCAGCTTCCGGAGCCGTATCGGTAGCAACACCGCCCGGTTGATTGAAAGCCAATCGCGTTTCAAGCGCAGCGAGCTTGCGCCTGAGATCGCCGGTACGGCTCAAGGCCACGATCGCCATAATGAGCGGGGCGAAGAATATCCCGACCGCAATCAGAATCAGAAAACCGATGATGCCGTCATCCATGGAATCAGAGCTTACGCTAAGTACGGATCGAGCCGCCAGTGGTCAGGCATTCGCCTCCGGCGGCAGGAAATCGACCTCATGCGCGGCAGAGATCTTCACCGCCTCCATGGGATCGGCGACATTGTGCAGCTTGTTGAAGAGCTCCTCGAGCATCCGTGCCGGCGACACCCAGAACAATGCCCGCGCCGGCTTGTCCGATTTGTTGAAATAGCCATGCGGGATGCCGCGCGGCATGCGCACCAGATCGCCGGCTTTCGCCTTCATCCATTTGCCGTCGAGCTTGAGATCGAGCTCGCCCTCCTGGACCAGGATGAACTCCTCCTGGGTGGGATGAACATGCACCGGCACGAACTGGCCAGGCGCGCTATTGGTTTCAAAGGCGAAGGTCGAGCCGCAGACAGCCTTCGGAAAATAGAGCTGGCCGAGAATGTTCCAGCTCTTGCCGCCAAAACCAGTTCCATTGGCGGTAATGCCCTTCTCCAGATCCTGCGCCATAGATACTTCTCCCTTTGAGCTGATTGTCTCTTATTTACCGGGCCCCAAGATCGCTTCGCGCCGCTTGATACTCTCGGCCGGCCACAGGGCCTTCATGTCATAGTAAATCTCGAAAGCCGGCATGTCGTCTGGGATTATTACCCAGGGCAGCTTTGAGCGGGTGAAAATATGGGCGTCGGGCTTGATCGACGCCGCTTCATCAATGGTGCTGACGCGCACGAATCTGAGCTGGGGCCGCCGGCCATAGTCACTCCACAGAGCGATCTGGCAGACCGGACAGCGATAGACGTCATGCGGCCGGCCGCTATGGGTCGGAAGCGTTACCGGTTCGGGATTGCCTTTCAGCACTTCGATGCGATCCGTCTCGATGACTGCATTGAGCACGAAAGCGCTGCCGGTCTCGCGCTGGCAGTCGCGGCAGTGACAACAATTGACAAACATCGGCGGCATTTTGATGCGGTAGCGCACCGCACCGCAGGTGCAACCGCCTTCGAGATGTTCAGGCGAGGAAGCAGCCATGATGATCTCTCCCGGCTCGTTAGAGGTCCTGGACGTCGATGACGCCGGAGATCGCCTTGATTGCTCCCTTGATCTGCGGCGTCACCGTGAATTTGTTGCCGAGAACTACCTCGACTTCGCGCCCCTTGTCCATCTGCAGGATGAGCTTGACCGGCGCCTTGCCGCCGTTGGCGAGGCGCTGGGCGATCGAGTCGATCGGCTTGGCATCGCGCACGAAAATGGTGAGGCCCGCCGTGATCTGGGCGGCGGCCCGCTCAAGCTCCTCCACCCCTTGCAGGCGCAGGCGCACTTCCTCGCCATCGACATCGGCCTCAACCCTTATAAGGACGGCCCTGCCAGGCTCGAGGAGATCGCGCGACGCGGCGAGCGTGTCGGAAAAGCAGATCGTCTCGAACTGGCCGGTCGGATCGGAGAAGCCGACAAAGGCGAATTTGTTGCCGGATTTCGAGCGGCGCTCCTGGCGATGGGTGATGGTGCCGGCAAGCTTGGCCGCCGTAGCGCCCTTGGTCAGCGCCTTATCGTGAAAAGATGTCCAGGTATCGACACCCAGGCGCTGCAGCCTGACCATGTAATCATCGAGCGGATGGCCCGACAGATAGAATCCCACCGCCTCGAATTCATTCGACAGCCGATCCATCGGCAGCCAGGCTTCGCGCACCGGCAGCGGGACATCTTCCTTGCCTCCTGAAGTCTGGCCGAAAAGACCAAGCTGACCGACATCGGCTTCTTCTGTCGTGCGGTTGGCCATGGCCAGAATGGCATCGACGCCGTCGAACACCTGCGCCCGATTGGGCTGCAGATCATCGAAGGCGCCGGCCTTGACCAGGCTTTCCAGCGCCCGGCGGTTCAAAACATGCGCATTGATGCGCCGCGCGAAATCGCCGAGCGAGACGAACGGCCCCTCCGTCTCGCGTTTCTCGACCAGATGCTCGATGGCGCCGGCGCCGACATTCTTCAACGCCGATAGCGAATAGAGCACGGCATTGTCCTTCACCGCGAAATCGACTTCGGATGTATTGACCGACGGCGGAATGATCTTGACGCCGATGCGCTGGGCTTCCTGGCGGAAGACCTGCAATTTGTCGGTATTGCCCATATCGAGCGACATCGAGGCGGCAAGGAATTCCACCGGATGATTCGCCTTCAGGTAAGCCGTCTGATAGCTGATATAGGCATAAGGTGCCGAGTGCGATTTGTTGAAGCCATATTCGGCGAATTTCGCGCAGGCATCGAAGATATTGACGGCGATTGTCGACTCGACGCCGCGTTCGATCGCGCCTTTCAAGAAATTCTCCCGCTGGTCATCCATCTCCTTCTTGATCTTCTTGCCCATGGCGCGGCGCAGAAGATCGGCCTGCGCCAGCGTATAGCCCGAGAGGTCCTTGGCGATCTGCTGCACCTGCTCCTGATAGGTGATGACGCCGAAGGTCTCTTTCAGGATCGGCTCGAGGGCGGGATGCATGTATTCGATCGGCTCGCGGCCGAGCTTTCTGGCGCAATAGAGCGGGATATTGGCCATCGGGCCCGGACGATAGAGGGCGACGAGCGCGATCAGGTCCTCGAAACGGTCGGCGCGCATCTGGCGCACCGCGTCGCGCATGCCGGCACTTTCCAATTGGAACACGCCCACCGTGTCGCCCTGCCCGAGCATGTGGAATGTCGCCTTGTCATCGAGCGCGATCTTGTTGGCATCGAAATCGGGAATGCGCAGGCGGATGAGCCTCTGGGCCTTGTCGATGATGGTGAGCGTCTTCAGGCCGAGGAAGTCGAACTTCACCAGCCCCGCCTTCTCGACATATTTCATGTTGAACTGGGTTGCGGGCAGCGATGAGCGCGGGTCGCGATAGAGGGGAACCAGTTCCTCCAGCGGACGATCGCCGATCACGATGCCGGCGGCATGGGTCGAGGCATGCCGGTAGAGCCCTTCGAGCTTGAGCCCGATCTCCAGCATGGTGCGCACGGTTGCGTCCTTGTCGCGCTCTTCCTTCAGGCGCGGCTCGCCATCGATGGCCTGGGCAAGGCTCACCGGATTGGCCGGGTTCATCGGGATGAGCTTGCACAGCCGGTCCACCTGGCCATAGGGCATCTGCAGAACGCGCCCGACATCGCGGCACACGGCGCGCGCCTGCAGCTTGCCGAAAGTGATGATCTGGGCGACGTGATCCTTGCCGTATTTGTGCTGGACGTAGTCGATCACTTCATCGCGCCGGTCCTGGCAGAAATCGATGTCGAAGTCGGGCATCGACACCCGGTCGGGATTGAGGAAGCGCTCGAACAGAAGATTGAACCGCAGAGGATCGAGATCGGTGATGGTGAGCGAATAGGCGACCAGCGAACCGGCACCCGATCCGCGCCCCGGTCCCACCGGTATGCCTTGCGACTTCGCATATTTGATGAAATCGGCGACGATCAGGAAGTAGCCCGGATATTTCATCTTGATGATGACTTCGAGCTCGAAATCGAGACGCTGGCGGTAGTCCTCCTCGCTGTAGCCTTCCACCAAGCCGCGCTCGGCAAGACGCGCGACAAGGCCTTCTTTCGCCTGGCGGCGCAGTTCCTCGGCCTCATCGCCCTCGCCATAGCGCGGCAGGATCGGCTTGTGCGACCTCACCTTGAAGGCGCAGCGCCTGGCGATCTCGACCGTCGAGGCGATGGCCTCGGGAATATCGGCAAAGAGTGCCGCCATCTGCTTGGATGATTTGAAATAATGCTCGGGCGTCAGCCGGCGGCGGTCTTCGGCGGCGACCACTTCGCCTTCGGCGATGCAGATCAGCGCGTCATGGGCGGCATAGTCGTCAAGCCTGGCGAAGTATGGTTCGTTGGTCGCCACCAGCGGCAGATCGAGTTCATAAGCGAGATCGATCAGCCCCGGTTCGGCAAGCTGCTCGTTCTCGGTGCCGTGGCGTTGCAATTCGACATAAAGCCGGTCACCGAATATCTTCACCAGCTCTTCCATGCGCGAGCGCGCCACCTGCGGCTGGCCCTGGACCAGCGCCTCATTGACTGGGCCGTCGGGACCACCGGTCAGGCAGATGAGACCGTCCGCATGCCGGCTAAGATAATCCAGGCTGACATGCGGCTCGGCCGTATCCGGCGTATCGAGATAGGCCCGGCTCGACAGCAGCATCAGGTTGCGATAGCCGGCTTCATCCTTGGCGAGGAGAGCGAGGCTCGGCAATCTGCGCAAGCCGCTGCGCTGGCGATGCACCGCATCGGGGGAGGCTTCCTCGCAAGCGAGCTTGAGCGTGCAGCCGATGATCGGCTGGATGGCCTTCTCGCTCAACGCATCGGAGAATTCGAGCGCGCCAAACAGGTTGCCGGTATCGGTGATGGCGAGTGCGGGGCTTCCGACGTCCTTCGCCAGGCCAGCCATCTGCTTGATATGCAAGGCGCCTTCCGCCAGCGAATAGGCGGAATGGGTGCGCAGATGGATGAAGGTGACGCTGGCTTTCGACTCGTCCGGCATGGACCGACCCTAGCGCAGTTGGGAACCTGAAAGCGACATGAGCCGTGCCATGATCCACAAGCGTAGGATCAATCCTGCAGGAGGCGACCGTCCTCGAGCCGCACCAGCCGGGTCATCCGGCGCGCCAGCTCGACATTATGCGTCGCCACCAGCGCACCCACCCCCTCCTCGGCGATGACGCGAAGGAATTCGGCATGGACCTGATCCGCGGTCCGGGGGTCGAGATTGCCGGTCGGTTCGTCCGCCAGCAGCAATTGTGGCCGATTTGCCAGAGCGCGGGAAATGGCCACGCGCTGCTGTTCGCCGCCCGACAATTCGGCGGGACGGTGCTCGAGGCGTTTGCCGAGGCCGAAGCGCTCCAGCAGCTCCGTTGCGCGCCGGCTGGCGGTGGATTTGTCGGCGCCGGCGATCAATTGCGGCATCATCACATTTTCGAGTGCCGAGAATTCCGGCAGCAGATGATGGAACTGATAGACAAAGCCGATGCCGATGCGGCGGATGCGGGTACGCGAGGCATCATCGAGTGCCGTACAGTTCTGACCGGCGACGAATACTTCGCCTGCTGTCGGCGCTTCAAGAAGCCCCGCAATATGCAGAAGCGATGATTTGCCCGATCCCGACTGGCCGACAAGGGCCACGATCTCACCGGGACGGACCTTGATGCTCACATCGAGAAACACATCGAGCCGGCCCGCACCTTCGGAAAAAGAGCGCGCGACATGGCGAAGATCAAGAGCGGGTTTCAGCGCTTCCGTCATTCGTAGCGCAGAGCCTCGACCGGATCGAGACGCGCGGCGCGCCAGGAGGGATAGAGCGTCGCCGCGAAGGACAGAACCAGCGACATGATGACGATCCCCGCCGTCTGTTTCGGGTCCATGTCGGCGGGCAGTTGCGACAGATAATAAAGCTCGGGCGAGAACAGCTCGGTGCCCGAAAGCCAGGAAATGAACTGGCGGATATTCTCGACATTGAGGCAGATGATGAGGCCGAGAAGGAAGCCCGCAACCGTGCCGGCAACACCGATCGCGGCCCCGGTCATGAGGAATACCCGCTGCACGCTGCCGCTCGAGGCGCCCATGGTGCGCAGGATGGCGATGTCATGCCCCTTGTCCTTCACCAGCATGATGAGGCCCGAAATAATATTGAGGGCGGCGACCAGGATGATCATAGTGAGGATGAGGAACATGACATTGCGCTCGACGGCGAGCGCGCTGAAGAAGGACTGGTTGCGCTGTTGCCAGGTCTGTATTCCAACCGTTGGTCCCGCCGCATCAAGCAGCGCCGGCGCCATTTCGCCGATCGCATCGGGGTTATCGACGGTCACCTCGATGGCGGAAGCTGCACTGTCGACGACGAAATAATCCTGCGCCTCGGCGAGCGGCATATAGATGACGCTCTGATCATACTCCGACATGCCGATCTTGAAGATGGCGACGACCGGATAGTCGCGGATGCGCGGCGCGGTTCCCATCACGGTTTCAGGTCCGCTCGGCGAAATGATCGTGAGGGTGCTGCCCAGGCCGAGGCCGTGCCGCGAAGCCATGCCTTCGCCAATGGCGACGCCGCCCGATTTCTCGAAACCGTCGAGGGACGGTTTCGGATCAGGCGTGCCCACATCCTTGATTGCGGTGATGAGATCATCATTGTTGATGCTGGGCAGCCGTTTAAGGTCAGCTTCATGGACACCGCGGACGAGGGCGCCGGTATTGTTCCGTTGCGAGGAGGCCATGGCCTGGCCTTCGACAAACGGCATGGCATGTACAACGCCCGGGACCTTGGCAAGACGGGCTGAAATACTTTCATAATCGGCGATGGGTGTATAATCACTCGAATAGAAGGTCGCGTGACCGCTGAATCCTAAGATCTTGCTCAGGAGCTCGGCGCGAAATCCATTGAGCACCGCCATGACGACGATGAGTGTCGCGACGCCCAGCATGATGCCGGTGAAGGAGAAACCGGAAATGACTGAGATGAAGCCCTCCCGGCGGCGCGAGCGCAAATACCGCATCGCCAGCATCCGCTCGAAGGGAGCGAAGGGCCTGGTGTCCGATAGCGCATTGTCCATCAGTTGGCGAACCGGTTCACGATATCCGTCAGCGGCACGTTGCTGCGCTCGCCGGTCTTGCGGTTCTTGACCTCGGCGATGCCATCCTTCAGGCCACGCGGGCCGATGATGATCTGCCAAGGCAGGCCGATGAGATCCATGA
>Ga0207646_10004421_pt1 | contig 15286 bp, 14 predicted proteins | sample KBSK5502metaG_FD_184343 | JGI IMG/M metagenome (GOLD analysis project Ga0207646, IMG submission 184343) | Corn, switchgrass and miscanthus rhizosphere microbial communities from Kellogg Biological Station, Michigan, USA - KBS K5-50-2 metaG... | ecosystem: Host-associated > Plants > Roots >... | reverse complement strand
GTAGCCGTGGTAGTGGCGGAGCACGATGGCCGCCGCCTGCTTGGGCGGTAGCTTGCCCAGGGCCAGGGCCAGGTCGCGGCGCTCGATCTCCTCCTGAGGATCGGGCGGGCCCTCTGGCCGGCCCATTCGCCTGATGACCTCGCCGACCTCACGAAGCTTCATCTTCCGCCGGTAAGACACGGCGGCGTTGATCGCGATGCGGTGCACCCACGCCTCAGCGGGCGCGATCGGCTGCCACGCGTCCCACTTCTTGTACGCGCGTTCGAATGCATCCTGGCAGCAGTCTTCCGCCGCCGCCCGATCGCCGAGCATCGCCGTCAGGGTGCCGAGGATGCGACCGTAGGACGTCTGGTACAGACGTTCGAAGTCCGCTTCCGATCCCGGCTGGTACTGGTTCGCCGGTTCCCGCGCCGGGGCCGAGTCGGCAGTCTCTGCACTGCTATTCGGACTGGACAAATTGAACACCCCCCGAGTAATGGCCTTGCCGACCAAATCGGCGAATACCTGCCACTACTTTCGATCTAGAAGGGGGCCCCGGTCACCGTACCGGCGGTGGGTTTTTGGGTAGCACAGGTGCGGTATACGTTCCAGCCTGTTCAGGTAGGGCCTACCCAGCCCGACGTTCCCCTATCGTGAGCGATCCAAGCGAGGTCTTGGGCGCACTCGCCTCGGGGCTCGCGGCAGACACGGCAGAGAGCGGAAGGAAGACGCTCGACATCCTGCGATCGAGGTCGCCTGAGCTGTTCGAGCTGAGCGAACAGACGGGAGAGGACCTGGTCGCGACGTCGGCGGGATTCATCGACGCCCTGCTCTCGTCCCTTAGCCGCAATGCCGATCTGCCGTGGGCTGAGTACGAGGCGCGGGCGCGCGAGCACGGCCGGTTGCGGGCCGCGCAGGGCGTACCGCTGGAGTCGCTCATCGACGTGCTGGCGATCTACCGGCGCGCGACGATCGAGCTCCTCTCGCAGCCGCTCGAAGGCCAGGTGCATCGCGACGAGGTGCTGGCCCTCGCGCAGAGCCGCATCGAGGACGTCGTCGAGCGGCTCACGTCGAGCATGGCCCGCGGCTACCTCGACCACCTCGAAGTAGAGCACCGCAACCGCGAGAATGAGCTTTACGGGTTGGCCGCGATCGCGGCGATCATGGGGCGCTCTCTCGACATCGGCGAGACCGCCGAGGTCGCGCTGGCCGAGACGCTCGCGGCCTTCGGCCTAGACGCCGGCGCGATCTGGCTCAGGGAACGCGCTGCGTACCGGCTCGCGCACACGATCGGCCTGGAACCCGACGAGGTCGATGACTACATCGAGAAGGCGGGACCGGACGTGCGCGCCACAGTCTCGGCCGTGGGTCGCTCCGAGTCGCGGGTCGACGGCGTCGCCGCGCACGACGGCTGGAATGCGGTGCGAGCACAGCTGCGCACGGGCGGACGCACCGTGGGGATGATGTCTGTGGGCACTCAGCGCGACCGCATCTTCGGCGCATCGGACTTGCTGTTCATGGCCGCGGTAGCCGACCAGATCGCGATCGCTCTCGACCGCGCCCGACAGTTCTCGAGCGAAGCCCGCACCGATCACCTCACCGGGCTCGCGAACCGGCGCGAGTTCGAGCGCGTGATGGAGCGCGAGGTCGCGATCGCGGAGCGCCATAGCCGCCAGCTCACTGTGATGATGATCGACGTCGATAATCTCAAGAAGATCAACGACCGCAAAGGCCACAGCGCCGGCGATGCGGCGCTGCGCCTCGTGGCACAGGAGCTTCTGCGTGTGGTCCGCGCCTCCGATGTGTGCGGCCGCCTCGGCGGCGACGAGTTCGCGGTCGCGATGCCGGAGACCGACCTTCAGCGCGCCCGGGAGGTTGCCCGCCGCCTGCAGGCGGCGATCCAGGAGATGAACCTAGGCGCACGGTCCACCGATTCCGTCGAGGTCAGCATCGGCGTCGGAGCCTGGCGCGCCGGCATGGATTGGCAGGCCGTCGTCACGGTGGCGGACAAGGACCTGTACGAGGACAAGCGCCGCCGCAAGGAGCTCAGGCGATGGACGGTCGCGGAGCGGCGCAGCCCTACGATCCGGCTGGGGGGCGCGGCGGGAAAGCGGAGGGTGGCCGGCTCGTAGCTCGGCGGCTGTCCCCCCGGTCAGTCGATCAGGGCCAGCTCTCGGGCCTTCACGATCGCCTGCACCTTCGAGTGAACGCCGAGCTTCGCGTCGAGGCTGCGGATATGGGTGCGCACGGTCGCGTAGCTGATGCCGAGCTTGTTCGCGATGTCGCGGCTGGACGTGCCTTCGGCCATCAGCCTGAGCACCTCTTTCTCCCGCGGGGTGAGGCTCTCTCGCTGGCTGTCGGTCTGGCGGCGGCGGTTGATCAGGGCGGCGATCGAGCTCGGGGTGATGAGAGTCCCGCCGGCGGCGACCTTGCGAATGGCGTCGACGACCTCGCCCGCGGCTCTCGACTTGTGGATGAATCCGCTGGCTCCTGACTCCAGGGCCGCGAAGCGCGCGACGTCGCTGTCCTCGCGGGTCAGAAAGATGTGTTTGGCATTGGGGGCGACTCGCCTGATCGCCGCGGCCGCGTCGGCCCCGGTGCCGTCGTTGAGCCGGAAGTCGAGCAGCACGATGTCGGGCAGCAGCTCAGCGGCGGCGGCCGCCGACTCGGCCACGGAACCGACGTTGCCGACCACGGTCATGTCCTTTTGATCGTTGAGGAGCGCCGTCAGGCCGTCGGCGACGATCTGATGGTCCTCGACGATGAGCACGCGAACGGCTTGGGTGGAGCTCATCTCGGCAATGGAACCCAGAACTCGACGATGGTGCCCGCCCCGGGTTCGCTGGCGATCTTGCACCAGCCGCCCGCCAGCAGCGCGCGCTCGTTGAGCGCCAGCAGCCCGAGATGGCCCGGAAGGTGGTTCCGCTCCGACACGACGAAGCCCGTGCCGTCGTCCGTGATGGCGCAGTAGACACCGTCGTCCTCCAACCTCATGCGGAGGCTGACCCGCGACGCGGCGGCGTGCTTCTCGATGTTGGTCACGGCCTCGGCGATCTGCCTGTAGACCAGGGACTTCAACTCGTAGGGCGGCTCCTCGGGCACGCTGATGTCGAGCTCGACCGACGTGCTGCTGTGGGACTGCAGCAGGTCCATCCGGTCCCGAATCGTGTCTTCGAGGCCCTTCGGTGATTCGAGCGCCGGCGGCCTGACGTCGAACAGCAGCTTGCGGAGCGCCTCCTCCACGTCTCGCAGCAGCGACCGCGTGTGCTCGATCGCGGTCGGCTGCTCCTCGCTCTCGGAGATACGTGCCGCCGCCCGCTCGAGGCCAAGCTCGGCGGCGGTCAGCTTCTGGAGGGCGTCGTCGTGCAGCTGCGTGGCGAACTGCTTCTGTGCCCGATCGGCCGCGGTCGACAGGTTTCGCAGCAGGAGCTGACGTGCGGAGTCGACCCTTTCAAGCCGCTCCACGGTGCTGCCGAGCTGTGCCTCCGCTTGCTTCAGCTGCCAGACCAGACCCGCCGCCAGGCCCACGATCTGCAGCACCCACGCGTCTTCCGGCGTGAAGCCACCATGAGCGTCCGAGTCGTAGGCGGCGACGATGCCGAGGCGCTCGTCCCCCGCGCGCCAGGGCACGCTGATCGCGTTCGTGACCTGGAGCGCGTCGAGAACTTTCCGTTCGCGCGCCGTTTGTTCGCGGTCGCCCAGGGCCGTCCGGAAGATCAGGTCCTGGTACACGACCTGGCTGGTGAGATCCGTGCCGTCAGGGTCGCATGGCGCCGGGTGCAGGCGGGCGACGAAATCGTCGTCCACGCCGTAGGCGCCAGGGATCGCAACCAGCTTGCGGTCCTGCCGCAGCTGCCAGAAGAGGACCTTCTGCGCGCCGACCAGGCGAGCCACGCTGCCAGTGAGAAGCCTGTAGAAGTCGTCGAGGCTCTCGCCCGCGCGCAAGTTGGCCGAGATGGCGCTCAGCGCGTCGATGGCCAGGCTGTGCGCCCGCTCGAGGCGCTCCGCGCTGCGCGCACGCTCCTCGGTCACCAGACGTCGCTGCTCGCTGAGCTCGAGCTCCGCGCGCATGTTCACCAGCGTATCGACGAGGGCCTGGCGGCTCCGGCGAACCTGAATCAGCTCGATTCGGGCGGCCATGTCCTCAGCAAAGAAGGCGAGCGCCTCAAGGTCGGCCGAGGAATACGCCGCGGCGTTGGCGACGACCAGCGCGCCAAACACGGCGTCGCCGGCGCGGAGCTGGGCTCCGATGAAGGCCGGGCTGGGCAGGGGCGGCAGGTCGCCGTCCATGACCCGGCGCGCCAGCTGTTGCATCGCGTCGGTCGTGATGGCCGCGACGGGGTCGGCGGTCCTGGTTATCAGCTGCGTCTCGCCCGTCTCGTCGATCAGCCCGACGAAGCCGACCGGCGAGCGGGTCACGGCGAGCGCCGCGTCGAGGCCCCGGCCGAGCGCGCCCTCGATATTTTCGATACCGCCCGCGACTACAGCCGGCAAGCGTCTTGCGATGTGGCCGGCGGCGTCCGGCTGCGTGCGGCGTGCGGTCTCCAAATCGGAAAACTCCCCTAAGACCTGTCGTGGATTCTACTTTGTAACTTCACATTCGTAAATGCGAGCGTCGTCATTATGCCGGTACAGCCGGGTTCCGGGGCGTTTGAAGTAGCAAGGGGTCGCCACTGGCTGCTTCAGTGGCGCTCCCAGCGACGGGACTCCAGATCAGCGAGGTGGCGAGGAATGTACTCGGGTGGTGGCGAAGCTTTCGGTTCTCCATGGCATGAGCTCTACCGCCTCGACCGCGTGCTCGCCCAGCTTACCCGGCCGGCCGTTGCCGGCGCCGGCGTGCCGCCCGCGGTGCGCGACCAGCTGCGGGCGTTGGGCGTGGGGCTCCACCGTTCGGTCCGCCGCGACCAGCTGATCGCCGAGGTCTGGGGTCGCAAGCGTCCGCTGCTCCGCCGCCTCTACGACGGCGACGACACAGTCCCGCCCTGCGCCTGATCAGCTAGGCGGCGGGGGCTGCCACGCGCTTCATCTTCGGCGCCGGCTCCGGCTTGTCGCGCCGGTAGGCCTCGACCAGCGTGGCGGCCGACACGTGGCCTCGCTCGATGAGCTCCTGCGTGTGGCTGAAGTCGGCGGGCGATACCGGCATCGGCTCGATCGCCGGCACGACACGGATGTCGGCCACGTCCTTGTAGCCGGCGATCTCTGCCTCGAGCCGCTGCTCGACCAGACCGGCCAGCGCCTGCAAGGCCATGCCCAGGGCGTTGGCCGGCTCCTCGTGCAGCCATGGGTAGCCGATCGGCAACACGTAGATGATCCGGGCGCCGAGCTCGACCGCCGTGGCGATCGGCGTGTGGTTGGCCACGCCGCCGTCGACCATCTTGCGCCGGCCGATCGTCACCGGAGGGAAGACGCCCGGGATCGCGCAGCTCGCCAGCAGCGCAGGCACGGCCGGGCCGCTCGACAGCACCATCGCGCGGCCGCTCTTCAGCTCGGTCGCCACGATGTGAACGGGTAGCTGCGCCTGCTCGAGCCTCTCGTAAGGCATGTGGCGCTCGAGGATCGTCCGCAGCCCGGCGTTGGAGATCAGGTGCTTGCCGCGGCCCAACAGGCCCATGGCGGCGGTCCATCCAAGCGGGAACACGTCGTCGCGGCGCAGGCTGGTCCAGATCTCCGCCAGCTTGGCGACGCCCTCGCGCCCCGGCCAGCCGGCCACCCAGGCGGCGTTGACCGCGCCGACCGAGGTGCCGACCAGGATGTCCGGCTCGATGCCCGCGTCGAAGAGGGCCTGCAGCATGCCGACCTGTGTCGCGCCAAGGCTGCCCCCGCCCGACAACACGAAGGCGACGCGGCTGCGACGACCGCGCAGCAAGCCCGGTAAGTCGAGGCGCCGCTTGACGATCCGGCGCCCGTTGCTTCCCATTCGCAAAAACCCCTACAAGTGATAAACGCGTGACCGACAGGGGCTGACATAGTCCAAACGAGGCATTCGATGGGGACGGAAAAATACTCCAGGGCATGGCCGCGTTACCTAATCGAATGGACGCTCGGAGACCCCTGTACATCGCACCAGCCCGGGTCCCGCTGCGACCGTTGGTGAGGCTCGCCGTGAGAGTCCTCGGTCCCGGTCCGCTGCGGCTTCGGATGGTCAAGTTCGCGCACGAGCTCGTCGACTACGACTCCGGCTCGGCGGAGGCCTTGCGCAAAGCGGCCTGAGCCTGTACCGCCTGCGAGTACATCACTTGAGGCAGGCGTTTCTAATGCATATGGACGACTTTGACCGGCTACTGGAGCGCGAACTGGCCCGCATGCTCGACCCGATCGTGGCCGCTTCGGCGCCCGGAAGGCGGCGGCGCCGGGGTCTGGGCGTGCTGACCGTAGCACCCTCCCCGGTGGCCATCCTCGTCGAGCCCATCCCGGTCGCGGTCGCCGCGCCGGCCGGCCCTATCGTTTCCTGAGAACCCTTCCTCCCCTCTCGTGGGGCCGGGCCGCAAGGCCCGGCCTCTCTTTTTATGAGTCAGGGGGTCGAGTGCCGGCTCCCGGACGCCTTGCCGACGATCCTTCTGTCCGAGTGCCGGCTCTCGACGGTGTCAGTCGGGCAGGTGGACGATCCGGGTCGATTTCAGCTCCCCGCGCGGCAGCGTGCCGGGCGCGGCGATTCGGCACCCCAGGCGCACGCCGAGGGCCTGGCGCAGGTCGCTCTCCAGCCGGTCGGTCGACGTGCTCCCACCGCCCAGCTCGACCACCAGGGTGACCTCTTCCATCTGCCTCACCTTGCGGTGCTCGATCACGAACTCGGCGACGACGGCGTGCCGGCGCACGATGTCCTCGACCTGCGACGGGAAGAGGTTCACGCCGCGCACCGTGAACATGTCGTCGACCCGGCCCTGGATGCCGCCCACCACCTTCACGAACGGGCTACCGCACGAGCACTCTTCGCGCGTCACCTGGACTCGGTCGCCCGTGCGGTAGCGGACCACCGGCGAACCCCACCGGCCCAGGTTGGTGGCGACCAGCTCCCCCCTGTCTGCCGGCCTGCCCTGCAGGTCGACGACCTCGAAGATGAACTCGGACTCGACCAGGTGCACCCCATCCCGCTGCGAGCAGCTGTGGCCGGTCGGTCCCAGCTCGGTCATCCCCGTGTGGTCGAACGACGTCGCCATGTACGCGGCCTCGATGGTGGACCTGGTTGCCGGAATGCTCGCGCCAGGCTCCCCTGCGTGAATGGTCAGCCGGATGTCGGAGGTTCCCAGGTCCAGCCCCAGCTCGCGCGCGCGATCGGCCATGCGGAGCGCGTACGTCGGCGTCGCCAGGAGCACGGTCGCGCCTATGTCGCGCATGTTTCGGATTCGCTGCTCGGTGGTCATCGCGCCACCTGAGATGGCCAGCGCGCCCAGCCGCTCGGCGCCGCCGAACGCCGACCAGAAGCCGATGAACGGCCCGAACGAGAAGGCGAGGAACACCCGGTCGCCGGCCGTGACTCCGGCCGCCCGGTAGATGTGGTCGGACCAGATCCGCAGCCACCAGGCCCATGAGTCCTCCGTGTCGAGCCAGCGCAGGGGCTGGTCGCCGCTGGACCCCGAGGTCTGGTGCAGACGGACGTAGCGCTCGAGCGGATAGGTGAGGTTGGTGCCGAAGGGTGCGTTGGCCGCCTGGTCCTCGAGCAGCTCGCGCTTGGTGACCACAGGCAGGCGCTCGAAGTCGTCCCAGCCGTTGATCTCGGTGAGGCGTTCGCGCCAGAACGGGTTTGACCGCAGCACCTGAGCGGCGCCGGCGCGCAGCCTCTCGAGCTGCACGGCCCGCAGCGCGTCTACCGATGCATTAGCCGGCGAGTGCGCGGTCCCCGATCTCCAGCGCGTCATCCAGGATCTCGAATCCCTCGTCCAGCTCGGCCTCGGTTATGCAGAGCGGAGGGTTGGTCATGATGGTGTTCCAACGGACGAGGGTGTAAAGACCGGCGTCGAGCAGGGCCTGGCCGATCGCCTTCATCTCCGGCGAGGTGCCATTGAACGGCGCGAGCGGCTCGAGCGTCTTGCGGTCGCGCACGAGCTCGATCGCACCGAACAGACCGATCGAGCGGACCGCGCCGACACAGGGGTGCCGCTCCATCAATCGCTGGTGGCGCTTCGCCAGCACCGCGCCCAGGCGCGCGGAGTTGCCGACCATGTCGTCCTCTTCATAGGCCTGGATCGTCGCCAGCGCTGCAGCGCAGCCCAGCGGGTGGCTGTTGTAGGTCAGGCCGCCCCAGAAGACGTGGTCGTCGAAGTACGCGGCCACGGGCGGACGCATGCCTACCGCGCCGAGCGGCACGTAGCTGCTGGTCAAGCCCTTGGCCATGGTCAAGAGGTCAGGCACGACTCCCCAGTGGTCGACCGCGAACCAGCGGCCGGTGCGGCCGAAGCCGGTCATCACCTCGTCGCAGATCATCAGGATCCCGTAGCGCGTACAGATCTCCCGCACCCCTTCGAGGTAGCCGTCGGGCGGGATGAGGATGCCGTTGGTTCCGGTGACCGGCTCCAGGATGAAGGCGGCGATTGTCTCGGGGCCCTCGAGCCGGATCGTCTCCTCGAGCCGCTCCAGCGCCGGCGCCGCCGCCTCGGTGCCCGACTGAACACCGTGATAGGGGTCGAGCACGTGGACCACGCCTCCCGCATATTCATTGGGCCACCGCCTCGGGTCGCCGGTCGCGACCACGGCGTTTCCCGTCGAGCCGTGGTAGGAGCGATAGCGGGCGAGGATCTTGGTCCGGCCGGTGACCGCCCTGGCGATCTTGATCGCGTTCTCGTTGGCGTCCGCCCCCGCCAGGGTGAAGAAGACCTTGTCGATGTCCCCGGGCAGCAGCTCCGCGAGCTTTCTGCCGAGGCGCGCCCGTGGCTCCGTCGCCATGAACGGGCTGATGTACGCCAGCTTCTCGGCCTGGCTCTTGATCGCCTCGATGATGCGGCGGTCACCGTGGCCGGCGTTGACGCACATCAGCTGGCTGTTGAAGTCGATGTAGCGGCGGCCGTCCGCGGTCGTGAAGTGCACGCCCTTGGCGCTGGCGATGGGCATCGGTTTCAGGCCCGATTGCGCCGACCAGTCGTAGAGCGTGTGGCGCAGGCACAGCTCTGAGATCTCGCCCGCGCTCAGTGGCCGTACGACCTCGGTCACCAACTCGAGCCCACCACCTCCAAGATCGTAGGCCCCGCACACGCAGAGTTGTTTGACAACGCAACTAGGCGGTGCTACAACCGGCCTTGCCGCCACGCGGCGCCTGCTCGTCTTTCGAGGGAGGTGCTCTTCATGTTCCCTGCCGCGTTCGACTATCGCGTGCCGGCCACCCTGGCGGAAGCCGTCGACATCCTCCACGAGCGCGGCGACGACGCCAAGGTCATGGCGGGCGGCCAGAGCCTTATCCCGCTGCTCAAGCTGCGGTTCGCACAGCCGGCCCTGGTGGTCGACATCGGCCGCCTGCCGAACCTGAGCGGGATCCGCCGCCAGGACGGACACCTGACCCTCGGCGCGCTCACGCGGCATGTGGAGGTGGAGCGAAGCGCCGAGCTGAAGGCCGCCTGCCCGATCCTGCCCGAAGCCGCACACTGGATCGCCGACCCGCTGGTGCGCAACCGGGGCACCGTCGGAGGATCGATATGTCATGCAGACCCCTCAGGCGACTGGGGCTCAGTGATGCTCGCGCTGGGGGCCGACTTCGTCGCTCACTCGAAGTCGGGCGAGCGGGTCATCCACGCCGCTGACTTCTTCCAGGGTCCGTTCACGACCGCGCTGAGGGCGGACGAGGTGCTCATCGAGATTCGGATCCCGCTCGGGTCGGGCCGCTCGGGTGGCGCCTACACCAAGCTCGAGCGCAAGGTGGGCGACTTCGCTACGGTGGCCGTGGCCGTGCAGGTTGAGCTCGACGGCGGCAAGGTGGCGAAGGCAGGCATCGGCCTCACCTCCGTGGGAGAGAAAAACCTGAAGGCGGCGGCGGCGGAGAAGGCGCTGGTCGGCCACGAGCCGACCGACGAGGTGATCGCGGAAGCCGCGCGGCAAGCGGCGGCGGCGGCCGAGCCCAAAGAGGACATTCGCGGAAGCGTCGAGTTCAAGAAGGACATCGTTCGCGTCTTCGTCCAGCGCGGCTTGAAGACCGCGGTGGCGCGAGCGAAGGAGGGCAAGGCGTGATCGTCAAGGTCAAGGTCAACGGCGCGGAGCGAAGTGCGGACGTCGAGCCACGCGTGCTGCTCGTCGATTTCCTGCGCTCCAACCTCCGCCTCACGGGGACCCACGTCGGCTGCGACACCAGCAGCTGCGGGGCTTGCACCGTCCTGCTCGACGGCGAGCCCGTGAAGTCGTGCACGATGCTGGCCGTCCAGGCCGAAGGCCAGAGCATCACCACTGTCGAAGGCCTGGCCGCCGGCGGCGCGATGTCGCCCATCCAGGCCGGCTTTCATGAAGAGCACGGCCTGCAATGCGGCTTCTGCACGCCGGGGATGATGCTGGTGGGCACGGCGCTCCTCGACCGCAACCCCAACCCGAGCGTTGACGAGATCCGCTGGGCGATCAGCGGAAACATCTGCCGCTGCACCGGCTACATGAACATCGTCAAGGCCATCCAGTACGCCGCCGAGACGAAGCGTGCCGCCGCCACGGCGCCCACGGCCCAGCCGGTCGCGGCGGGAGGTGGCCAGTGAGCTCGACCATGCACATGCACGGCGGCATCGGCGAGTCGATCAAGCGCAAGGAGGATGCGCGCTTCATTCACGGTAAGGGCAACTACCTGGACGACATGGTGCTGCCGGGGATGCTCCACATGGCCATCCTCCGCAGCCCGCACGCGCACGCCCGAATCAAGTCGATTGACACCGCGGCGGCCTCCGCCAAGCCGGGTGTGATCGCCGTGGTGACAGGCGAGCTGATGGCTCAGCACAAGCTGGCCTGGATGCCGACTTTGAGTGGCGACACCCAGGCGGTGCTCGCGACCGACAAGGTGCGCTTCCAGGGCCAGGAGGTCGCCGCGGTCATCGCCGAGACGAAGTACCAGGCCGAGGACGCGCGCGACCTGATCGTGGTCGACTACGACGTCCTGCCGGCGATCATCAGCCCCGACCAGGCCAAGGCGGATGGCGCGACTGTCATCCGGGACGACAAGGAAGGCCAGAAGGACAACCACATCTATCACTGGGAGTCGGGAGACCAGGCCACGACTCAGGCGGCCTTCAAGAAGGCGGCCAAGGTGGTGCGCCTGCATACCTTTTATCCGAGGTGCCACCCCGCGCCCCTGGAGACCTGCGGCTGCGTCGCCGACGTCAGCAGCGTGACCGGCAAGGCCGTGATCTACATGACAAGTCAGGCGCCGCACGCGATCCGCACGGTTTTCGCGCTCGTCACCGGTCTGCCCGAGCAGAACATCCGGATCGTCTCGCCGGACATCGGCGGCGGCTTCGGCAACAAGGTGCCGGTCTACCCCGGCTACGTCGTGGCCACCGCCGCCAGCCTGCTCATCGGCCGGCCCGTGAAGTGGGTCGAGGACCGCAGCGAGAACCTCATCTCGACCGGATTTGCGCGCGACTTCCACATGACCGGCGACCTCGCCCTCGACGAGAACGGCAAGATGCTCGCCCTGCGCGTGCACCTTGACAGCGACAACGGCGCGTTCTTCGCCGACGCTCAGCCGTCCAAGTTCAAGGCCGGCCTGTTCCACATCGTCACCGGCTCCTATGACATCCCGACCGCCCACGTCACCGCCGACGGGTACTACACCAACAAGGCGCCGGGCGGGGTCGCGTACCGATGCTCGTTCCGGGTCACCGAGGCGAGCTACCTCATCGAGCGCCTGGTCACCAACGCCGCTCTGGAGATCGGCATGGACCAGGCCGAGTTCCGGATGAAGAACTTCATCCAGCCCGAGCAGTTCCCGTATCACTCGGCGACGGGCTGGGTGTACGACAGCGGTGACTACCCCAAGGCGATGAACGTCGCGCTCGAGAAGCTCGGTTACGACGACCTGAAGAAGGACGTCGAGAAGCGGCGCAAGCAGGGAGAGGTCACCGGCATCGGCATCGCCAGTTTCACGGAGGTCGTGGGCGCCGGCCATGGGGCCGACTTCGACATCCTCGGCCTGCGCATGTTCGACAGCGCCGAGCTCCGCGTCCACCCCACGGGCAAGGCCATGCTCCGCATGGGCACCAAGTCGCAGGGCCAGGGGCACGAGACGACGTTCGCCCAGATCGTGGCCGAGGAGCTGGGCATCCCGGCCGCCGACGTCGCGGTCGAAGAGGGCGACACCGACACCGCGCCGTACGGCCTGGGCACGTACGCGTCGAGGAGCACGCCCGTGGCGGGCGCCGCCACGGCGATGGTGTCGAGGAAGCTGCGAGAGAAGGCGCGGAAGATTGCCGCCCACCTCCTCGAGGCGGCCGAGGAAGACCTCGAGTGGGAACGCGGGAAGTTCACGGTCAAGGGCTCGCCGAACAAGTCCAAGACCATCCAGGAGATCGCCTTCGCGGCCTACACGAACATCCCGGAGGGCATGGAGGCAGGCCTGGAGGGCGTCCACTACTACGACCCGCCGAACATGACCTATCCATTTGGAACGTACGCGGTGGTGGTGGACGTCGACAAGGGCACCGGCCAGGTCAAGGTGCGCAGGGTGGTGGCGGTCGACGACTGCGGCGTCCGCATCAACCCGATGATCGTGGAGGGACAGATCCACGGCGGACTCACCGAAGGCTTCGGGATCGCCTTCATGGAGCTGATCACGTTCGACGCCGACGGCAACTGCATCGGTTCCAACTTCATGGACTACCTGCTGCCGACCGCCTGGGAGTCCCCTGTTTTCGAGCTGGGGGAGACGGTCACCCCGTCACCGCATCACCCGCTGGGCGCCAAGGGCGTCGGCGAGTCGCCGACGGTCGGCTCGCCGGCCGCGTACGTGAACGCGGTCATCGACGCGCTGTCGCCGTACGGCGTCACCAACATCGACATGCCGCTCACGGCGGACAAGGTCTGGGCCGCCCTTCGGGGGGCAGGAATTACCGAATAGCCGGCGACATCAACGACCTGCTCCGTGACTACGCCGCTTCCGGCACGCCCTGCGTGCTGGCCACGGTGGTGCGCTGCGAGGCGCCCACCTCGGCGCGGCCGGGCGACAAGGCGGTCATCACCGCCGACGGCCGGCTGCGCGGGTGGATCGGCGGCAGCTGCTCCGAGCCCGTGGTCCGCCGCGAGGCGTTGCTGTCGCTCGAAGAGGGCACGCCGCGCCTGGTCCACATCGTCGGCGACTCGGAAGTGAAACAGACCCGCGGGCACGGCGAGCTCACCGTCGGCACGACGTGCCCGAGTGGGGGATCATTGGACATCTTCATCGAGCCGCAAATGCCGAAGCCTCTGTTGCTCGTGTTCGGCGACAGCCCGGCAGCCTCCACCACGGTGCAGCTCGCCGAGCTGACTGGGTTCCGTGCCCGCCAGGTGACGCAGGCGGAGCTGGCGACACTGGAGGTGCCCGCGGGCGACGCACAGGCGGTCGTCGCAACGATGGGCCACTTCGACGAGGACGCGCTGCAGGCGGCGCTGAGCCATCCCCGGCTCGAGGTCAGCCTGATCGCGAGCACCCGCCGCGCGGCGGCCGTGCGCGCGGAGCTGTTACGGCGGGGCCTCGGCGAGGATGCGGTCGCGCGCATCCATACGCCAGCGGGAAAGGTGCGCGGCGGCACCCAGGAGGAGATCGCCCTGCTCGCGCTGGCGGAGATCGTGGCTGCGCGGCGCAAGGCGCCGGCGAAATCGCTCGTCATGGCCCCGGCCCAGGTGTCCTTCGCCATCGATCCCGTGTGCGGCATGACCGTCGACGTGGTCACCGCGATGCACACTGCCGGCTACGCGGGGCAGACGTCCTACTTCTGCTCGGCGGGCTGCCAGGCCGAGTTCGAGCGCGAGCCGGCCAAGTACCTGAGCGCCGCCCGGGCCTAGGCCTCGATCGCGGGGCGGCGGATCCACTTCGCGAAGCGAAGCCGGACGAACACCTCCTCGCTGACCAGGAACCCGGCAAAGATCAGCAGCACACCAACGAACTCGCCGAGGAAGAACGACCACGTGACGCCGAAGCGGTTGAGGCCGCTCGTCACGCCGGGGATGAACGCGCCGAGCGCGATCAGCAGCGTCGCCGGCACCCTCGAGTTCAGCCTGCCCTGGAACAGCGCTCGCGCCGCCCCTGGCAGCGAGGCGACGAGGTTGACGGTAATCGCCGCGAGCCCGTACAGCTGAGCCAGCACCGGCGTCTGCACCTTCGCTCGCAGCAGCTTGCGCTTGGGCATGTACACATAGGCCGAGTAGATGGCGCCGAACACCAGGCACAGGGCGCCGGCGATGTTGAAAGGTCCGGTGAGCACGCGCAGGTAGCCGGGGAACGCCGACCCGACCGGCACGTGCGTACTTGGATCCACAGCCCATCCGGGTGGAGGCAGCGGAGCGCTGAGCGTCATGTAGGCGACCGCTAGAGACCCGACCACTAGGACGGCCATCGCGATGTGCGCAGCCAGCTCTCGCTTGATCGCCGTCGCGGCGATGATGGCGACGCCGCCCACGAGCGCGATCGCGAAGGCCACGGTGCCGGCGGTCGCCGATCCCGGATACAGGGCCACCGAGCTGCCTTTGGCCGAGATGTGGCTGAAGAGAAGGGACAGCAGCCCTCCGATAAGCACGGTCACGCCGGCGAAGTAGCCGAAGCGCGTCTTGGACAGGAGGTAGATCGTCCCGGCGCCGAGGTAGGCGGCAACGAAAAAGGCGCCGATCAGGTACCAGGCGCGATAGAGGGACTCGTTCCAGCCGAACGCACCGCCGGCGAACTCGGTGCCGGCGCTGATCCCGTACCAGAGCAGGCCGACCGCCCAGACCAGCTGAAAGCTGTGCCGGCGCTGCCACCACTGGTCGAAGACAAGGCCCGCGAAAACGAAGCTGACCACGCTGGAGCCAAGCGGGAGCACCACGTTGAGCGCGCTCAATTCGGCTCCACTATAAATAGACGCGAGAGATCAGCGCCGGAGGCGAATCGCCGCGACGCCACCGAGCACGAGCAGCGTTGCCGACCAGCCGAAGGCCGCCCACCCGAGCAGGCTGGACTCCAGGTTCTCGGTGCCGATCAGCGAGCGCCCGGCGACCACGAATCCGCCCTCGAACGCATCGACCACGATCGCGCTGCGGACCCCGGGCGGCCGGCTGCCAGGTGACCGTGTCTTCTCCGTGCGTGCGCACGTAGTCGAAGACACCGGACGGCGGCACGATCGGGTCGCCGCCCAGGGTGGCTGAAGAGGCGATGACCCTGTTTCCCTGGTCGACGACGATC
>Ga0207646_10004420_pt1 | contig 15287 bp, 12 predicted proteins | sample KBSK5502metaG_FD_184343 | JGI IMG/M metagenome (GOLD analysis project Ga0207646, IMG submission 184343) | Corn, switchgrass and miscanthus rhizosphere microbial communities from Kellogg Biological Station, Michigan, USA - KBS K5-50-2 metaG... | ecosystem: Host-associated > Plants > Roots >... | reverse complement strand
CGCAACGTTGAAGGCCACGTGGTGATGTACGCGGACAAGATCACCGACTCGATGCGCGCTGCACTCGACGAAACCGACCGCAGGCGTACGCGGCAGACCGCCTACAACGCCGAGCGGGGCATCACGCCGGAGAGCGTGAAGAAGGCGATCTACGCGCTCGAGATCAACGAAAAGGACCTGCAGGCAGACGCCATCGAGCTCATGGTCGGCGCCGGGGTGCCCCGCGAGGACGTCCTCGCCATCGTGCGCGACCTGGAGAAAGAGATGCGCCGTCTCTCCAAGGAGCTGCAGTTCGAGGACGCGGCGAGGGTGCGCGACCGCATCATCCTGCTGCGCAAGCGGCTAACCGGCGAAGAGACGGGCGGCGGAGAGAATGACGAAGAGGTGTCGCTGGCGATCGCGGCGGCGCCCAAACAGCGGACGATGGTTCGCAACTGGCGGCGTTCGCGCCGCGGCCCTTGACGATCCAGAACGCGAATAGAGCCGCCGCGCTTCTCACCGCCGAGCCCGCCGGCTGGATGCAGACCATCGGCGCCCGCATCAGCGAGTCGGAGCCCGGACGCGTGGTCCTGGAGCTGGTGGCGGGGCCGGAGCACCGGCATGGCGGCGGAGTCGTACAGGGCGGCGTTATCACGCAGATCGCGGACGCCGCGATGGGCATGTCGCTGGCCACACTGCAAGAAGAGGGCGTTTGGAACACGACCATCGAGCTGAAGATCAACTTCCTGCGTCCGGTACGTGAAGGACGCTTGCGCGCGATCGGGCGCGTCGTCGAGATCAAGCAGTCGCTCATGTTCAGCGAGGCCGACGTGGTGGACGAGCGAGGTCGTCTCGTGGCCCGCGCCTCGTCCACGAACATGGCGGTGCCGGAGGGACAGGGCCGTGAGTAATAGAAAAGTACCCTCCCCACCCAGTGGGGAGGACGGCACCTCCCCACCCCGTGGGGAGGTCGGCGCGCAGCGCCGGGTGGGGATAACAGACCCGCTCAAGCCCTCCAAAGCGTGGCAGTGGCTGGGCCTGACGCTGGCGGAAAGCGGCGAGGGTTACGCCACCGTCGAGATGACCGCCACGGAAGACATGGCCAACCACTCCGGTTTCGTGCACGGTGGGATGATCAGCACGCTGGCGGACTCGGCGATGGGCCGCTCGCTTCGCACCATCGAGCCGGGCGTGGCGCGGGCGATGAGCTTCGATCTCAAGCTGAGCTTCATCAACGCGGCGAAGATCGGAGAGACGTTGCGTGCCACCGGCCGTGTCGTCCATGCGGGGCGGCGGACGATGGTCACGGAGTGTCGCGTTGAGGGCAGGGGAGGGCGCCTCGTCGCCACCGCCAGCGCGACGTTTGCAGTCACCAGAGAAAAAGGAATGAATCAGAGTCCGGATGCCGACTGACCAGATCACGATTCGCGGCGCGCGCGAGCACAACCTGAAGAACGTGACCCTGTCGATCCCACGGGATCGGCTGGTCGTGTTCACGGGTCTTTCCGGCTCGGGCAAGTCGTCGCTCGCATTCGACACCATCTACGCCGAAGGGCAGCGGCGGTACGTCGAGTCTCTGTCGGCCTACGCGCGCCAGTTCCTGGGTCAGATGGAGAAGCCCGACGTCGACGTCATCGAGGGCCTTTCGCCTGCGATCTCGATCGACCAGAAGGGCACGTCGAAGAACCCGAGGTCGACGGTCGGCACGGTCACGGAGGTGTACGACTACCTGCGTCTTCTCTACGCACGCGTGGGGCATCCGCACTGCCCGCTCTGTGGCCGCGAGGTGCGTCGGCAGACGGTCGAGCAGATGGCGGACCACGTCGAGAAGCTGCCGAAAGGGACCCGGATCATGGTCCTGGGCCCGGTGGTCAAGGGCAGGAAGGGCGAGTACCGCTCGCTGATCGAGGACGTGCGCAAGTCCGGGTTCGTGCGCGTGCGCGTCGACGGGAGCCTCTACGAGATCGGCGAGACGATCCCGATGGACAAGAACAAGAAGCACGACATCCAGGTCGTGGTCGACCGCATCGTCGTCGGACCGGACCAACGCACGCGCCTCGTCGACTCGATCGAGACCGCGGCGAGGCTGGGTGGCGGCTCGGTGATCATCGCTCCGGTGGATGCCAAGCCGAGCGAAGAGATCCAGATGTCGCAGGACTACGCGTGCCCTTACGACGGCACCAACGTGCCCGAGCCCGAGCCGCGCAACTTCTCGTTCAACAGCCCGCACGGCGCGTGCCCGACATGCACCGGCATCGGGTCGCAGCTTGTCGTCGACGGCGACCTTGTGGTGCCTGATCCCTCGTTGTCGCTGCGAGAGGGCGCGATCGCGGCGTGGAGCCGCTCGCAGTTCTTCTACCCCGAGCTGCTCGAAACCGTGAGCAAGTATTTCGGCATCGACATGGACAAGCCGTGGTCGAAGCTGACGAAGACGCAGCAGAACGTGCTCCTCGACGGCACCGGCGAGAAGAAGATCAGGTTCGGTTACAAGAACCAGTACGGACACGAGCGCTGGTACGAGGCGCCGTTCGAGGGCGTGGTCGCAAACCTGCAGCGCCGGTACGAGGAAACGCAGTCCGAGTACTTGAAGCAGGAGCTCGAGCGCTATATGTCGGACAAGCCATGTCCGGCGTGCAAGGGACGGAGGCTCAAGCCCGAGTCACTGGCGGTCACCGTGGCCGATCGCAACATCTCCGACGTTTGCTCGCTTTCGGTGAGCGCGGCCATCGACTTCTTCGACGGGCTGGGGGGCACCGAGCGCGAGCAGATCATCGAGCGCGGAATCCTCAAAGAGATCCGCGAGCGGCTGCAGTTCATGATCGACGTAGGCCTCGAGTACCTGACAGTCGACCGCGCGGCCAACACCCTTTCTGGCGGTGAGTCGCAGCGCATCAGGCTCGCGACCCAGATCGGATCGAAGCTGATGGGCGTCCTCTACATCCTCGACGAGCCGTCGATCGGGCTGCATCAGCGCGACAACCGGCGGCTGATCAACACGCTTGTGCGATTGCGCGACCTGGGCAACACGTTGATCGTGGTCGAGCACGACGAGGAGACCATCCGGTCCGCGGACTACATGGTCGACATCGGTCCGGCGGCCGGCGAGCATGGGGGGGAGATCATCGCCGCGGGCACGGTCGAAGAGGTGCTGCGCAACCCGAATTCGCTGACCGCGGCCTATCTGCGCGGCGACAAGGAGATCCCCCTTCCGCGCAAGCGTCGCGCGGGCAACGGCAAGAAGCTGGTGATCAGGGGCGCCAAGGCGAACAACCTGAAGAACATCGACGTCTCGTTTCCCCTGGGCACCTTCGTCGCGGTGTCAGGGGTGAGCGGCTCAGGCAAGTCGTCGCTGATCACCGATATCCTCAGCCGCAAGGTCGCGCAGCACTTCTACAAGGCGAAGGACAAGCCGGGAGCGCATCGCGCGGTCGAGGGCCTCGAGAATCTCGACAAGGCGATCGACATCGACCAGTCGCCCATAGGCCGCACGCCGCGGTCGAACCCCGCGACGTACACGGGCATGTTCACGTACATGCGCGAGCTGTTCGCAAGCATGCCCGAGGCCAAGATGCGCGGGTACGGACCGGGCCGGTTCAGCTTCAACGTCCGCGGCGGTCGGTGCGAGGCGTGCCAGGGCGACGGAATCATCCAGATCGAGATGCACTTCCTGCCGGACGTGTATGTGCCATGCGAGGTGTGCCACGGCACGCGGTACTCGCGGGAGGTGCAGGAGGTGAAGTTCCGCGGCCACTCGATATCCGATGTGCTCGAGCTGACTGTCGATGAGGCGCTCGAAGTTTTCGAAAACGTGCCGCGAATCCGGGTGAAGCTGCGCACGCTGCACGACGTGGGTCTCGGTTACATCAGGCTGGGCCAGCCGGCGACCCAACTGTCGGGCGGCGAGGCACAGAGGGTGAAGCTCTCGGCGGAGCTGTCGAGGCGCGACACGGGCCGCACCCTGTACCTGCTCGACGAGCCGACCACCGGCCTTCACTACGCGGACGTCGACCGCCTGCTCCAGGTGCTGCACAGGCTGGTGGATCACGGCAACACCGTGGTCGTTATCGAGCACAACCTCGACGTCCTGAAGACCGCCGACTGGCTCATCGACCTCGGGCCCGAGGGCGGCGAAAAGGGCGGATACGTCATCGCGGTCGGCACGCCTGAGGACCTTGCGGCCGACCAGGGCTCGTCGACCGGTCAGTTCCTCAAGCCGGTCCTCGCTCGGTCCGGAAAAAAGGCCGCGCGAGGCGCCAGGTCCAACGGTTCGCTGCGCACCAAGCGCGGGTCGCGTCAGACAGCCCGTTCTCGCGTGGCCGTCGGCTAGAACACTCCGGTGGCAACCCGCGGCTATGCGTCCCTGCTGCGCTCGCCTGGCTTCGCACGCCTTTATGTGAGCCTGCTGCTGGGCAGGCTTGGGGGCGGGATGCTCGCGATCGCGCTGATCCTGTTCGTGCTCAGCCGTTACCACTCACCGCAGCTGGCCGGGGTCACTGCCTTCCTCGCGATCTTTCCAGGCCTGGTCGTCTCGCCCATCGCCGGCGCGCTGCTGGACAGGCGCGGCCGGGTGCGCTTCATCACGCTCGACTACCTGGTGGCGACCGTCGCGGTGCTGCTCATCGCAGGGCTGTCCGCGCGGCAGGCCCTTCCGGAGCCGTTGCTGCTCGTGATCGTCGGCGTGTCCTCACTGACGACTCCGCTGAGCAATACCGGCCTGCGCTCCTTGTTTCCGATCGTTGCGCCGCGCGAGCTGTGGGAAAGGGCCAACGCGCTCGACAGCTCCGGCTATCTCGTCGCGTCGTTGGTCGGGGCGCCGCTCGCCGGCGGTCTGGTTGGCTTCGTGGGTCCGGAATGGGCGCTCGCGTGCACCGGCGGACTCTTTGCGATGTCAGCGCTGGTGATCTTCGGGCTGCACGACCCGAGCTCCAAGATCTCGAGCAGCCGCTCGATCCTTGGCGACGCCTGGGGAGGCCTCGTCTATGTCGCTCGGAACGCGAGCCTTCGTGGCCTCGCGATCACGCTGAGCACGTTCAACGTCGGCTTCGGCATCCTCGAGATCGCGATCCCGGTGCTCGTGCTCACCCGGCTCCACGAGGGACCTGCAGCGGTCGGCCTTGCCTGGGGTCTGTTGGGTGTTGGTGGCCTGGCGGCAACGCTGGTATCCGGGCGGTTCAAGACCGAGGGCCGCGAGAGGCAGCTGATGCTGGGCGCGATCCTGGTCCAGGCCGTTGCGCTGGTGGCTCTGCCGTTCGCGCAGTCCTTCTGGGTGGTGGCCGTTGTCATGGTGGTCTCCGGGATTGCCAATGGTCCGTTCGACATCGCCATGTTCACGCTGCGCCAACGGCGCACCAACCCGGCGTGGTTCGGCCGCGCGTTCGCGGTATCCATGTCCCTCAACTACGTGGGCACGCCGGTCGGCGCGGCCCTCGCCGGTCCGCTGATCGGTGCATCGCTGAACATCGCGCTGTGGGCGGCCGTGGGCCTCGCCGCGATCGCGGGCGTGTTTCCACTCCTGACGATTCCGGAGGTCGAAGAGGGGCCGGCGGCTAGAGCCCGAGCAGCCCGCTCGACACCAAGGTGACCAGACCCGCGAGCAGGTTGAGGACGACGCCGATGGCCCCGCCGATCACGGCGCCCCGCGTCATCGCGCGGATGCCGTAGATCAGCCCGAAGATCGGCAGGATGTAGAAGTAGACGACCGTCCCGCCCGTGACCAGGACGGTGACGATCGGCACGAAGATTCCGATGACACCGACGATGATCGAGCTGCGGGCGGCAATGATCTGCCCCCCGATGCTCAGCCCGCCGGCGGCTGCGATCAACGGCATGCCCGGCGGCATCTGGCCCTGGTAGCCCTGTGGGGGCGGCGCGTAGCCTGGCGGTGGCTGGGCGGGAGGAGCGGGGGGCGGCGCATAGCCCGGCGGCGGCGGCGGCAGGTTGCTCGGCGGTAGGTCAGACATGCGCCCAATCCTAATCGGCGTGCCTGGGATTCGAGCCGCGAACTACCCTAGGCGCCAGTGGTGAGGCTGGTCACCGGGGGCACGGGCTTCATCGGCAGGCACCTGCTCCGTGCGCTCGCCAGGCGCGACGGCGAGACATACGTGCTTGTCCGGCCGGCGTCGCGGGCGGCGCTGGAGGCCTACGTCGCATCGCTAGGCGCGCACTCCATGAAGGCGATCGCCGGCGACATCACACTGCCCATGCTCGGCCTCAGCGCTGAGGACCGTGCGCGGCTGAAAGGCGCCGAGGTCTTTCACCTCGCGGCCGTCTACGACCTCGAAGCGCCGGCCGAGGCTGACGAGCGCGCCAACGTCGAGGGCACGCGCAACGTGGTCGAACTTGCGCAGAGCCTTGGCGCGCGGCTGCACCACATGAGCTCCATCGCGGTCGCGGGCGGCAGGTGGAAGGGCAAGTTCACCGAAGAGATGTTTGCCGAGGGACAGAAGCTCGACCACCCTTACTACCGCACGAAGTACGAGGCAGAGCGGCTGGTGCGCGAGTCGAGCGTCCGCTACCGCATCTACCGGCCAGGGCTCGTGATCGGGTCGTCCGAGACCGGCGAAGCGGCACGCGCCGACGGTCCTTACTACGCGTTCAAGCTCATCCAGCGACTGCGTCAGGCGCTCCCTTCATGGGTGCCGCTCATCGGCTTCGAGGGCGGCCAGCTCAACCTAGTGCCTGTCGACTTTGTCGCGCGGGCGATGGACGCCATCGCGCACAGGCCGGCCCTCGACGGGCAGACGTTCCACCTGACCGACCCGAACGCGCAGAGCTTCGGCGACGTCACCAACGAGTTCTGCCGCGCCGCGCATGCGCCGCAGTTCACGCTGCGGGTCGACAGCCGGGCCGCGGGCATGCTGCCGAAGGACGCGAAGGACATGCTGCAGCACTGGCGCGTGGCCCAGACGCTCAAGCGCCGGCTGCTCGAGGGCGTGCGCATCCCCGAAGCCGCCATGCAGTACGTGCTGAGCCGAGCGAAGTTCACGGCGGACAACGCTCAGGCGGCGCTGGCCGGCACAGGCGTCGAGTGCCCGCCGCTGCATACATATGCATGGAAGATCTGGGACTACTGGGAGCGCCACCTCGACCCCGAGGCGATGACCGAGCGCAACCTGCGAGCCGCGCTCGAGGACAGCGTCGTGGTCGTGACGGGCGCTTCGAGCGGCATCGGGCGCGCGACCGCGTCGCTGGTGGCGCGCCACGGCGCGCGCGTGGTGCTCGTGTCGCGCACGAAAGAGAAGCTCGACGAGCTCAAGCGGGAGATCGAATCCGAAGGCGGCAGCGCGTTCGTCCATCCCACCGACCTGTCGGACACGGATGCGTGCGAGAGGATGATCCGCGACGTGCTCGCCGAGCACGGGCGGGTGGACATCCTGGTCAACAACGCGGGGCGATCGATCCGTCGCTCGATCGAGGCCTCCTACGACCGCTTCCACGACTTCCAGCGCACGATGCAGCTGAACTACTTCGGACCGGTGAAGCTCATCCTCGCGGTGCTGCCCGGGATGAGGGAGCGCCGGCGCGGCCACATCATCAATATCTCGAGCATCGGCACGCAGGCGTTCCCGCCGCGGTTCAGCGCGTACGTCGCGTCCAAGTCGGCGCTGGCTGCTTTCAGTCGCTGCATCGGTCCCGAGGTCGTCGACGACGGCGTCGCCGTCACCAACATCCACATGCCGCTCGTGCGCACGCCGATGATCGCGCCGACCGGGATCTACAAGAACTTCCCGACCAGCTCACCCGAGGAGGCAGCGGAGCTGGTGGCCTCGGCGATCCTGACGCGCGCGCCCGAGATCTCGACGCGGCTGGGCAAGCTGGGCGAGACGGTGAACACGGTGGCACCGGGGCTGCTGCAGTTCGTCATGACCGGCGCCTACCACGTGTTCCCCGAGACCGCCGGCAAGGACGGCGAGCGGCCAAAGCCGGCAGAGGAAGAGATCTCGGTCGAGGCGGCCGCCATGGCGTACCTGATGAAAGGCATCCATTTCTAGTCCCTCCCCACCTTGTGGGGAGGTTAGGTGGGGGTGTTGATCCTGCCTACCCGGACGAGTGGCTCGCGGCGATCCCGAACAGGGCGATGCCGAAGATGAAGATCATGATCAGGGCGATAACACCCAGGACGATCAAGACCATGTGGACGATCCCGATGATCATCCCAGCTGTGGCCATGCCCATCCCTGACTCGCCCGTCTGCTTGATCTGGTTGCGGGCCATGTAGCCGGTGATGGCGGCGACCAGTGCCACCGTGAAGCCGCCAATCCCGGGGATGATGTGCGCGAAGAACGACCCGACTCCGGCAGCCAGGCTCACGATCGCCAGCGTGTTGGTCTGACCGGCCATCCCGACGCCCTGGGGCTGTAGGCCAGGCGTGTGCGGAACCGCGGTTGAAGGCGCCGACTGCTGGCCGACGATCTGCGTTTGCGGCGTGGCAGGTGGCGGCGGCGGCGGGGAGGACGGCGGCGGCGGAATGTCGCTCGGAGGCGTGCTCACGAGGGCAGTCTAATCCGCCTTCCTACAATCCTTCACGGTGGCGACACAGCAGGAAGAGGCGATCAGACAGCGTCTGCGCGCGGTGCCGGACGATCCCGGCGTGTACCTGTTCCGTGACGCGAAAGCGCAGGTCATCTACGTCGGCAAAGCCCTGCGCCTTCGCGACCGTCTGCGCCAGTACTTCACGCCAGGGTACGCGCAGACCGCGCGCGTCGACGAGATGGTGCGGCGCATATACGACTTCGAGTTCGTGCAGTGCGCAAACGAGGTCGAGGCGCTGGTGCTCGAGTGCAACCTCATCAAGAATTACCGGCCGCGATTCAACATCCGGCTCAAGGACGACAAGAACTATCTCTACCTGAAGCTGCCCGTCACCGAGCAGTACCCGCGCGTCCACTACTCGCGCCGCGTGCAGAACGACGGCGCGCTCTACTTCGGCCCTTACACGTCAGCCCAGTCGCTGCGCGGAACCGTGAAATCGATTCGCCAGCTGCTGCCGTTTCGAACCTGCTCCGACGAGATCTTCAAGCAGGGAAAGGTGTGCCTCGACTTCCATATCCGGCGGTGTCCGGGACCATGTGAGAAGCGCATAAGCCCCGAGGACTACAAGGCGCGCATCCATGAGGTGGCGCTCTTCATGGAGGGTCGCTCCGACATGCTCGTGCGCCAGCTCGAAGACCGCATGGGCGACGCCGCTGACCGTCTCGATTTCGAGAACGCCGCGCGATATCGCGACCAGCTGCAATCCATTGAACGCATCGCCGACCGCCAGAAGGTGCTCGTGCACGGCCGCGATGACCAGGACCTTATCGCCTACGCGCGCAGGGGCAATGACGTGTTCGTCGAGGTCGCCTACGTGCGCCAGGGCAAGATGGTCGGCCACGACGGCCATCCATTGGACGGCGCCGGCGACGCCGGCGAGTCGGAGCTGCTGCGAAGTTTCCTGCTGCAGTACTACACGAGCGCAACCCACGTGCCGCGCAGCGTGATCGTGCCGGGGCAGGTCGAGGATCCGGACCTCATGCGCGACTGGCTCACGCAGCGGCGCGGCGGGCCGGTGAGCATCCACGTCCCGCAGCGTGGTCGCAAGCGCGCGCTGGTGACGCAGCTCGCCGAGACGGCGGCGCAGGAGCTCGAACAGCTTCGCATCCAGGCTGATTACGACCGCAGCCGCACCGAGCCCATGATGGCGGCGCTCGCCGAAGCCCTCGACCTCGAGGAGCCGCCTAAGCGCATCGAGTGCTATGACATATCCAACATCCAGGGCGACTCAGCGGTCGGGGCGATGGTGGTGTTTGAGGACGGCAGGCCGCGCAACGACCACTACCGGCACTTCCGCATCAAGTACGTGCCTGGGCCCAACGACTTCGCCATGCTGCAGGAGGTGTTGAAGCGCCGCCTGGAGAGACTCGAGTCCTCGCTCCGCCGTGAGGACGCGGACGCGGCCGGCGATCGGTCATTCACGAGTCGTCCCGACCTGATCCTCATCGACGGAGGCAAGGGCCAGCTGGGCGCAGCCCTGGAGGTGCTCGAGGACGCGGGCTTCGCGGACATCCCGACCTTCGCGCTGGCCAAGGAGCGCGAGGAGATCTTCGCGCCGGGCCGGGCGGAGCCGATCGTGCAGGAGCACAACTCGCCCGGCATGTTCCTGGTGCAGCGCATCCGCGATGAGGCGCATCGGTTCGCGATCACCCATCACCGCAAGGTGCGCTCGCGCAAGGCGCTGTCGTCGCCGCTCGACTCGATCGAAGGCATCGGTCCGGCGAGGAAGCGCGCCCTTCTGCGTCACTTCGGGTCGGTGCAGGCGATCCGAGAGGCGCCGGTGGAGGACATCGTGGCCGTCGGCGTCCCCGAAAAACTGGCCCGGCGATTGAAGGAGACCCTATGACGCTCGTCGTGCTGGGTGCTTCGACACCCGACAGCCTCGACCACGATCTCGAGGTCTTCGAGGCCGCCGGGTTCCGCCGCCTGCGCGACATGGCGACGATTCCGGAGGGCGACGCCGTGCTCGGTGTGGCCGGTGGCGGCGCCGAGCTGCTGCGCGACGCCGACCAGATCGGCCTCAAGTACGTGCTGGTCCACGAGGGCCAGAGCGATGGCAACTCAGGAGGCACCTACGAGCGCGCCCACCATCGGGTCGAAGCCGGCGAGCTGTCGGAGCTCGCGCAGCACCTGCGCAGCCGCAAACGCCCGCTGATCACCTGCCTTGCGTTCGGTTACAAGAACGGCGCGCCCGCAGATGCCGCCCTCCTCATCGACGCTCGCTTCCTGGACAACCCGTACTGGGTTCCCGAGCTGCGCGAGCGGACCGGCCACGACCCTGCCGTCGCGGAGTTCGTGCTGAACCAGCCGGCCGCCTCCAGGCTCCTTGACGACCTGCACCGGATGGTGAACGACCTCATGCCGCTGTACCACGAGAAGGGCCGCATGCACCTTGTGATCGCTTTCGGATGCACGGGTGGGCGGCACCGCTCCGTCGTGCTCGCGGCCGAGATGGCTAAACGTCTCCGCGACGTCGATGGCGTCGACGTCGACTTCGTCACGCGCGACATTAACTAATGACGCGCGCGCTCGTGCTCGGAGGCGCGGGCTTCATCGGCACCGCCGCCTGCAAAGAGCTGATGCGCCGCGGGGTCGAGACCATTGCAGCCGGGCGCAAGGACCGGCCCTACGGAACCTTCACGAGCTATGTCGCCTTCGACCGTGACGACGAAGCACAGCTCAATCGGGCGCTCGAATCGGTGCAGCCGGACGTCGTGCTCGATCTGGCCTGTGACGAGCCGAAGCAGGTCGAGTCGATGATCCGGCTCTTCCATGGGGATCTTTATGTCTTCGTGTCGAGCGGCGTCATCTACCCGGACATCGACGGCCGGCCGGCACTGGAGGACGACTTCGTGCCTCTTGACGGCGAGCCGCCGGCCGAGTTCGACTACAAGGCCGGCAAGCGCTGGTGCGAGACGGTCCTGTCACGCACGAGCGACTTTCCCTGGACCGTCGTTCGCCCGCCCGCGGTGTTCGGCGCGGCTGATCGAACCCTGCGAATCGCGGCCTACATCCAGCGCGTCGCAGACGGAGGCCCGCTGCTGGTGCCGCAGGAGACCTACGAACGGCAGGCGGGCCTGGCGTGGGTGAAGGACATCGGCTACGCGTGCGCGCTGGCCTGCGATCCGCGCAAGCAAACGAAGCACCGGGCGTACAACGTGGGCTTTGAGGGGGTGAGCCTGCGGGCCCTGATCGAGGGCTTCGCAAGAGCCATGGCGAAGCCGGCGAACCTTCACCCGATGCCTTTCCAGGAGCTGCCGGAGGGCGCGAGCCCCTACGGCCCCAACCCGAAACGGCCCGCGGGCTATGCGATCGACCGGGCGCGCGGCGAGCTCGGCTTCGAGCCCTCGGCGCTGGAGGACGCGCTCGCGGAGACGCTGGCCTGGTACCGCGTCGCCCACCCGTCGCACCCCGGTTACGCCAACCGGCAGAACGAGCTCGCACTCGTAAGCTGACGGCCGTGATCGCGCGCAGGATCGTGCCCTACGGCATCGCGGTGGTGGGTGCCGTTGCGGTCACCGCCGCCATCGGCGTGGTGGAGACGTACGCGAAGGTGGGCGGCCTGTCGGCCATGTACCTGCTGCTCGTCCTCTGGCTTGGGGCGACCTACGGCAGGTGGCCGGCGGTGACGGCGAGCGTGGCGGCCTTCCTTCTATACGACTTCTTTTTCGTGCCGCCGGTCGGAACGTTCACAGTCCGCGGGCCGAGCGAGCTGCTCGAGCTTGTCGTGCTGCTCGCCGTCGCGCTGGTCACCAGCCAGCTGGCGGCGTCGCTGCGGCGGACGCAGGCCAGCGCGGAGGCGATGGCCACGCAGTCCCAAGCGCTGTACGAGCTGGCGATCGCCGCGCTCCAGGCACCGGAGGTCGCCAATGCGCTGTCGCTGCTGTGCGGGCGCGCGGCCGCGATTCCGGGAGTGAAGCGCTTTGCGATCGCCGCCGTGGTGGACGGCAAGGGGGAGATCCTCGCCGGCGACACGCTTTCAGCGGACGAGCTGGGCCAGGCGGTTTGGAGCTTCGAGACGAGGCGCACGATCGGCATGTCCTTGAGTGGCGGAACGGTTCGCGCGATGCGTACGCATCCCGACCGCACCGAGCCCGCCTACGTCCCGCTCGAAAGCGGCGTCGCGGTGATCGAGCTTGGTGACACGACGCCCTCGACCGATGACGCACGGATGCTCGCCGCGTTGATCGGGCTTGCAGGCCTGCTGCTCGACCGGCGCCGTGCCGCACGCGAAGCGACCAGGGCTCGTGCCCTCGAAGAGTCGAACAGCCTCAAGGCAGCGATTCTGTCGTCGGTCTCGCACGAGCTGAAGAGCCCGATCGCGGCGCTGCGGGCCGGGCTCACCGCGCTGGTCGCACCGAGGGCCGGCCTCACGCCCGAGCAGCAGGACCTGACGCGCGACATGGACCGGCAGGCAACTCGCCTCGACCACATGGTCGGTGACCTCCTGGCTCTTGCGCGCCTGGAAGCCGGCGTAGAGCTTCATCGCGAGCCGCATTCGTTCGCGGACCTGGTTGGCGCATCGCTGCGCCAGGTCCGGTCAGAGCTGCAGGGCCACGAGGTGACTGTCGACGCGTCAGAGGACCTGCCCGCCGTCGACGTCGACGAGATGCAGGTTGGACGCGTGCTGACGAACCTGCTCGAGAACGCCGCCGAATGGGCGCCCGACGGCGGCGGCATCTTGGTCGGAGCCGCTGAGCATGATGGACAGCTCGCGGCATGGGTCGAGAACGACGGCCCCGCTATCGCGCCGACGGACCTCGATCGCATCTTCGACACGTTCTGGACCCAGCGCATGACCGGCACGGGGCTGGGGCTCGCCATCTGCAAGCGAGTAATCGAAGCTCACGGCGGGACGATCCGCGCCGAGAACATGCGGCGCGGCCCGCGATTCACGTTCACGCTGCCGCTGGCGCAGGTGGCGAGCGCGCGCGCGCAGTGAGCGGTCGGGTCCTGGTCGTCGACGACGAGGTCGAGATGCAGCGCGCGCTGCGCGCCGGCCTGCAGTATCACGACTTCGACGTGCGCACCGCCGGGAGCGGGCAGGAGGCGCTGCGCGAATCGGCCTCGTGGCGTCCAGACGTGGTGCTGCTCGACCTCGGCCTGCCGGGTATGGACGGATTCGAGACGCTAGCCGCACTGAGGCCCGCGACTCGCGCGGCAATCATCGTCGTCAGCGTCATGCCGGGAGAGAAGGACAAGGTCCGCGCGCTGGACGCGGGCGCTGACGACTACGTGGTCAAGCCGTTCGGGACCGAGGAGCTCGTCGCGCGGATCCGCGCGGTGCTGAGGCGGCAGGCCGACGTGTCCGCCGGCGAGCCTGTCGTGCGCTCAGGCGACCTGGAGATCGACCTCGGGCGGCGGATGGTTACGGTGAAGGGGCGACCTGTGCGGCTCACGCCGACGGAGTACGAGCTGCTGCGCTACCTGGCGCTGCACGCGGGCAAGCCCGTCACGCACAACACTCTGCTGCGCCAGGTGTGGGGTGAATACGCGGTGGGCGACAGCTACAACACGCGCTACGTGGTCGCACAGATCCGCAAGAAGCTGGGCGACGACCCTTCGAACCCGCGCTACATCGTGAGCGAGCCCGGGGTGGGCTACAGGCTCGAACCTTAGAGAGCCGACGTCCCCACCTAACCTCCCCACATGGTGGGGAGGGACAAGTGCTCCTCCCCACTTTGTGGGGAGGTGGGTGGGGAGGTCAGATCTCGCTCCTGCCGCGGTTCAGTAAATAAGCCGCAATCAAAGCGACTGCGACGATGCCAGGCGACCACCCGATGCCCGGTCCGAACGGGTCGTACGGGGAAAGATCGACGCCGACGGCCAGCCCGCTCACCGCCGCGAACACCGCCACGATCAGCGCTCCGCGAACGTAGCCATGCCGCGCGAAGAAGAGCTGGACACCAAGCAGGCGGGTGCGGCGCCGCACCCGCCGCTCCGGGATGGGCGCCGCGTGCGCGAGCACCTTCTCGCGTCTTCCGTGCCGGTAGCGCGCGGCCGTCGGATGCGGCTCGATCGGGCCCCTCGCGACCTCGCGATCCGGTGGAGGCGGCACCTCCAGCGGCTCCCACCAGGGCTCCTTGCGGCGTTTGCGGTACCAAACGAAACCCGCGCCGCCGAGCACCAACCACACCAGGAACACCCCGGTCGAGTTGGAGATGTTCTGAAAGATCAGCTGGGTGAAGACCGTGCCGATCGCAAGCGCTCCGACAAGCGACAGCACAGGGATGCTCGCGCGTCCATAAGGAATGTTGAAGGGCATCTCATACGGCCGGTAGAGATCGGGCTCGACGAAACGCAACCGCATCACCGCCAGGTGGGCGGTGGCGAAGGCGAAGGTTGCAGCGAGCGCGTAAACAGCGCCGAGCAGGTCGATCTGCGCCGGAAGGATGAGCGCAGCCGCCACGATGCCGAACACGATGATCGACACATACGGCGTCTTGTACTTCGGGTGCAGCCGAGAGAACGCCTTCGGGAAGAGGTCGTTCTGCGCGAGCGAGTAGCTCAGCCGAGATATGCCGATGAGCCCGGCGTTGGTGGCGATGATCAGGATCGTGAAGGCCAGGATGGCGACCCAGATCCCGGACCAGAACGCAAGCACCTGCGAAACCCTGCCGAAGTGGGTGACGATGCCGGCGACCGGGTCGTCCTTCCATGTGGTGGCGAGCTCGGTGAAGTACATGTGGTGTTGTGCGTCGTAGTGCACTGGAAAGACGCTCATGCCGATGGTGGGCAGGATCGCTGAGACCGCGAGCACCGCGACGATGACGCCG